>Ga0207797_1000358_pt1 | contig 35177 bp, 34 predicted proteins | sample PRCRCaboRojoPR_6_FD_187275 | JGI IMG/M metagenome (GOLD analysis project Ga0207797, IMG submission 187275) | Marine sediment microbial community from Cabo Rojo, Puerto Rico - PR CR 10% Liquid 1 (SPAdes) | ecosystem: Environmental > Aquatic > Marine > Coastal > Sediment | place: Cabo Rojo, Puerto... | reverse complement strand
TCCCCGGAGCCGACCGCACCGTGCTGGTGTACCTGCAGGCCGACGGCCAGCCGGTGGATCCCTCGGCGTGGAACCAGGAGAGCCCGTGGCAGGCCGTGCTCAAGGAGCGCACGGAAGCGGGCGAGTGGCGGCAGATCCCGTGGTCGCGGCTGGAGGGCGAGCCGGACCCCGACTGGAGGATCTTCGCCCGCTCCGCCTCCGACTCCAAGGGCCCCATCGCCCAGTTCCTCACCGCCCTCACCCTGGCCGATCGTGCCGGCGCGGGGCCCGACTTCCACCTGAAGGTCATCGTCGACCCCCAGGAGGAGCAGGGCTCGCCCCATCTCCCGGACGCCGTGGAGCGCTTCCGGGACCGGCTGGCCGCCGACATGCTGGTGATCTTCGACGGCCCGCCCCACCTCTCCGGCCGGCCGACGCTCAAGTTCGGCGCCCGGGGCATCGCCACCGTCACCCTGACCACCTACGGCCCGCGCGTGCCGGTGCACAGCGGCCACTACGGCAACTACGCGCCGAACCCCGTCTTCCGGATGGCCGAGATCCTGGCGGCCGCGAAGGACGACGCCGGCCGGGTGACCCTTCCGGGCTGGTACGACGGCGTCTCACTGGACCCGGAGACCCGCGAGATCCTGGCCGCCGTGCCGGACGACGAGGAGCAGATCCAGCGGGACCTGGGGATCGGGATGATCGACAGCGTGGCGAGCTCCCTCCAGGGCGCCGTGCAGTATCCCTCGCTCAACGTCCGCGGCGTCCGGGCCGGCTGGGTCGGCGACCAGGCCCGGACGATCATCCCCGATCGGGCCGTGGCGGAGATCGACGTCCGGCTGGTGGCCGAGAGCGACCCCGGGAGGCTGCTCCGGCTGCTGAGGGAGCACGTGGAGGGACAGGGATTCCACGTGCTGGACCGGGAGCCCACGGACGCGGAGCGGCAGCGCCATCCGCGGCTGGCCTCCATGACCTCGACGGTGAGCTACGCCGCCTTCCGGACTCCCTTCGACTCGGAGCCCGGCCGGTGGCTCACCCGCGCTTACCGGGGGCTGTACGGCGGGGAGCCGATCCGGATCCGTACCAGCGGGGGGTCGATCCCCATCTCGCCCTTCGTCACCACCCTGGGCGTGCCGGCCGTCTCGGTGCCCACGGTGAACCCGGACAACAACCAGCACAGCCCGAACGAGAACCTCCGGGTCGGCAACTTCCTGCGGGGGATCGAGACGATGATCGCCGTGCTCTCGACGCCGGTGACGCCGTAAAGCCACCCTGCGCGGTCCCGGCCCGGTCCTACGCCGCCGCGCCTTCCTCGTCGAGCCCCTCGGAGGTCTCGGCGACCAGCTGATCCACCACCGCCTCCAGGCTCCCCTCCTCCTCGTAGGCCACCAGCTGCCGCTCGGCGCTCGTCCCCTCGTCCATGATCCGGTAGGCGTGCTCCACCTCGCTCCGGATGCCGAGCTCGTCGATGGGATCGGCCAGGAAGTCCTCGATGAGCTCCCGCACCAGGTCCCGGGCCGGCAGCTCCTCCTGCCGCCCGAAGTCGATCAGTCGCCCCTGCAGGCCGTAGCGCACGGCCCGCCACTTGTTCTCGTCCAGGAGGCTCTTCGGGTAGACCCGGAACGTCATGTTCTGTCGCCGGAGCCTCCAGAGCTTCAGCACCAGGGCCTGGAAGAGCCCCGCCATGCACAGGGCCTCGTCCACCCGCGGGCAGGCGTCGCAGATCCGGAACTCCAGGGTGGGATACGTCCAGTTGGGGCGGACGTCCCACCAGATCTTCGTCCCGTCCTCGATGCATCCCGTGTTCACCAGCGTCTGGACCGTGCTCTCGTACTCGGCCCACGAGTCCAGCTTCGGCGGGATGCCCGTTCGCGGGAAGTTCTCCCACACCACGCTGCGGTAGGACTTGAGCCCCGTTCGCCGGCCGTGCCAGAAGGGTGAGCTGGTGGAGAGGCAGAGGATGTGGGGCAGGAAGTAGCGGGCGACGTTCATGGCGTCCACGAGGAACTCCCGGTCCTCGATGCCCACGTGGACGTGGAGGCCGAAGATCAGCATCCGCTGGGCCAGCTCCGCCATGTCCTCCTGGATCCCGCGGTACCGGGCCAGCGGCGTGATCTCCTGCTGCTCCCAGGACGCCGAGGGATGGGTGCCGGCGGCCATGATCTCGAGGCCGCTCTCCCGGGCCAGGTCCCGGACCCGGCTCCGCAGGCGGATCAGCTCCCCGCGGGCCTCGTCCAGGTCGGAGCACACGCTGGAGGCCACCTCCAGCGTCGACGCGTGCAGCTCCGGGTGGATGTTCTCGAGGACCACCCGGTCGTCCTCCATGATCTCCGTCACGTAGGAGCTGAGCTGCCGGGTCTCCGGATCGACGACCTGGTATTCCTCCTCGATCCCGAGCGTCAGGGAGGGCGCCTTCATGTCCGCCTCCGGTCCGGGGGAGCGGAGCCTCGCGCGAGAGGATCAACCTCCGCGGACGGGCCCGCTCCGGCAACCCGACGTACGGACCCCGGCGTCGGCCGGACGGACGTCAGAGCGTCATGGAGTAGACCAGCTTCGTGGTGGCGCTCCGGCTCAGCGTCGTCAGGTCCGGGGCGAAGGGGTCCAGGCTGCCGGCGCGGCTCCGCCAGTTGTGGGTGTAGACCACGTACAGCTCGTTCCCCGGCTCCACGATCCACCGGAGCCGCCCCTGGAGCCCCAGGACGTCGCTCACGTCGTCGTACTGCCAGTTCTGGGTGACCGAGAGCCAGGGGCTCGGGTGCCACTCGCCGATGAAGCGGTACACGTTGGTCGTGAACTCGCCCTGCGGCAGCTCCACCTCGTTGCGCACCACCTGTCCCTCGGCGCTCACGCCGGTCAGGGGCCGCACCGTGGCGCTTCCCTCCCAGCGCGTCCGGTCCCCGGACCAGAAGCCGCCGTGGGTGACCGACACCTCGCCCGACACCACCCGGCGGCCCGCCGTCTCCGCGCTCAGGGTCCAGTCGAAGTTGTCGTAGCGCCCCACCGGGAGCACCACCCCGTCGCTGATCTCGAACTCGTCCCGGAGGCGCTCGGTGTTCCACCCGAACTCGAAGCTCACCTCGTCCCCGCTCTCCAGGTTGAGCCCCGGCAGCGTGAAGCTCCGGTTCCGGGTCAGGAGCGTCCCCTCCAGGCTCCACAGGTCCTCCATGCGGACGCCCAGGTTCGCCTGCCGCAGCCACGGCAGGAAGTCCGGACGCGGGTTCCAGCTGGCCGACGGCTGCAGGCGGCGGAACCCGGTGCGCTGGACGAACCCCACGGGAGGCGAGTAGTCGTCGCCGAACTCGCGGAAGGAGACGTGTCCCCGCCAGACGTCGTTCGGGTAGGAGAGCCGCACGCCCCGGGTGGAGCGGTCGCCGAAGTCGGTCTCCGCGTCCCGTTCGAGGCGCGAGTGCCAGACGCCGAAGGCCTGCGCGCGCAGGTTGCGGTCGCCCAGGAAGCTGGAGGTGAAGTAGAGCAGGTCCGTCCCCACGGTGTGGCGGTCCGGGGGCGAGACGCCGTCCTCCCCCGGCGCGGTGGCGCGGCGGGTGTAGATGGCGCCGATGGTGGACTCCTCCAGGATGCGGCGCTTCACCCGGGCCACGGTGAAGTCCTCGGCCGGCTTCACCTCGCTGTCGCCGGTCCGCACCTGCAGCAGACCGAGCTCGTAGTCGCCGGCCTGCCCGCCGAGCCGCACCCCGGCGTCGATGGGCACCTCCTGCCCCTCCACCAGACCGATCCGCCGGCTGAAGAAGGGACGCTGGCCGTTGCTCGGGGCGAAGGTGTAGACGTCGGAGTTCTCCAGGAAGAAGTCACGCTTCTCCGGAAAGAAGAGCGGGAACCGGGTGAGGTTCACCCGCCGCTGGTCCACCTCCACCTCGGCGAAGTCGGTGTTCACCGTGGCCGCCGCCCGGAGGCCCGGCGTCAGGCTGTAGGAGAGGTCGAAGCCGCCGTCCACGCTGGCGTCGGTGGGATCGCCGGCCGCCCCGGGCTCCCGCTGCCAGGTCCCCAGGCCGTAGGGCCGGAACTGGAGCCCCAGCCCCTGGGAGATGCCGGTCAGGTTGGTCAGGCGCCCCGCGTAGGTCGGGTTGAAGAGCCCCTGGTTCCGGCGGTGTCCCTCCCACAGGATCTCCTCGTTCTTCCGGCGCACCGTCCGCTGGAAGTTGATCCCCCAGCGCGTGAGGTCGGGATCGAAGTTGAGCGTGCTGAAGGGAATCCGGATCTCCGCCGACCACCCCCACTGGCCCTGCTCCACGTGGGCCTCCCAGATCCCGTCCCAGGACTTGTTGAAGCCCGACCCCATTAGGCCGTCGCCCATGAGGCCGGCGGGGTTGATCTCGAAGAAGTAGGCCGTGCGCTCGTCCAGGAACGTGTCCAGGATCCACATGAAGCGGTCGTCGGCCCCGAGCCCCGCGTCCCGCTTCCGCTTGTAGGCCAGCACCCCGTCCGGATCGCTGTCGTACAGGACCGCGCCGATGTAGAGGTTCTCGTCGTCGTAGGCCACCCGCACCTCGGTGGACTCGGTGGCCGGCTCCCCCTCCCGCGGCTCCTGCTGCAGGAAGTCGGTGGCCACGTCCGCGCGGTCCCACGCCGGCTCCCGGACCCGGCCGTCCAGTGTGATCTCCGCGTCCTCGGGAAGCCGGAGGGCCTCCAGGGAGCGGGGTTCCCCGCCCTCCTGGGCCCCGAGATCTCCGGGCGCCGCCACCGCCAGCAGGGCCGCGGCGACGAGACTCGGGAGGAAGGCGGCGGTGCGCACGGCGGGGGTGAACGTGAGGCGGTTGCCGGACATCATGTAGAATGGGGGACGCAGGACGGGCCGTGGAGACGAGCGGGGAGGATATGGTCCCCGCGGCCGCTCGACCAGATCCGCCCCCGGCGCCCGCCGCCCGGGTGCCGGGCGGCCCACTCCGACCGGAGGAGCCGGACGGATGACGCGATTCAAGGTGACCTTCCGCGACCGCAGCATCGAGATCTATCAGGCCGACCGCGTCGTGGACGCCTACGGTGAGGTCCGCCTGATGGACTCCGACGACCGGGAAGTGGCCTCCTGGGACGAGGAGGAGGTGCACGCCATCCAGGAGGTCGAGGACGAGGAGCGCTGACCTCCCTGCCCGGAGCGACCTCCACGCCCGGAGCCGGGTACCCGTCTTCCGCACGAGCGGGAGAGACCGCCCCGGCCGACGAGCGGGCCGGCCGGTGCGAGACAACTGATCCGGAGCGAGGAACGACGGTCGTGAGACGTGGAGCGCTGCGCGCCGCCCTCCTGGCGGCGATCGCCCTGGTGGTGGCCACCGCGGGGTGCCGGAAGGACGTGACGGGCCTGGATTCCGACAACTCGGCCCTGGTCTACGGCACCGTCAGCGACGCCGGCGGTCAGCCGGTGGACAGCGCCACGGTGAGGACCACGGCCTACTCGAACCTCTGCGGCTCCCGGGTCGCCGTGCAGTCGGAGACCCTGACGGACAGCGAGGGCCGATACTCCGACACCCTGCTCTTCTTCCGCACTCGCCTCCGGGGGTGCCTGGCGGTGGAGGCCGTCCCCGCGGCCCGTGACGACCTGAGCACGACCCGGGTGGAGATCTCCACCCGGTCCATCTGGTCCCCCGGGGTCGACAGCGTGCAGCTGGACCTCACCCTGGACTCGTTGCCGTAGGAGGCCAATCGCCGCGCCGCACCGGCGCTACTCCCGGGCAGGAGAGGAAGGGCCCGGACGTGGAATCGCGGGGAAGAGCGTCCGAGCGTGCGGAGCCCGGAGACGGTCAGCCGGCGCCGATCTCCCTGGCGGCTCCGTCGGTCGTGCCGGGCGGTGCTCCCATCTCGTCCGGGCTGCCGCCCACCAGCTTCTCCCGGTAGCGGCGAAGATGCCTCAGGGCCTCCGCGGCGGCCTCCCGCGCCCCCTCGAGGTCCTCCCGGTCCCGGCCGTCCGATCCGGAGGACGCCTGCACGCGCTCCTCCAGGCTCTCGATCCGATCCTTCAGGTCGTCGGCGGCTCGGCAGAGCTGCGACGCTTCGTCGTACCGGCGTTCCTCGTCCCTCATGTCACCCAATCCCGATGGCCGGTCTCACGGCGAGCGGCTCCTCACCCTCTTCCCGTTCGTTCCGCTCATCCTTCTCGTCCTTAAGACGATTCAGAGCGCGAAATGTCACACCCCGCGCCCGGACATCTGCAGGATGGTCTGTAAGATGAGAGGGGTCCGGGCGACCAATCCGGTCCCGGGAGGGGGAGAGACGAGCGGCCGACGCATCGAGGAGAGACCGTGGACGATCGGGAACAGACGTACCTGCGGCTGATCCGGGAGAACCGCGGACAGCTGCGCAAGATCTGCCGCGTGTACGGAGACGACGCCGCGGACCGGGAGGACCTCCGACAGGAGATCCTGCTCCAGCTGTGGCGCTCGCTGCCTTCGTTCCGCGGCGACGCGGACGCCGGCACCTGGCTGTATCGCGTGGCCCTGAACACGGCCCTGAGCCGTCGCCGCGACCGCGAGACCCGGGAGGAGGCGCGGCTGCACAGGGAGGACGACGCCATTCCCGACGCTCCGTCCCGCCCGGACCGGGAGCATCGTGAGCGGGAGCGCCTGGAGCGGCTCTACGCCGCCATCGATCGTCTCGAGGACGCCGACCGGGCGCTGGTCCTCATGTACCTGGACGAGAAGAGCTACAGCGAGATGGCCGAGGTGCTCGGCATCACCGAGAACTACGTCGGCGTCAGGCTCCACCGGATTCGGAAGAGGCTCTCGACATGGCTGAGCGAGGAGGAGACGTGACCCTCGAGGAGTACCGCGACGCGTGGCAGGGACACGGGACGGACCCGGACGCCGACCTGGACGAGGAGGAGCTCCTGGCGGAGGTGAAGGAGCGGTCCGAGGCCTTCGACCGGACGATCCGACGCCGGGACTGGCTCGAGATCGCGGCCGCCGCCCTGGTCGTGATCTTCTTCGGCTACGAGGCCCTGACGTCCGCGGCCTGGCTCGCCCGGATCGGGGCCGCCGTGGTCGTCGCCGGGTCCGTCCTGGTGGTGTGGCGCCTCCGGAGCGCGCGGCGGGACGGCAGGGACGAGCTGGCCGGGCGCCCGGTGGCCGAGCGGCTCCGGGCCGAGCTCGAGAAGGTGGACGCCCAGATCCGGCTGCTGGAGAGCGTGCTGTGGTGGTACGTGGGCCCCCTGGCCGCGGGCTGTCTCCTCTTCGTCGTGGGGATCGGCGACGGCCACGTGGGCACGCTGATCTCCGTCGCCGTGATCCTGGCCGTGAGCGTCCTGGTCTGGTGGCTGAACCGGCGGGCCGTGCGCCGGAGCCTCCGTCCCCGCCGCCGGGAGCTGGCCCGGATGCTGGATCGGATCGAGGCGAACGGCGGGTAGCCCTCCGGTACCCCCCGGCCGCCGCGGCTCAGGCCAGCCCCAGCACGTCGCTCGCCAGCCACCACGCCGCCACCAGGCCGATGGCGCCTGGGATGACGTACCGGATCCAGCGGTAGAGCCACGGCGACACCTCCCCTCCGCCCCGCCCGCCCTTCCCGCTGCGGGCGAGCTCCTCGAGCACCGCGCCCCGGTCCAGGGCCCATCCCACGCAGAGCGCCGCCAGGAGGGCCCCGCCCATCTGGAGCCCCGAGCCGAAGGCCAGGTCCCACGGCACGAACAGCTCCATGTTGATCATGGGCGTGAGCGAGAAGAGGAACACGATCGCCGCCACCAGGACCACCGCCGTCCGGCGCGGCAGCGAGGTGTTGTCGGTGAGACCCGCCACCAGCACCTCGAAGGCGGCCACGTCCGAGAGGAAGGCCACGGCGGCCAGCGCGGAGAAGAAGAGGGCCCCCAGGAGCGCGCCGGCCGGCATCGCCGCGAAGACATCCGGCAGGGTGGAGAAGATCAGGTCGGGCCCGCTGGCCGGGGACATCCCCAGGGCGAAGACGGCGGGGAAGATGGCCAGCCCGCCCAGGAGCCCCGCGGCCGTGTCGCCGGCCGCCGTATAGACCGCGTTTCCCAGCAGCCCCCCGTCGGCGTCCAGGTAGGAGCCGTACACCACCATGTAGGTCCCGCCGAGCCCCAGGGAGAAGACGGCCTGTCCCAGCGCGGCGATCATCACCGACGGGGTCAGCTCCTCCGGGTCGAAGCCGCCCAGGTACCACGCCAGGCCGCCGCCCGCCCCCTCCAGGGTCAGGGAACGGGCGATCAGGGCCAGGAGGATGAGGAACAGGCCCGGGGCGATGACCCGGCTGGCCGCCTCGATCCCCTGGCGCACGCCGCGGAGGAGCACCGCCGCGGCGGCCGCCGTCACGGCCAGCGTGAGCCCGGTGGCCAGGGCGTAGGCCTCCGGGCGGAAGCCGGACTCCGGCGGCAGGACCAGGGACGGATCCAGCGTCGCTCCGGCCAGTCGGGAGAGCTCCGCCAGGGCGTGGTAGGCCGTCCACCCGATGACGCCCGTGTAGTAGCCCGTGGCCCCGGCCACCCCCAGGAAGAAGAGCCAGCCCAGGGCGCGGCCGCCCGGGAGGCCCGCCCGCTCGAAGGCCCCCACCGGACCGCGGCGGGTGTGCCGGCCCAGCGTCCACTCCGCCATGAGGCCCGGTACGCCGATGGCCGCCACGACCAGCAGGTAGAAGGCCACGAAGGCCGTGCCGCCGAACTCCCCCGCCATGTACGGGAACCTCCACAGGTTCCCGAGCCCCACGGCGACGCCGACCATCGAGGCCACCGTGCCGAAGCGGGTGGCGAAGGTCTCCCGCCCGCTCACGGCTCTCCCCTCGCGGCGTTCACGGCGCCATGGCCCCGGCCAGGGCGTCCAGCGACCGGTCCACGTCCTCCCGGCTGCTGTAGAAGTGGGGCGTCAGGCGGACCACCCGCCCCCGGGGCGCGGCGATCACGCCCGCGTCGCGCAGCCGCTGGCCGACCTCGGCCGCCTCCGTCCCCTCCGGGCACCGGAAGGCCACCGTCGGATTCCTGCGGGCCGGGTCCCCGGGGCCCACCGGCTCCAGCCCCCGGTCGCGGCCACCCTCCTGCAGACGCCGTCCCAGCCGCCGGGTCCAGTCCCGGACCGCCTCCGTGCCCACCTCGTCGATCACCTCCATGCCGGCCCGTGCCACGTAGGCCGAGGGCACCGGGGGCGTGCCGATCTCGAAGCGGGAGGCGTCGGGCGCCCAGTCCAGCGTCTCCGCGTCGAAGGCGAAGGGGTCCCGCCGCCCGAACCACCCCGTGTCCCGCGGCTCGAGGCGATCCACCAGCCGGGGCGCCACGTAGAGGAAGGCGATCCCGGAGGTGCCCATGAGGAACTTCTGGCACCCCGCGGCCAGGAAGTCGACCCCGGTCTCCTTCACGTCGATGGGCCGGGTCCCGGCCGACTGGTACGCGTCCACGAAGAGCAGCGCGCCGGCGTCGTGGACCCGCTCCGCCACCGCCGCCAGGTCCTGGGTGAAGCCGGTCTCGTAGTGGGCGTGGCACGCCGAGACGATCAGCGTCTCCCGGTCCACGACCCGCTCGTACGCCCGGGGGCGGATCCCCTCCTCCGTCGCCGGGATCCATTCCACCCGGGCGCCGTCGCGGCGCCGGGCGAGCCACACGTGGGCCACCGACGGAAACTCCGCCTCGGTCACGGCCACGGTCCGGCGGCGGCCGCCGAAGTCCAGGGCGCTGGCCACGCTGTTCGCCGCCGCCGAGACGGAGCTGGCCAGGGCCACCTCGCCGGGCTCGGCGCCGACGAGCCCGGCGAAGAGGCGGCGGGCCTCCTCCACCTCCCCGAGCCAGCGCTCCCAGTCCATGCTCCTCCGTCGCCAGGACTCCATGAACGACTCCATGGCCTCCCCGGCGCGGTCGGTCAGTGGGCCCTGGGAGCAGGCGTTCATGGGCACGGCGCGCTCCAGGACGGGGATCCGGCGCCGCCAGGCCGCCAGGTCGAAGTCCGGCTCCGTCGCTCGTTTCTCCGGCATCCCTGTATGAACCCCCCGGTGCGCGCCTCACCTGCCCTCACCGTCTCAAGCTACGGACCCGATCCCCATGCGCGAACCACGCCCCGACCGCCGCCCTGCTCTCCGCCGCTTCCTGCTCCCGTCCCTCCTCGTCCTCCTGCTGGCCCTGGCGGCCCCTCCGGGGGCTCCGGCACAGGAGGACCCGGACGCGAAGGAGCCCGGCGCGCCCTACGTCCCCACGCCCATGGGCGTCGTGACGGAGATGCTGGAGCTGGCGGGGATCACGGCCCGCGACACGGTCTACGACCTGGGATCGGGAGACGGCCGCCTGCCGATCACCGCGGCGCGGCTGTACGGGAGCCGCGGCCTGGGCGTGGAGCTGGACTCGGGCCTGGTGGCCCGCTCCCGTCGCCACGCCCGGGAGGCCGGCGTCGACAGCCTGGTCCGCTTCGTCCGGGGGGACCTGTTCGAGACCGACATCCGCCCGGCCACCGTCCTCACCCTGTACCTGTTCCCGGGCATGAACGAGCGGCTCCGCCCCCGGATCCTGCGGGAGATGGAGCCCGGGAACCGCGTGGTGGCCCACGACTTCTCCATGGGGGAGTGGGACGCCGACAGCGTGGTGACCGTCCGGAAGCGAGGCGGAGTGCAGCTCCCGGACGGGCTCTTCGACGGCCGGGAGGAGTTCGGCGACCGGACGACCGCCGCGGACACGCTCCTCCCCGACGTGGACGCCGGGACCGGCCGGGCCACCCTCTACCTGTGGGTGATACCGGCCGACGTGGGCGGGACCTGGGCGTTCAGGCTGCCGGGCGGCGAAAGCGGACGCGTCCGGATCGACCAGCGGTTCCAGGAGCTTCGGGCGGCGGCGGTCGGCGGCGGGATCGACACCGTGTCCTCGGCACGGGTCCACGCCGACAGTGTGGAGATCCGACTCGTGGCCGATGGCGAGACGCTCCGCCTGCGGGGGACCGTGGACGGGGAGCGGATGCAGGGGCGATCCGCCGCGGGCGAGGCCTGGTCCGCCCGCCGCACCGGGGACACCGACGCCTCCATCCTGGAGTGGGAGGGGTAAACCGGAACGCGGCTCAGCCGCCCGATCCGGAAGATGCCGAAGGTGGCCCCGGGCCCGCGCGCCGGCAACGGCCGCGGCGTCGGGTCAGCTCCGGGGGTCCTCTCCGTCCTCGGCCTGGAGCTGATGGACCGACGCGGGAAGTGGGGCCGCGTCCGGCCCGGGGGCCGACGCCGCGGCTCCCGGGGCCGCCCGCCCCGCGCAGGCGAAGATCATCGCTGAGGCCAGCGCCACGCCGGCCAGTCTGGTCACGTCCATGTCGTCGTCCCGGATCGAAGTTCGACTCGCTCGATCGCCGTCGTCGGATCTCTCCGCTCTCTTCGCTCTCTTCGCGCCCGTCCCTACGGGCGCGGTCCCGCGTCGGTTTCAGTCGCTCTCGCGCCGTCCGCCTCGATCCTGTTATCATCGGTGGCGTCGCCCGAGCGGACCCAACTGATCCCGCGAAACGAGGCCCCAGGATGAAGCGTCTGACCGCCGCACTCGCCGCCGTCGCCGTTCTCGCCACGCTTCCCTCGTTCGCCGCGCCGGCCGCCGCCCAGGAGGCGCCGGAGTCGAGCTACGACTACTGGAGCTACAACCGGGACATGGTCTGGCGCGGCGTCCAGGCCATTCTCACGTGCAACGGGCTCTTCACGTCCCACCGGACCGTGGAGCAGGTCTACGAGCAGGAGCTGGCGTACGGCCCGCCGCCGGTACCCCGCGACGAGGTCCGCATCGACCGGGGGCGGGAGGCGGTGGCCATCGGGGCGCCCGGCGGCACGCCCGTGATGCGGGCGGCCTTCCGCGAGGGCATCGGCTGCGTCGTAATGTCGCCGGACCAGACCTTCGCCGACATCTCCACCCTCCCGGAGATCGAGGTGCCGCCGCCCCCCGGCGATCCCGACACGATTCCGTGGCCTGACGGCGACCTGGTGGAGGACGGGCCCCTGCCGGCCGGCGTGGACTCCGCCGCCCTCCAGGAGGCCGCCGAGTGGGCCTTCGACCGGGAGTCGCCGTACCAGGTCACCGTGAGCCTCCTGGTGGTGAAGGACGGGCAGATCGTCCTGGAGCGCTACGCCCCGGGCTTCGACATGGACACGCGGACCCGGACGTGGTCCACGGCCAAGAGCCTGTTCGTGACGGTCCTGGGGACGCTGGCCCTCGACGGACGCGTCGACCTGGACGAGCCGCTGGGCTTCGACTGGCTCCCGGAGCTGGACTCGGAGACGCCCGATCCCCGCGACGAGATCACGCTCCGGAACGTGCTCCGGATGTCCAGCGGGCTCTACCCGGTGGACGGCCAGGGCCTCGAGTACGCCACGGGCTCCGGGCTGGCCTACTGGGCAGGGGCCAACTCGGCCCGGGGCGCCCGGGACCGGGGGCTGGTGCGCGAGCCGGGCACGTTCTGGGAATACGAGAACTACGACACGCTGCTCGGCGTGCTGAAGATGAAGCGGGTGCTGGGCGGCGGAGAGACCTACCGGGAGTACCCCCACCGGGCTCTCCTGGACAGGATCGGCATGCGGAACACCCTGCTGAGCACCGACCGCTTCGGCAACTTCATCATGAGCAGCCAGGTCTACACCAACGCGCGGGACCTGGCCCGGCTCGGCCTCCTGTACCTGAACGGCGGCACCTGGAACGGGGAGCGGCTCATCTCCGAGGAGTGGATCGATTTCGTCCGCACCCCGGCGCCCTCCACCTCCGACCGCGGGAACTTCTACGGCGGCCAGTGGTGGCTCCCCCCGGACGACCGGGACGACGTGCCCGAGGGCGCCTACTCCACCGCCGGGAACCGCGGCCAGTACATGATCGTCGTTCCCTCCCACGACGTGGTGATCGTCCGCCGCGGCCTCGACTACGGGGAGCAGGGCTTCGACAACTGGAGCCTCACCCGTGAGGTCCTGAAGGCCATCGAGCCCACCTCGGGCGGCGAGTAGCGGGCACGTCACGGGTCGCCTGCGGGCCGCCGGTGCGCCGGCGGCCGATGCCCGCCTTCCGGCTGAAACGCCTCCTTCCTCCGCGGCGTAGTGCGGCCCTGCGATGACGTCCGTCCGACCGTGACTCCGCGAACCCCGGCGCCGGGACCCGAGAGATGAGCAGACTGGAGATCGAGAGCGTCAGCAAGCGCTACGGCGACCTGTGGGCGCTCCGGGACGTCTCCCTGGAGATCGACCGCGGCGTGGTGGGACTCCTGGGACCGAACGGCGCCGGGAAGTCGACCCTGATGCGAATCCTGGCCACCATCTCCCGTCCCACCGAGGGTCGGGTCCTGTGGGAGGGGCGCCCGCTGACGGACGACCCCGACCGCCTCCGGCGCACCCTGGGCTACCTGCCACAGGAGTTCGGGCTGTATCCGAGGCTCACGGCGCGGGAGTTCCTCCGGTACCTGGCTTCGGCCAAGGGGTTGGACGCCGACGAGCGTCTGGAGCAGCTGCTGTCGGTGGTGAACCTGCGGGAGGCCGCCGACCGGAAACTCGAAACCTACTCCGGAGGGATGCGGCAGCGGGTGGGGATCGCCCAGGCGCTCCTCAACGACCCCGATCTCCTGATCGTCGACGAGCCCACCGTGGGCCTGGACCCGGAGGAGCGGGCCCGGTTCCGGAGCCTGCTCTCCGAGCTGGGCGGCGATCGGATCGTGCTCCTCTCCACCCACATCGTCTCCGACGTGGAGGCCACCGCCCAGCGAATCGCGGTGCTGGACGACGGCCACCTCCGGGCCGACGGGCCGCCGGAGGAGCTGCTGGCCGCCGTCGAGGGGCGCGTGTGGGAGGCCGTGGTGGCGGCCGACCGGCTCCCCGACCTCCGCTCACGATATCCCGTGGCCTCGGCGGCTCACCGGGCCGACGGCGCCCACGTGCGACTGGTGGCCGACGGGCCGCCGACGGAGAATGCCCGGCAGGTCGACCCGAGCCTGGAGGACGCATACCTGGGGCTCATGCAGGACGGGAGAGAGGACGGAGGAGAGGGCCGATGAGCCGTCTCCGCACGATCCTCGACCTGGCCCTGGGCGACTTCCGGGAACGGGCCCGCCGGTACAGCTTCCTCCTCACCCTGGGCGCGGCGGCGTACCTGGCCTACACGGTCCACGCCGGCTGGTGGCTGGTGCGGATCGGGGAGTACGCCCCGGCCAGCGGGCCCGTGCGCCTGGGCATGCTCGTCGCCCAGGCCACCGGCATCATCCTCTCCCTGGTGGGCTTCTACGTGGTGAAGGGCTCGGTGGAGCGGGACCAGCGCACCGGCGTCGGGCAGATCCTCGCCGCCACACCTGCAGGGACCCGTCTCCAGTACACCGCCGCGAAATTCGTCAGCAACACGGCCGTCCTCGGCGCCATGCTCCTGGTGCTCGGCGCGCTGGCGGTGGCCATGGCCTGGTGGCGGTCCGGGGTCTCGGCGGCGGCCATCTGGCAGATCGGAGCTCCCACGCTCCTGATCGCCGCCCCGACCCTGGTGCTGGTGGCGGGACTCGCCGTGCTCTTCGACAGCGTGCCGTGGCTGCGGGGAGCCGCCGGCAACGTGCTGTACTTCTTCGTGTGGTCGGGCCTGATCGGGGCCTCGGTGGCGGGGTCTCCCGCGCTGGACCTCACGGGCTACGCGCTCATCCACGACAGCCTCCGGGAGGCGCTGGCCGCGGCCCGTCCCGACGTCTCGGCCAGCGGGCTCACCGTCCAGCTCCGCCCGGGCGGCCTACCCGACGTGACGCGCTTCGAGTGGGCCGGCGTATCGTGGTCGCCCGGGGCCGTGGCGTGGCGGCTGTACTGGGTGGCGGCCGGCACCGGCCTCGCCGGACTCGCGGCCCTGTTCCTCCACCTCTTCGACCCGTTCGGCGACCGGTCGGGCTCGCGGGAGGAGGACGCCGAGGAGAACGGCGCCGAAGCCGGCGACCCGGACGAGGAGGCTGCCGCGAGCACCGGGACAGCGGCCGCCGACGCAGGGACGACGGCCCGCGGCGACGGCACCGCTCGCTCGCCTGCCGGAGGCTTCTCCGCCTCGGGGCTCCCGTCGCCGCGGGCCGCCTCCGCCGTGCGGGCCTTCCTCCGCACCGCCGGCGGCGAGCTCCGGCTCCTGGTGTCGGGCCACGCCTGGTGGTGGTACGGCCTGGTGGCGGCGGCCAGCGTCGCCGCCTTCCTGCTCCCCTCCGGCACGCCGCCCCAGACGGTCCTCCTGGCCGCCTGGCTGTTGCCCGTCTCGGCCTGGTCCTCGCTGGGATGCCGCGAGCGACAGCACGGCACGGAGCAGATGCTCTTCTCCGCCCCGGGCCCGCGGCTCCGGCAGCTCCCGGCGCAGCTGGCCGCCGGCGCGGGCCTGGCCCTCCTGACCGCCGCCGGCCCGGTGGTCGCCCTCTTCCTGTCTGGCGACCTCGTCTCCCTGGCGGCCCTGGGCGCCGGAGCCGTCTTCGTCCCGGCCCTGGCCCTCTGCCTCGGCGCCTGGAGCGGGAGCACGCGCCCGTTCGAGGCCCTCTACGTCGTCCTCTGGTACATCGGTCCCGTGAACGGCGTGCCCTTCCTGGACTTCATGGGCGTCTCCGGACAGGCTGTGGAGGTGGGCGCGTCGGGATGGTTCACCCTGTCCGCGGCGGCGCTGGCGCTCCTGGCGTGGCCGGGACGCCAGCGCCAGATGAGCGCGGTGGGATGACGGCCCGGGGGACGAATGGCGGGCACTGGGATGACGGGATGAAGACGGCGCGGGGACGCTAGAGCGGAGGCCGAGACATGACCCGAGGAGAAGCCTGCTGATGCCGCCGTCGGACGTCGCCCTCCGGGTGCTGAAGCAGGAGATCCGGTGGGTCGAGGAGGGGCCGGATCTCACCTACGACGAGTCCCCGGTGCAGTACAGCTCCGTGAGCCAGTGGGACGACCTGGAGATCCCCGGCATCGCCGACCGCGAGCAGACCGCCGTCCGGGTGGAGGACGAGCTCTTCGTGGACCGGGACCTGGACGAGATCATGGAGCCCGCCTACCTGGCCGACCGCGACCCGCGGAGCGTCGTCTTTCGCACCGTGCACGCGGCGAGCGGCGCCCGCCGCTCCATCATCTTCTTCCGGGAGGACGTCGCCCCGTCGAAGCGGGACCTGCGCCGGATGTAGCCGTCCGCCGATTCACCCCCACCGGGAGCCCCGCCGTGAACCAGAAGAATTCCCGTCGCCCCCGCCTCTCCGATTCTGCCGCTCCGGCCGCCCTGCTGGCCGCGGCCCTGGCCCTGCTCGCGCTGCCGGCCCCGGCGCCGTCGCAGCAACCCGACGCGGCCGGTGCCGCCACGCCGGAGGCCGCCGTCCGGGGCCTCTTCGACGCCATGCGCTCCGCCGACAGCGCCGCGGCGCGCAACTACCTGCATCCAGACGCGCGGTTGCAGCGCCCCGTCGAGGAAGATGGGGAGCAGGCGCTCAGCGTCTCGGGGGTCGGGGGCTGGCTCCGGTCCATCGGCGGCGCCGAGCCGGGCCAGCTGGACGAGGAGATCTGGGACCTGGAGGTGCGCCGGGACGGCCGGCTGGCCACCGCCTGGATGCAGTATGCGTTCTACCTGGACGGCGAGCTCCATCACTGCGGCGTGAACGCCTTCCAGCTCGTCCGCCTGGAGGGCGGCTGGGTCGCCTTCTCCATCGCCGACACGAGCCGCGAGCAGGGGTGCCAGGGTCCGCCGGGCGGCCGAGAGGGGGGAACCGCCGGCGGGCGGTGACGGTCCCCGGGTCCGTCGGCTGCCTACAGGTCCCTGCGCCGGTGGACCACGAAGGCGGCGGCGAAGAACAGCGCGGCCCACCCCACGGTCACCGGGAGCAGGACCTCCCACTCCCAGACCTGGGGCGGCGGGTCGCCGGCGGCCGCGGCCTGCGAGGCGGCGCGGCCCAGGGCCGCCGGGTCGTGCTGCAGGTAGCTCACCAGGCTGTTGAACGCCTGCACCGGCAGATACCGCGCGGCGTCCGCCGCCGCGCCGCCCAGGGCGCCGAGGCCCGTGCGGATCAGCCGCTCCCCCAGGGCCACGTACAGGAACCACACGCCGATCGACGCCCCCGTGCCCCGCACCGACACGGAGACCAGGAGCGCCAGCCCGCCGTATCCCATGAACGCCAGGAGGAAGCCGCCCATGGCCGAGAGCTGCTGAGCGTCCGGCGCCAGGGCTCCCGACGTGAGCGAGTCCGTGCCGGCCGCGGCGAAGGCGCCCCCCGTGCCGACCAGCAGCAGGAGAAACAGCGCCGCCAGCACGACGACCAGGTATGCCTTGCCCCGGAACCACGCCTCCTTGGAGAGCCCGTCGATCACGTTCTGGCGGGCCGTGCGCCACGAGAACTCGCTCGCCACCAGGAGGATGAGGAGCACGGAGCCGAAGATGAGCGCGGGCTGGGCCATGCCGGTGATGATCTCGGGCCAGGCGCCGGGCAGCGCGAAGCTCGCCTCGGCGCTCTCCCTCGCCTGCCACCAGGACTGTCCGAAGTCGAGCCCGGCCACCAGGAGCATGAACCCCACCGTGACCATCGCCGCCGGCCGCCGGATCATCTTCGAGATCTCGTTCCGAAGGGCGATGCCTCCCATCACGCCACCTCCTCCATGCCGGGCTCCTCCGAGGAGCCGGTCGTTTCGTGGAACACGTCCTCCAGGCTCTTCTTCCGGGGCTCCAGGCGCGAGACGTGGACCCCCCGCTCCGCCAGGTGGCGGTTGAGCGCCGCCGGATCCTCGTCCTCCAGCTCGGCGATCAGCAGCGCCCCCTCCCGGTCCACCACCCGGGCGGCGGGATGGGCGTCGATCCCCGCCTCGAGCGCTTCCGCGTCCGGCGCCGACACGGCCACCCGGGCGGCGCCGGCGGTGAGCTCGTCCACGGCGGACTCCAGCACCACCCGTCCCTCCCGGAGGATGGCCACGTGCGTGCAGACCCGCTCCACCTCCCACAGCAGGTGGCTGGAGAGGAAGATCGTGGTACCGTCCTCGCCCAGCCGGCGAACGAGGCGTCGGATCTCCCGCATGCCCTCCGGGTCCAGGCCGTTGGTGGGCTCGTCCAGGATCAGGAGCTCGGGGTCGGACAGGAGGGTCCCGGCCAGGGCCAGGCGCTGCTTCATCCCCAGGGAATACTCCTTGAACCTGTCCCCGGCCCGGGCGGCGAGCCCCACCCGCTCGAGCGAGCGGGCCACCGCCTCCTCGCCGACGCCCTTCACCCGTGCCACCAGACGCAGATTCTGACGGCCGGTCAGGTACGGGTAGAAGTTGGGTTGCTCCAGCGTGGCTCCGACGCGCTGGCGCGCCTCCACCAGCTCCCGTCGGCCCTCGCCGCCCAGGAGGCTGAAGGTCCCCGACGTGGGCGTGAGGATGCCCAGGAGCATGCCGATGGTCGTGGTCTTCCCGCTTCCGTTGGGGCCCAGGAATCCGAAGACCTGCCCCTCTTCCACCCGGATGCTCAGGTCGTCCACGGCCAGCGTGTCGCCGTACCGCTTGGTCAGGTCCCGGGTCTCGATGACCGCCATCCTCGTCCCTCCCGAATCGTTCGCGTGACGCGGAGCTCTCCGTCCCCAGGCCCACACCACGAGGCCGGCCTCCTGCGAGTTTCAGCAGCGGACGGGCCACGCCGGGCCTGTGCTCTCTCGCGCCGGACGGCGGGATCCGCGATCTTGCCTCCCTGCTGCGGCACGGTACCGACGCTCGCGGAACGACGCACGACGCCACTTCCTCCGACAAGGAGTTGCCCGTGGTATCGCTCGGCTCCCTGTGGCTCCCGATCCTGCTCTCCGCCGTCGCCGTCTTCGTCGCCAGTTCCGTCGTCTGGATGTTCCTCCCGTACCACCGGGACGACTTCGGCGGACTCCCCGACGAGGAGGCGGTCCGCGACGCCCTGGCCTCACCCGACCTGACGCCGGGACAGTACCACGTCCCGTACGCCCCGGACCGCGAGGCCTACGGGTCGGAGGAGATCCAGCGGAAGTTCGAGGAGGGGCCGGTGGCCGTGATCACGGTCATGGACGGCCCGCCGGACATGACGCGCCAGTTCGTCGGATGGTTTCTCTACTCCGCGGGTGTCGGGCTGCTCACGGCCTACGTCGCCGCCCAGACCCTGCCCGCCGGGGCGGAGTACCTGGACGTCTTCCAGATCACCGGCACGGTGGCCTGGGCGGCGTACGGGCTGGCCTACGTGGGTGATGCCATCTGGTTCGGACGGCCCTGGGGCTTCTCGCTCAAGATGGTCTTCGACGCCCTGCTCTACGGCCTGCTGACGGCCGGCGTCTTCGGCTGGCTGTGGCCCGCCTGATCACGGGCCCGGCGCCGGACGCCCGTCGGAGCGTCCCTCCTTTCGGGCCCGCCGCCTCGCCCCGACGTTGGGCTCCATGGAAGATCGGCTCCGCGACGCCGTCCGTGACCTGTGCGACCGGTATCCCGACGAGTACTGGCGGGAGCTGGACCGCCGCGGCGCGTATCCCGCGGATTTCGTACAGGAGCTGACGGACGCCGGGTACCTGGCGTGCATGATCCCCGAGGAGTACGGCGGGGCCGGCCTCGGGGTCTCCGAGGGCGGCGTCATCCTGGAGGAGATCAACCGCTCCGGCGGCAACGCGGCCGCCTGCCACGCGCAGATGTACACCATGGGGACGGTGCTCCGCCACGGATCCGAGGAGCAGAAGGAGCGATGGCTCCCGCAGGTGGCCCGCGGCGATCTGCGCCTCCAGTCCTTCGCCGTCACCGAGCCGGACGCGGGCTCCGACACCACCCGGATCCAGACCAGGGCCGAGCGCCGCGGCGACGTCTACGTGCTCCGCGGCACCAAGGTGTTCATCTCCCGCGTCCAGCACTCGGACCTCATGGTGCTGCTGGCCCGCACCACTCCCCTGGAGGAGGTGGAGGAGAGGACGGACGGACTCAGCGTCTTCGTCGTCGACCTCCGCCGTGCCGGAGACGCGCTGCAGGTGCGGCCCATCGAGACGATGATCAACCACGAGACGAACGAGCTCCACTTCGACGGGCTGGAGGTGCCGGCGGAGAACAGGATCGGGGAGGAGGGCGAGGGGTTCCGGTACATCCTGTCGGGGATGAACGCCGAGCGGATCCTGCTCGCCTCCGAGTCCGTCGGTGACGGCCTCTACTTCGTCGATCGGGCCTCGGACTACGCGTCGGAGCGGGAGGTCTTCGGCGCCCCGATCGGCTCCAACCAGGGCGTGCAGTTCCCGGTGGCGGAGGCGTACATGAAGGTCCGCGCGGCCGCCGTGATGCGGGACCGGGCCGCGGACCTCTTCGACGCCGACCGACCCTGCGCGGAGGAGGCCAACAGCTGCAAGTACCTGGCGTCGGAGGCTGCCTGGGAGGCGGCGAACGCGGCCATGGACACGTTCGGAGGGTACGGCATGGCCACGGAGTACGGCCTGGAGCGCAAGTTCCGCGAGGCGCGCCTCTACCTCGTGGCCCCCGTCTCGAACAACCTGGTGCTGAGCTACGTGGGGCAGCACGTGCTCGGCATGCCCCGCTCCTACTGAGCCCGGTGCGCCACCGGCACGGGGAGGACGCGGCGAACGACACCGGGCGAACCGGGCGACCGCCGCCGCGGAGCGTCCTCTTCTTTCCGGGCCACCGCCGGGAGATGCTCGACGGGGCCCTGGCCTCCGGCGCCGACGCCGTCTGCCTGGACCTCGAGGACGCCGTGCCCCCCTCCGGCAAGGACGACGCGCGCTCCGCGGCGCGTGCGGCGCTGGAGCGAACGTCCGACGCCGGACGGCTCGAGGCACCGGCGCCCGCAGACGCCGGCTCCGGATCCGGAGGGCGAGCATCGGTGGAGCTGCTGGTCCGCGTGAACGCCCCGTCCGGCCGGGAGGGCCGGCGCGACCTCCGGGACGTCCGGGAGGCGTCGGGCCGGCCGGCGGCCGTGGTGGTCCCCGGGGCGGCGTCCGTCGACGAGCTGGACCGCGTGGCCGGGGAGCTCTCCGTTCCGGTGGTGGCCCTGGTGGAGAGCCCGGAGGGCCTGGCCGCGGCGGAGTCGATGGCCCGGGAGGCGAACGCGCTCAGAGCCCTGGCCCTGGGCCCCGTGGACATGGCGCGTCACCTGGGCTGCGAGCTGGACTGGGAGCCGCTCCTCTACACGCGATCACGCCTGGTGCACGCCGCCGCTCTCGGAGGCGTGCCCGTCCTCGACGGGCCGTACACCGAGCTCTCCGACCCGGAGGGGCTCGCCCGCGAGGCCCGGGCGGCCCGGCGCCTGGGCTTCGACGGAAAGCTGGCCCTGCATCCACGCCAGGTGGAGGCGGTGAACCGGGCGTTCACGCCGTCGGAGGACGAGGTGGCCGAGGCCCGCGCCGTCCTCTCCGCCTTCGAGGAGGCCGGCGGTGAAGCGGTGCGCGTCGGGGGCCGCATGGTCGATCGGCCCGTGGCCGAGGCCGCGCGTCGGCTTCTCTCCCGGGCGCGGCGGGCGGGGGGCTCCGGCGAGGGCCCGCGATCCTCCGCGGGAGAAGACGACGGGGACCTCCCGGGAGGGGAGCGAGGGCCCGGTGGCTGACCTGCAGGACTGGGTCGGCGAGGAGCGAACGACGCACGAGGTCCTGCCTCCCTTTCCCGCCCGGGGGATGGCGGCCCTCCTGGATCGGTCGCCGGAGGCCTTCGAGCCCGGCACCCCCCTGCCGCCGTGCTGGCACTGGCTCTACTTCCGGGACACCGTGCCGCAGTCCGAGCTCGGTCCGGACGGCCACGAGCGCCGGGGCGCGTTCCTGCCGCCCGTGTCCCTCCCGCGCCGGATGTGGGCCGGAGGGAAGCTCCGCTTCTCGCGCCCCCTCCGGATCGGACAGCCGGCCGAGCGGCGCTCCATGATCCTCTCGGTGGAGGAGAAGAGCGGGAGCACGGGTCGACTGGTGTTCGTCACCGTGGGCCACGAGCTTCTCTCGCCGCGGGGGACGGCCGTGGAGGAGGAGCAGGTGCTGGTCTACCGGGAGGAGCGCGGGGCCGACGAGCCCCGCCGTCCGGGAGAGGAGCTGGCGGGAGAGCCGCTGTGGCGGGAGGCGCTGGTGCCGGACCCCGTCCTCCTCTTCCGGTACTCGGCGCTGACCTTCAACGCACACCGCATCCACTACGACCGCGGGTACGCCACCGACAGCGAGGGGTATCCCGAGCGCCTGGTCCACGCCCCGCTGACCGCGACGCTCCTGGCGGACGCGGCCGACCGCCGTCGCCCCTCGCCCCTGGACCGTTTCGAGTACCGGGCGACCAGCCCGCTCTTCTGCGGAGAGGAGATGACCCTCGCGGGCTGGACCGGGGACGCGCCCGGCCCGGAGGCGGAGCGCGGCCTGGAGCTGCGGGCCGTCGACGCCAGGGGGAACGTGGCCATGAGAGCCCGGGCCGACGTCTCGTCGGATCGGAGCACGGGGGAATCGGAGGCCTGACGGCGGGCGGACCGGACCCGCGTCGGCGGGGGCCGGCGCCGTCGCTCAGGCCACGGCGCCCTCCGCGCGCAGCTCCTCGATCTCCTCGGCGGACAGCCCGCAGAGGTCCGCCAGGATCCGGTCCGTGTCTCCCCCCATCTCCGGTGCCGGCTCCGGCCGGGCCGGGACCCCCTCCGTCTTCACCGGATGCGCCACCTGGCGGACAGTTCCGAACTCCGGATGCTCCACCTCCAGGATCATCTCCCGGGCCCGGACCTGCTCGTCCCGGAGCGCGTCGGCCAGCGAGTTGACCGGGGCGATGGGCACGTCGCCCTCCAGCTCGCGCAGCCATTCCTCCGTGGTCTTCCGGCCGAAGGCCTCCTCCAGCAACGCGTCCAGCTGCTCCCGGTGCTCCCTCCGGTCGGCGAAGCTCCCGAACCGCGGGTCCTCCAGCAGCTCCTCCCGCCCCAACCCCTCCGCGAGACGCCGCCAGAAGACCTCCTTGGCGCAGAAGACCGAGACCCATCCGTCCTCCGTCTCGAAGATGCGGGCCGGGACCAGGCTCTGGTGGCCGGATCCCGGCATCCGCTCGGGCTCCCAGCCCAGGTTCAGATGCCAGGCGGCGAAGTAGGAGAGCATGGAGACGGCCGTGTCCATGAGGCTCACGTCCACGTCCCGCCCCCGCCCGGTGCGCTGAGCCTCCAGGAGCCCGGCGACCAGGCCCAGGACCGAGCTGTAGCCGCTGGCGAAGTCCACCACCGAGACGCCGCACTTCGTGGGCGGAGCGCCGGGCTCGCCCGTCATCGACAGGTAGCCCGCCAGGCCCTGGACCAGGGCGTCGTATCCCGGCTGCTCCGCCCGGGGGCCCGTCGTCCCGAACCCGGAGAGCGAACAGGTGACCAGCGCCGGGTTCAGGTGCTTCAGGTCGTCGTAGGTGAGCTCCAGCTTGCGTGGCAGGTCCCCCCGGAGGTTGTAGTACAGGCCGTCGGAGACCCGAACGAGCTCCTCGAAGACCCGGCGCCCTCCGGGCTCCCGCAGATCGATCCCCACCGACTTCTTCCCCCGGTTGAACCCCTGGAAGTACAGGGAGTCTCCCTCCACGTCGGTGGGCGGCACGTAGCGGGCCACGTCGCCGCCCGTGGCCGGGTTCTCGATCTTGATGACCTCGGCGCCGAGGTCGGCCAGCAGGGTGGTGCCGAAGGGGCCGGCTCCGAACTGGGCGATGGAGAGCACCCGGAGGTCCCGGAGCGGCGCCGGTCGCCCGTCGCCGTCCCCCCGGTCGCCGTCCGGATCGCCGCCCCCTGTTTCGCGCTCCGTATCCGTCACGGTCTCCTCCCCGTTCGCTGGCATTCGGCTCCCGGCTCGCCTCCCGGCGGGCCGCGTCCCGTGAGCGGGAGCGTCGCGCCCGCTCCGCGGCGACTCGTGGGCCAGGAGGACAGCATCACGTTAACTTCGAGGCCGGTCTCGAACGATCGCCCTCGCTCCATGGCCCAATCCGGACCCCATCGTGACACTGCCCGACCGCAAGTATCTGTTCCTCATCGCCGGCCTCCTGCTCGGCTTCGCCGCCGGCTTCGTCACCGCCCGCGAGACGGGCGGAGAGGCGTCTGCGTCCGCCTCCGCCTCCACGTCGAGCTCCGGCCGGCCCACGCTGGCCGCCGACGACCGTCCGAGCCGCGGGCCGTCGGACGCCCCGGTCACGATCGTGGAGTTCACCGACTACGAGTGCCCCTACTGCCGGCGCTACTACCGGCAGACGTATCACCAGCTCCTGCAGGAATACGAGGGCGAGGTCCACTACGTGGTGCGCAACTATCCCCTCTCGATCCATCCCAACGCCCGGAAGGCGGCCGAGGCGGCGGAGTGCGCCCACAACCAGGACCGCTTCTGGGACTACCACGACCACCTCTTCGAGAACGCCGACGCCCTGGAGCCGTCGGACCTGAAGAGCTACGCCCGGGAGCTCGGGCTGGACGGCGGGCAGTTCGACGAATGTCTGGAGTCCGGGGCGGAGAGCCAGACGGTGGAGCAGGACATGTCCACCGGGCGTCGGCTGGGGATCCGGGGCACGCCGACCTTCTTCGTCAACGGGAGTCCCCTGGTGGGGGCCCAGCCCCTCAGCGCGTTCCGCTCGGCGATCCAGAGAGCGCGCGGAAACTGACGCCCACTACCGGGAGCATGGGCACCGGGTTCACCGGCTGGAGCCCGCCGCCGGCGGCGGGGACCCGGTGGAAGAGCGAGTTCTTCCGGTCCAGGGCGTTGATCAGCTCGACGTAGGGCGTGAGCCGGACCCGTCCCCCGAACAGCCCGGTGTCGAAGACCCGCTCGACCCGGGCGTCCACCCGCAGGTAGGGCGACGTCCCGCGGCGCGCCGCCGCCCCCTCCTCCTCACGTCCGGGACCGGAGACCGTGGGGTTCTCCACCGACAGCCCGTCGCCACCGGTGACGGGCAGCGGCGTCATGGGCAGCCCCCAGCTCCCCGAGAGCGACGCCCGGGCCCGGAAGCCCGCCGGGAGGCCCACCTGGCCGCCGCCGGAGAGGACCTGCCGGCCGGCGAAGCGCCGACTCACGCCCGAGGCGCCGGGAGCGCCCCACAGCCAGGTGAGGGAGTAGTTGGCCCACAGCCGGAGCCCCTCGGCCCGCCACGATCCCCAGAGCTCCAGGCCGGAGGAGAACACGCCTCCCTCGTCGGGGTCGGCCTCCATGGGCCGGAACGCGCCGGCCGAGTCGACGCCCACCGTGTCGAAGAGGGCGGTGGGCGAGACCCCCTCCAGGTGACGGAAGTGTCCCTCGGTGCCCAGGCGCAGCCCCTCGCCGTCGTCGTGCTCGAGTCGCAGCTCCAGCCGGCTGGCGCCGGCGACACGCGGCTCGGGAGGGCCGGAGGTGGCCGGCTCCGCGGAGTCGGCCGGCGCCCCGGACGGCACGGACGCGTCCACCGTGCTCCACCCCGCCAGGAGCTGATGGACCCGGCCCGCCGACAGGCGGACGGTGGTCCCGGGGCCCATCCGCAGGAGGACGGCGCCCCGGGGAGCGGCCCGGACGGCGCCGTCCGGAGAGAAGTAGTCGGCCCGGAGCCCGCCCCGCAGCGAGACCGCCTCCGAGACGTGCCACCGCGCCGAGCCGAAGCCGCCGAGCCGGTAGGCCGACCCGGTTCCCTCCCCGGCCCCGGCGGGGAGGCCGCCCGTGAAGGCGAGACGCTGGGCCTTCCGGCGCATCGCTCCGCCGGTCTCCCACTCCAGCTCTCCGCGACGATCCTCGCGGCGGAGCACGAGACGCTGTTCGTCCACGACCGCCGCGACGCGGTCCGCCGCCGCCTCCCTGAGCGGCAGCCCGCTCCGGTAGCGGCTGCCGGCCAGCGTGCCCCTCCATCCCGTCCGCCGGCTCCCCGTGGCGATCCGGGCCGAGCCGGCACGGTTCGTCCACTCGGCCTCCGTGGGCGTCCCGTGGTCCGCCACCAGGGGCGTCGAGGCCCGGTTCCAGAATCCGGTGACCGACCCCCGGAGCCCGTCCTCCCCGCCGGTGGACAGCCGCACGAGGCCGTCCGAGTACCGGCGTCCCTCCAGGGCGGATCCCCGCCCCAGGTCCCGGCCCGGGTGCAGGGTGCGGGCGCTGGCCAGGTAGGAGCCGCCCGGCACCGGGCCGGAGGCCCGGGCGGTGGCGCCCAGGAGGTCGACGGAGCCGGCGGCACGCGTCTCCCCGGCCGCCGACCGCGTCTCCAGGTCCAGCGTGTACAGGAGCCCGCCGCCGAACCGGGGGGACGGGCCGCCGGAACGGAGCCGCGAGCTCCCGAACACGCCCCGCGGCTGGGCCGCCAGCAGCCCGGAGAGGTGGAAGGGAGTCTGGACCGGAGCGCCGTCCAGGAGGATCTGCTTGAACGGAGCGGTGGTGCCCCGCAGGTAGAGGACGGAGGGATCGGCGGGCTCCTGCCGCAGCGAGCGGCGAACCGCCCGCCCCAGGCCCGACCCGCCCAGGGGGGTGGTCCGGAGCGCCTCCAGCCGCGGCGACCCGGGCCCCACGGCGCCGGCGAGACGACCTCCGCTCCCGACGGCCGGGGACTCCACACGGCCCGGCGCCGGCAGCCCGGCCACCTGCAGCGCCGGCAGAGCCACCGGATCCAGCTCGACCGTGAAATCCACGTCCAGGCACTGTCCCGGCGAGACCCGGACCCGGACCCTCGACTCCCGATAGCCCTGGTGCCGCACGGCCACCGTGAGCCACCCCGCCGGCAGGTCCCGCAGCCGGTACCGGCCGTCCCGACCTGTTCTCGCCCGGCGGAGGCTCCCGCCGTCGGACCGGACTTCGACGACGGCGTGGGCCACGGCCGCGCTGGCGGTGGCGTCCCGGACCCGCCCGCGGAGCTCCGCCGTGCCGCTGTCCGGCGCGGCACAGGGCAGGGCCAGGAGGGCGGCGGCCAAAAAGCCGCTCATCGGCCGACCCTGAGCAGCACGTCTCCGTCCACGGTGTCCGCGCCCACGGCCGGGGTCACCGAGCGGCCGGACTGTGTCAGGACCGGGCGGCCGTCGACCACCACCTCGGCCGCTCCCACGCTGTCGGGCATCCGGAGCCGGATGCCGTCCAGGGCGTCGACCCGGAACCGGAGGCGGCCCGGCCCTCGCTCCACGTTTCCGAGGATCCCCTCCACCAGCGCCCGGTCGCCGGCGCGTGGCCCCACCCGCAGGACGCCCGCCGCGGTGTCGGGCGTCTCGATGATCACCCGCAGCCGGCCGCCGCTGGCGGCGACGCTCACCGCGGTGGACTGACGCCTCGGCGAGGCGTCCTGGCGAGGCGCCGTGTCCCGACCCGCCGTCGCCACCGGCGACGTCGGCGCCTCCCGGAAGAGCCCGGCGATGCCGCCGAGGGCCCGCTCGGCCAGTGCCCGGCCCGGCGGCGTGAGCAGCGCCCCGCCGAGCAGGAGGAGGAGAACGACGGCGGCGGCCCGGAGCGGTGGAAACCCGGCGGAGCGGACCCCGCCGCCATCCGCGGCACCGGACGCGCCCCCCCCGGCGGCCGCCGGGTTCGGGATCTCCGGCATCGGGCGGTCCAGGCGGTCGGCAGCGTGCGAGAAGAGGCTCTCCCGCGACTCCACCTCCTCCAGCCGCCGGCGGCAGCGGCCGCACCCGTCCAGGTGGCGGCGGACCTCCGCTCGCCGCTCCGCTCCGAGCTCGCCGTCCAGATACGCCAGCAGCCGGCCCCGGTCCGGGTGCCCCTCACTCACGTGGTCCTCCCGCCCCGGGCCGCGGACCGTCGTAGGCCTCCGCGAACGACTCCAGAGCCCGGGCCAGCATCGTGCCCACCGAGCTCGTCTTCACACCCATCATCTCCGCGATCTCCCGGTACTTGAAGCCCTCTTCTCGCAGGAGGAGCATCTTCCGATCTCGTTCGTTCAGCTCGTCCAGCGCCCGGCGCGCCGCCGAGATTCGTTCGCTCCGATCGAACGCCCGGTCCGGCCGTTCGGGGCCGTCCGGCTCCAGGTCCTCCCCGGCCGCCAGCTCCCGGCGCCGGCTCCGTGTCCTCTCCCGGTCGCGCACCTGGTTCAGGGCCACCGTCACCAGCCATCCCTTCACGTCGTCCGGCCGCTCGTCCTGCTCCAGGAGACGCCTGAAGGTCTCCTGGGTGATGTCGGCCGCCTCCTCCGGGTGGCCGGTGAGCCGCTGGACGTATCGATAGACCTCGGGGTGATACGTCTCGAAGATCTCGTCGAAGGACACCTTCCCGGACGCACTCCCCTCCGTGGCTGCTCGACCCCCCGGCCGCGGTGACCGCTCGCGGTGCAGGGACGGTCGAGTGAGAGATTGGTGACGGCCCGCCGTCGAACCGGGGACGCCGGCCGTACCCGAAGAAGTTGAGGCGGGAGGGGTGAGAGGAAAGGGAGAGGAAAGAGCCAGGAAGAGGGAGAAAGAGGAGGAGGCCCGCATGGAGCCGGAGGGGGAGACGATCCGGGCCCCGGTCCGACCCGCCCCTGGATCGGGGCGCGTCGGCGCCGGAGGGATCGTGCGGCGAGGGCCCCGCGGGGACGCGGGGCTCACCGCCGAGCTGTGGGCGAGAGGCTACGGGCTCAGCGGCCTCCGCCCGGCCCGCCGGGCCCTCCGCCCATGCTTCCGCGCAGCTGGCGGGTGATCGAATCGGCCACGGACCGGAGGCTGTCCGCCTGCGGGTTGATCTCGCTCATCTTCGACTGCAGAGCCTTCTGGAAGGCCTTCACCCGCTTCTGGATCGCGGGACGCTGGAGCACCTTCTTCCGCGCCGGACCCAGGGCCTTGCTCAGCTTCCGGAGCTCCTTCACGGCGGTCCGTGCGCCGGCCGTGTCCTGCTCCTGCTGCGCGGACCGGAGATCCTCCTGCAGCGTCGACATCCGCTCGACCCTGGCCGCCGTGGAGTCGTCCAGCGTCTTCATCTCCGAGAGGATCATCTGCGTGAGCTTCTGCTGGCGGGCCTGGAGGGCGGAGTCCTGCATGGCCTGGCGCCGGATCTTGCTCAGCTGCTGGTTGATCTGGCGCAGCTTCATGAGACTCTGCCTCTGGCCCTGGCCCATCCCGCCCTGCGCCTGGACGGCGGGGGCGACCGTCAGGACCAGGAGAAGGACGAGTGCGCCGAGCAGGCCCCGGCTCCCCGTGCGAGAGACGTCGATGTCGGTGGACGAACGGTGGAACATCGTGGTTCCTTGTCGCGAGAAGAGTGAACTGCGGACGATGTCGATGCTTCGATCGGAACGAACGCTGGCCCGAACGAGCGTTAAATAGACCATCCCTTCATAGACCGCCGTCGGCTTCACGTTCAGTGAGTCGGGGGCGTCCGCCCGGCGCCGTCCGCCGGGATCCGCCCGGAGCAGAGCGCGGCGCGGCATGCGGCGGAACGATCCTCGCACGCGATGCCGCTCCGGGGACGATGCGCCCCGAGCGACGCCCCAATCGCGACCACCCCACGGAGCTCTCCCTGATGACGAGGCGTCCGACGACATCCCGAGGAGCGGCACCGGCGGCCCTCGCCGCGGCGCTCCTGGCGCTCGTCGCGCTCCCCTCCACCGTCGCTGCCCAGGGCACCGACGGGCGGGGGACGGACGGCGCCGACTACCCGTTCGTGCCCACGCCGCCGGAGGTCGTGGCCGAGATGCTGGAGATGGCCGACGTCTCGGGCCGGGACACCGTCTACGACCTGGGCTCCGGCGACGGCCGCATCGTGGTCACCGCCGCCAGCCGCTACGGCGCTGCCGGCCTCGGCGTGGAGCTGGATTCGAGCCTCGTGGCCGAGGCCCGCCAGCGGGCGGCCGGCGAGGGCGTAGGGGACCGGGTCCGCATGGTTCGCGGCGACCTGTTCGAGGTGGACCTCGCGCCGGCCACCGTGGTGACCCTCTACCTGCTCCCCCGGACCATGGCGAAGCTCGAGGCGATGCTCTTCCGACAGCTGCGCCCCGGCGCCCGGATCGTCGCCCACGACTTCGACATGGAGGAATGGGCGGCCGACAGCGTCTCGCAGACGCCCGGCGGGCTCGGGGGACACGCGACCCTCTACCTGTGGCGCGTACCCGCCCGGGTCGGCGGCACCTGGGAGCTCTCGGTGTCCGGCGCGCCCGCGGCGGGCGAGAGGCTCCGGCTGACGATCGATCAGAAGTTCGCCGAGCTCCGGGCGACGGTGACCCGACCCGGCGGGCTTCGCGTGCGGGAGGCCCGTGTGGCCGGTGACAGCGTGCGTCTGGAGGTCGTCGCCGACTCGGCGGCCGACGGCGAGGCCACGACCCTGGCGGGCACGGTCTCCGGCGCCCGGATGGAGGGCCGGACCGCCGGGGGGGCGTGGAGCGGCCGGCGCGTGGCGAACTCCGACTCCTCTCTGGTGGAGTGGCAGCCGTGAGCGGGACGCCGGCGGAGCAGGACGCGCCCTGGGGGAGCCACGAGCTCCGTCCCGGGGCAGCGACGTCGATCGAGATCGGTCCGCTCACGCTCTGGGCCCGTTCCCGCGCCGGCGAGATCTGGCTCGCCCACGCCTCCGGAGACTGGGCCAGCACGGACGTGGAGCCCCCCCGGGAGCCGCCGTCGGACGAGGAGGGCTGGGTGCGCTGGCCGGTGCCGGAGGGGACCGGGGGGCTGCGGCTCTCGCCGGTCTTCCCACCGCGGACCCTGGTGGTGAAGCCTGAGCTCTCCTTCCGCCTCCTTCCGCGCTCCGGCGCCCGCATCTACGTGCGCGTCCCCCTGTGGGCCCGCGTGGAGGCCACCGGAGGCGAGGAGGACGTCACGCTGACCGAGGTGCCGTCGGTGGTCCTCTCCGACACCTGGTGGGGCGAGTTCACCGACGGGGAGCTGTGCTACTGGCTCCCCACCTCGGCCCGCCGGAGCGTGGGGCCGGACGTCTTCGCCCCGCACCGGGCCGTCTGCCCGCTGGACCTCTCCAACCGCTCCGAGGACGAGCTGGAGGTCGAGAAGATCGCGCTCCGGGTGGCCCACCTCTCCGTCTTCCGGACGGAGCAGGGGCTCTGGGCCGACGTGACCCGCGTGCGCTACCGCGGCGAGAAGGAGGGCAGCGACATCGACGTCGCCGGCAGAGCACCGGAGGAGGCCGGCTCGGGTGCCCGCAGGGTGACGCCGCCCCGGACCCCGCTCACGAAGAGCTTCCGGACACGCACCTTCAGCCGACTGCGGACGCTCTCGGGCCTGGGGGGAATCTGATGCACGTCGTCTCGTCCGTCACGGCGCCTCTGCTGCTGGCGCTGCAGGAGGCCGCCACCGAGGGGGCTCAGGCGCCGACCTCGCCGCTGGAGAGCCTGCGGCAGCTGGTGCTCACCGAGGGCTTCGGGCCCATCCTGCGGGCGGCCCTGATCGTCGTCCTGGGCTTCCCCATCGTCCTGGCCCTCTCCCGGGCGCTCCGGCGGTGGGTGGCCGGCGTCGACTCCCAGCAGCGGGGCATGATCGCCGGCAAGCTCTTCTTCTACGTCGGCGCGGCCGTCCTCGTCGTCTGGTTCCTGGACGAGCTGGGGTTCGGGATCGCGCCGCTCCTGGGCGCGGCGGGGATCATGGGAATCGCCCTGGGCTTCGCCGCCCAGACCAGCGTCTCCAACATCATCAGCGGCTTCTTCCTCATGGCGGAGCAGCCGTTCATGGTGGACGACATCATCCAGATCGGGACCACGGTGGGCCGGGTGCAGTCCATCGACATGCTCTCGGTCAAGCTCCGGACCTTCGACAACAAGTTCGTCCGGATCCCCAACGAGTCCATCATCAAGACCGAGGTCACCAACATCACCCGGTACCCGATCCGCCGCCTCGACGTCGCCGTGGGCGTCGCCTACAAGGAGGACGTCGAGCACGTTCGCCGGGTGCTCCTGGACGTAGCCAGCGAGAACCCCCTGTGCCTCATGGAGCCCGAGCCCGTGGTGCTGTTCGACGCCTACGGCGAGTCGGCGCTCAACTTCAGCTTCCGGGTGTGGGCCACGCGCGAGAACTGGCTGGAGCTGAAGAACACGATTCACGAGGACATCAAGGGGCGATTCGACGAGGAGGGCATCGAGATCCCCTTCCCGCACCGGACGCTCTACGTGGGCTCCGCCACGGAGCCGTTCCCCATCCGGATCGCCGGGGACGGGGGAGAGGAGCCCGGCGCCGGGGGGCGGGACGTCTCCGCGGAGACGGAGCCGGACCCGGGAGAGCGCCCGGGCTGAGGGCCCGCGGTCAGTCGCCCGGGGGCTCGGCCTCCAGCGCCGACGCCAGGCGGGCGTCCCGGCCGTACACGTCCGGGCGGAAGTGGACGGCCCCGTCCTCCTCGGGGACCCAGGCCGTCCAGTACTCGATGTGCACCGGGAGCTCCCGGGGCAGCCGGATGGTCTGCTCGCGGCCGGTCTCCAGGGCGCCGCGGAGCTTCGCCGGCGACCACTCCTCGCTCCCGCGGAGCACGTAGTCCAGCAGCTCCAGGGGGCGCTCCACCCGTATGCATCCCGAGCTGAAGCTGCGCACGCTCCGGCCGAACAGCGACCGGGCCGGGCTGTCGTGGATGTAGACGGCGAACTGATTGGGGAACATGAACTTGACGCGCCCCAGCGCGTTGAGGGGCCCCGGGCGCTGCACGAAGCGGTACGGGAGCGAGTCCGCGCTCAGGCGCGACCAGTCCACCGCCGACGGGTCCACGGGTCGGGCGTCGGGGCTCCATCCGTCGTAGACCACCATGCCCTGCTCCTCCAGGTACGACACCGACTCGCGCAGCCGCGGCAGGATGTCCCGGGCCGCGATGGATCGGGGCACGTTCCACGTCGGATTGAGCACCACGTACCGCATCGTGTCGCTGAACACCGGCGTCTGGCGGTAGTCCCTCCCGACGACGGCCCGCATGGAGAGCACGGTGGAGTCGCCCTCCACCACCTCCAGCCCGAAGTCGGCGATGTTGACCCGGAGGTGCGTCTCGCCCAGCTCGGCCGGGAGCCATCGCCACCGCTCCAGGTTGCGCTCGATCTGCCGCACCCGGCTCTCGGCGGGGATGTTCAGGGCGCCGAGCGTGGCCTCGCCCACGATCCCGTCGGCCTCCAGGCCGTGGCGCCGCTGGAAGCTCCGAACCGCCGCGTCCAGGGCGTCGCCGAACACCGTGTCGGACACCGCGTCGTCCTTCCCGTCGTCCGCCGACAGTTCGCCGGACGCCGCCAGCCGCCGGCCCAGGTCCGCCACTCTCGGTCCCGCGTCCCCTGCCCGGAGCGCCGGTCCCCCGGGCACCGTCGGCCATCCCCCGGCCGCCGCCATCCGCCGGTATTCGGTCAGCGCCTCCTGCAGGCGGGCGTACCCCGGATGCCGGGGAGCCAGCTCCGCGAGCGCCGCCCGGGGCGACCGGCCCTGCTCCAGCGTGCGGGCGAGGAGGGCCGCCATGTTCCTCTCGCGCCCGTTCACGGTCCACAGCGGGTCGATGCTGCGGGGGTCCACGCGGCCGGAGACCAGGTGCGACCCGTAGCTCAGGAAGGCATCGGTGAGCAGAAGGTCGAGCTCCGCCAGCAGGCGCAGCCGCCGATCTGTGTCGGCATCCGGGAACCTCGCTCCGGCGCCCTCGCGACCGGCGTCCAGCTCGGAGAGGAGGGACTCGATGCGCGCCGCGTGGTAGTCGTCCGGCGGGAGGCCGTGCTCTCGCGCCGAGCGCAGCCCGGCCAGCATCTCTCGAGCCCCGGGGCGCACGCGCCCGTCGGCGGTGACCCACGCGGGGAGGTGCACCCGCTCGCCGTAGAACCGCCGCAGCGACCGGGTCGCCTGGATCCGGCGACCGTCCGACCGCAGCGTCGGTTCCCGCGCCGCCGCCGTTTCGGGCTCCCCCTCCAGGCGCAGGCGGATCCGCTCCTGCAGCCGCTCGGTGACGGCGCGATCCTGGGCCGCCGCCGGCGAGGCCGCGGACGCCGACAGCACCGCGGCGGCCGCCACCGACAGCAGCACGGCAAGCCGACGTCTCACCACAGCCCCCCGGCGGATCCGTCGCCGTCCGCGGTGTCCGGGGCGCTCCGGATCAGGAGACCGCTCGTCGTGACCCGCACCTCGTAGCTCCCCCCGTCGTCGGCCGGCACGAACGAGCCGGAGCCGTAGGTGGCGTCCACGACGCGGCCGACCACCGGAAGGCGGTCGAGGGTCTCCAGGAGGTCCAGGGGCGGCGCCTCCGACAGGCCGTAGACCGTCCGCTCGGCGTCCCGCTCCGCCTCGAGCGATCGATAGCGTCCTCCGATACGGGTGAGGCGGTACCCGGTGTGGACGCCGAGGACGTTCACCCAGGGCTGCCACCGGAGCACGTGGGCGTCCACGTACAGCTGGTCGCCGGCGATCCTGAAGGTATCGGGCCGGGAGCCGGGCCTCTCGACCACCGCCCGGAAGGACCGGGGGCCCGTGGACCGGGTCGTGACCGACGCGGCCACCTCTTCCCGGGTGAGCGCCCGGTAGCCGCGTGTCCCGAGCACCACACCCCACCCCAGCACGGCCAGCAGCAGGAGCACCAGTCCCGAGAGCGAGGCCAGGGCACCGGCGGACCAGCGCCGGCGGCGGAGCGAGGTCCAGGCGACGGCCGCCAGCCCGAGCCCGATCACCGCCACCGCCGACGCGGCGATGGCCAGCAGCGTGGGCACGTCCGTCATGGTCCGACCGTCGTTGCGCTTCGCATGGGTGTCTCCGGAGAAGGTACCCCCGGAGTTCCCGCAGGTGCACCATTCGGGGCCGCTCCCGGCCCGTACGGCGCTTCATGGCCGGGCTTCGGCCCGGCGTCTACCGCCCGATCCGGTAGACGCGGACGTAGTTCACGCCCAGATCATCCGTCCACTGTCCCACGACCAGGTCCTGCTCGATGGCGTACGGCCGGAATCCCTCGGGCATCGTCACCCGGGCGCGCCGGACGCCGTCCGGCCCGTACACCCGCCAGCTGCGCCCGCCCTCCCCGTACTCCGGGCGGTAGACGCGGACCCACAGGTCGCCCCCGGAATCGATGATCATCCGGTCCACGGCCGGCATCCGGTCCGGGTACTCCTGGACCGACTCGTACGCCTCGCGGAGCCGGCGGCGGAACTCCTGGCGCTCGATCTCCCCGAGACGACTCTCGAGCAGACGATCGATCGCGCCGTCCGTCACCGGTCGCCGACGGGCCGAGTCCCGCACCACCGTCCGGAGCCGGCCTTCCGGCGAGCGGCAGCGCACCTCGAACCGCTCGCCGGTGGAGACGCAGATCCGGTCCCTGCCGACGGCCACCGAGGTGCTGGCCCCGAAGGGATGGGGGAACAGGAGGAAGCCCTCGCGCCCGTCCGACCGGTAGCTCGTCCGGTACATCTCGTCGCCCCGGACCCGTGTCAGCTGCGCCTCCGGCGATCGTCCCTCCCCGTACCGGTGGATGGAGAGGGGGCGCTGGTAGCGCCCGTCCGAGGGACCGTCCTCGCCCCCGAAGCTCCCGCTGGCCCCGGCCACCAGATCGCCGCTCCCCAGGACGCCCAGGAGACGCAGCGATCCGCCGTCCCCC
>Ga0207797_1000357_pt1 | contig 35183 bp, 27 predicted proteins | sample PRCRCaboRojoPR_6_FD_187275 | JGI IMG/M metagenome (GOLD analysis project Ga0207797, IMG submission 187275) | Marine sediment microbial community from Cabo Rojo, Puerto Rico - PR CR 10% Liquid 1 (SPAdes) | ecosystem: Environmental > Aquatic > Marine > Coastal > Sediment | place: Cabo Rojo, Puerto... | reverse complement strand
TCGCCGAGGACTTGGCGGAATATGGTGCTCCGTACGTCGCACGCAATCGCCTCGGCCAGGGCGCCTTCCGAACGGCTGTGACGGATGCCTACGATCGGCGCTGCGCCCTCACCGGCGAAAAGACCCTGCCTGCGCTGCAGGCCTCGCACATCAAACCCTACGCATCGTCCGGCCCGCACCGCGTGGACAACGGTCTCCTGCTCCGCGCCGACCTGCACCAGCTGTTCGACCGTGGGTATGTGACCGTGACACCGGATCATCACGTCGAAGTCTCCCGGCGCATCAAAGCCGAGTTCGACAACGGCGACGACTACCTGGCCCTCCACGGCACTGCGCTGCAGTCCCTCCCCGACACGCCCGACGAGCAGCCGTCCGAGCGCTTTCTGGCGCACCACAACGAGGAGATTTACGTCGGGTAGGACGGCGGATGGCGCCCGATCAGCCGGATGAGGCCGTTCCTCCATCCGGGTGAACCCGGTCCTGGTGCCACCGCGCCGGGTTCTGGCGGATGTACGTGCGGATCCGGTTCATTTCCTGCCGGTTGCGCACAATTCGTTCGTAGACATTCCGTTGCCACACCGCGGCCCCCGGCGTGTCGCGCCGGCGGTGGATGCGTTTCGTGACCATCGATTTGAATTGCCGCATGATGGTCGACAACGACCCGGCCGAACAGACCCTGCCGAGCAGACACCGCCGTTGGTGCGCACAAACGGTGACGAAATACGCCGCGGGCCGTCGGTAATCCCATTCCGGCAGGCGGATGGACTGGCGATCGTGTTGCTCCGGATCGTATGACATGGGAGCCCCCGTTGGTAACCAAAGAGGTGTCGACAGCAAGGACGTTATGGGACGGCAGACCGCGGACGGCAGACCGCGGACGGCGGACCGCGGTGGGGCAGGGGTGCAGGACAGCCGCCCTCGCATGCAATCGGTGGCCCCTGAGCCTCCAGGCGTCCAGAGCGTCCGTAGCCTCCAGGCGTCCAGAGCGTCCGTAGCCTCCAGGCGTCCACAGCCTCCACAGCGTCCACAGCCGTCGTGCAGGCGCCTACGCCCCGCCCTGCACATTGTCCATGCGCCAATCCTCGGTGCCCCGCACACCGTCCAGGAGCCCCCGCTCCAGGTCAGGTCCGTCCGGCTTCGCGTGCAGCACCGACACGTCGCCCGTGCTCTCCATGACGACGGCCCGCACCTGGTCGAGACGGAGGACGTTGGCCTCGCGGAGCTTCGCCCAGAGGTCGTCCTTCGTCATCCGGGCTTTCCGAAGGTTCTGCGGCAGCACGTCCGACCCGGCCATCAGCAGCAGCGGCTGGTTGTCAACGGTCTGCCGCACGAGCGACGAGTGGTTACGAAGCACCGAGACGAGCGTCTGAATCCCATACAGCGCAGCGAGAGCCGCGATGCCCTGTAGCAGGGGCGGGTTTTCGGAGAGAACGACGGTCGCGACCACCGAGCCGAAGGCGACCGTGATGGCGAAGTCGAAGCTCGACAACTTCGAGAAGCTGCGGAGTCCGGCGAGACGCGTAAGCCCAAGCAGTGCGGCGTAGATGCCCACGGTCGTGCCGACGATCATCACGACGGCGGTGCCAGAGGTGGTGATCCAGATCCAGTCGAGCATGGCAAGGCGGCGGTCAACGAGAGCGAGCACAGGGACCCTCCCCAACCTCGCCAGCGGGCTGCTGATCCATCGGGATTTCGGCCTGGACGCTCGGCAGGGGCCCTTCGGTTTCGGAACGCCTTGGTTTCGGAACGCCCCGGTCCGGAGCCCCGGTCCAGGCGGAATTCATCGAGTCCCGCGACGCGCCCGGCAGTCGACGAAGGGCGTGCGAAACGGCAGCCGGAGGGAGCGCCCCTCAGAAGGATGGCCGCCCGCAGCGGACGAGGAGGCCGGCATCGCACGGGGGCGGCCTCTCACGGCTCGGTGGGTCAGGCGCTGCCCACGTCGTCGGCGTAAGTCGCGGCGCTCCGGGCCGCGGCCCGCACGTCACCGGCCGTCACGCACGCGAGCGCCCGCAGGTCCTCCGGCGGGTCAAACTGGAAGCCACCGGCGTTCTGGCGGGCCAGCTCTTCGCTGATGCGGACGACGGTGGCCAGGCGCATCTTGGCGCTGGCTGCGGTTCGCATCCGACGCTGGGCCGCATACAGGACCGACCCAATCCGCTCGGGGAGGCCCCACCGGGCGCAGGCGCGCGGCGCAATGGAGGCATGGCTGTCGCCAAAGGCGCGCTGCTCCTCGTGCGGCGCCGGCAGCGGGCCGGGGGTCGTCTGCACGAGGTCGGCATACCGGTCGGGCCGGGCGTGCAGCAGCACCAGCCGCACCGTGCCGAGCACGAGTCCGGTCGAGAAGGCAACCCGGAGCCAGGGACGGGGCAGGTCCAGCTCCTCGGCCAGCAGCTGTGCAAACCGGCCGGAAAAGACCGCGGCCTGCAGAATGTGGCGGAACAGCTGCGGGTGATCGGCGAAGCGGTTGCGAACGCCGTTCATCCCCTCGATCAGGATCGGCGACGAGACGTCCACGAAGCCGAGCAGACGCACAGCCTGGTCGATGCTTTCCACTTCGCGCGTGATGCTGTAGTAGGCCGAGTTGACGCGCCGCAGCAGATCGACCGACACCGAGGGATCGTGCTTCACGATGTCGATGAGCGTGTCGATGTCGGTTTCGCGGGACGAAATCAGCTCGCCCACCCGCGCAACCGTCGACGGAAGCGGCGGCAGGGCGATGTCCAGCTTGAACCTGTCCATGGATTCCATCGGCTGCGCAGCAGGAGAAGGCATCCGGCTCAGCGACAAAGAACGGGGTTCGGCGAGTCAAGGTCAACGCGCCCGCCCACGTGGAGGGGCGCTTCTCTTTATATCATCGGCGCCTTCCCCGTCTTCCGTAAATCCGTCGGACTGCCGAAGATCGGTGCGCACCGGTCCCCGCTCACTCCAGAACGTCCTGCAAGTACCGCCCCGTGTGGCTCTCTTCGCACGCGGCGACCTCTTCCGGCGTGCCCGTCACGACGACCTGTCCCCCTTCGTCGCCGCCTTCGGGGCCGAGGTCGATGACGTGATCGGCGTACTTGATGACGTCGAGGTTGTGCTCCACGATGAGAACGGAGTGCCCGTTCGCCACGAGCTGATCGAACGCGCCCAGCAGCTGCTTGATGTCGTCGAAGTGCAGGCCCGTGGTCGGCTCGTCGAAGATGTAGAGCGTGCGGTCGGTGCTGCGGCCGCCGAGGTGGCTGGCGAGTTTGATGCGCTGCGCCTCGCCGCCGGAGAGGGTGGTGGACGGCTGGCCGAGCGTCAGGTAGCCGAGGCCGATGTCCTGCAAGACCTCCAGCTTGTTGGTGATTGAGGTCTCGCCCGCGAAAAAGTCGGCGGCCTCGTCGACCGTCATCTCCAGCACGTCGGCGATGTTCTTGCCCTGGTAGGTGACGTCGAGCACCTCCTGCTTGTACCGCTGGCCGTTGCAGGCCTCGCACTCCAGGTAGAGGTCGGCGAGGAACTGCATCTCGACCTTCACGACGCCCTCGCCGGAGCACTCCTCGCAGCGCCCGCCCTTCACGTTGAAGCTGAAGAAGCCGCGGTCGTAGCCGTGGATCTGCGCCTGGCGCGTCTCGGCGAACAGCTTGCGGATGCCGTCGAACGCGTTCGTGTAGGTCGCGGGGTTGGAGCGCGGCGTGCGCCCGATGGGCTGCTGGTCGACCATCTCGACGGCGTCCACGTGCTGGTGGCCGCGGATGGCGTCGTGCTTGCCCACCTTGTTGTCGCCGCTTCCGCCCTTGAGGCGGCTGAGGCCCTCGTAGAGCGTCTGGTTGGTGAGCGTCGACTTGCCGGAGCCCGAGACGCCCGTCACGCACGTGATGGTGCCGAGCGGAACCGTGACGTCGATGTGCTTCAGGTTGTGCTGACGGGCGTTCTCCACGACGAGCGCGTGGTCGTCGTCCACGTCGCGGCGCTCGTCGGGCACCTCCACCTTCTTGCGTTCCGACAGGTACTGGCCGGTGAGCGAGTCCTCGTCCGTCAGGATCTCGTCGTAGGTGCCCTGGAAGACGACCTCGCCGCCGAACGCGCCCGAGCCCGGCCCCATGTCCACGATCTGGTCCGCCGCGCCCATCGTGACGGGGTCGTGCTCCACCACGAGCACCGTGTTGCCCAGGTCGCGCAGGCGCTGCAGGATGTCGATGAGGCGGTCGTTGTCGCGCGGATGCAGGCCGATCGTGGGCTCGTCCAGCACGTAGAGCGAGCCGACGAGCGACGAGCCGAGCGAGGTCGACAGGTTGATGCGCTGCGTCTCGCCGCCGGAGAGCGTCTGGGCCAGACGGTCGAGCGTGAGGTAGTCGAGGCCGACGTCGACGAGGTAGCGGCTGCGCTTGCGGAGCTCTTCCATCACGCGCCCGGCCACCTCCTCCTCGTAGTCGCTGAGCTCGATGCTCTCGAAGAAGTCGCGCGCCTCACGGGTCGTCATCGCGCACACCTCGCCGATGTGCGTGCCGTCGATCTTGACGTACAGCGCGTCGTCGCAGAGACGGTGGCCGTCGCAGTCGGGGCACGTCGAGTAGCCGCGGAAGCGCGAGCGGAAGATGCGGTAGTGCATCTTGTAGGAGCGCTCCTCCAGAAACCGGAAAAACCCTTTGATGCCGATGTAGTCGTCCTTGCCCTCCCACACGATCTCCTTCTCCCACTCCTCCAACTCGCGGTACGGGCAGTCGATGTTGAGGCCCTCGTTGGCGGCCACCTTCACCAGGTCCTTGAAGTGCTTCGACCACTTGTCCGTGCGGAACGGGGCGATGGCCCCCTGCCGGATCGAGAGCTCCTTGTTCGGGATGATGAGGTCCTTGTCGAGGCCCGGCACGCGCCCGAAGCCCTGGCACGTGGGACACGCGCCCACCGGACTGTTAAAGCTGAACAGAAGCGGTGTGGGCTCCTCAAAGCGCATGCCGTCGCGCTCGAAGAAGTGGCTGTATTCGAGCGGCGCAGGCGTTGGTTGGTCGCCGCGCACGGCCGCCTGGATGCTGCATCGTCCCTCGCCTTCGGTAAAGGCCTGCTCGACGGACTCGGCGATGCGGGAGCGGTTCGACGCGTCGCCCGCCTTCACCTTCAGCCGGTCGACCAGCACGCGCAGCCGGTCGCGCCCGTAGTTGTTGACGCTGGAGGGCTCGGTCTCGTTGAGGTCGATGGTTTCCGGCCGCTGGCCCTTCTCGGCCTGCCGCTCGGTGGGCAGGAGCAGAATGCGGAAGAAGCCGCGCTCGCGCAGGCTCTTGAGCTCGTCGCGCAGCGCGATGCCGGAGTGCTCGGGGACCGGGAACGTCAGGTAGAAGCGCGCGCCGTCGTTCAACTCCTCCTCGACGGCGTGTGCCACGCTCCGCGGCGTGTCTTTGGTGACGGGCCGCCCGCTGACGGGCGAAATGGTCGTCCCGATGCGGGCGTACAGCAGGCGCAGGTGGTCGTAGATCTCCGTCTGCGTCGCGACCGTCGAGCGCGGGTTTTTGCCCTGCGACGTCTGCTCGATGGCGATGGCCGGCGCGAGCCCCGTGATGAGGTCGGCGTCCGGCTTGTCCATCCGCTCCAGAAACTGCCGGGCGTAGGCGCTCAGGCTTTCGACGTAGCGCCGCTGCCCCTCGGCGTAGATCGTGTCGAAGCAAAGGCTCGACTTGCCGGAGCCCGACGGGCCGGTGAACACGACGAGCCGGTTGCGCGGCAGGTCGAGGTCGACGTCCTTCAGGTTGTGCTGCCGCGCGCCGCGGATCACGATGTGGTCTTTCGCCGCGTCGCGCGCCGTAACGGACGCGTTGGCAATCACCGGGTCCTGCGTCGGGGCGGAGTCGATCGTCTTGGTCATGCTGAAGCGGTGCGCTCTTGCGTTGCGCGATGGGGATTTCGGGAGAGAGACCCGTGCAGCGGCGTTCCGTGCCGCACAGCTCCGATGGACGACACTGTGCCCGTTGCACATCGAACGCATACGTGTGCAACGGTCGATTGATGCCCCCCGTCTGCGTGAAAAGCCCGACACAAAGGGTGCGGTCGATGTCCGGAGGGGAGGCGCCGAAGAAGGACGCACTCGCAACCTGCTCAGGGTGAAGCGGGACCGCACGCACCATTGACTGTCGATGACAGACAACCTCCCGCCCACCGGATCACGGTCAGGGGAACGGTCTCCAAAAGAAAAGGCAGCGTGCGTGGCCGCACAAACGATGTGCGATTTCGCCCACTGGCGGGGCGGGCATCGCCTCGAAAACGGCGTTTGGTAGCGCCGGAGCGGGATGGCTCGAATCGGCACAGGGGTTGCCCTTCAGGAAGGTGACCGCGGGCCTGTCCCCGTCGCCCGGTCGTTCCGATTCCTCCCTACGAGATCTCAAGACCCATGATTGCCACGAACAACGCCACGCCGCGCTTCTCCCGTCGCTCGCCGTCCTTCGCCATTCACTCCGTCGCTCGCGACCCGAAGGCCAACGCCCCACTCTGGGACGACCCCGTGAAGCACGCTACGCGCCGGGCCTCGTGGAACCGCCGCCAGTCCTCGCGCCGCGTGCGTCGTGACCGTGCTCAGCGTCTCGGTCTTGCGGGCGCCCTGCTGATGCTGGTACTCATGCTTGCTTCGTTCGGCCCCGACACGAATCCCCTCGCCCGCGCCGAGGTGCGTCCCCGGGCAGAGTTGCAGCCCCAGATCAAGCAGGCGGAGTCGCCGGTGCTTGCACGGGAGGCAGCCGATGTTGCAGCCCGCGTCTAAATGATCGTGTCCCGGTCGTGGTCCAGCACGGGGCCGCGGTAGCCGAACAGCTTCTGCAGCGCCTTCGTGAAGGTGGGCGACTGCTTCTGGACGTACCACTGGTCGGCCACGCGGCGGACGCCTTCGCCCCACGCCGGGTACGGATGGATCGTGTCGCCGATGTTGCGGAGCGTGACCCCGTTCCGCATGGCGAGCGTGAACGTGCTGATGAACTCGCCCGCATGCGCGCCGAGGATGCTCGCGCCCAGAATTGTGCCCGTCAGGTCCTTGACGTGGACCTTGATGAGGCCGGTCGTCTCGCCTTCCGTAATGGCCCGATCGAGCTTGCTGTAGGGGAAGCGGTACGTTTCGTAGGACGTGCCCGCGGCGTCGAGGTCCTCGGGGAACGCGCCGACGTGGGCGAGCTCCGGCTCGGTGTACGTGACCCACGGCACGTGGTCGACGTCGATCTTGGAGGGCATCTTCAGGAGCGCGTTCATCACGGCGACCTTGGCCATGTGGCCGCTCATGTGCGTGAACTGGTAGCGGCCCGTTACGTCGCCCACCGCGAAGATGTGAGACTGGTTGGTGCGGCACTTGTCGTCCACCGGGACGCCCTTTCGGGAATGCTCCACGCCGGCTGCGTCGAGGTTGAGGCCGTCCACGTTGGGGCTGCGTCCCGTCGCCAGCAGCAGCGTGTCGACCTCTGTCTCGACCGGTCCCTCGTCGGTGTCGGCCTGGATGGTGATGCCGTCCCCCTCCTGCGCCACCTCGTTCACGCGTGCCTCAAAGCAGTAGCGGACGCCTTCGTCTTCGAGCACGTCCTGCAGCATGCAGGCCAGTTCGTAGTCGTCGTTCGGGAGGATCTGCTCGGCCATCTCCAGCACCGTGACGTCGGTGCCCAGACGCGTGAAGGCCTGCGCCATCTCCGACCCGATCGGCCCGGCGCCGACCACGGCCATCCGCTCGGGCTGCTCGTCGATCTCGAAGAGCGACTCGTTGGTGTGATAGTCGACCGTGTCGAGGCCCTCGATGGGCGGAACCAGAGCACTGGCGCCCGTGGCGACGACGATGTAGCGCCCACTGGCCTGAGTCGTCGTGCCCTCCTCGTGCGTGATGCTCACCGTGTGCGAGTCGAGGAACTGCGCGTTGCCGATGCGCACGTCGATGCCCATGTCCTCGAAGATTTCGGGCGCATCGGCGTCTTCATACACCTCCTGGCGCACCTCGCGGACGTGCTGCATCACACCCTGGAAGTCGACCTCCATCTCGTGATCGGTGAGGCCGTATTTGCTGGCGTGGCGCGCCTGCTGCACGACTTTCGCCGCTTTGAGCAGCGTCTTGCTGGGCACGCATCCCGTCCAGGTGCAGTCGCCGCCGAGGTTCTCGCGCTCGATCATGAGCGTCTTGGCGCCGAGGTTGGTGGCGATGCCGGCCGCCGAGAGCCCGCCGGCTCCAGCGCCAATTACGATTACGTCGTAGTCTGTCGTCATTGCGATGCAGGGTCAAATCCACGGAAACAAGTCCCTCTGCGCACGTCCGCCGCGCGCCGCAGTTAGGTTTGCGCGGACCCGGGCACGTTACGGACCAGCGCAGTGCTTTACCCGTCCTTGTTCAGCGTCACTTCCTCGCCGTTGAAGCTCACCGGTCCGCCGAAGAGCATCACCGTCATCGTCTCGCGGTCCTCGCCGACGGCGCCACGGATCTGCCCGGTCCGGCCGCCTTCGTACTGCTGCGGAAGGGTGATCGAGTTGGAGGACGGCGCGAAGGTGCCGCTGTTGATCGAAAAGTTGAACGTTTCGGTGTCGGCCTGGATGTTTCCACTTCCCCGCACCACGTCCGCGGCCTGCCCGCTCTGAAACTGCCGGAGGCTCAGCACCACGACGAACGAGGTGCCCTGCCGGTCGACCGTTCCGCGCCAGGTGCCGGAGATGGACGCGACATCGTTCTCCCCGCCCGAGTCACAGGCCCCGACGAGAAGAGCAGCGAGGAGCAGAACGCCAAGGGTGGCAGCACGATGCATGGGGCGGGCGAAGGATAGCGAAAAGAGCGACGGATCCATCAGGCGGCAGAGGCCGGTTTTTCAGGGATCGCGTCCGGATCGGGCGTTGCCCCGTTCGGCACCGGGGCGGGCGTCGCGCGGCTTTCGAGCACAACGGCCGACGCCTGCGGGCGGACGCGCACGGTGTCGCCGGGCTCAAACGACATCCGGTTGTGCGTGTGCACGAGGTACTCGCTGCCGTTACAGCACACGCGGTACGTGATGTCGTGCCCCTTGAACGCGCGCCCGACGATCGTCCCAGCGACGCCTGCTTCCGTTTCGGGCGCGTCGAGCGTGAGGTGCTCGGGGCGGAGCGATACGAGCACGGTGCCCTCGGCCGGCCGGTTGAGCTGGACGTGCCCCAGCGGCGTGTCGGCTTGCGTGCCTCGGGCCTGCGAGAGCAGCAGATTGGTGCGTCCCAGAAACTGGGCCACGAAAAGCGTGCGGGGCTGGTAGTAGACGGCCTCCGGGGTGCCCGTCTGCTCAATCTGACCGCTGCGCATGACGGCCACGCGATCCGCAAAGGACAGCGCCTCCTCCTGGTCGTGGGTCACGAGCACCGCGGTCATGCCTTTGGCCTTGAGCAGCGCGCGCACCTCCTGGCGGGTGCTCTGTCGCAGCAGCGCGTCGAGGTTCGAGAACGGCTCGTCGAGCAGGATCAGATCGGGCTCCGGGGCCAGCGTCCGGGCCAGGGCCACGCGCTGCTGCTGGCCGCCAGACAGGTTTTGCGGACGGCGATCGTGGAAATCGTCGAGACCCACCATCTGAAGCGCGTCGCGGGCCCGCTCGGCCTGCTCGTCACGGGGGCGTCCTTTCAGGCCAAACATGACGTTCTCCAGCACCGTCAGGTGCGGAAACAGCGCGTAATTCTGAAAGACGAGGCCGACCCCGCGCTTCTCGGCCGGCACGTGCCCGTCCGGTCCCGTCAGGAGGCGGTCGTGCATGCGCACGGTGCCCGTGGTAGCGCGCTCGAAGCCGGCAATGCAGCGGAGCGTCGTTGTCTTGCCGCACCCGCTGGGTCCGAGCAGCGCAAAGATTTCCCCGTCGGACACGTCGAACGACACGTCGTGCACCACCGGCGGTGCGCCCGGCGCAAATCGCTTCGTCAGATGTTGGACGGAAAGGATCGCATCACTCATAGCAGAATGCGTCACGCGTTCAGAAGCCGGCTCGTTCCCCGTTGCGGGCTGCGGTCGTCGGATGGCGTCGCGCGCCCGAGCGAGGAGCAGCGGCGGGCGGCGACGGCACGGTGCCTCATGCCGCCTGTCGCGGCGCTGGGGTGTCGGACTGTGTCCGTTCGCGCACGAGCAGCAGGCCCACGAAGCAGGCCGACACGCCCATGATGGCAAGCGCGTACGGGGCGGCCGCGCCGAACATGGCCTCATTGGCGAAGCTCCACGCGTCGAGCGCCAGCGTCTCGAACCCAATGGGCGCAAGCAAGAACGTGAGTGGCAGCTCCTTCATGGCCGAGAGAAAGACGAAGGCCACGCTCACGAGCAGTCCGCGCTGCAGCATCGGAAGCGTCACGCTGGCGAACGCCTGCAGGGGGGAGCGCCCGAGGGAGCGCGCGGCCTCCTCCAGGTGCGGCGGCGCCTGGTACAGGGCGCTGCGAATGGGACCGATGGCCTCGGCCATGAAGTGCAGCGCGTAGGCCAGCACGAGCAGTCCGAGCGTCTGGTAGGCCACGGGCACGCTGCTGAGGGTGAACACGATGAGCGCCAGGGCAAAAGCAAGCGGGGGGGTCGCGTAGCCGAGGTAGGCAATCCGCTCGACGATGCGCGTCCACCGCGACGGCGACCGCACACCGACGTAGGCGACGGGCAGCGCCAGAAGCGCCGCCACCACCGCCGCCGGCGCCGACGCACTGACGGACGCCCAGAGCGCATCGCCCACGGCGGTCCAGGCAATGCCGGTCGCGGCCGTGTCGGCCATCCAGTGGCCGACGGTGAACACGGGCAGCCCCACCGACAGCCCGCCGACGACGGCGACAAACGCATAGCTGAGCCCCGTCCACCGCCCCAGCTCCCAGGAGGGCGCGCGCTGACTGGTGCCGCTTCCGGTACGGTGCAGCAACAGCCCGCGCAGCAAACGGGCCTCCAGCACCAGGATGGCGCCGGTCAAGGCCAGCAGCATAAGCGCGAGGCATGCGGCGTAGATGCGATCGTAGGACGCCGCGTACTGCAGGTAGAGCGCGTAGCTGAACGTCTCGAACCGCATCAGCGAGACGACGCCGAAGTCCCCCAGCACGTGCAGCGCGATGAGCAGCCCGCCGGCCAGAAAGCCGGGGCGGAGCTGCGGAAGAATCACGTTCCAGAAGACCTGCCACCGGCTGTAGCCGAGCGCCTGGGCCGACTCCTCAAGCGCCGGATCGATGCCCAGCAGGGCCGTTCGCAGGTTCAGGAAAAGGTACGGATACGTGCCCAGGCTCAGTGCGAGGAGGGCGCCGTCGTATCCGCTGAGCCGTGGAATGACGAGCCCCATCGTTTGTGCCAGGGTTCCGTACTGTCCCGTCGTGGCGAGCAGCACGTAGGCCATGACGTACCCGGGCACCGCCAGCGGCAACACGCCCAGCAGCGTGAGGATGCGGCGTCCGCGCAAGTCGCTGCGCGTCGTCAGCCACGCCAGCGGGAACGCGATGAGCGTGGTGCCCGCGAGCACGCCGAGCGTGAGCGCAACCGTGTTCCACAGCAGCCACAGGTTGCGCCAGCGCGCGACGAGGGCGACCAGCGTCTGCAGGTCGGCCTGCAGCGCGCGAACGAGCAGATACGCCAGCGGGATCAGCACGCCTCCCACCACCACGGCGAGCGGAATCGCGACGTACCAGCGCCTTCGAAGGGTATGGAGCGCAGCTTCAAGCCTCATTCGTCGCCGACGTATCCTTGACTCCACCGATACGGGAGGCGGAATGCGTGAGACTGAGCCCGCCCCCGGCAAAGCAGACCTCTCTCACGCACCACGATTCACGCATGACGATTCACGCATGACGATTCACGCATGACGCTACAGTGCGCCGACCGAGCGCAGCATCTCCAGCGTGGCATCGAGATCCTGCAAGCGCTCGAAGTCGAACTCGGGGCTGAGGCGAAGCGCGTCGTCCGCCGGCAGCATGTACCCCGGCACCGACGTTTGCTCGATGACGGGATACTCGTTGACGGCCTGAGCGGCAAAGGCCTGCGCCTCCTGCGACAACAGGAACCGGAGGAAATCGTGCGCGGCGTCGGTCCGGTCGCTCGTCTGCAGCACGCCCGCGCCCGTCACCAGCGCGAGGTTGCCGACATCGCCCTCCGCAAAGTGGTAGGTTTCGACCGGTGCGGATTGCGGCGGCCCCTCTTCTTCCTCTTCGCCTTCTTCCTCTTCTTCGTACTCGCCCTCGGCGCCGCCGTGCTTGAGGCGCAGCACGTAGTAGTGGTTGGTGAGCGCAACATCGATCTCGCCGGCCGCGAGCGCGCGAATCATCGGCGTGTTGGAGGTGTAGCTGTTCGGATTGAGGGCCTGCATGTCCTCCAACCACTGGCGGGCCGTGTCGTCGCCTTCAACCTGACGGAGGGCCGTCACGAAGTCCTGAAAGCTGGAGTAGGCCGGCGTCCACCCGATGCGGCCCTCCACGTCCTCCATCTCCGGCAGGTCGAGAACCGAGGCGGGCAGGTCCGTCGAGTCGACGGCATCGGCGTTGTAGGCAAGGACGCGGAAGCGCGTCGTGATCGGCGTCCACCGACCGCTGGACGGGGCAAAACGGGCCGGACGGTTCACCAGCGAGTCGGGCAGCGTCGTCAGGAGATCGTTTTCGATGGCGTTGCTCAACGCTCCCGTTGTGTTGGCCCAGAAGACGTCGGCCGGGCTCTGATCGCCCTCTTCCTGCAGGGCAGCCAGGAGTTGCGCGTCCGTGCCGTAGTTCACGCGGACCGGCCGGTCGGCCTGCTGCCGGTAGCGCTCCACGAGAGAGTCCACGAGGGCCTTGCTGCGACCGGAGTAGATGACAAGTTCCTCCTGCTCGGCCTGCTGACAGCCCAGGCTCGTGAGCAGCAGAAAAACGGCGAGACAACCTCCAAGAAGTCGTTTCATGATGCCAGTCGGTTCGGTTCTGTGCGTTGTTTAGATCTATTCTAAACGGACGAACCGATAGATGAAATGAGTGCACGGCGGAGACAGCAGGAATCTTACAATCTCCACACGTTCCGCCGCGGGCCGAGAGCAGCATCAGGCGGTTGCCGCGGCAAGACGCTCGATGGCTTCGGCAAGACGTTCTGGCGCGTAGCGCTGCTTCTGCCGGCGGAGTCCTTGCGTCAGGCGCGCTCTCCAGTCCTCGTCGAAGTAGCGTGCGAGGGCGTCCGCCAGGGCGGCCGGATCCTCGGGCGGGACGACGAACCCGGCCTCTTCGTGCGGAACGACCTCGGCAAGGCCTCCCACGTCGGTGACGACCATCGGCACCTCGAAGTGGAACGCGATCTGAGCCACGCCGCTCTGCGTGGCGGAGACATACGGCTGCGCGACGAGATCGGCGGCGCCAAAGAAGCGCGGCACGTCGTCCGACGGAATGTACCGGTCGTGCCAGTGCACGCGGTCGCCCAGCCCGTGGCGATCAATAATGCTGCGGTAGCGGTCCGGGTCGTCGTACGGCTCCCCGGCGATGAGGAGGTGCAGGTCGGGCACCGAGTCCAGAGCCCGAGGCAACGCTTCCAACAGCACGTGCAGGCCCTTGTACTCCCGCACGAAGCCGAAGAAGAGCACGACCGGGACGTCGGGCGGGAGGTCCAGGGCCGCACGGGCATCGGGCGGAGGGACAGGGTCCCCGAACCGCTCGTAGACGGGATGCTCAATCTGCTCGACAGGCGTCTTCGGACGGCACAGCGAGCGCAGGTTCTCGGCCACGGCGTCCGACATCACGACGAAGCCCTCGCACGCCCGCAGGAAGAATCGGCTCAGCCACACGTCGCCCATGTGCCGCTCGTGCGGAAGCGCGTTATGGACCACGGCCAGCGAGGGGATGCCGTAGTGCCGCTGCAGCCCCCGCGCGACGACGCCGTAGGCCGGGGCAAAAAAGGGCATCCAGTACTGAAAGACCACCGCGTCGGGCGCCTGGTCCCGCAGATGGAAGCCGGTTCGGAACCACGAGACCGGGTTGATGGAATCGAGACATCGCGGCGCGTCGCGGACGACCGCCGGCGCGTGGCTGTCGGGCTCCACCTGCGTCTCGCCCGGAAACAGCAGCTCCGGGTACTGCCGCGAAAAGCTCACCGGACGAACATCGTGCCCGCGCTCGGCCAGCACCTCGGCCGTCATCTCCGTGAAATGCGCAATTCCTCCCCGATACGGATGCACCGGCCCGACCACGGCGATGCGAAGCGACCTCCCCGTTGATGCCGCCGTCTCATTCATGGACGCTTCTCTCTTCTACGCGAGGCAGAACTTCTACGCGAGGCAGAACGAATTGCCGATGGAGGATGGACCGCGTCGAGCCCCGATGCCCCTGCTCCCCACCCGGCCACCTCCCCGATCCGCCACTCATCCATCGACCGTGCTCATGTCGGGATAGCGCTCGCCGGCGGCCACGCCTTTTGGAGCGATCTCGTCCAGACGGTTGAGGTCCGCAGTGCTCAAGGGAATGCCAGCGGCCTCCACGTTGTCGTCGAGATGCTGCGGATTTGTGGTGCCGGGAATCGGGACGACATCGTCGCCCTGGTGGAGCACCCAGGCCAGGGCGAGCTGCGCGGGGGTCGCGTTTTTCTGCACCGCCAGGTCCTCGACGGCCTCGACGAGATCCCGGTTCTTCTGGAAGTTCTCGCCCTGGAAGCGCGGATTGTGGCGGCGCCAGTCGTCGTCGGGCAGGTCCTCGGGCGACGCGAAGCGCCCCGTCAGGAAGCCGCGGCCCAGCGGACTGTACGGCACGAGACCGATGCCGAGCTCGCGGATTGTGTCCAGAATTTCGCCCTCGACGTGGCGCGTCCACAGCGAGTACTCGGTTTGCAGGGCCGTGATCGGGCGCTCGCGATGGGCCCGCCGGATGGTATCGGCGGCGGCCTCCGACAGGCCGAGGTAGCGTACCTTTCCAGCGTCGACGAGATCGCCCATCGCCCCGACGGTTTCCTCGATGGGCACCTCCGGATCGACGCGGTGCAGGTAGTAGAGGTCGATCGTGTCGACGCCCAGGCGCTGGAGGCTCGCGTGGCAGGCCTCTTCGACGTAGTCGGGCCGCCCGTTCAGGCCGAGCATCTCCCCGGCCTCGTTCCGCACGATGCCAAACTTGGTGGCGATCGTCACGTCGCGACGATGCGGCGTCAAGACGCGCCCCACCAGCTGCTCGTTCGTGAACGGCCCGTACATGTCGGCCGTGTCGAAGAACGTGATGCCCCGCTCCAGAGCCCGATGGATCGTTTCGACGGCCCGGTCTTCATCGGGCGTGCCGTAGAATTCCGACATGCCCATGCAACCCAGTCCGAGGGCGGAGACGGTGAGGCCTTGATTTCCCAGTTGTCGGTGTTCCATGCGTGAATCAGGGGGTCGTTGTGCGCGGTTTCGGGGAGGCAAGGAGCATGCAGCCTGTCGAACGATCCGGGGGCGGGGCTGTTGCGCACCAGCGAAAACGCCCCACCCGGACGAACCGAATGGGGCGCTTCCTGGGTGCTCCGGTGCCAGGAGTTCTTGGCCGTCTTGCTCAGGGCTGCGTTACTCAAGGTCGAACCGGTCGAGGGTCATGACCTTGGTCCAGGCGTCCACAAAGTCGTGGACGAACGTTTCCTCGCCGTCGTCGGCGCCGTAGACCTGCGACAGGGCACGCAGCCGGGAATTGGACCCGAAGATCAGATCCACGCGGGTGGCGTTCCACGCGACCTCGCCGGTGTCTCGGTCTTTCACCTCAAAGACCTCCTTGTTCTCCGAGACCGGCTCCCACTGGTAGTCCATGTCGAGCAGGTTCACGAAATAGTCGTGGGTCAGCGTCTCCGGGCGGTCGGTGAAGACGCCGTAGCCGTCGGCCTGCTCGTGGGTGGCGTCCAGCGCGCGCATTCCGCCGACGAGCGCCGTCATCTCGGCGGGGGTCAGATCCAGAAGGTCGGCCTTGTCGATCAGGAACTCTTCCGGCTTCCAGTTCTCTCCCGGATCGTCGGCGATGTAGTTGCGGAAGCCGTCCGCTTTCGGCTCAAGCTGCGCGAACGCCTCCACGTCGGTCTGCTCCTGCGTGGCGTCGGTGCGGCCGGGGTGGAACGGCACCGTCACGTCGTAGCCCGCGTCCGCCGCGGCCTGCTCGATGGCGGCCGCCCCGCCCAGCACGATCAGGTCGGCCAGCGACACGCGCACGTCATCGTCCCGAGCGTCGTTGAAGTCCTGCTGAATGCCCTCAAGGACGCTCAGCGTGCGCGACAGTTCGTACGGCTCGTTGGCCTCCCAGGTGCGGTGCGGCTTGAGGCGAATGCGTGCCCCGTTGGCGCCCCCGCGCTTGTCGCTGTCGCGGTACGTCGAGGCCGACGCCCACGCGGTTTTGACCAGGCGGGAGACGGACAGATCGGTGTCGAGGATGGCGTTTTTGAGCTCGGCGATCTCGGCGTCTCCAATGAGCTCGTGATCGACGTCGGGCACGGGGTCCTGCCAGATCAGATCCTCGTCGGGCACCTCCGGCCCCAGGTAGCGCTCCTTCGGCCCCATGTCGCGGTGAATCAGCTTGAACCAGGCGCGGGCGAACGCGTCTTCGTACGCGTCCGGATTGTCCCGGAAGCGCTCGATGATCTCGCGGTAGTCCGGGTCCCGCTTCAGGGCGATGTCCGTCGTGAGCATCATCGGATCGACCGTCGCCGACGCATCGTGGGCGTCCGGCACGACGCCTTTCAGTTCGTCGTCTTTTGGGCGCCACTGCCACGCGCCGCCGGGCCCCTTGTGCACCTCCCACTCATAGTCGAGCAGGAAGTCGAGGTAGCCCATGTCCCACTGGGTCGGCTCTGCGGTCCAGGGGCCCTCGATGCCGCTGGTGATGGTGTCCGCGCCCTTGCCGGAGCCGTACGAGTTGCTCCAGCCGAGGCCCTGGTGCTCGATCGAGGCCGCTTCGGGTTCGGCGTCGAGGTGCTCGTCGGTGTTGGCGCCGTGGACTTTCCCGAACGTATGCCCGCCGGCGATGAGCGCAGCCGTCTCCTCGTCGTTCATCGCCATCCGGCTGAACGACTGGCGGATCCGCTGGGCCGACCACTCCGGGTCCGGCTGGCCTTCCGGCCCCTCGGGGTTCACGTAGATGAGGCCCATCACGGTTGCGCCGAGGCGCCCTTCGAGCTCGTCGTTCTCGTCGAACCGATCCCAGGTTTCCATCTCGTCCTCCGGGCCCCAGTCGATGGACCCGTCGGGCTTGAAGTCGTCCTCGCGGCCGCCCCCGAATCCGAAGGTCTCGAAGCCCATCGACTCCATGGCTACGTTCCCGGCCAGGACCATCAGGTCCGCCCAGGAGATTTTGCGGCCGTACTTCTGCTTGACCGGCCAGAGCAGCCGCCGCGCTTTGTCGAGGTTCGCGTTGTCGGGCCAGCTGTTGAGCGGGGCCAGCCGCTGCCGACCGCCCGACGCGCCGCCGCGGCCGTCGGTGGTGCGGTAGGTGCCAGCGCTGTGCCACGCCATTCGGATGAAGAGCGGCCCGTAGTGGCCGTAGTCGGCCGGCCACCAGTCCTTGGAGGTCGTCATCACCTCTTCAATGTCGGCCTTCAGGGCCTCGTAATCGAGCTCCTGAAAGGCCTCCGCGTAGTTGAACTCCCCGTTCCACGGGCCGACATCCTGTGCATTCTGGTCGAGGATCTCGATATCCAGGCTGCTGGGCCACCAATCGCGGTTCGTCGCGGGCGGGCTCGTCCGCTGTTCATCCGAACCGTTGTGCATCACCGGGCAACCGTTCGTTCCGTTCGTGCTTTCTGATGGGTGTTCCTGAGACATAGACAGAAAAAGACGTTACTGGAGGGTGTAGCGCATCAATGGTAAAGGTGGGCAGCACGAGTTGATTATTCAAATCGATCGTTTCTATATTCATTATAGCTTCCCTCTATCAAAGAGCCGATCCGTTCTCCGATGACCCTCGCGCAGCTTCGATATCTGGTGGCCCTCGACACACACCGCCACTTCGGCGGTGCCGCTGCGGCCTGCCACGTGTCGCAGCCGACGCTGAGCACCCAGCTTCGCAAGCTGGAAGACGAGTTGGGCGTCGAGCTCATCGACCGGAGTCGCCAGCCTGTGGTGCCGACCGCCGCAGGGGAGCAGCTCATCGAACAGGCCCGGCGGGTGCTGGCGGAACGGGATCGTCTGGCAGCCCTCGCCGACGAGGTGCAGGACCGCGTGTCGGGCACTCTTCGCGTCGGGATGCTGCCGACGCTATCGCCGTACCTCCTTCCGCTCGCCCTTCCTGCTCTGAACGACGCCTATCCCGAGATCACGCTCGTGCTGCACGAGTGGCCGACCGCCGAGATCCTGGACGCGCTGCACAACGATGTGCTCGATGTCGCGATCATCGCTACGGACGAGGCCGGCCCCGATCTCTACGATCAGGTGCTCTTTACGGAGCCGTTCGTCGGCTACGTGGCCCCCTCCCACCGCCTGGCCGGCCGCAACGCCCTCCGGCCATCGGACCTCTCTGTCGATGACCTCTGGCTGCTCAGCGAGGGCCACTGCTTCCGCGACCAGGTGCTGAGCGTGTGCGGTGCGCCGCACGCAGCGGGGCCGGGGGCCGTACAGTTCGAGAGCGGATCGTTGGAGACGCTCGTGCACATGGTTCAGCACAGCGGGGGGATGACGCTGTTGCCGTCGCTGGTCACGTGCTACATGTCGGATGCAGAGCAGGCCGCGCACGTCATTCCATTCGCCGCGCCTTCACCGACGCGCACAGTGCGGGTCGTCACGCGCCGCCGGCACAAGCAGCGACTCGTCGACGCGTTCGTGTCGACAGCGCGCCGCACGCTGCCTGCGGCCGTGCACGTCCACTGAGGCGGACTACGATCCTTCACGGGCCGGCTCGGCCGAGTCGGGGCGCCCCACCTGCACCTCGTCTTCGTCCGGTCGCGGGCGTTCGCGGACAGTGGGGGCCAGGGTCTCGGCCACCTCGTAGGACGCGGTTTCCTCCATGCGGGGCTGGATGATCATCTCGCCGAGCAGCCCTGTGGTAAACATCTGCGCGCCGAACAGAATGAGCAGCGCCCCCAGAAGCAAGAGCGGCCGGTCGCTCAGGTTGCTGCCGAACACCACCTTGTCGACCGACAGCCAGAGGCTGATGACGAACCCGAGGGCAAAGGCCAGCGTCCCGATCGAGCCGAAGAAGTGCATGGGCCGCGCCGCGAAGCGCGTCAGAAACGTGACGGAGACGAGATCCAGGAACCCGCGAATGAAGCGTTCCACGCCGAACTTCGTCTCGCCGTGCTTCCGCGGATGATGCTCCACCGGCTTCTCGGTAATGCGGCCGTAGCCGGCCCACTTCGCGAGCAGCGGAATGTAGCGGTGCAGTTCGCCGTACACGTTGACGTTCTCCACGACCTCGCGGCGGTACGCCTTCAGGCCACAGTTGAAGTCGTGCAGTGGAATGCCGGAAAAGATGCGCGTGACGTAGTTGAAGAAGCGACTCGGGACGGTCTTCGTGAGCGGATCCTTCCGGTCGCGCTTCCACCCGCTCACGAGATCGTACTCGTCGTCCACCAGCATCGCGACGAGCGCCGGAATCTCGCGCGGATCGTCCTGCAGGTCGGCATCCATGGTCACCACGTACTGCCCGCGCACGTGCTCAAACCCCACGGCGAGCGCCGCCGACTTGCCGAAGTTGCGGCGGAACCGGATGCCGGCGAACCGGGCGTCGGCCGCATGCAGATCTTGGACGACCCCCCACGTGCCGTCTTCCGATCCGTCGTCGATGAGCCACACCTCATACGTAAAGTCGGCCTCGTCGCAGGCCGCCCGGATGCGATCGGCGAGTTCCGGCAGCGCCTCGGCCTCCTCGTACGCCGGCACAACGAGGGACACGTCCGGCGCCTCAGACTCAGGATGTGTGCGTTCGGCAGGCTCCACAGGAACAAGCGATCATGCGAGCGAACGGTGGAAAGACGCTGCGCGCTTCGGACGTCACGAATTACGATCGCAACCGAAATCCGAGCCCAACATGCTCGACGTGCGCGTCGCCGGTCAGCCCATCGCGGCGGCCGAGTTCTTGCCTCACGGCCATCGATGCGAGGCCGGGGAAGGCGATACACGGGGGATCCTGGCACCTTCGGCGGAGCCCCATCGCGCGCTCAAAGCGCTCCGGCGGGAAGTCGCTCCAGCGCCGTCAGGATTCGTTCTTCGGTGCTCGGCATGGCGGTTCACGCGTCGATGGTGGCGTACTTGGCATTGCGCTCGATGAACTTGCGCCGGGGTTCGACGGAATCGCCCATGAGCGTGGAGAAGATGCGGTCGGCAGCGGCGGCATCGTCAATGGTAACCTGTTGGATCTTGCGCGTGTCCGGATCCATCGTTGTCGTCCAGAGCTGCTCGGGGTTCATCTCGCCGAGGCCCTTGTAGCGCTGCAGGCTCGGACGCTTGCCGGCTTCCCGGAGCTCCGTCATGCGCTGGCGCATCGCATCGTCGGTCCACATGTACTCCTCGTTTCGGCCAAACTGGATGCGGTAGAGCGGCGGGAGGGCGATGTAGATGTAGCCCTGCTCCAGCAGCGGGCGCAGCTGGCGGTACAAGAACGTGAGGAGCAGCGTGCGGATGTGGGCCCCGTCGACGTCGGCGTCCGTCATCAGGACAATCTTGTGGTAGCGCAGCTTGTCCAGGTCGAACTCTTCCTCGGTGGAGGTGAGCCCTGTGCCGAGGGCCGTCACCATATTCTTGATCTCGTTGTTTTCGAGAATGCGGTCCAGCCGGGCCTTCTCGACGTTCAAGATCTTGCCACGCAGCGGAAGAATGGCCTGGAAGTGCCGGTCGCGCGCCTGCTTGGCGGAGCCGCCGGCCGAGTCGCCCTCCACGAGGTAGAGCTCGCTTTCTTCCGGATCGCGCGAGGTGCAGTCGGCCAGCTTGCCGGGCAGGCCGCCGCCGCTGAACGCGTTCTTGCGCTGCACCAGTTCACGGGCTTTCCGTGCGGCGGCGCGGGCCTGCGCGGCCAGAATCACCTTCTCGATGATCTGCTCGGCCTGATTCGGATGGTCCTCCAACCAACGCCCGAGCTGGTTGTAGATGAGCGACTCGACGATGCCCTGCACCTCCGAGTTGCCCAGCTTCGTCTTCGTCTGTCCCTCGAACTGCGGCTCCTGCACCTTCACGGAGAGAACCGCCGTGAGGCCCTCGCGGAAGTCGTCGCCCGAGAGGTCGAACTTCAGCTTCTCCAGCATGCCGTTCTTGCGCGCCCATCGCTTCAACGTGCGCGTCAGCGCCCGTCGGAAGCCGGACACGTGCGTGCCGCCCTCGTGCGTGTTGATGTTGTTGACAAAGGAGAGGACGTTCTTGTTGTAGCCGTCGTTGTAGCGCATTGCGAGCTCGACGGGCACCTCGCTGTCCTCATCCGCGATGTAAATCATCTCCTCGTGGATCGGATCGCGGGCCTCGTCGAGGTAATCAACGAACTCCCGGATGCCGCCCTCCGAATAGTACTCCTCGCGGCTCAGCTCTTCGTCGTCCTCGCGGTGATCGTCGAGAATGATGCGAACGCCCTTATTCAGGTAGGAAAGCTCGCGGAGCCGGTCGCTGAGCGTGTCGAAGCGAAATTCGGTCGTCTTGAAGATGTCGGCGTCGGGCCAGAAGCGGATGTGCGTGCCGGTCTCCTCGTCCTCACGCATCGGCCGCACCTTCTCGACCGGGCCTTCGGGCACGCCGCAGCGGTAGGCCTGGGTCCACACCGAGCCGTCGCGCCGCACCGTTGCCTCGAAGCGCGCTGCTAGGGCGTTGACGCACGACACCCCAACGCCGTGCAGGCCGCCCGAGACCTGGTAGCTGTCCTTGTCGAACTTCCCGCCGGCGTGCAGAACTGTCATCACGACCTCCAGCGCCGAGCGGTCTTCCACCGGGTGCGTGTCGACGGGAATGCCGCGGCCGTTGTCCTCCACGCTGACCGACCCGTCCTCGTGAATGTGCACCTCGATGTGGTCGCAGTGCCCGGCCAGGGCCTCGTCGATGGAGTTGTCGAGCACCTCGTACACCAGGTGGTGCAGCCCGCGCATCCCCACGTCGCCGATGTACATGGCTGGACGCTTGCGCACGGCTTCGAGTCCCTCCAACACCTGAATGTTGGAGGCGGCGTAGGCGCTGATGGCGCGATCGGGGAGGTCGGTCTGGGTACTCATAGAGCAGACGGAATCGGAGCAGGACGAACGAATTCCTGAGTCGGACGAGACCAGGAAGGAAGCATCTTTGTTGTAACGTTCCTCCGCCCCCGATGGTTCGGTTCCCCCCTCTTTTGCCTTCTCTTTCACGGAGGGTGCGACGGCCCCATCCCCCGCTGGATCCTCGTCTCGGCGGGCCGCCCACGGGCCGCCCCTTCGGGGCAGGGACTCATACCTCATGGCGGCTCCACACCACAAAGCTGACGATGCGCTCCAGCACGGCTTCGAGTTCGGTCAGCACGTACTCCACGTCGTCGGACGACGCCACCATGTCGGCCACTGCGTCGTGGGTAAGACGCGCCTCTTCAACGAGAGCTTCCGACACCTCCGGATAGAGGCTCAGCAGGCGCTGATGCATCGAATGAAGGTGGCGCTCGGCGCGGCGCAGCTTCATCAACAGATCGAAATGCCGGACGGCCGCGGCGAGCGCTTCTTCCTTTTGGTGCGCCAGGTGCACCCGACCGAACAGCAGCTGCATGGTCAGATCCATCAGCTGAGAGCCGGTCTCGCGGAGGTGATGCGCGGCGTGGTCGCTGCGCTCCTGCGCCGACGGATCCCGCCCGGCGCGGCGCTCGGCCAGGGCGGTGCGGAGGTCCGCTGCCGTGGACAAGGTCGCGAGCAGCGTCATCGACTCCAGGACAGCCGCAGAGTCGGGCGACTTCGAATCGGATTCATTCATCGGCGGGTTTGCTTCATGGAAGACGGGGCGGGCATCACGGGCCGGGGATCGCCGGCCGACGCACCAAGAGTCGCGGCACACGCGGCGCCGGTCTGCTACACGTCGAGGTATCGCATGAACTCGTCCACGAGCTCTTCGATCTCCTCGCCCTGCTCGCCGAACGAGGCCACGACATGGTAGCCGTGATGCTCCAGCACGTGGCGGATGCGGGCGGTTTCCTTGACGTTTAGCTTGAGCGTCACGCGGATCTTCTCCGTCGAGCGCTCCGGCGTCTCGGAAGCGACGGCGCGCACCTTTGCCTCGTTCTGCTCAATGACGTGGATCAGCTTGGCGAGGGCAAAGTCGCGAGGGTCCACCTCCAGGGCCAGGATGGCGCCCGGCTCTTTCGTGGCCAGCATCTTTGCGAACTGCTCGAAGATGTCGTGCCGCCGAATCAGGCCGAGGTAGGTGCCGTCTTCGCGGGCGACGGGCACCACGTTGAGGCTGTGCTCCACGAGCATGCGGGCTGCATCGAAGATGTGGGCCTCCGGGTGCACGCTGATGGGGCGGGCGGCGAGGAGGTCGCCGATCTCAGCCTCCGGCCCCGGAGCATTCATCAGCTGCTCCTCCGAGAGAATGCCTACGAGCGTGCCGTCGTCGTCCACCACCGGAAGATGCCGTACGTGGTGCTCCATGAGCGCTCCCATGGCATCCTCAAGGGTATCCGCCGGGTGGAGCGAGGGCGTGGCCGAATGGATCGCGTCCTGTGCCTTCATGGCAAGTGGGTGCGAACTGTGATAGAGGGCGCACGCAACATGCCGCAGGCATCGCGGCCGTCGTCACACGCAAGGAAGGAGGCACATGGTCTTCGTGCAAGGGCTGTGCCGGATGCACAACCTGTCATTCTCTCAGACGGGAAGCCGCGGCGTGTGTATCCGTCGACATGCAACGATGTCGTGCAACCGGCTTCGGGCCCGGCGGAGCGCTCACCGCCGCACCCGTTCCGCGGAGTCGGGCTTGAGTCCCGTCGGGCGCCCACTTGCACAGGGGTTGCACAGAGGTCCCGTCCGACGGGGTTGTTTGGGTGACGTGCAACGAGTGACAGTTACGAAGACGCGACCTCATCTTCCATCTTCGGACGCAGATCGTCCCACGGATCGAGCATCTCGGCAATCCGCTCGTCATTGCGCTCTGCAGCGCGGAAATGCATTCGGGCCACGGCCTGCGGACCGGTTCCATTTTCCGCATACATGTAGTCTTCGCTCACCACATTGGCCAGTTCGTGGACGCGCGCAATCGCCTTCGGCTCCGTGACCGGAATGTACGCCACGCGCTCCACATAGTCTTTCTCGATGACGTGCAGAAGCTTCTCCTTCAACGTCTGCAGGCCGATGCCGCGTAGGGCCGAGACAAAGGCCGCGTCCGGGTGCTCCTTGCGGAGAGCGCGGAGCAGGTTCCGGTCCTCCAGGGCGTCCACTTTATTGAACACCACGAGCGTCGGCTTGTCGCCGGCGTCCAGCTCGCGCAGCGTCTCATTCACGACCGCCATGTGGTCTTCGTAGCGCTTGTGGGTGACGTCCACCACATGCACGAGGACATCGCTCTCGCGCACCTCGTCGAGCGTGCTCTTGAAGCTCTCGATGAGGCGGTGGGGCAGCTTGCGGATGAAGCCGACCGTGTCGGAGAGCAGCACCTCTTTGTTGGTGTCGAGCTCGACGGTGCGCGTGGTGGCGTCGAGCGTGGCGAAGAGGCGGTTTTCCGAAAACACGTCGGCGCCGGCCAGCGCGTTCATGAGGGTCGATTTGCCGGCGTTCGTGTAGCCGACCAGCGACACGGTGGTGTGCGACGAACGCCCCTTCCGCTGGGTTTGCCGCTGCTGATCCAGCTTGTCGAGCCGGTCGCGCAGCTTCGCCATGCGCTTGTCGATGAGGCGGCGGTCGGTCTCGATCTGGGTTTCGCCGGGCCCCTTCGTGCCGATGCCGCCTTCCTGCCGGGAGAGGTGGGTCCACCGCCGCGTCAGCCGCGACCGCGTGTAGTCGAGTTGCGCCAGCTCCACCTGGGTCTTCGCGGCCGCCGTTTGCGCCCGATTGGCGAAGATGTCCAGGATCAATCCGGAGCGGTCGAGGAGCTTGCAGCTCACTTCCTTCTCGATGTTGCGCACCTGCACCGGGGCCAGATCGTCGTCAAAGATGATGAGGTCCGATCCCCGCTTTCCGGCGAGGCGCTTCAGTTCCTTCACCTTGCCCGAGCCGATGAAGGTCGCTGGATCGGGACTTGTTCGGGACTGGGTGACGCGGTCGGTGACGTCGGCACCCGCGGTGCGGGCGAGCTGCTCCAGTTCGTTGAGATGATCGCGGACGTCCCACCGCGTTTCGTCGGGGGTGACGACGCCGACAATAATGGCGGATTCAGGCTGCGTGTCTTCTTCGACGGTGTACAAAGGCGAGTCGTCGCTTGTGAGGGGAAACATCGCGAGGGCGCATGAGGCTGAACCGCACGCGCGGCATCCGCAACGGTTCAGCGAATCTGCATAGGATATACCTGTGGTGCGATAAGGTGTTGCATGAAACCTGCCGCAGGGTGCGGCCACAGGGCGGCGCATGAACGCCTTGGCATTCACCACGGCCTGGAATGGACGGCCTTGGGCAGCGCGCAGAGCGAGGCGACACGCGACCCAGCGAGCCCGCAGAGCGGGCGACGGCCTCCGTGTGCGCCGGGCCCAACGGAGCCCCGACCCGGCCTTCCCGACGGTCCAGGCCTTACCGACGGTCCAGCTCGTCGAGCGTTTCTTCGTCGAAGGCGTGCTCCGGCGAGAGATGCAGTCGGGAGGCCAGCTTCTGTGTAACCAGCCGTCCGAACGCCGTGCTCTTTCCCTCGGGCACGGGAAGATCCAGGCGAGACTGGGTCTCGTCATCGTCCCGGTAGAAGAATACGAAGTGCGGACGGCCGCGGCGCGTCGTTTCGACATAGTCGACGATCTGCGCCCAGGCCACGGCGCGATGCATCCGGTTGATGTCGTGGATGACGCCGTATTCGGTGACCACGACCGACCGCACCAGCCACGCGGCGATCAACCAGAAGACGCCCCCCGCGGGATAGCCGATCCACGCGCTCGGTGCCACCGACTGGCCGGTCCATGCCATGACGCCCAGCGTGAAGGCGACCAGAACCAGGAAGATTGACGGCCCCAGCGGGATGCGCGTCAGCGGGCCGGTGCGCCACACGAGCAGCGGGCGCTTTATGCGCAGACGGCTGATTAGCGCCACCAGCATCGAGACGGACGTCACGCCCACAAACGCGGAGAGAAACACCACGTGCAGCACCGAAAATATATCCTCAGCGGCGGGCATACAGACCGGAGAGCTGAACAGCGAGGGGGAAGCTACGCGGGGACCGTTTCCGGCTTCCACTGGCTGGCGACCAGCATTTCCGCAAGCAGGAAGATCAACGCCAGGAGCAAAAACACGTTCCAGATTTCGGTGCCGGTTCGCTGGGTGCGAAGCGTCTCGGCGACGGATGCCGCGGTCGATGCCTCGCTGCCGATCGCCCGCACGGGCATCCCCGCCACGCGGCCCAGCTGCGCGGCGGCCGAGTCGGCCGCAACCGTGCGCACGTCCGACTCACTCGCGGCGAGATTCACCGCTATGCGCCGCACGAGCGTGTCGGCGGCCCGGATGTCGTAGATGCCGGGAGTGTGGAGGTTGGCGCCGGTTTGTAGCAGCGTGGCGCCGTACAGGGAGCGCTGATCCGGCGTGCGCTCCACGCCGTTAGGCCCAACGAGACGGAGGGCCGAGGTCTCCGGGGCCAGTCCCGTAATGCGAAGCTCTCCGGCGCGCCCGGCCGTCAACTGCTCCCCCGCCACCGACGTGCCCGCCGACAGGTAGTACACCGAGCGGTAGAGCAGCGGGATAAACAGTCCGCGCACAGGCAAGTCGCTCCACTGCGTGGTGGGGGCCACGGCCAGCGTTAGCGCCACTCCGCTGCCGTGTCGGATCTCCTGCAGGAACGGAAAGCCGTTCGAAAGCTGGATGAGCGTTTGCTCGCTGGCACCGGTCGGCCGGTAGTTCATGGCGTAGTAGACGTCGGGGCGCTCGACCTCGGCACGCCGTGACTGTTGCGAGGGGTCGAAGACGCCCTCGAAGAGCGGATGCTCCCGATCCACACGGTCGAACGTGGCGATGGCGCGCTGCTCCCCAATCGACCCGCTGAAGCCGCGAAACTCGCCTCCGTTCAGGGCGCTCAGCAGCGCGTTGTAGTCCTCCGGGCGGGCCTGGTTGTTCGGAAACAACATGACGCCGCCTCCCTGCTCCACGTACCGTTGCAGGGCACTCACCTCGCCGCTCGACAGGGTGCGGGGCCCCACGAGCAGCACCGTGTCGTAGCGGCCCAGCTCCGCGGTCGTCAGGTCGGCTTCGGCAATGGTCGTGGTGCGGAACGCGATCCGGTCCTCGACCATCTGCGACGACAGCGCAAGATCGAGGTACTCGGTGGGCTGCCCTTCGCCCCGAACCACCAGGATGCGCCGCTCCTGCGGCACGTGCAGGGTGAAGTGGCGGACGTTGTCCTGCGGCAGCACGTCGTCTTCGCCTTCCACGCGGCCGGCCAGCCATCCGCGCGACTGCGGCGTAGCGGTAAACGAAACGGTGGTCGTCTGCCCGGGCTGCAACGCCGTGGTCGCCTGCGCGACGCGTTCGTCCTGCAGATAGACGCTGGCAACGTACCCGTTCAGCGGCTCGCTGCCGTAGTTGGCGAGCGTGGCCTCCATCTCAACGGGCTGTCCCACCTCGGCGATGCGGCTAACGACGCGCACGTCGGTGATGCCCACGTTGGCATGCGTGCGCGTCCCCACCGGAACCACGATGCCCTGACTGCCCTCCGGCGCCGTCGTGGCGCTGGAATCGCCGAGCGTGCTCTGCTGCAGATCGCTCACGGCGTAGACGACCTTGCGCGGTGCCGTCGACTCCTGCAGCCGCTGGGCGGCCTGCACGACGGCAGCGCTGAGCGGGGCCGCACCGGCGGTCGGCGCTACGTCGTCGAGGGCCTGACGCGCCACCGAGAGGTTCGTGCCCGGCGCCGGCAGGCGCTCGCGGGATTGCGCCGTCGGCCACACGAGCACGTCGTCGCCCGCCTCCGCCGTTTCTAGAATGCCGCGGGCCTGCCGCTTGGCCTGGTCCAAATACGCGCCCTGGTCGTCGCGCAGCGTCATCGACAGGGAATTGTCCACCACCACCGCATGCGCCGTGCGCACCCGCTGGCCGACCGAGGCAAGCTGCCCGGTCAGCGTTGGACGTGCAAACGCCAGGACGAGGCAGGCCACCGCCAGCATGCGCAGCAGAAGCAGCAGCCACTCCTTCACGCGAACGCGCTGCACGGCCGACTTCTGCAGCTCCTTCACGAACGCCAGCGAGCTGAAGTCCACCGTCTGCGGCTGGCGCAGATTGAAGAAGTGCAGCAGTAGCGGAATGCCCACCGCCGACAACGCCAGCAGGGCAAACGGGTTGAGAAACGTCACGGGGAGAGAACCTAGCAGTGCATCGGCGAGCGCTCAGCACCCCGACCTTCGGGATGCCGGTTCAACGCCGATTGGTACCGCCCCGCAAAGTTGTGCGTTCCACGGGAATGCTGTAGACGCTGCGGAGGCTCAGGACGCTGCGGAGACGCAGGCCGCTGAGGCCCTGAAGGCTCTAAGTGGTTTCAGGGTGGAACGTTGGAAGGTTGAACGTCAGCAAGCGGTCCCTGTGGCTCGTGAAGGGGGCTTTTTCACCATCCGTCCCCCAACGTCACAGCTGACTGCACTTCGAAGCCTCCACGCCTCCAACGCCTCTATGCCTCCAGCGCGTCACAGCAGCCCGGCTTCCTCGGCGGCCTCGCGGAGCGTCCGGCGCTGGCTCGCCGTCAGGTCGTCCGGGATGCGAACGTCGATCTCCACGTAGAGATCGCCCTGCCCGTCGTCCGTCTTCACGCCCTGGCCGCGCAGGCGCAGCTTCTCGCCCGGCTGGGCGCCTTCCGGGATCGTGACCTTCACGTGCTGGCCGTACGGCGTGGGAATCCGCCGCTCGGTGCCGAACAGGGCGTCGAAGACGCTCACGGTTTCGGTGAGGTAGATGTCGTCGCCCTTGCGCCGGAAGCGCGGATGATCCCCAACCTTGAACGTCACGTACAGATCGCCGCGCTCTGCCGCCGGCTGGGGAGCCGGCTGGCCTTTGCCGGGCAGCCGGATCTTCGTGTTGTGGCGCACCCCCTGCGGAATCTTCAGACGGATCGACTCGCCGCCCGGAATGCGCACCTTCTTGCGGCCGCCGTGCAGCGCGTCGTGGAACGAGATGCGCATCGTCGTCTCAATGTCCTGGCCGCTGGGCGCCTGCCGGCGACGGCGTCCGCGTCCGCCGGGCTGGCGCCGCTGTTGCTGCTGCCGCTGCTGCCCGAAGGGACTCTGGCGCTGCTGCTGTTGGCCGAACGGGCTGCGCCCGCCTCCGCCGCCGAAGAAGCTCTCGAAGATGTCGCCGAGCCCGCCCATGTTGCCCTGGCCGAAGCGAACCTCGGCGCCGCCTCCGCCCCGGCCCTGCGCGCCCGGACCGCCATTGAAACCGCCGAAGCCCCCCTGTCCGCCGAAGCGACGGTACTGGTCGTACTGCTGCCGCTTCTCCTCATCGGACAAAACCGAGTAGGCTTCTTGAATTTTCTTGAATCGCGCCTCGGCACCCTCATCATCCGGGTTTCGGTCCGGATGGTGTTTGCGCGCGAGGTCGCGATAGGCTTTTTTGATCTCCTTCTGGCTCGCGTCCTCGTCGACGCCAAGGATGTCGTAATAGTCTTTGGTTTGCGGCATAAGGGTGCATCACGCTTGGTGAGCACGAGCGAACGCGGGTCGGCGGGGATGCGCGACCGTGACGACGTGTCAGTCTGACGGTACTGTCAGACGCCGCCGTCACGCCCGCTCCGTCGACCGCATTCCGTCGGCGGACGTTGCATCTCAATGCGTAAAGCACTAGTCACACATTCCATGCCAGCGTGCATGGCCAGACGAAATGACGGACTCTATGAATTCACGGCCCATCCAGAAGGTTCTGATCGCGAATCGCGGCGAGATCGCGGTCCGCGTCATGCGAACGTGCACCGAGCGCGGCATCGAGACCGTCGCGGTGTACAGCGACCCCGACCGGCGGTCGCCGCACGTTCGGCTGGCGGATGAGGCGTACTCCATTGGCCCGGCGGCTGCCAACCAGTCGTACCTCGTGCAGGAGAAGATCCTGGAGGTGGCCCAGCAGAGCGGCGCCGATGCCATCCACCCGGGCTACGGGTTTCTCTCGGAAAACGCCGCGTTCGCCGAGGCCTGCGCCGAGGCCGGCGTCATCTTCATCGGCCCTCCGCCCGAAGCCATTCGCGCGATGGGCGACAAGACGGCGGCGCGCGAGCTCATGGAAGAGGCCGGCGTGCCCATGGCCCCCGGCACCACCAACGCCGTGGTGGACCCCGAGCAGGGTGCGCGGGTCGCGTCCGACATCGGCTACCCCGTGCTCATTAAGGCCGCGGCCGGAGGCGGCGGCAAGGGCATGCGCGTCGTCGAACAGGAGGCCGCCTTCCAGCGATCGATGGAGATGGCGCAGAGCGAAGCCGAGTCGGCCTTCGGTGACGGGCGCGTCTTCATCGAGAAGTACATCCAGGAGCCGCGCCACATCGAGTTTCAGATCCTGGCCGACCACCACGGCAACACGCTGCATCTCTTCGAGCGCGAGTGCTCCATTCAGCGCCGCCATCAGAAGGTGATCGAGGAGGCCCCCTCGTCGATCCTCACACCCGCGCTCCGCAACGAAATGGGCGAGGCCGCCGTGGCTGCGGCCGAGTCCTGCGGCTACCGGAACGCGGGCACGGTCGAGTTCCTGGTGGATGCCGACCGCAACTACTACTTCATGGAGATGAACACGCGCCTGCAGGTGGAGCACCCGGTGACCGAGTGGGTGACGGGCGTCGACCTGGTGGCCGAGCAGTTGAAGGTCGCGCAGGGCGAGCCGCTCTCCTTCACGCAAGACGACCTGTCGATTCACGGCCACGCCATCGAGTCGCGCGTCTATGCAGAGGATCCGGCCGCGAACTTCATGCCCGACCCCGGCCCGCTGCCTCGGCACAACCCCCCGTCGGGCTTCGGCGTACGGGTCGACGCGGGCGTCGAGGAAGGGGGCGAGGTGCTCATCCACTACGACCCCATGATTTCAAAGCTGACCACGTGGGGCCTCTCGCGCGAGGAGGCCATCACGCGCATGGAACGGGCCCTTGAAGAATACGAGATTGCGGGCGTGACGACGACCATTCCTTTCTGCCTCTTCGCAATGCGGCACGAGGCCTTCCGCAACGGCGACTTCTCGACCCACTTCGTCGACCAGCACTTTGACGCCGAGGCCCTCTTCGTCGACGCGCCGGACCGCGATCGGCTGGCCGCCCTCGCCGCCACGATTTTTGTCGACCAGCAGGCCGAAGACGAGACGCCGTCGCTCGCCTCCGCCTCCAACGGAAGCGTGGGCAGCGCCTGGAAGCAGCGGCGCCAGTACTGAGCGAACCCGACCGGGGTGGCGTCCGGCTTCCCCCCTGTCGCCGCGGGCTAGGCCACCCAGACGCGTGCGCTCTGCGCCGGAAGCCGCACGGGGCCCGTGTCGGCCGATGCCTCCAGCGGCGCCTCGGCGTTGGGCGGCCAGGCCGACGCGAAGCGCTGGGCCGCCCGGGCCTCCGTCGGGAGCGCAACGCGGGCCGCCTTCGGGCCGGCGTTGAAGGCGAGCAGCGCCTCCCCCTCCTCGCCGTGGCGCCGGATGACGAGAACGCGCCCCTCGGCGTGGCAGATCTCGACGTGCCCGGTGCGCAGAACGGCGTGTGCATGGCGGAGCGCCGCCGCATCGGCCACGGCCGCGCGTAGGTCGTGATTCCAGGCGTCCTCGTCGTCCCACGGAAACGCCGCGCGGCAGTGCGGGTCCCCGCGCGACGAGAGTCCAATTTCATCGCCGTAGTACAGGCAGGGCGCGCCCGGCATCGTCATCTGAAACAACACGGCCAGACGCAGGGCCGCCGGGTCGTCGCCTACGATCCACAGGGCGCGCGCCGTGTCGTGGCTGCTCAACAGGTTGAGTTGAGCCCGCACGACCGGCCGGGGATACAGGTCAAGCAGCCGGCGGATCTCTTCGGCGAAGGCCGGGGCGTCCAGGGGCGCGAAGGCGTGCGGCCCCTTCTGGTACTCGCGCAGCGTGTCGGCGCCGAAGAAGCTGAGCACGGCCCGGGCCCGCGGGTAGTTCATCACGGCGTCGAACTGGTCGCCCTGCAGCCAGCGCTGGGCCTCCCCCCACACCTCGCCCACGATGTACGCCTCGGGATCGGCGTCTTTCACGCGGTCGCGGAAGTCCTGCCAGAAGCCATCGTCGTCAATCTCGTACGGCACGTCGAGGCGCCACCCGTCGATGCCGAACTCGATCCAGTGGGTGGCCACATCGAAGAGGTACTGCCGGACTTCCGGATGGTCGGTGTTGAGCTCGGGCAGCGCCGGGATGTCCATCCAGGCCGCGTAGTTGGGAGACGAGTCCGGGTCGGGGGCGTAGGGACGCAGCGGCCAATCCTGGATGTCGAACCAGTCGACGTACGGCGACGTGCCGCCGTTCTCCAGCACGTGATGGAACGGCCAGAACCCTCGGCTGGCGTGGTTGAAGACGCCGTCGAGCACCACGCGCATGCCGCGGTCGTGGGCCGCGTCGAGGAGCGCCCGGAGCGCCTCGTTGCCGCCCAGGAGCGGGTCGACCCGGTAGTAGTCGTACGTGTGATACCGATGATTGGCGGCCGACGCGAAGATGGGGTTCAGGTAGAGGGCCGTCACGCCGAGGGCCTGCAGGGCGTCCAGCCGCTCCACCACCCCGTACAGATCGCCGCCCTGGAAGCCTTGCTCCGCGGGATCGGCGCCCCACGGCTTCAGCGCCAGGCCGTCCTGGGCCTCGACGCGGCCGCTTCGCGCAAAGCGGTCGGGGAAGATCTGGTAGAAGACGGCGTGCTGGACCCAGTCGGGTGTCATTCGGAGGGGCTTGCTGGTGGGCGGTTCGTTTCGGACTTCAGGGCTCAGAATTTCGGCATCGAACCGAGAGCTGCGCTCAGGAGCCGTCGAGGAGGCGCAGGACGAGGGTGCGGGCGGCCTGCAGTTCGTCGTCGTTCACGGTGTGGCCCATGCCCGGATAGATACGGATGTCTACGTCGGCGTCCATCGCCCGGAGGGCGTCGGCGGTATCCTGCACGCGCTCCAGCGGGATGTACGGATCCTGGTCGCTGCATCCGAGCAGCACCGGGGTGCCCGAGAGCGAGCCCGGATGGTCGAGCGCAGCGTCCTCCGGACCGATGAGTCCGCCGCTCAGCCCCACGACCGCGCCGTACCGCTGCGGGTGGCGGGCCACGTACTCGGTGGCGAGGCACGCCCCCTGCGAGAATCCGGCCAGGACCGTCTGCGACGCCGGGAGGCCCGTCGCGGCCCCCTCCTCCAGCACCGCGCCGATCCGCCGCAGTGCAGACGAGAGGGCGGGTTCGTTCTGCTCGATCGGCGCCATGAAGGAATGCGGATACCACGCGTGGCGCGCGGCCTGCGGGGCGAGATAGGCCACGCCTTCCGACGGCAGGTCGTCGGCCAGTCCGAGGATGCTGCGCGCCGAGGCGCCGCGCCCGTGCAGGAGCAGGACCGCCACCTGCGCCTCGTCCAGCGAGGCCCCGCGGCGTTCGAGCGGTTGGTTCTGATGAATCGATGCGTCCATAAGGTCTGCGGGGGGTGCGTACAGGAAACAGATCCGATGCGCCGCGCTCGCCGGCGCCTAGCGCTCGAGCGTCGGGAGCGCCGCTTCGAGTTCAGACCGCCGCGCCTCCAGCCACGGCGGCAGTTGCAGCGCCGTGCCGAGCGCGTCGGCCGACTCGTCGGCGGTGAAGCCGGGTCCGTCCGTGGCAATCTCGAACAGCACGCCGGAGGTCCACGCCGGATCCCGGAAGTAGATCGACTGGAAGTACTGGCGATCTTTGACGTCGGTCACCGAGAGGCCGCGGTCGCGCAGGGCGGCCTGCCAGGCGCGTTGTTCGTCGGCGTCGCGCGCCCGAAACGCCACGTGGTGCACCGTGCCCTGGCCCATGCGTCCGGCGGCGTGAGATGCATCGGTCTGCAGGTCGACGGTTCCGCCGAGTGGACGGCCCGGCGCTGCGAGGCGGATGCGGTCGTCGGTGGCGTGGGTGCGCGTCCAGCCGAACACGTCGGTGAACAGCGCTTCGGTGTGGGGGCGGTCGAGGGCGGGCAGCGTGGTGCCGTGAAAGCCGCGGATGGCGAGATCCCGATCGAGGTCGGCCCCGGCCCAGGCATCCGCACTCAGGGCCAGATCGGTGGCCACGAGCTCGAGCGGCAGGCCGTCGGGGGCCGTCAGCTGCAGCACCGGCGCGCCGAAGCGCTCCGCCAGGTGCGTCTCGACGGCGGCCGCCTCCAGACGGTCCTGCCACGCGGGGAGGGATCCACTCGGCACCGCGAAGGCCACCGCTGTAGCCATGCCGGCCCCGGCGCGTCCCGGCACGGCCTGGGCCCAGGGAAAGAGCGTCAAGATCGTGCCCGGCCGGCCCGTCGCATCGCCGAAGTACAGGTGGTAGGTCGTCGGGTCGTCGAAGTTGACCGTCGTCTTCACGCACCGCAGGCCCAGCACCGTCGTGTAGAAGTTCAGGCTCTCCGGGGCAGGCCCGGCGATGGCGGTGATGTGGTGGATGCCGGGGATGGAGGCGTCCATGAATCGGGGGCGTCTAGGAGGCAGATGCAGTGTGAAGTCGGACGGGCGAGGGGGCAACGGATCGCTGCCGCATCTCGCGCCCTACTCGCCGCGGGCAACGATCGCCAGGGTGCACCGGCTGACGCACACGAGCCGGTCCTGCGCGTCGGCAATCTCGATGGACCAGACGTGCGTCGTGCGTCCGATGTGCTTGGGAACGCCCACGGCCGTCAGCGTTCCGTCGCGCACCGAGCGCACGTGATTGGCGTTGATCTCGACCCCGACCGCCGCTTTGCCGGACGGCGCCGCGAGGTAGCCGCCGAAGCTGGCCACGCTCTCGGCCAGCACAACGCTCACTCCGCCGTGCAGGACCCCGAACGGCTGGTGGTGGTCGGGCGTGACCTCCATCGTCGCCGTAACGCGCTCGGGCGACAGCTCGGTAAACCGGATGCCGAGCACGTCGGCCGCGCCCCGGATCTCCTCCGGCAGCGGCTTGTCGTGCGGATTGGCAATGTTCGGGGCAAGCGGCATAGGGGGTCGGACGGAAACGTCAGAAGGGCTGTGTGCGGCCGCCGGCGGGACCGGATGGCGACCGTCCGCGGTATGGCGCCGCCAGCATCGCGAGCGCAAGGATCGCAGTTCGGCCGTCGCTGCGCGGTCGGCACCGCAGCCATCACGGTGTCCACGCATCACGGTGTCCACGCATCACGGTGTCCACGCATCACGGTGTCCACGCATCACGGTGTCCACGCAT
>Ga0207797_1000356_pt1 | contig 35359 bp, 41 predicted proteins | sample PRCRCaboRojoPR_6_FD_187275 | JGI IMG/M metagenome (GOLD analysis project Ga0207797, IMG submission 187275) | Marine sediment microbial community from Cabo Rojo, Puerto Rico - PR CR 10% Liquid 1 (SPAdes) | ecosystem: Environmental > Aquatic > Marine > Coastal > Sediment | place: Cabo Rojo, Puerto... | reverse complement strand
GGTTATCGCCCATGAAGTCGGGCATACGCTCGGAGCAAGACACCGACATTCCGAAAAGTGGACGAAAAATGGCGAGGTTCATGCGTCATTCATGGTCGCCGACGGTAAGGACGTTGACGTGTTTGAACCTCGGTTTTCTGAAAGAGCGGTTAAAGCGATGAAATGATTAGTCCCTGTCCGTACTGTCGAACAGCGCCGGAGGAGTATAGATACGTCGAATATATCGATTCTGAACAATCGGAAAATCTCGTACAGGTAGACGAAGACACTGTTACTCGGGATCCGACGTATGAAATGACAACGTGCGTTATATTCGAACCCTGCGGTCATGCGTTCGAAAAGGACAGTATTAAGCCGGTATTAAGCGAACTCAGAGAGATTCGAGAACTACGTTTCGAACTCAATAGAACGGAGGACTCCGACCGGGTTAAAGAGCTAAAAGAATACGAAATACCGGCACAAATCAACGCCGTAAATAACCGATTAAACGAGGTCGAACGTCGTAAAGATGTCGAATCTGAAAACGCCGGTAGACCGAACGAAGGTCTTTTTATCCCGATGAATTCGGGTTTCCGAACGTCTGAAAAATGGAAGTTTGACCCGTCGTACATGCGCCGAAAACGATAAAAACCGACGATTCAATTTGATTCAATTTTGCGGACGGGTATCCGGACCCCCTACGGATTACCGTAAACGGGATACTGGCAACCCCGGTATTCGCTAAATCAACGGTTCGCGCTTGCGGATATCGTACGTAAGACGCCAGTCAGAGGGCGTTTAACCGGAACGCAGACGGAGGGCATTTCCATCTGCGGCGGGGTTCGACTCTCCGTACGTACATCGGGTGAAAACCCGTGTCAGAAGATTGGCGACCACACACCGATGCACCGCGATTAGAATACCATTGTCCGCATTGCGGATATACGACGACTGACCTACGTGGCTGGACGGTTACAGGGTGGTATTCGAGAGACGGTAAGATTCGCGAATGTCCGGAATGCGGAAACGAGGTTAAAAAGTGACAAACGACCGAGAAACCGTAAGAGAGGTAAAGCTAACGAACGCCGAGCTAACAGTCCACATACCAACGGAATTCGACAATATCCATGAAGCGATCGAAGAGGCGCTCGGAGCGCGATTCATCAATGGTTACGACATCGACCAAACGTACGAAGTGGAGGAGTATTAACGAATGACCGACACATATGCTATCTTATCAACGGTAGCACTACTCGTTGCGTCGATTTTTGCGTTCCAATTTTTCGACGTAGGACAGTATCAAAAGGCGTATTGGACGATCATACCACCCGTGTCTATACTGCTTCTAATATCGGTAACCTCGTTCCTTGCTAAACACTCCGACTGACGGGTTTTCTGCTCACGCGGCGGTTTTCCGAGGGTTCGACTCCCTCAGTGAGCGTTGGCGCTGAGCTACGTACAACTCGTAGCAACAAGCGTCATACGGACGGTTAAGTAACACGGAGGAAAGGGGGTTGTTCGCTCTAACCCCCAGGGGCGACGGCGAATGATATCCAATCCTCCGTATTACTTAACCGTTTGTAGAGGAACATGAGCGACGAATTAACGGAGCTACAAGACGAAGTCATAACTCTTGTAGCCGAAAATCCGGAGGCATCGAGCAGTGAGATCGCGAAAATGGCGGAGGTTCAAGTTGCCCCCTCGACGGTACGGAGTGTCTGGAACGAGTATCCCGGGCTAATAAGAAATCGGCGTTTATCGGAAGTATTAGAGGAACCCGAAGAACTCGGGGTATTGAGCTTCGATGACGACGAATCCGAAGAACTCGGGGTACCGCACCTTGATGACGAATTCGAAGAACCCGATTCAACGGCTAACGAAAGCGTTCTTCCGGAGGACGCAACGAACGAAGAAACGTTCGAACTTAGGGAAGAACCTACGGTTCCGAACACCGCCGTCGATCCAAATAGGAGGTTCGGACCGCACCACGTACCAGACGACGATGAACCGGAGGACGAAGACGACGACCAATCGCTCTTCGAACGGATAAAAAGCCTCTTCCGGTAATGCGGATCCAAGAGTTAGCTGACGGAAACCCGTGGGCGGCGGACATAGCAGTCCGTTTACAAGCTACGCAACCTGACGGCGAGGAACTCGTCGAAGAGCTTCTCGACCGTGATATTACCGGACCCCTCGTTTGTGTCGGGTTCAAGGATCACTGCAACGAGAATACCGACGAGTTTGCAGAGGCGGTTAGAACGGAGGACGGCGCCATGTTCAACGAAATAGAAAAATACAGAAAGAAGGTCGAAAACCGATGAAAGACGAATTCTTCGAACTGGTAGACGGTGATGTGTTGGACCGGTATCTCGAACAAAAACACGGTCACGAGGCGAGGGAACGAATAGAAATGCCCGATACTACGAAGGCGGAACTTCGGATAATCATCGACGGACACGTCAGGGCATACAACGAAGCGTTAGACAATGGAGCCGCCGGTAAAGCAGCGGTTCACTACCGACGGATTCAACAGCTCTTACCCCTTGACGACGATGTCGCAGAAACGTTCGATCAAATGCAAAACCCGTTGGCCGCCCTCTTTGGCGGTGATGGGCCGACTTTCTGACATATAAAGAGTACTGCCTCGGACGTATAACGTTTCTTAGTACGGGAAAAAGAGGCAAATATTACCAAACGTCGGATTTCGAAATACAACGGAAGTGGGCGAGGGGTACGGTAATCACGCTTGCTACCCCCTGTCCCCCTGTAGTAATGCACGCTCTCAGACCCCCCTTTAAACGTGAAATTAAATGGGTACAGCGCTTCTCGTAACGGAAAAAAGCACTTTAGCGGATACGTCGTTGCAGAAACGGTACGGCGTTCCCCCAGGAACCTGTTATTAACTTCCGATTAATTTTGTTAATTCGCGTATCGTCGAAATATCGGCGAGTCCAAGGATTTAACTCCGCTCCGGTACAACGACAGACAACGAAGGGAGCGGTTCCAGATGCGGTTAATCTGGCGCCAATGAACCGGGTGTCTCTTAAGCCCGGTAAGGCGGGTAACCACGGTTTATCCGTGCGCCGCATGGGTTCGAATCCCATCCGCTTCATCGGGGTCTACGACCCGCCTACGACGTGGGGCGGGAGCCTATCAGGCGGCGGTAATATCGTAGTACCCCCGAACACGCTCCGGATCACCCTATCCGGAAGTCGAGCATCGAAAGGGCGCACACACCGCCCTTTCAGGACGGTTGGTCCAACGGTTAAGATACGGGTCTGTCGCACCCGTGATACGGGTTCAATTCCCGTGCCGTCCGTGGGACCTACGGCCGGTTGATACGTGAACTCAATCGGTGCGTGAGCGGGGTCCCAAGCGCCCTGCCGATGGCGTGTAGTCGGCTGTAGCAAGCTCAAAGCCCCGAAAATACCGAGGGCTTGATACTCGGCCGATTTGCCCCCGTAAGGGGCACGTGCCCCCGAAGCAGGGAACGCACCGCTGGACCGTCTTGGTCGCGCTTGACGGTGTCTCGCAGTATGGGCGGAAACCACGGGCTTTAACCGGGTTCGACTCCCGGAGGGGGCGTCGGAGAGGCGTTTGGAAACGCTCTGACGGCGCTGACGAGCACCTGAGGCAGAGGGTGACGACCCGCTGAATCTCCGATGCGCTCACCGGGTTACCGGGGGCGCATAATAAAACTTCGGTGCCCGTGGCCGAGTGGTTAAAGCGGCGGTCTTAAGAACCGCTCCCTTAGTGGGTCGCTGGTTCGAATCCAGCCGGGCACACTGCTCCCGTGGTGTAGGGTCCAATCACGTCGGGTTTTCGTCCCGAAGACGCGGGTTAAAATCCCGCCGGGAGTATCATTGAACCCCCGTAGTACAGCGGCCAAAAGCGCCGGGTTTTGGTCCCGGAGATCGTCGGTTCGAATCCGACCGGGGGTATATGGACAGAGAGTCCATTGAATCGGTGTTTAAAGACATCGAACGAACGTTCGAAAAGGGGTTAGAATCGTCCGATGCGATCGATGTATTCGCCGCATCTGAAATGGGTGACGTCGATGTTACGATAAACGTGTTCATCAACGAATTAACGATTGTACCGCCGGACGAGGGAACCGATGTTTGAACACTTCATGTGCCGGTGTAACTTCGGCTTTTTGGTAGGGTCGAAGAGACCGTCGTTTGAAGGGCAAAAGCGTACGATCGGTAGTCACGGACAGGTAGTAGCTGTCGACGGTAATTTCGACGAATTAGTATGGAAATGTAGAGATTGCGGATTTTCGACGAGAAACGCACAAACGATGCGAATGGAGCCATGCAATTAGAAACCGGAATAACCGTCGTTTCACTTACACTGGCGTTCATGTTCGGTCACGCCGTAGGATACTTGATGAGACGAATTTCCGAATATAAATCCGAAGAGGACGCGTAGCTCAGGGGTAGAGCGACCGGCTCATAAAGGTTTCAGCGTACCCCTCCGATCACCCCTACCCGGGCGTTGAAACCTTGAGAAACCGGTTAGTCGAGGGTTCAAATCCCTCCGTGTCCATACCCCTCCGTACGGAGGGGTACGTTATGAAAGTGAACGGCGAAAAAGTCGACGAAGAGATAAAGAGTAACGGGTTTGTAGTAGTCGCCGAATTTGACTGCTTTAAAACCGGTAAGACGTTTACTTCAATCGCTAAACCGTACTACGATGGACGTAGATATTACGACCTTCGGTCTGAGCAGTGTCCGTACTGTGACCGGATGAAACACTGGAAAACCGTAGAACTATGAAAACCGAATTCGCGCACGTAGGAAAGCTCGAAGAATGGCTCACAAACGTCGTAGAAGCGGAGAAATACGACCTGTACTTCGATAAATCCGAGAGTACAGTCTACGCCGTGAAAAACGTGTCTACGGACCCCCGTATCCACGGATACGTACGAAACGCAGATATCGACGGAGCAGGCGCTTTGGGGAACATTATTGACCGTCGTGTGACCGTCGTTGAATCGTTCGAATGGGACCACGAGACGACGGGAAGGCGTGAATGAAATTCGAGGAGTCAACGGTAGCAGAACGGTTCAACGATAGCGTACATCTACGGACAAACGATGGTCAACCCCCTATATACCAGGTTTTCGACGACGTTGTGCCGGTTAGCGAAGAATTTTACCGGCATCGTTACGAATTCGCACGGGGGTACGGGGAAGGGTACGCTCAAGCGAAAGATGACTGAATCCGAAAAACAGACGATACGAGACGTGATCGAACGGGCACGAGAAAACGGGTTTAGAGAACTCGCTGACACGATGGACGTAATGCTCCATTCCGAAGATCCGTACGAAATTTCGGCCCTCGAACAACCCGCTGGTCCAAACGTTGGACTTCCGTTTAGAACCGGAATGATACTTGGTCGAGAACTCGTGAATAAGGGCACGGACGATGCGAAAATACACGATAGAGAGAACTTCTTAGATTCGCTTCGAGACCGGAATAAACGTGCCCTCGCCGACTCGTTCGAATACTGTATGAACCGAAAGGACGAGGTAATGTCCGACGATTTTCAACCCGCAGTGTTACCACTCGAAGGCGCGGAACTTTTCGCCTTCGGGCTCGGACTATCGTTCTCAATCGCCCTTGAGGGAGCGAGAAAGAGTTAAGTCAAACGACGTCCAAGCGCTGATTGCGCGAGTCTACGAACGAAGCGAACCCCTATTAAACCCGCTTCGTTGGGCAAGCGCAACGGTGAAAATCGTGGGCTGTAGGAGGCCCGAAAATCGGTACAAAGGGGTCGTGGACCCCGAAAATCGATACCATTTCGTAGTGTAAGGTTACAATAAGCCGAGGGTTCGAGTCCCTTCGCTACGTTTCATCCGGGTTTCTACCCCGGAATACATCGTCGTCTATGTCTTCGAGTAGATCCGAGCTCTCAACGTCTATATCTCCGGATTGATAGTTTATCTCAGTTATAAGTTGATCGAACGCATGTAACATCTGACGACGGTTTTCACGAACCGCGTTTTTAACCTCTGTGTGTTCTTGTTTTCGTACGTCTTCTTGCCGATCAAGCGTATCTTCTATATCGTCGAGAGAGTCCGATATGTTACTCAGTTTGTCCGATTGACCGCCCCCGTTGTTTTCGTGGCCGAATACAGCGGTTTTTACCGTTTCTATACGAGACCGATTTTGCCAGATGTTAATGCCTAAAACGGCGATGGCCGTTAGTATCGCAATCGATAGTTCAAGCGCCCAGCGGTCGAACAATTCGGCTGTCATAGTACCTGTTTATTACGTGACGTATCGCTTTTTACCCCGGATATTACGTCTTCAATATTCAGGGTACGTTTAAACGCAACTTCGCCCCTTGCACTACCGAGACTTTCTTCGTACGAAACTTCGTCACATGGTATTTCCGTCGTTGAACCGTCTTTCCAGGTCACTTTGTACGAGAAACCCGGAGGTATTGACATCGGAACTATTTCGATTTTTCCCGATAATTCGGAGTTTTGAATCCTCTCTCCTAATTCTTTTCGGGCTTCGGAAGCTACGTCTTCAGAGGTTTCAAGCGTCGGAATTATGTCATCGTAGTGTATCTTTCCGAACTCGTCTATCTCCGATTGATCGGAGAAGTTTCTAACCGGTCTGTCGCCATTATCGTCCTTCTTACCACGTATCGTTACATCGTTATTATAACCCCGGAAGTCGACGATTCTACGTCTGTTTTCAACCGTCCAGTCGGGTTCGGGTTTGACAACGTCCCCCTTCCGGAATACCGTAAGTTTCTTAGACTCCGGTTCATGGGAGGCAACGGTTCGCATACCCGCGAATTTAGACATACGGATTATGTTACGTAAATCGTCCCCTTCTACGGTTTGGTTTTCGAAGACAGCAAGGTCGTTCCCGTCGATTTCGACCGTCCAGCTATCGATTTGTTCGCCTTCAAAGCCGGTCGTTGGCGCTTGTGTCGTACGCGTTTTGTCACGTCTTCCAAGTATCACCCTCGTGTCAACCGTCGACCCAACTTCGTTGGGAAACGAAGTTGTAACCGATGTACTGTTTTCTTCGGTTCCGTCGCTTGGGTACCATGAACCCCCGGTAAAACGTAGTTGTAGTTTTTCGGGCGTTTCGCCAGATTCGCCCATCGTTACGTCTGCCGAGGCTGATGTTACGTTCCAGCGTGTTCCGATTTCCGGGGGACTAACCTCTATAGCGTCGGGGTATTCCTGCGGACTCGATAAAAATCCGTTAGAATCGACGGAGTCATCGAATGTATACGAATATCTTGTGTCGTAAATAAATACGACGTCGAGTGCTAAACTACCGTTTTGCGGATCATCGGTTACAGAGAACTCGAGTTCGTGTGTACCCGCATCTATACCGTTCGGTTCAAACGGTAGTATAGAGTCTCCGTCTTTATGCCAGAGTAAATCGGAGGTTAGACCCGTATTAACGTCGTTTATCGACGTACCATCAAGTCTAACGTCAATTTCCGGTGCGTCAACGGAATCGAATCTTAACGCAAGACCGACGTTACCGTCTGGTATATCGTAATCTAACGTAAATTCAAGAACGAGCCTATCACCGATTTGAATGAACTCTTCGGCGTTCCCATCGTTATAGTCAGGATCCGTCTGGAAACCCGTTCCATCCTTCGTTTTAGCGTCGTCTGTATCCAAGAAGAAACCGGTTTGTTGCGTTTTTATTTTACCGTTATCAACGACGAGGGGTTCTGTATCGTCGAACGATATTTCGTTATTTATTTCGGCGGATGTATCGATATTCAGTATCTCTTCGTCCGATGTACTAACATTCGGCGTAGGAGTAACCACATCGGCGACGAAATCGGTATTATTTGAGATATAATCCTCAATCGCCGTATGAGCGAGTTTGGACGTTATATTTACCGATCGACCGGAACTTTTCAAATCAAGTTCGACCCCCCGTCCGGAGCATTGTGTTACCGCCGCTAAGTCGTCGGATTCAATAGTTTCGAGAAAACCGCGGAATAGGAACTCGTCGTCGTATTCTAAATGTACCTCCGACATAGCCCAGTTTTCAAGGGTTATATCGTATTTTGTCGAAAACCGATAGTTTGAAACACCCGTATGTGTTCTCGTGAATTTAACGTCCTTAATCTCTTCCGACGTTAAATGTCGATACCTATTTTGATTTTCGTCGTACAGAGAAATCGTATATCCGTTCCTTTCCTCCGAAAATTGAACGGTTTCGGAATCTTTCTCCGTGTAGTCCGTTTTTATACGTATTTTCGCATAATAGTCGTCAGGACCTAATTCTCCGAAATTTAACGCTAATGTAAAATCTTCAAGCGAATTGTCGACGATCGTATCATCGACGATAAAGTTAGGTAAACCGTCGGGCCTTATTAACGCTTGAAAGTCGCCGTTTGTACGACTGTTATCCGTCCATGAGATTTGGTACGTACCATCGTTCAACTTAACGACTGATACGTCTGTAGGTTTCGGAAGGAAAGATATTGTTTCTGTCGTATCAACGTCAACAATGATATCGTTAGAATCGTACGCTTCAGCCTTGTAGTCGTATAATTCGCCATCGAAAGTAGGCGTATGCGTCGCAATACCGCCGAATTGGCTCTCCGTTGCGAATAGCGTCCACGACGTTTCAACGTCCCTTTTCTGGTAAACCTCGACGTATGAAACGGACGCACTACTAACAGAAACGTCCAATTCAACGAACCTGTCGCCTTTGTCAAAAACGATTATTTCAACCATTATACGGCGATTTCCTTTTCTACGTCGTCATGTGTCTGAAACTCCGCCCCCTCGGCGATTACAAATAATTCGACATCGAGATACGTATGTAACAGCGTCTCTTCGGTCTGGTCATCGACCCCGGTTATTACCGCCCAGAAAGGCGGCAGTTTACGTATCGATCGATTACCCGGAGTTACGAATACCAAGTGAGATTCATACGGCGAATCTGACGGTAATCGTTCCATGTACCACGGGATTTTCGAAATCGATGATTCGGTAGTTATAGCATGCGAATATTCGTCGAATTTCAACATCGCATCGTATGGCTCCGGTATTTCGTTGGTTACAACGTTTGTTGAGAACTCCGACTCACCGTATTCAGACTCGCCATACTCCGAGGCACCCGAACTACTTGCCGCCGTCTTCGTTCGTCGGAATTTAAACGTCATTGACATCGTTGTTGCCCTTTCGTATTGCGGTATATCGCCATTCGCAAAATCGGCGACTATAGTACCGGAGTTTTTCGTTTCGAATTTCCACTCTAACCCTATCATCGGTGCGGATAACCGTAGAACGCAAGTTCGACGTCTTGCTGTCCTACAAGCGTACCATCCCGGTTGTAAACCCTTGCTTCTAATCGATCCGCTCTACCGTCCCCTCCGGCGTCCGATCCGTTGGATTCAATGATATATGGGCGGTTTCCGAGATTATCCGCTACGACCTCCGTTTCTACGTGAACACCGCCGGGCATTTGGCACGTATCACGTAGTTCTATGAACGCATAACCGTTATTGTTCGTTAAGTCAGTTTGACCGTATAGCGGTGTAAACGACCCATCGTCGGAATATATACTCGGGCCGAATTCGTCCACAAATCCGGTTTCCCACGATGCCTCAGGGACCGTAGAAATAACCAGAGGGGCACCTTGAACGCGTATATCGCCAGTGCCGCCGATACCTTGTAATGTTATCGGTTGACCGGCGTCTTTAGACGCACTAACGTTTATTATCTGAGGGGTATCTCGGAAGTCGGTATTTTGTACGTTTAGACCGTTTATCGACTGATTATGGCTATCGAGTAAAATACCGGTTCCGTTGGCTCTTATTACGCAATTCCCGATTTGCGGTACAACACGACCTGAACCATTATTACCGCCGTTGCTATAAACGTCCGTAGGGTCGCCATCGGTGGCAAATATCGTTAAATTAGTAATTATATTGTTTATCGCACGAGTACTATTTGTACCGGCGAGGAATACCTCGCTTGCATCGTCGATATTATTGATCCTACCGCCGGTAAATAAATGCCCACGTGTTTCAACCTCTATAAGCGGTGTATCGGTGTCAGTAGGTCCGTTCTCAACGTTTATACCGATGAATTTCTGCGTTCTTGGGTATTTATCGTTAGTATTTTGATCGGCACGCATCGCGATAAGACCCCCTTCAACACCCGCAGAACCGTGACTTTGTAATCCAAGCCAAAGGTTAGAATTCGTCCCTACGTCGTTTAACGACGAATTTGTAAGGTAAATATGCCAGGTATCGTTCGACGGATTACCGCATGTAGCAACCGTAACATTCCGGAATGTCATTTGCTGACAACCGGCGACTACTATTCCGTTACCTCTCGTACCGAAGACGTCTATATTATCGATTAAAGAACCACGTCCCATATCGTCTAACCAGAGTAAATCGACGGTTGTAAACGTCGATGAAGCGGCATCAGGGGTTCCATTTAAACCGATGTCTTGTATCGTACCCGTCGCCGTTTTACGTATTCCTATATTCGTTTCCTCGCCGTTAACGTATATCTCCGCTCTTCGGTTTTGGGCGCCAATTAAATCGGACGTACCAAGGTCGACAATACGTTCAACCGGGTCGTTCGTCGGGATATTATCTCTCAGGTATATACGCCCCGAATTATCGGCAGCGTGTTGAAGCGCATCTCCTGGCCTTACAAACGACTTCGTCGACGTTTGTCCCATAGAAACCCATCTTGAATTATCCGAATAAACGATGCGTTTAGCGAGACCCGAACGAATCGGCGCATTCGAAGCATTTATATCAATACGACGGTCTCGTAGATCCGCCGAAGTAAGACTTGTAACACCGGGGCCAACCCATACTTCAGCGATAACAACGCCGTCTGTGTCCTTTAAATCCGGTATAGCGGGTCTATATGTATCCTCCCTCGTTTCCCCCGATGGTACCGCCGGTTCAGGGGTACCTTCGGCTACATTCGCGGTCCCGGATGAATCAATGTAGATTGCGTCCTTTCGGGGGTCGGAACCCCCGGTGCTTAGCGTAACTGATTGCGACAAAACGTTAACGATTGCCCCGCCGAATGAAACCTCACCGTCGCCGATATCAACGGTCATTCCAGAGGCAACTGACGCAGAAACGCCGCTGCCCGAGTTTAGACGAACGCTGTACCCGAGTAACGCATCTACGGTTTGATTAATATCGAGCGCCTGTACTCCGTAATCATCGCCAGTCTTTAGTGTCATTTTTCGAGTTTCGTTTTTACTTCCGATATACCGTCGTATTTACTGCTCTTTGCTAATATACCGAATTCTACGTCTAATACGTGGTAATTAAGCGGAGGGGTCGTTTCATCGGTTACCCCAAGTATCAAGGCCCAAATACCCGATACTTTACCACGAACTTCCGCCCCTGGAACCACGTTTACAACGAGGGATTCAACATTCGATTTTACGGGTACCTGTTCCCTATACCACGGTAATCCATTAATATCCGTTCCAAACGCTACTGCTCCGGCGTAATCGCCGTATTCCCTCAACGATTCGTACGCTTTAAACCCCCTCAATTCCCCGGACGAAGAATACGTGAACCGTCCGTATTCCGAATAATTGTATTCTGCGCCGGTATCCGACGTAACGTCCTCTCTATCGTCGAAAGTAAATTCGATTGATACAGTACCCCCTCGTCGGTATTCCGGTAAATTGTTACGAGCACGATTGGCGACGATAGAGCGTCCATCCGACGTTCTAATCGTCCATTCTCGTCTTCCGACCATTATTCGACTGAGGACCGTGTTTCTAACCTTTCTACACGGTCCGCTCGACTGTCTTCTTTACGGTCTACAACGACCTTAGCCTGACGGCGGGCTTCTTCAACGAGAACCGATTCACCTTCGAATTTGACCGTAACCATAATGTCGCCACCAACCCCTTCAAACGCCGACTTTAGGCGATTAAGGGGTACAACGGCTTCATCGCCTGATTCACCGACCATCGCGAGCGTCGGAGACGTTACAATTCCGCCTTCGGCAAGCGCCGGTATTCTGAGGGTTTCTCCGGGGAATACCGTTTCCCCTCCGACTCTTACCTTTCCTATCGTTGCTTCGAACGGTAATCCGAGAGCTTCGTTTACCGATTCTTTAATACCTGAAACGTCGACGCCAAGCCTACCAAACGTACGTTCCCAAAACCCTGCAGCGGCTTTGAGGGCGGTTCTCCAATCGCCTCGGAGTAAAGCAAGAACCGTACGTATACTGCTTAATATACCGTCGACAGCGGTTACAACTATGAACCGAATAGCGTCCCACGCAAACTCTGCTACGGCGGTTATTTCATCGCCCCATTTGGACCAAAACCGTCGGAATTTCTCTTGCCATTTCCGAACTTCCGTCATTAGGGGGCCTGAATGCGTCTCCCATAACGACGAAATAGCGCTGAATGTCTGGTCAACGTCGTCTTTAATTCCGAGGAAATTATTCTTGTACGCCGCAGCTACAGCGCCTGCACCTGCGATTAACAATCCAAGTGGTCCACTTACGAACATCGCAGCCGCTGCAGCGAGTCCCAAGACACCGATTGCTACGAGTCCGATGGCTTTCTCTTGCGCTGACAATTGATTTAACAACGAATCCCCGGACGAAAGGAATCTGTTAACGGTTTCTACAAGGTCGGTTAAATGCGGAAGAAGAACCGTCCCTATCTCGATTGCGTTATTTCGAAGCCGGTTTGTCATCAACTTAACCTTCGAATTAAACGTATCTGTAGCAGCGTCGAATTCACGCTGTAGAGACGTTGCTTCTTCGAATGACGAATTCGACGTTTTAAGCGCTTGATCGAGCCCTTCAAGGTTATTCCCTAATCCGGCGAGAGCCTGCCTTGAAACGGTGGATAATGACGACCTGATAGCGTCAGCTTTATCCGTACCTTCAGCGAGGTTCTTAGCGAGCATACGGATAAGCCCAACCGGGTCGTTATCCCTCATATTTTTAAATTCTTCCGCCGACATACCGAAGGCAGAGGATAGCTTTTCGACCTTTTTCGGGTCCATCAGTTCTTGCGCTACACGACGAAGTCTGGTCCCTGCACGTCGGGCACTCGCCGACACTTCATTCGTTGCTGTAGCGAGACCCGCCATTTCCCGCTGATTCAAGCCGAGCTGTTGCAACGCGGCGGATCCACGGAGCATGTTATCAACGATCTCTTGGCTTGAAGTGGCGAAATTGTTCGATAGAGAATTAATCGACGAACCAAGGTTTTCCATCTCGGAAATCGGCGTATTCGTAAGTTCGGATAATTTCGCCATCGCAGACCCTGCTTCGCTCGTACTGAGATTAGTGGCCGTTGCCATACGGGCCACAGTCTCGGTGAACGATCGAATATTTTCCGTCCCACGTACCCCGAATCTGGCGGCGTCAGCAGTTAGAGCGGCGAGTTCTTCTTGGGCAAGCGGAATATCCGTTGCCATGTCCTTTATCTCGCCTCTCATCGCAGCCGCTGTAGACGGGTCAGTAACCTTCTCGACCTCGACCATCGCCTCCTGAAAATCGGCTGCGGCGCCCGCAGCAGCGGCTAACGACCCGGCTGAAAAAGCAGCGAGTGCGCCACCTGCGGCGCCTATAGCCCCCTTGAACCCGTATACCGCAGATATAGCATCGTCCATTTGACCCCGAAACCCTTGTACGCCGTCGGATCTGACTTGGACTTCGAGGGTGTTATTTGATGACGGTGTAAACGGCATATTTAGTTCCTCTCAGCGTTTCTTACCCGTTCGTCGAATTCCTCAAGCTTGTCGAAATCCGAATCTCTTGGAACACCACGGGTTATCGGTTCATCGGACCCTTTATTCCGTGCCATTTGCTCAATCTTCGCGTCAACCCTTTTACCTTCGAGCAGTCGTCGTATTTCAGGCAGCGTTAACTGAGGTATTTCTTCGAACGAGTAACCGCACTCGTGAAGAACGAACTCAGCCCGTGCTTCTAACTGCCATTCTTCGAATTTCCCTCGATCGCCTGCGTAAGCTCTGTATTTTCGAGAATCATGCCCTTAGCTAATTCGAAACCAGAGGCGTTGTATACGCATAATATCAACGGTTCAACGCCGAAAACGTTGAAGTCGTCCATTTCGGCTTCAGCGTTTGTAACGTCGATATCGAACGAGGGTTCGACAAACCGTTCGTTTAACAGCTTTGCGGTCTGTCGATTACTCATGTCACTCGGGTCGCCGTTATCCGGAATATATCTGTTAGCGGCGCCTTGTTCGAGAGGAACGACCTTAGCGTACGATTTAACGTAACCGTCCCCTTCGCAGTTTTCGCACGTATTCTCATCTTCCGTTTCAGCGTCAAACTGGAAACCAGTACCGTCGCAAACCGTACACGTATTCTGAGACCCGGGGATCGGCTCCCATACGGGAATCAGTTCGCCCTTATCGTCCCTCTTAACTCGGAAGTCTTCGACACTTGCAACAGCGCCTTTTGGCGGTTTGTCAGTCATTTTTACGTCGTGTAGACATAGAGGCCGGTCCTACCGCCCCCTTCGCCGCTAAACGAGTTGTCCAGCGTCATTTGCGTTTGCTCCGCTTCGTACGTCGGGGATCCGGGTTCGTCGAGCTTGGCGTTCGATAGCTGTATTTCTTCTCCGTTTACGAACGTCCACAGTATGTCTGCGCCGCGATTCGAAAGTGAACGTTCCATGTCCTTGAACGACTGAGTTTCGCCGTATACAGTTGCTCCGAGGGTAGCATCCCTGATACCCTCTTCGACCGCCATTCTATAAGAGGCGTCTCTCATCCGCCGATTAATGTTATTATCGACGGTTAACGATTTCGAATTTATTTCCATCCAATACGTCGAAGAACCGCCAATTGAAATCGTATCCTGCAACGTCCGGTAGAAGTCGGTTCCAATTTCCGACGCATGACTCCCCGCTCCGAGCGCAGGAACGCCGTAATCGCCCTCGACGTCATCATACTCCGAGCTACCCTGTATAACGGCGAGATCGTCGCCAGCGGACTCAGAAACGGTAACGTTCCCGACTGTATCCGTCGGATTACCGGACCCATCAGTGATATAGATAGCGTCTATGTCACCGAACGATTCAGTCGTTGAAACAGTCGTTGTACCGTTTAACGAAACAGTTTCGCTTGTAGTCGCCCCCTCGTTCTCTATTACGACGGATTGACTTGTATCGTTACTATCCGAAGATACAACGTCTAACGTCGTAGAAGAATCCGGCTGATCGATCTGGTGTTTCCGTCCGTATTCGTGAGCTAATGTAACATTCGATACAACCGGCTGTTGGTCCGAAGGATCGAGGGTTATCTCGATATTCGAAACCTTAACGCCTATAGCAACGGTATAAATCCGGGTCGATTTCTGGTTCGTACCGTTAATCGTCGAAGACGCCTGAATCGTACCCTTATCCTCTCTATCAACGACTGTTAAAGTAGCCGGGAGTAAATTGTCTGAATCACGTATAACTCCGTACCCCGATAGGTCATGCGGAGAACCGTTAGTCGGGGGACTACCAGCCGATCCCGTACCGTCCGTAAGCCAGCGCTGAAGTGCGTAACTTACCGTCGTTTCGTGTTCTTCCGGAGACTTATTATGAGTGTCCGGATCAACGTCACTCAGTCCCCTATCGGGTTCCAGCGCTGCACTCGGCGACCATTCGTGAGAATATATCCTATCGGATATCGGCTCCCACGAGGGGTCTTGAGGCGGCTGCGGTACGCCGGTTTCATCAGTGGTTTCAATCGCGAATTCGACTCGGTGGTTTCGAAGTCCGGACTCAGGTTTTCTTACGCTCATTCTTCGGTGTTCTCAGATTCGTTGTCTGTCGGTTCGATGTGGTCGTAGTGTTCGACCATCGCTTCCCCGACGTCTTCCGGTACGTTAGCCGTCCAACCGTCGGTAAATTCGACGACCTCGCCTAATGTACCGTCGGGGTCTTTCAATCGTTCGGTTCTATACGTCCCAGGGGCGGTATTCCGTACCCACATGTTGTTTCTACGATTTAACCTATCTCGCTACGGTTTCCTGCGATTCTAATTATCGAAGGCATAAACATCCTACCCTCGATACAAAGCCGTTCATTGTCGGAAATGAATCGGTGGTATGAACAGCGTACCTGCGGGCGGTCGCAGATACTCAATCTTCGTATGTGTAGCCTATTGTTACGAGATACCGGAAAACTGTTTTCCGTCTCTCGTCTTCAACGAACGCTTCTCTCGATAGCCATGCTATCGACTCTACCGGTTGATTTCCGGTTACTGGATTCAACGGAGTATCGGCGTTGTTCTTTATTATCCGTCGTATTTCCTCCGTGGCAGCGTAGTTAAATACCCTCGGATTACCGGTGGAGGGTCCCGACATGTCAAGACGGCGTGCCCACACGTTTACCTCGACTGTACCTGCGAAATCTTGGCCGGGTTCACCGTTCTGATTTAGCGAGGAATATCCGGTGTCACCTCCGTTGACAACCGAATCCTCAGCCTGTCCTACCGTAACTTCCGGGTTTTCGTTGTCTTCGTCAAACCACCCGTAGTGTATGTCGGGTTTGAAGTCGTACGTATTCGTGCTATCCCAACCTGAGGCATCGTCTAACAAGTCATGGACGAGGACTTCGGGCGCTTCTTCCGGCATATTTATACCTCTCGAACGCAGGCAAGCCGGATTAAACCGTTGTCCTGTACGTCCTTTAGCATCGCTACCATCGTTACACCGTCGACGTCGACTTCCGTAGCTCCTTGGCCCCCTCCGTCCCGTATCTCGGACACGCCACCCGCCGCTGTTTCAAGGATGAAAACGTCGACATCGATATCGACGTTCGTAGTCTGAGCGTCGGAGACTTGAAGCGGAGATGTACTGTAGTCTACCCTCGCTTTAACGGTATACGGTGAACCGGAGGTTAAGTCCCACGAAGGACGTTCATTACCGACTTGAACGTAGTTACGGATAGTAACGTTACGACCTATCCTTTCAAGCGCTCTTTCGGCAGCGCCACTGACGCTCATCTTATCCTTTCAGCTCGAATACTCGCTTTTAGATTCCCGGTGTCAACCGGGGCTTTCTTCTTCGCTTGGCGTTCTATCGCAAGTGCGAGTTGTCGGACGAATTGGTTTACTGAATCCGGATCGCCTCCTATGTGAGTTCCCGGGCTACGAGCAACTTGACGGGCGGCTGGTCGTAGATACGGTTGCGCCTTCATTTTCGACGTTCCAAACTCTACGAAGGCGGCGTATTCGACATCCGTACCTACAACGTACACAACGTCGTCGTCTCCGGCCCATTCCTTCATTCGCCGGAAGTCTTGTACGGTTTCCGAAAAACCGAGTAATTCCATTCCGGCGCTCATTCGATGTTCCTCCCGTCGAGTACGCTTATTGAAGCCTGCGGTTTACCGGAGTCTATTGAGAGATAACCGGTGTTATCGAGATTCACCGCTGCTTCCCAATAGTCCGTCCGGTCATACGTGAACGTAGCGTCCCCGACGGTTTCTCGTTTAACCCGGGGATCGTTCGCCATTGCGTAATACGCCGCTAAATTGGCTTCAATCAGCTTTAGTCGTTGACTTGATAAATCGCCTCCTTCATCGGCGGCTGCGATGTCATCCGTCGTTTCAGCCGCCATGTTTATCCAGTTATGGAGCTTTTCGTTCGTTAGATCCGTTTCGAAAATCTCTTTAACCTCGGAAGCTGTGTTCCGGGCATTCGAGTTCAGAGTCGCCACGGACCCTTACCTCCGGTCGTCGATCGACTGCTTTACACCCTTTCTATCGTCGTTTTGAGTTTCGTATTCTTCGAGGGTATCAAGGCTATCATCGTAATCGCCCGTTTCTAACGCCTCCTGAACTTCAGCGACCGTCATTTCGGTCAGTTCAAGAGGCGGTTCTTCATTTCCCTCGGGTTCCTCCGATCCGTTATCCGAAACCGGCCCTCGAAGTTCCCTAAACCGATTCGGGAACGATGCAAGCTCGGATTCAGTCGGGGTTATGGTATCTCCGACGTCGAATTCGATCCATCCGTCCTCTCCTGCTTCGTCCTCGTCGTTATCGGAATGTGAGGACGACCTAACGTGCCGCTTCCGAACTACTTCGTGCGTATCTGTCATTAGATACCACTTCCGTGGACGACGCCGCTCTGACCGGTACTATCGGACTTGATTTCCGGGGCCATCGCCGCCATGACCTTGTAATGGTTCGTCATTCCGGAACCACTCTGCCACTCGATCGTCTGGACGTCCTCTGCAACGGCGAGTTCCACGACATCTGGCGAGGGGTCGACCATGACGAACTCCCCGTCGGGTAAGAAGCTGGCACGGCGAACAGTGCCGATTTCACCATCGAACTCATCGAGGACACGACTCCGGACGGTCAGATTCCCGTCACCGTCGGGATCAATGGCCGAACGGAACTGCCTCCACTGCGCCGGGGCAACGTAGAGCCAGAAATTACCGCCAGTACGTTCGTCAGCGTCGAGCAAGTCGAGTCCGGATACGATGTCGTCCCGGATGTTACCGGGCGTACCCCAATCAGAGCCCGACACGGTATTCCGGTCCGGATGGGTAGTGTACCCGTAGAGCGTGAAGGTATCGCCGTCAGAGTCCCTCACGACCGGATCCCAGCCGGAGAACAGAATACGTTCTAACATCTCAACGACCACGTTAGTCGCCGAGGCAACACCGTCGGTTCTCAGGTCGTTATTGAGCCTTCGCGACGACTGAAGGTCCCTGTCGGAAATCCGGAAGTCCTTGTGGACAATCGGGACAGGAACACCGACGGTCTGATACGTCGTACGATCCTCTTCCGACCGGGTTTCCCCGTCCATCGACACATCGGCCTCCGACATTTCGTTCCGCTCTTGCCAGAGGTCGACCTTAGTCGCCAGACTGAGGGAACGCGTGAGACCGGCGTTCTGAAGGTCAGCGATGCCGACTCTCGTCTCCTGGTAGACATCGACCATCCGGTCGGAAAGTGTCTCCCATTCGTCTTCCTCGAGAGTCGTGGCGTTCGCCGCCATCTCTTTTCTCTCTTCGGCGTTCGCCATGAAATAATCCATGCCGATGCCAAAGGCGCCATCCACCGCGTCTGCCGATGTACTAACGCTTGCTCCAGTAGCGCTCATTTAGACCACCTCAACGTTGATACGTGCGGGCGATGCCTCGGCCGAATTGTTTACAGCTTCGGTAGCTTCCGCAACTACAGCGCCTTCGTTATCACCGTCAAACGCTCGCAGGCAACCGGTTTCACCGCCTCCGGAATACCCTACAAGCTTGTCCCCGACGGAAATATTCGCATTTGCAGAAAGGTCCGTACCCGAACCAGCAGCGTTTGAACCGTCGAATACGAACGCCTGAACTTCCATACCCGCACGGAGAATCGCATAGACGAGTGCGTCCCCAGACGAGTATTCGTCGTCTATGCCCCGTCCAGCGTACGACTGTTCCAGCGCAATATGCCGGGGTCGAACGGCATCGGTGTCATGTTCCGTGAAATTGCGCTCAGTCGTAGGTCCATCAGTGTTATTTCCGCCGTAGTCGAGTACACGACCCGGGGTAATCGTACCGTTTGCTCGCCCTTCTTTCCGGACCTCGTACATCTCGCTCGGTCCGTGCAGAAGGATTGTGTCGTCGGTCATTAGTCGTCAGCCTCTCTTTCCTTCATGCGCTCGCTCGCAGTGAGAGCGGGCATACCGCTGGAATCGCCATTCGAAGAGTTACCCGATGCAACCCTCCGAGTACCGTAATCCGGCGTGGGTTCAGGGGACGAAACAGCGTCAGCGAGGGACTCAAGGACGCTGATTTCCGAATTCATCAGGTCGTCCTTATCGTCCGAATCGTGGTCGTCTGAGTTAGCGATAATCTCGTCAGCGAGTTCCTCCTTCTCCGACCTCTCCTTATTCGCCGCAATACGCTCTTCGACGACACCAGCGACCGCTTCCTCGAATTCCTCTTCGGTGTCGAAACTCACGGCAGGTTCATCGTCTTCGTTCGGTTCATCGTCTTCCTCTGCCTCGGCGGTTTCTTCGTCTTCCGATTCATCGTCCTCCGGATCCTCGTTCACAGCGAACTCGTTATAAATCCGGTCGAAACACTCTGTATCCTCGTCCGGGAGATTCTCCGCATTGAACCCCATCTCGACGAGGGTTTCCGTTCTTTCGGACATTTCGTTGTTTTCAGGTTCTTCGTTGTCGGATTCCGCCGACTCGTTACCGCTTTCTGTACCCCTAAAGCCGAGGGCATTCGCCAGCTTAACTAAGAAGCCGGCATTACCGCTCATGTCTCGGCCGAACTCGTCTTCAAGCAACGTTCTCGATACGGAACGAGCGCTCTCTAATCCGCTTTCCGGAACATCCGCTTGCGCCCCTCTGCCGCCTAATACAGCGACGAGGGCGTTCTCGCTAAGGTCTTCGGATTCCGGCTCTACAACCGGGAAAACCTGTAGTTCATCGAACGTATCGGAATCCGGGTCTCCAAGGAGCGTATGTTCGGCTATCTGCTGTTTCTGAGACTCCGATAAATCGTCAACTTGTTCGGCGTCCCAACCGAAAGCCGAAACGTACTCAGAGAACGTTGGAGCCGACCAACTACCGGTTGTAGTTCCGGAAAACGTCGGCGTTCTTGCCTCTGAGAGAGCGTTGAACGACGATTGCATATCGTCGGAAGTACCCTTACCGTCGCCTTCTTGCGGGGGGCGGTCATCGGGGAATGCGTTAACCATAACGCCGAGATTCGCGTTCGCTGCCGAAATTGCGTTTGGTCCGGCGAAACATCCGTCAGATAGCGAACATCTACCGTCTCGATTCCGTAGTATTGCTATGTGATCTGGACGTAAATCGCCGACGACCTTATCTCTTTCTCTACCGTCGTAATTCCCGGAAGGGAGTCTTAATCCCGCATATCCGGACGATACTGATAATTTCTCCCGATTCCTCGCTGCTTCAACGACTGCTTCCGGTTCCCCGCCAATTGACTCCGCCTTATCTACGTTTAACCATACCTCTGCTTGCGTTTTAGCGGTACCATTGTTCTTAGTTTCCGGGGAACGAATCTCTCCAAACGGTGTTTCGTCGTTATCCGGATTATTTATGCTAACAAGCTTACCGTCGTCATTTCTCGGATGATCGGCAACAGCCGGTATCCCGGACCACCTATCCGTCGCTTTCTCGATTTCACGGTTAGGAACGTACCCACGGTGTAAATTCATCGACTTGATGAACGTTGTAGGTACGACCAGATACGTTGTATCGTCTTCTTCGACCTCGCGAATCTCGTCCGTTGGAACGTCATTAACGTACATTTGCATTTTTTAAACACCCGGGATTTCGTTAAATCCCACGATTAAACCTCCGACGACCGCCCCGATTACTATACCAAAGAGACAATAATGCGGCTCTTTTCGCAAATCGCCGGTTATACGAGGGCTCGACATCTCAGGGATACGGTTCAAACCGAATAGCCCTGAGGTTATCAAGGCGATTATCCGATAGTTACCTGTTGTAACTGCCGCAAATCCGACACCGAGTCCTACGCCGAACGCATGACTTTCTGCGTGGTAACTGAACCCTCCGTCTCTTTCCGTTGCCTCTTCGCTTGGCGCTCCGGCTTGTCGTGCGAACGTTAGTATCCGTTCTAACAGTGTTTCGTACGTCATTTTAACTCGCCTCTTGAACGACCGGTAAGAACGCACACCGACAATTCGGGTGCGCAGGCGGTCTAACGGGGAAATCCTGATCGTTGAACGTAAACGTCTCAGACCGTGCCTGCTCTATCGTAAACGTACGTCCTTCGAGAGCCTGGCAAATCGGGCATACTCTGGCGTCACCGGCGGTCGACCATTCCGCCTTTACAGTTACCTCGTCTACGCCAAACCGTTCGTATCTATTCAGTGTTGCGTCGGAATGCGCACGAATAACCTCTGTACGAGCGAGGGTTGTAGCTCTACGCTTTCCGACGTCATCAACGACGTCAGTTATCCTTCGGGCGATTCTCGTCGGATTCTCACCGGCCTCAAAACCGTCGGCTAACTCACGTGAAATCCGCTGATTCATCGCCTCCGTAATTCCCTGTAATTCGTTGAAATTACGGGTATAAAGCGATTGAAGCGTCTCTTGGTGGACCGGAAGATTGAAAGCTATATCAACGTTTTCATCGGGTACTTCAATACCCGCGTTTTTAAGATTCCTCCGGGCGTGTTCAAGGCCCCGACCGTAACTGGATTGAATGAACGTGTTACCGTTACGTGTTACGATACGTAGAACGCCTCTACGTTCCTGTTCCCGTAACCACCGCATAAACGCCTCGACCTTCTGGTCGTTTCGCGGAAAACCGAAAACGCCAGGAGGGGTCGGATCCTCCTCGTTTATCGAGAATACGTCCCTCGTTTTTACAGCGGCTCTAATTACGGCGTTCAGTCGTCCAAACCACCCTCGAAGTCTCTCGGCGTATCTCCGCCGAAGGGTCTTCGTACGCGTCGGGTCACGGTTTAATTGGGCATTGAATACGGTTTGTCGTGCTTTAGACATTTCAATTAACCTGAACGGAACGTCCAGTTTATGGGGTTTCCCGACTCAAACCCTGGGGGTTTGGGACGATGATACCCTCTGCAACGTATTACTCATCCGGTTATTCACCGTTCATCTCTCCGAATTGTCGTCGTACCTGTTCATTTGATTCGTCCATCGGAGGTAACTCAGGACCGCCGGATAAATCAGGCTTTTCACCGGTTTTTACGTATTCCATCAATTCGTCGAATTCACCGAGTAAATCAGTATTACCCTTAGGCGCCATACTGGCGAGTGCCTCGGCCCTATTAGCTTCTACCTCCGATTGCTCGACTTCGTTAAGCTCAAACAGGTTCGGCCATAATAAATCGTATGTACCGCCCTGAGGTTCGCTTAATATACCGAATCCTATCTGCCGGTCGAGGAACGGTCGAGCGATAACAGGTTCGTTGAATTGAGTACGACGACTTTCCGCCTCGCTTAACCACGTTGCCCTATCCTGAGTAGACGCTAATTCGCCTCGCTCTGAACCCATTAAAATCCGCTTTGGTATCCCCTTAGTCCCCGCAATCGAGGACATTATAGATTCATGGACGCCAGTAGGGTCGACCTCTTCGCCGGATATTACCTCTAAGTCGGTATTGAACGTCTTTATATAGTTCTGCATATCGTGAACGAGCTTCTGTACCTCCGAATCTAACTGCGCCAGCTCGTCCTCCGGAATATCCGCCGCATTTTCGCTCTCAACGTTAAACTGGTATCGCGGAGCAGCGCCGGTCCAGAATATCTCCGCCGAAGCACCAACGACTTTCTCAAGGTCGACTAATCGATTATATACCGTCTTAAGTCGCGGGGTACCTATAAGGTCAGACTCGTCTCTACCGTCGGAAGGGACGTGTAAAACGCGGGTCCAGTGAACCCAATGCGGATCATCCGCGGCGTCATCGTCTAATTCACCGAAATCGAGTTTATACTCAACGGGTTCGTTGTACTTAGGATCCGACGGTTCAAGGTCTTTTTCCTTTCCTAACCGCCAATCTTCGATTGAATCGTGAGCAAACGGCTGATAATGACTAATTGCGGTTTTCGGATCCGTTGGTAACGACCCTTCGTCAACGGATTTATCGATTTCTGCATTATCCGTGTATCCGATAAATAGCGCCCCATACTGACCGATTCCTGCGACGCTGTCGGCCCTCCGGAGGTAATGCCAAGGTTTCGTCGCTTGAACGAGTTGTTTGACTTCCCGATCAAACGTAGTCTGATCGTCTGTTCCCGGCGTATCAGTGACCTTCGGCGGTTTCTTCCACGAATCCTGAGCCGGTAGTTCGACGATACGTCTTCCGATACCCCGTTCGTACTTAGCCCGGTAATCTTCGAGCGTAAGGTTATTCTTTTTCGGGTATCCGAGAACGTCGTATATATCTCTATCTCCGCTGTATTGTCGGCCTAAACGACTTAAATAATCCGTTCGGTTATGTAAGCTTCCAGCCGGATCATCGTCGACTGAATTTATCGCGATACGGGTAGCGGTAGCAAATGTTTCCTCGTCGTACTCGGCACCGTTCCATTTAACCGTAGAATTTTTCGTACTCATGTTATACTACCCCGAACTACCGTATTCCGCTTCACCGTATCCTCCGTACCCGTACCCCGTATTCAGTTTCCCGACGTTTTGGAGCCCGACGTCGTTATCTTCGGGTTTTTTATAATCAACGACCATTCGTCGATTTCGCCCTCAGCGACGCTATCTTCTCCGACTTTGTTTTCCGTTCCGTCATCCTTGTTTCGTACGATTATCTCGTAATTAGCCATTTTTTTTTTTTAATTTTACGTTTTACCGCCTATACAACTACTTGAAACGTTCCCTTTCTTTTTATCACCTGGCGTTAAACCGTATCAACGTCAACGCAACCGTATAAAACCGTTCATACGGAAGCCCCGCCGTCCAGACTAACATCAACGAATACAGAAACGGGGTTTGATGGGTCCGGGCCGCCGACGTCCCACGAAATAGCAACTTGGGTCTCGCCTTGCGTATTTGTAAATTCAACGGGATTAGTCGGCGATGACGGCTGACCCGTCGATACCCCTAACGAGGTACCGTTATTCGTTAGTTCAACGTCTGACGCATCGTTTATAGTCGGAGAACAATTAATAAACTCATTATCGTCAACCCGTAGTCCATTCGCCCCTTCGACTTGATCGCCGTCGGCATGAACCGCATGATTAGCCGAATCAACTACGTTTTGTTGCATCACTATCGTCGTCGGTGTCCGCCCTTGGTCGCCTTCAAGCCTAAGAGCCCGACCACCACCGTATACCTCGTTTCGAACAAACGCTGTTCCAACCCCTCCTTTCGTACTGGACGGCCCACCGAGTAAAGCCTTATTATCGACTATATTACCGTAATATGCCGCATTATTAACGATTGACTCAAAACTCGTAGATGAACCCTGATCGCCGGCGTTTGTACCGGCTTGCTGTATTTCGTTGAATAGATATAAGCAGTTCGACGCCGTTGCGTCCTCCTGTTGTGCGAATATACCGCAAGCTTGTGAATTCGTTTCCTCGACGTAATTATACTCCATTATAACGTTTTCGATAACAGTAGGACCTTGATCGTCATATACGCCCATTAGAATACCGTGTGAATCCGCAGTTAATACCGTATTATTACTAATATAGAAATCGGTTAAATCACCCTGTACGCCGTTACTATCGCCGTTTACGAAGTTAATCGCGTTTCGACCGCTGCTCTTTACGGTACAATTCGTTATCCTGATATGATCGAGTTCACCGATGTCTTGACCTCCAATACCACGAGCTGCGCCCGACGCCCCACCGCCCTTAGCGAAGTCACACCGACAGTCAATCGTAAGATTATCGACCCAAACGTTTTTCGCCGGTTCCTCAATACGTAATATATCGCCCGTTGGGTTCGTATTCTCCGCCTCAATGTGATTACCTGAAACGTCCCCGCCTTCAATCTTAATATCCGCTTTATCAACGACTAACGATGCGGGTGAAATATCAGGAACGGTTTCGGTTTCATCGAAAACGACAGTATCAAGTGATGACGCCGCATTAATAGCGTCCTGAGGGCCCGGATAATCCGACGTAAGAAGTGTATTACCCGTATAATACGTTCCAGTACCACCGCCTCCATTACTTCCGTCGTCAGTCGTAGTTTGACCGCTAATAGCTGCGCCGTGGAATCGCATCGTACCGCTGGAATTGAATACAACGCCGAATCCGTCGCTTGGGCTAAGAGGCGTTGAAACCGTGTGCGTCGTATCGAGAAGCGTATTCCCTTGTGTTACGTTATTAACCCGTATTAAATGCTCTTCGTCGCTTAAATCGTTACTCCCATTACCGTGCTTAAACTCGATACTGATTAAATCAGTACCCGGATCCGTAATTGTCCACGAGTTAAGTACGTTTGCACCGCCATCGTTACTATCGTATTTAAAGAATCTAACCTGCGTTCCCTCGACCCTGATTGAATAGTGATTCTGACCGTCAATAACGTTATACGACGGACCGTACTCCTCGGAACCACTACTCGACGCGTATAATATCGTCGTATTATCGTCTCCTTTACTCGGTAGTACAGGTAAAGAACCTCCGCCTGTATCGTTTAACTCAGTGTACCCGGGATCCGAAGCTTCAAAGACGTTATCATCGACCCAGGACGGTAAGTCTGGATCGGTAGCCGTGGTTTGAGTAACGTCTTCTTCGCCTTGCTGATGGTCGTAATCAGCGATTGAGTCGAACTGGTCGATTACCGTAAGCGGGTCGGCTGTTACGGATCCTAATAAACCCGCTCTCGCCGCACCAATTGGAGGGTTCATGCGAATCCTGTACCCCCGAATAAACCGATCCAGTCCGTACCTCCGTTCGGCGTAACAAATGTTATAAGACTTATATCGCCGGCGTTAGTCGACAACGAAGGCGCTGAACCGGCGTTCCATAAAATATCAGTAGGCCAATTTATTGATCTACCGCCGGTTGCATCTTGTCTCAGTATTACTGTAACGAGATTACCGCCGGACGTTTCAGATGCACCATCGAACGAAAAAGTTACGTCTGAGTCAACCGTTAAATCATACATCGAACCGTCTCTAACGTCGATCGTATACGACGAACCAGTCGTTTGATTAACGACTTTATCCTCGGGTCTCTCGAAAAGTAATGCGCCTTGAACGTAAACACCAGCGGTGAACCGATGTTGTATTTCGTTTTCAATCGGCATTTTAGTGACCCAATTCGAATGCCCCGAGTAGCACCGATGTATCCATCGTATTCCGTATTTGCATTTCCCAACCGAAAGAGCCGATGGGAGGTACGTATGAATCCGTCGTAGTACCGGTCTGCGAAGATTGATCCTCAAATAGCTCCCAAACGTCTAAATCGCTACGTTCAGCGCGGATCGAATGCGTAGACTGATCGTCTGTGTAATTGTACGAAAGAACGGTTGTTACTGTACCACCATCGACCTTTTGAAGCTCCGCTGAACCGCTACTAAGTATACGAATACGCCATAATTCGTTATCGCTTGCTCGAATAAACTCAAAGTCGAAATTACCGGTCGTAGGGTCGCTTTCAAGCTGATAATCGAAATCGACGGTTGATGGGTGATTAGTCGGTACACGTCGACCGACCTCGATTTCTTGAACGTTCGTGCTACCGTCCGGGAATTGGACCACACCGTCGGATGGGATCGGATTACCGTTATTAACGTTCCAAGTCGGCCTATATTGGATATAACGATCTGTACGACGCTTACTAAATCTCTCGTCCCCCCAGTCCTCACGCGTCGAATTACCGAAGACGTTACCAGACCGAAGTATTCCGACGCCACCGCTACCTAAACCGAATTTCCCACGCTTACCAATCGTCTCGCTATCGTAGTCAAACCCGACAGCACCGCCTTCTAAGTCAAACGTGTACTCAGAAACAGAACCGGTACATCCCCGTAGAATTACGAATGCACCCGCTTGTCCGAGGTCAGCTACGTGATTTAAACCGTCTTGGAATTCGGTGTTATGGAACGTCGTGACGGCGCCACCTTTACCCTGAAGCGCCGCATTTCCGTTAGCTCCAGTGAACACACAATCGGCTATCGATAACTCGCCGGCTTTATTGTTAATTATCGCGCCTATCTCGCATCCAGCGAGCATTGCCTCCGAACCTTCATCGTCTGTTTCGGCGTTCTTAATAGCGAGATTGATGAAATCGTGGTTAAGGACGCAATTCGACGGATTAGACACGTCCCCGACGATATGAAGCGCAGGTTCGACGCCCGGCGTTGCCCACGTAGCTAACACCATCGGAGGGCCGCTTATCGCCGTAACTGAATCGTACGTAGCCGGTAAAGATATACCTGTAGCACCGGTTAAATCGATCGTCCATTCATGTAACAGGAAATGAGGGATAAGGGTTAGCGCATGATTGAGCGTTTTAAGCGGATTATCCGCAGTAACGTTACGAAGGTCGACACTATCGCTTCCATTAACGGGATCGAGATATAACGTTCTCGGTTTTACACTTACGAGAGGCCGGTTAGCTTGCGCAACTTGGTTCGTAGTCTCGTGATTCGTAATATGCCATGCAGAACGTACATCGCCGGACTGCATATCGATTTCATCTTCGGCGCCTGTCTGCCATACAGTCCCGCCATCAACGTTTGTACCAGAATCGGCGAAAATACCGCCACCAACTCCTAATCTTTCGTATGTACCGCTTTGTCGCTGATATAAACCCTCGGTGTCTGTACCGTCGCCTGTAACGTATATAATAGACCCGTTATCCGCCGGTCCGTTCGTTTTATCGTCGTATGCCGGAGGGTCGAGTTCTTCGAGTATAGAGAGGATATCGAACGCTTCACTGCGTGTCATTTTTCACCACACGAGCCGCTGTACCGTCGATGGTCGTTCTGCCTTTTTCGTCCATACAGCTTGTAAAGCTGCGTCGAGCACGTCCGGTGATCTTCCGAGTACATCCTTTATCTTGTCCTTTTTCGTAGCCTTGAGAACCGTACCCTCTCGGCTTGCGTAGTATCTTTCGTCGAACTCTACAACACGACTCGCCGCCAGTAGCTCCTCGTTTAACCGGTTATTCTTATAAACGCCTCCTTCGTCGAGCCATCGCCCGAAATGGTACAATGATTCCGCCCATTTATCGTAAAATTTGTCCTTATTCCGTGGTTTAGAACCAGCGGAAAAACGAACAAGCTCTGGATAGAACGTCGATATACGATCCGCAAGTCCGGAGCCTTCCCCCTGCGCGTCTACGGCGAATTCGGGCTTACCCGACCAACCGTTAGCATACCCCCTTATTAACCGTTCGTTCTGATTATGGTCGACGCCCTTCCAACGGTCGATTACCGCAAGTTGGTACCCATAAACGGCGATTAAAACGTTCCAGTCGCCACCCGCACGAGCAACGTCCATACCAACGCCACCCAATCTACCTCTATTATCCGGCCATTCGGAAACATGGGCGTTTTCAACGTCAGCAGTCGTAAACGGACGATAAGCGCCTGCTGTCGAAGGCGGTATTACACCCGCTCTCCGACGGTACCACCGTTGATCCAGATCGTCTCTTTCCGCGTGTGCGAATCTTGCTTTTTCGAATCCGGGTTTGAGATATTTTATCACCTCGTCTCTCGGTATTTCGCCGGACGTAATACGCCGGGACATTTCAGCCATACCCGGCCAATCGTCGGGGGTTCCAGGCCACGGTTCATCGTTCCATGACTCCCAATCGTCGGCGACTGTAACGAGATCAACGAGTCCGGGTAACCGTTCGTCGACCATTCCCATATCCGCTTTGACGTTATGCGACTCAAACGACGAAAATTGAACGACATACCACCTATCCGACCGCATCTTATCATATACGACGTTTGATTCATCTTTGGGCGGATTAGCGACCGCTATCATTCGGTCATTCGAATCAGTTACGGACGAATTTGCTGAATCGAAGTGTTCCTCCGTAATGAACCGCTTATCCGCTTCTTCAACAACGACGAGAACGTGGTCGTCGTGCCGACCTTCAAGGTCACCGGGGTCCCGTGGAGAGACCGCCTTAGCGTACCAATCGTCGTCAACTTCAAGACGAGGGGGGTTCCCCCGACGTATCTGACCTGGAAGAACCGCTTTACGACGGGCACGCTTAAACATCTTCGTAAGCGGTCTCCACATCGTATCCCGGAACTGCGAATAACTACCGGAGGTACCTAATACCGTCGAATCAAGATTCGTAAGTAGAAACGCTAATATTAACGCTCCAACGGAATACGATTTTCCGACACCGTTTGCTGAGACAACGAGTACCCGCTGTTTCGTCGTTAACGCTCTGATTATTCGCTTTTGCGTTTCAGCGAGGGTTATCCCAAGTACGTCCTCGATAAACCGTATGTATTTATCTTCACCATCCGAGTAGTCGGACGGATTGAAACGCTTCTTATCCGCATTCATACTTGAACCCCAAATACCGGTGACCCATCGTCAAGACGGACGGTATTTGTACCGTCGGTTGACGCGATTTCCGCCTGGTAATGTATCGGCGAACTCGTAGTCGTCGGAGTGTACGCTACGGGGTCGATATCGAACGGTCCGGTTGACGATATACCGGTTCGTTCACAAATAGTTTCGCCGTCTGTTACGTTTCTAACGCGTACATCCATCGTAGAACCATTAAGTAAATCTATACGACCGAAATACCCGCAGTAAACACTCCCTCTCGACGGCTGAATATGGTCCCACGTAATGATACCATCGCCGCCGTTCGTCGCCGTTGAATATGTACTCGAAGTCGTATCATCGTCGCTTGTATTAACGCCTGAGCCATATACGAGAGGTATGAAGTCTCCGGACTGATAACCGACGACTCCGATAAGACCCGACCCGAGTATTGCATCCGACGAAAACTGTCCGTCTCCAAGACCGTTCGTAATATACGTATTATTCCATACAAGCGTACCAGCATCGGTCCCGGAAGAACCGATTGCCCAGTCGTTATCAGCGTCGACGTCGTTATTCTCAACGGTCCCGTCTAACCCGTTTACACGTATACCTTGTGCCGGATTTATAGTAACGCCGTCTATCGTCTGAGAAAGCGCATCAACGGTTACGTCTTTAACGGTAAACCGATCCCCGCTTGCCAGTATTACGTGATTAGTCGCGGGTCCGACTTCCCCGCCTATTAGCTTAGCGTCGGCCGCTTTAAATTCAACGCCCTGGTACGCATTACCGCTCATACCGGCGGCTACGTAGGTACCGCCGTAAGACTCCCAACTTTTACCGAGATTCAAAAGACTCTGCTGAGTGCGACGAATCGTACAATCATACAGTCTAACGTGGTGTACGTTCGTATAGTCGTTAGAGATTATTCCGGACGATATATCGTATGCGTCGAGACCACGTACCCCTATATCGTAAATCTCGCCTGAACCGTCGTTTTCAAATTCGATCGCAGAGTTAAGCCCACCGTCGGCTTTCGGGTTAACGAGAGATACGCCGAATATATTATCACCAACGTCGGTATTCGGATTTGTGTAAAACTTAACCAAATCACCGACGTTTGAAGTTCCCGTAACGTGATTAATCGTAATTAACGAAGATAATAGACTATTGGCTTCAACCGCAAGTACGTCGTCCCCAGAGTCGGCTTCGTAATCCTCGATGTAAACGCCTATAGAGTCGGTTAAATGTAACCCGTCGTTGCCGTTATCATCGCCTCCAACTCCGGCGTTTGACGTGTAACAACGACGTATATGACCGGACATAACATCGCTTAAATCGAATGCAAAATCCGGTACATCGTAACATCTGACGTTATCAAGCGTGATATTACTACAATAATTACCGGCGGCAGCGTCCGCTGCTATCCTCACTTTCCCCGTTATATCGAGACCATTTAACGTTATATTGTCGTTTCCGTTCGTAATATCGTCGTTTGTGACTACGAGTGTATCACCGCCTTCAACGTCTTTACTACCGGCGGTTATCTCGGCCCCATCGCCGATTACACGAACGGCACTCGGGAGATTCAACACGTCAGCGTTCGCAGGGTATGGCCCTGAATCCTTCGAAACCCATACGTACCCACCGGACGTTAAATCGTCAACAGCGGATTGAATCGCTGCTAACGAAGAACCCCAATCGTGTGCTACCCTAACGTCGGCGTCCCGCCTTGCTGTTAACTCGTCGAAATGTTCACGTCTCATCGTGCTATCACCTCGTATGACAGATTATCGGTACCAGCCGGAGGAGCGACGTCGTAAGTTATCTCAACGGCGGTACTCGATTTCGAACTAACCCAAAAGTCAGACGACGCATCCTCGGACGAAGGGACAACGACTACGGCGGTTGGCGTAGATCCGAGGCTATGGCTAAGCGAGAACGTATCCGTACCATCGCCGTTCTTAGTCACCGAATCCCCGCTTGTACCACCGCCCCCTCCGCCGTCATTCGTAAGTACGTTCCATTCGAGATTATTAGACCCTGGAACCGGGGCAGCGGCGTACGTAATTTCGACGTCTGATGCCGTTTTACCGGTAATCCAAAAGTCAGTCGAAGCGTCCTCAGAATCGGCGAGAACCGTAGCAGCGGCGGGGGTTGTCCCGAGTGAATGTGACAATAGGAACGTCTTAGTCGTACCGTCACCGCTTTTAGCTACGAAATCCGCAGATGTCGAAGCGTCAGTACCCGGACTTACCCACGAAACACCGGTTGCGGTTCCATCGGTCCCAAGGACGTCACCTGCCGATCCCCCGGATCCGTCGACTTTCGGAGGGGTTACGGCTTGATCGGCTAAACCAGCGTTTACTATCGCTGATAAACCGCCTTCTGAATGGTCGTGTGACGCAAAAGTCGGCGTTCCAGTGATATTCGGAAAACTTATCCCCTGTAAAGCGACTATACCGTCGTTTATGACTGGTATCAACGTAATTTCGGAGGTCGATGGGTCGTATGTAAAACCGGTAATACCGGAGAACCCGCCCCCGTCGTTATACTGGATTTGACCGTCTAAACCACCGGGGGATCCGGTCGCTGAAACCCATTCAAATCGTGCCTCGGCGCTATTCCACGTCAATGACTCCCCGTCATTCGGCGTATCGACGGAGTCAATCTTCGGCTCAGTTACGGATTCATCGGCTAATTCGCCCGTTCCGATTTCACCGGATAAATCCGATAATTCAAGGGCTGATTCCTCGAACCCAATCCGACGATCTCGAAGGTCACTCGTCGATAAATCGGTTACGCCAGCGCCCACCCATATTTCGGCGACGATAACCGACGGATTACCCTCCAAACTCTGCGGGGCAGGCCGAGCTGTAGCTTCCCGGATTTCGCCGGAGGGGACGGCTGCGTTTGGGGTACCCTCGGCGACGTCAATAAGCCCGGCAGAATCAAGGTAAACGATGTCTTTCCGCGGCTGAGAGTCACCGTCTGACAACGTAACGGATTGAGAACTAACGGATACTGTTATACCGTTAGCAACGATCTCACCGCTATCTACCTCGACTGTCATTCCGTTCCCGATCGTAGGGAAACACGCATTCCCTACGTCGAACCGAACGAAATACCCCTCAGTTAGCCACGAAAACTGGTTAATATCGAGGGCTTGAATCCCGTCACTATCCGCCGCAGAAAAGGTCATTGTACCTCTTCGAGCATCGACAGTAACCAGTTTAATTCGTCGATATACTCGGTTATTCGCTCTTCGAACGCTTCATCGTCGTCAATTAGAATCTTCTTCGTTTGAACGAGCTCCGAGCGTTTTACGATACCATCGTCTTCGAGGGCATGTATCTCCGGATACAACGTGCCCGGCGAAATAGGTTGTCCTACGTCATCAAGGACGTCTAAAATCTGCCTTCCGTGCGGTTTACCGTCTGACGATGCAAGGATTAACGTTAAAGCGCAGGCTAACCCCTTATTATCGAATAATTTCGTATCTGGCGGTTCGGGTACTTCGAATCCCGGAGTTTCGCCGTTCTGTTCACGTACCAAATCGTTTAATTTGTCGTTTCGTGCCATATCTGTCGACATTGTGTGTACCCCTGCTCCGTTCGCTGGACCGCCGCCTCTCCGGCGCGCTGGAGCGATTTACCGGAGAAGAAGGATCAATCCGACGTGCAAAGCGACAGCTCCACGAATATCTCGTGGGTACAGATAGGAAGATAAATGAGCTTATCTCTCAATCTATACCCACGGTAAAGCGACTACTCGTCACCGGAAAGGTCGGATCTCCACATTGCGATGGCGTCAAGGTCGTTACCGCTCTCTTTCGTAGCTCCAATATCCCGGAGAATCCGGACGAGGTCCTTGTTATACTGCCGGATATGATCGAGCATGCGATTTTCGACCTCTATCTGCCCATCCGGCGTGAATATCTGCTCGAATAAGCCCTCGCGATTCGCATACTCTGCCGCTTGGCATGCGATATGTAGCATGACGGCGACCCTGTTAGCAAGCGCTTTATCGAGGAAATCTAAATCGCCGGTGTTCCGCTCTATCCTATCTTCGACTGCCGACTGAACGTTCAAGACGAACTGTTTCTCTTCCGCCGTATCAAGGGTTCTTGTGTAATTGTGTGGGTCTACGGTTAAACCGTGAGTCACCGGCTCAACGAGGTTCAAGTCGTCACCGGTAGGGCCGGTGCTAAGTCCCCCGTGTTTCCAGCATCTCCCTGCGTCTTTATCCGTACCCTCTCCTGCCGGCTCACCGCAGTACCCTTGGAACTTACCGTCCTCTGTAGTTCTCGCATTACAGTACTCGTCTGGCGCTCTTTCCGGGACCTCGTTTACCGGATCCCCGACCTTAGGCTCCCGATCCGAACGGGTATCGGATGCGCCGCTCATCGGCTTAGCGCATAGGTAAACGACATTTCGTACAACGAACCTTGCGTATTCACGTTATACGAGCGATTCATCGGTCGCTTCATCGTAGAGCTTATCATCGGCGAATTGTTCTGAGGGGTCGGTTTTACGTTTCTTGAGTACGTCAAGAAATCGTGTTTCGTCGAACTGTATACCGATTTCGGAATACCGATCAATTAGGTGGTTCGCATACTCAAAAAACAGTGATTTAGGTAACGGTCGGAGCTGTTCTCCAGGCGGGAAACCGCAAGCACACAACCCACGCATTCCGAGGGTTACAGGGGTGGCAGGTACACTTTCCCGATTCTCCCATTCCGGAATACGATCGTCTGGCAAGTCGACCTTCCGTGCCCAAGTCTCCCACTCGAAATGGTCGACCTTATAGATATCGACGGCGTAATTCCGTTGGAACGAATTATGCGTTCTACGGAAGCAATTACCGCAGATATCGTCGTCTGATTGAACCTTACGAAAAAGTGAGAAATCGCTGTCGTTTGACGTATCAGACGGTTCCTCGTCGGGTTTTGAAGCCGTTTTCACGGGCATGGCTAATCGACCAGCCGTACGCTGGTTGGGTAACAACTCCGACGGAACTCCCGTTTGTTCGTCGTCGGAGGCTACAAAGACGTAGGGTCGAGAGCGCAATAAAGGTTACTCAAACGTCGAGAAACAACGTTTCTACGTCCAATTAGCGCCGTAAAATCCGAAAGTTCGAAGGTTTAACCCCTACAGGTCGCGGGGCTTCAGCGTACTCCGACCATTAGCTTCCGCTCTCTCGCCAGCTCGGGCGACAACGTCCTCAACCTCGTCAGACAGCGCTTCGTAGAAGTCCGCTGAAACCTGGTATTCTTCCGGTACAAACTGTCGAACGGCGTTTTTCACGATTAGCATTTTGACGTCACAACCGGCGCCTTAGCCGGTGTTTGGCGTTAGGCGGCGTTCTTCATAAGTCTTTCTACGAATCCTCGCCGTTTCCGATAAATCAACGGAATTTCGATATTCGAAAAAC
>Ga0207797_1000354_pt1 | contig 35443 bp, 26 predicted proteins | sample PRCRCaboRojoPR_6_FD_187275 | JGI IMG/M metagenome (GOLD analysis project Ga0207797, IMG submission 187275) | Marine sediment microbial community from Cabo Rojo, Puerto Rico - PR CR 10% Liquid 1 (SPAdes) | ecosystem: Environmental > Aquatic > Marine > Coastal > Sediment | place: Cabo Rojo, Puerto... | reverse complement strand
GAGGGTGAGCGAGAGGGGACGGGGGTTGGGAGCGAGGGAAAGGGTGACGGGGGCTGGGAGCGAGGGAAGTGAGACGAGGCTGGCACTACGCTGAGAGGGAGAGGTGATGGAAAGTCAACGATCGATTCGCAACGTCAATCTGCTGTACCTGACCGCCTTCCTGGCGCTGCTGGCGGGGAGTGTCGTCATGGCATCGCTTTCGCTGGGCTGGCGCCTGGTGATCAACGAGCTGCTCCTCCTGGGCGTCCCTCTGGCCGTCTATCTTCTGCTCACCGGAGGAGACGCCTCGAACATCCTGCGCGTCCGCGGGGTGAGCTGGGCCGTTGCCGGGCTGAGCCTGGTGGTGGGGCTGGGCCTGTGGCGCTTCGATTGGTGGCTCGCCACGACCATCAACGAGGCTCTCGACTACACCATCCCGCTGCCGCCGGAGGCCCTCAACGTGACGCTGTTGGACCAGATCCTGATGGTCCTGGGCACGGTGGTCCTGGCCCCCATCATCGAGGAATTGCTCTTCCGGGGCGCGGTGCAGACGGCGTATGAGCGCCGCGGCCCCGTGATCGGGGTGGTCGTTAGCTCGCTCCTCTTCATGACGATTCACCTGGAGTTGGCCCAGAGCGTGGCTATCCTGCCGGTGGCTGTAGCCATGGGCTACGCGGCGTGGCGGACCAACTCGGTTCTACCCGCCGTTCTGATCCATTTCGCCAACAACGGACAGGCGATGCTCGTATCGGCCCTTCAGGAGGGGGGCGTGCGCCGGGTCGGCTTCACGCCGTCGCCTCTGATCGGGCTCATTGGCGGCCTCGTGGCGGTCGCTGCCCTCTGGCTCGTGACCCGGCTGACGCGGCGGCCCGGGCCGGAGCGGCCTGGGCGGGAGCCGCCTGGGCGTGAACCATCGAGCCCGGCACAATCGGTCTGGCGATGGCTGGGGCGGATCTGGCCCCTGTTCCCCGTGGTGCCGATCTACCTCTTCGTCATCGCCGCCGCTCTGGTCATCGGTGTGCGGCCGGAGATTCTGGCTCTGGGACAGGAGCTGGAGCTGGCCCCCGCTCCCTGGGAGGAGGAGACGCGGTGGACGTACGAGATCCGCAACGCGCTGGAGGAGCCGGTGGGGGAGGCTGAGTGCTCCGTGGCGCCTGATGCCGACGCATTCGTCCTGGAGTGCTCGATGGAGCAGTCGGGCTACGAGGCTGACGCTCCCACCGGGTTCTTCCAGGAGGGCGGGGTGAGTCAGACGCAGACGGTGCGCTGGGATCGGGAGACGCTGACGCTGGAGGATGCGGTGATCGAGGCGACCGCGGCCGCGGGCGAAGGAGAGATCTCGGTCGCGGCGCGGCTGGAGGGCGGCGGACTGGCGGTGGAGGTTGATGGGGTCGAGGAGATGGAGGGGCAGTTCGACCGCTGCTACCAGCTGGATCAGCAGGGGGAGAGCGAGAATCCGCCGGCGGTCCAGGATCCGTGCCAGGTGGAGGACGGTTTCCTGGCCGGCGGCGGTTTCTTCTCCCCGCTGATGGTGGGGGAGTGGCCGTGGCGGTTCTCGGCGCTTCCCTTCCAGCTAACGTACAGCCGGCGTGTGGACATCGTCTGGCCGTATCGGGGTGTGGAGGGTGTGGACGGCCGCGCGCCGGCCAGGGGAGACGGGTTCGTGGTGGTGCGCACGGCGGAGCAGGTGTCGACGCCGGCGGGGGACTTCGTCACCTGGCGGGTGACGGTGGGGGAGAAGTATACGGCGTGGTACACTGTGGAGGCGCCGCATCATCTGGTGGCGTACAGCGATGACATGGTCAGTTGGCGGCTGACGGGGGTCGAGTAGCTGGAGGTGACCGGCACTTAGGGAGAGGGCCTGGCGTCGGGCGGCGGTGCTGGTGGAGGAGAGGGTATCCGGGTGTAGGGTGATCGTGGAAGTGCCGGTCACCTGGGACCCGGGGCCTGGTCATTCGGACAGGATGGGGGCTGGTCTGGTGACCAGGTGGCGGACTGGCTGTCTGGCAGATGCGCTTTGGGGTGGATGCTGATATAGTGACGCTTGGTTGGTAGTAACGGGCCGCCGGATTGTGGCTTAGCTGCGCACGCCATCCGGCTCGAGCTGGTTTTTGTGAGATGGTTTTGGCGAGACCGGGGGCAAGGTCCAGTTGCGACGTTTCTGAGGAATGCGATAGACAAAGGAGGATACGATGAACTATGGAGAACTGTTGAGTCGGACGTGGAACACGATCTGGGAGCACAAGTTCCTGATCGTACTGGGCATCCTTGTGGCGCTGGGGAGCGGCAGCGGGGGCGGGACCCCGAGCGGGGGGACCTTCTCCTTCGATCAGCCGCGGGAGATGCCCCGCCTCCCGGAGATTCCGCAGGTCCCGGAGCTGCCGGATCCCGGGACGATCGGCCCGGCGGTGGCCGGCCTGGCCATCATCGCGGTCATCGGAGCCGTGCTGCTTGCCCTGGCCCTGTGGGTCGTCTCCACCATCGCCCGGGGTGGGCTGATCGCCGGGGCCAGCGCCATCGACGAGGGCGGCTCCTCCAGCTTCAGCCAGGCGTGGAGCGCCGGCTGGCGCAAGGGCTGGCGGCTGCTGGGCATCGGCATCCTGCCGGCCATCCCGGGCTTTCTGCTGGCCGTCCTGGGCGTCGGGTCTGCCGTGGCGTTCGGCGGCCTCGCTCGCTACATCGGGCGCGACGTTGGCCTGCCCATTGCGGCCAACGTGGGCATTCTCGTCGCGCTGCTGACGTGTGTCCTGCTTCCCTTCGTCATCGTCCTCGGTCTGCTGCGCACCTTTGCCAACCGGGCCTGCATGCTGGAGGATACGGGCGTCTTCCGTTCCTACCGGCGGGGTCTGGAGGTCCTGCTGGACAACGTCGGCTCGGCCCTGGTCCTCTTCCTGATCCAGATCGGGATCAGCATCCTGCTGGGGATCGCGGGCATCCTGTTTGGCTTCGCCGCGCTGCTCTGCTGCATCCTGTGGCCGCTTCTGCTCCTGGTCCAGGGCGGCATCGCCGCTTACTTCTCGACCATGTGGACGCTGGCGTGGCGCGGTTGGACCGGGATGAGCCCGCTGACCGCGGCGCCCAGCTACGAAGAACCGGCAGCGCTGGAGTAGCTACGGACCCCCAGCTGCTCCTTCACGCTCCAGTCGGACAGGGGGTGGGGTCGCGGGACCCAAACCCACGTCCGGCTGGAGTACGAGCTCAGAGACTTGTATCGATATTGGCTGATCAACCAGGCTTAGGAGATGGCGCATGACCGAACCGACTGTCGCTCTAGACGTCCAAAACGTCTCAAAGACCTACGCTGCCGTGCGCGCCGTCGACGACCTCTCCTTCACCGTGAGAAAAGGAGAGATCTTCGGGCTGCTCGGGCCCAACGGCGCGGGCAAGACGACGACGATCCGCATGGCGCTGGACATCATCAAGCCGAATGGAGGCGCGATCTCCATCCTCGGCGGCCCGATGACGGAGGAGAAGAAGTCGCGCATCGGGTATCTACCGGAGGAACGAGGGCTGTATGACGATATGACCCTGTGGGATACCCTCCTCTTCCTGGGCCAGCTGAAGGGGCTCTCCGGGGCGACGGCCCGGGAGCGGGCCGAGGTCTATCTGCGCGAGGTGGAGCTGTGGGACGCCCGCGAGCGGAAGATCGAGGCGCTGAGCCAGGGCATGAACCAGAAGGCCCAGTTCGTGGCCGGGACCATGCACGAGCCGGAGCTCTTGATCATCGACGAGCCCTTCAGCGGCCTCGATCCGGTGAACACGCGGTTGATCAAGGGGCTGCTGCTCCGTATGCGGGACCAGGGGACGGCGATCATCATGAGCACCCACCAGATGCAGCGGGTTGAGGAGATGTGTGAGCGAATTCTGCTCATCGACCGCGGCGAGCGGGTGCTGTATGGGCCCCTGGAGGAGGTCAGGCAGCAGTTCGCCGCCAATGCCGTCGAGGTGGAGCTGCGGGGAGAGGTCGACGAGGTGCCCGGCGTGCGGCGCATCAGCCGCCACGACGGTGCCTACCGGATGACGCTGGAGGCTGGGGTGCAGCCCGAGGCGCTGCTCCAGACCCTGGTGGATATGCCGGAGGTTACGGTGGAGCGGTTCGAACGGGTGCAGCGGTCGCTGGACGATATCTTCGTTCAGGTGGTGGGCCGCGAGGTAGACGACGGGGAGGAGGGGGCATGAGGAAGAGCTGGCTCGTTGCGGCGTCCACCTACCGTCGGCGGGTGCGCTCGACCGCCTTCCTGCTCCTCACCTTCGGCATCCCCGCGATGATGGTCATCGCGGGCGTGATCGGCTTCATCACGGCGATTGGCGGAGATGTCCGGCGGATCGGTTACGTGGATCAGACCGGAGAGCTGGCGCCGGTGGACTCGGTGGTGGTGGACAACCGGACCCTGCACCTCTCCTCGTACGCGGATGAGGGGGCGGCCCGGCTGGCTCTCGACAGTGGCGAGATCGGTGGATACCTGGTCATCCCCGAAAGCTATCTTCGGGAGGGCAGCCCCGGGGCGAGGCCCACCTACTACGGTGAGGAGAGCCCCGGCGCCCGATTGGAGGAGGGGATGACGGCCTTCATGCGCCGGGCTCTGCTTCCCGACGCGCCGGAGTGGGCGCTGGACCGTCTGGACAACCCTTCTGACATCACCTACGTGGCCCGGCAGACGGGGGAGCGGGTGGCTCAGGGGCCGGCCCTGGTTGTCCGGGTCGCGATGCCCGCCGTCCTGGCCATGGTCTTCGTGCTTTCCGTCTTCGCCAGCGCCAACCAGATGGGCTCGGCGGTGGTGCGGGAGAAAGAACAGCGGGCGATGGAGATGGTCGTCACCTCCATCTCGGCGCAAGAGCTGGTGGTGGGGAAGGTGCTGGGAATGACGCTGTTGACCGCGACCCAGGTCGCCGTCTGGCTCCTGGGCGCCATGATCGGGTTGGGGCTGGCCCTCTCCGGTGCTCTCCAGCTCCAGGATTTGAGCATTCCCTGGTCGGCTCTCCTCTGGGCCGCGCTGCTGGGGATTCCCGGCTACTTCCTCTACGCCGTCATCGGGGCCGGCCTCGGCGTCATCGCCGGGGATAAGCAGTCGGCGCGTCAGCTGTCCGGCATGCTCGGTTTCATCGGCATGGGTCCGCTCTACGTGCTGGGCGCCATCATCGATAACCTGGGCGGCCCCCTCGGGGTCGCTCTGACGCTCTTCCCCCTGACGGCTCCCACTATTGCCCTCTTCCGCATGACGCTGTCCGAGGTTCCGACCTGGCAGCTCGGCGCCAGTCTGGTCATCATCCTGATCACCCTGGCGGTCAGCGTCTGGTTCGTGGCGCGCATCTTCCGCGCCGCGATGCTGATATACGGACAGACGCTCCGGCCGAGGCAGATCCTGCAGGCGCTGCGCGAGGCGTAGGAGGGATACGATGAGAAAGACACTACTTGTGGGTTGGCGCGAGTTCCGACAGCGGGTGACGAGCCGCGCTTTCTTGCTGGGGGCCATCGCTACGCCGCTGATCCTGGTCGCTATCTGGCTGTTCACCGGGGGCTTCACCGTTGGCGGGCCGGACGAATCGGCGCTCCAAGAGCTGCAGGATGCTGAGCAGTCGGACCAGCCTATCGGCTACGTCGATCGGGCCGACTTGATCCAGAGGATTCCGGAGCCGCTGCCAAAGGATGCTTTCCGGTCGTATCCCAGCGTGGAGGCTGCCGATGCGGCGCTGGAGCAGGACGAGATCGCGGCCTACTACATCGTCCCAGAGGACTACCGGGAGACGGGCGAGGTCGAGCGGGTCAGTCCCCGCTTTCCCGCGGCTCCTCCGGACACGAGTACGTTCGACTGGGTGCTGGTCAACAACCTCTATCCGGACGCCGATCAGCAGCGGATCCGCCGACTCCGGTATCCCTTCGACGGGATGGGACCGAGCTTTGTGCTCGTCGGTCCCGAGGCGGAGGAGGAAGGCGGTGAAGGGGGTGTGGGAGACTCAATGCTCCCCTTCGTCGTTACCATCGCCGTCATGATACCCCTCTTCTCGGGCGGCAGCTACCTCTTCCAGAGCCTGGCCACGGAGAAGAGCAACCGGGTAATGGAGATCCTGCTGGTCTCGCTGCGGCCGCGCCAGCTCCTCACCGGGAAGCTTCTCGGGCTGGGCGCCCTGATCATGGTCCAGTACGCCATCTGGGTGGTGATTGTGGGCGTCACCCTGGTCGTCTCGGGCCGGGGGGCGGGACAGCTCCTCGCTGGGATTAACCTCTCGACGGGGGAGATCCTGCTGGCGCTCCCCTTCGCCCTGGGCGGCTTCGGGCTCTATGCCGCGGTGATGGCCGGGATCGGGGCGCTGGCCGAGGACGTGGAGAGCGGCCGTATGTGGATCTTCGTCCTGACGCTGCCGATGATGGCCCCGATCTACGTCTGGACTGCCATCGTCAACGCGCCTCAAGGGCCGCTGGCCCTGGGATTGAGCCTCTTCCCGTACTCGGCGCCGGTGGCGATGCTGATGCGCATGACGGCGACGGCCGTGCCGGGGTGGCAGCTCGCGGCGAGCCTGGGGCTGCTGGCGCTGGCGACGGCGGCGACAATCTGGCTGGCGGCGCGCCTCTTCCGGGCACAGACGCTGTTGAGCGGGGAGCCGCTGTCGCTGGGGCGTTTCTGGGCGGCGCTGACGGGCGGGTAGCTCAGCGACGAGATCACGGCGAGGCGGATAAGCGTGAGCCAGGGTCGGTGCGGCGCGGAGATGATGCGCCGCACCGACCTTTTCGTCACCTGGGGAGACCGGCTACCTGGTGCACGGACCCCGGTAGATCACCGAGATCCGGTTCTGATCCGGCAGGTGGTAGCCCGTGATCTCCACGTGCACGAAGCCGCTGATGTGATACTGGAGATTCTGTCCTTGAGCGGCGGCCTCGTCCCAGACGGGCACAGCGATGCGCTCCCCCATCAGGGTGTCGAGGGCATCGCGCACGGCCGCGGCGTTGGTCACGCCAGGCCCGCCGTACACCCAGTCGTCCATCGACAGCACCTGATCCTCCCCGTCATTGGGGTTGATGTAGCTGTCGCTGTCTCCGGGCGGCGTCAGGCTCTCAACCAGCGTCACGGCGCTGGGATGCCCGGTCCAGCTCAGCCAGCCGAAATTGCCGGCCCCCGCACCGTTGAGGATGTCGATTACCTCATCCCCCGGCCCGGCGGAGGCCGCCGTGTCGGCGTGAAGGGCGATGGGGTACAGGTCGCCGCAGGGCGGCGGCCCGCCGCCCCCGGGCAGGGCGATGTAGCTGAAGACGACCGCCTCGCCCTCGGCGGGCACGTCGGCTCCGTAGAGGCTGATGGTCCAGACCCCGGCCTCCGGATTGAGCACGGTGTAGGTCTCGAACGTGGCACCCAGGTCGTGGATTACGTCCGGAGCGACGGTCTCCCGTTCGATAACGCGCCCCGACGGCGTGGTCAGGCTCATGACGACATCGCTGCCCGCCCAGCTGGTGGCGAAGGTGGCCTGAGCCGTGCCGGAGGGAACCGTCGCGGTGAGGAAGACGGTGGCGCCAGGATATATCGGGACCGTCGGACAGGGTGGCGGTTCGAGTCCGGCGATCTTCGCTCTCACTGCCATGAACTCGCAGACCAGATCCGAGGTGGGGAGCCTCCTGTATTCGCCTCCGGTGTTCGTCGCGATCTGCTGGAGCAGGTCCTCGTCGGCGCTGCCGAAGCCGAAGGTGTAGATGGGCCAGTCCCGGCTGCTGAAGCACTCATCCTGGCCGCTGAAGGAACCCTGGCCGTCCGTCAATAGGATGGCTGCCTTGTTGGTGTTGTCGGACGTCGAGGCCAATAGGGCATCGCACGCCGCCTGGACGCCCACGCCGATGTCGGTGCCTCCCGACGAGTCGATGGTGTCGATGGCGTCGAGAATGGTGCTCCTGTCATCCATCACCCGCAGCGGGGGGCTGGCCAGACGAGCGCTGTAGTCGAAATCGACGACGCCGACGTAATCACTGAGATAGGAGGCGGCGACGTAGGCGCGGGCGGCGTCGAGACGCTTGTCATCGGGGTCGTTCCAGGACATACTGCCAGAGCTGTCGATGATCAGCATCACGTCGGCGTTCACCGGGACGGCGTTCCGTACGACCAGGGCGAAGTCCTGATCGGTCACATCACCGTTGTAGGGAACCCCATCGCCGTTGATCGCTTCCCCTATGACCAGGACGTTGAACCGTCCTTCGCTGGGGTTCTCAATGAAGACGTTCTCCAGGTTATCGATGTCGTCGTGAGAGCCGCCGGGCTCCGAGAACCCATCGACGAAGTTGTTGCCCCGGAAGATACTGGCGTCGGAGGTGATGACGGAGAGGTTGAGGTCATTGATCAGGGCCTCTGGATCTCCACCCGTCGTCGGGCCGGGAGCATCGCTCCAGGTGAGCGTCACCTTCACCGGCTGACTGGGATCTACGACCAGATAGGAACCCAACCACAGCTCGCCGGTGTCAGTCAGCACCGTCGTCTGGTCGTGGTAAACCACGGGAAGGCTCGGGGAGATGACGTTGTGCAGATGGATGCGGCCCCATCCTTCGTCGCCGTTGGGGATATCCGGTGTCCCCATGTCCACGGCGCCGTTGACCAGGAGCGCTTTCGCCATGGCCGGGCTGGGATCAGCCCCGGCATTGAAGCCTCTCCACCATTCGGTCATCAAGGCAACGCCCCCGGTGACGTGAGGGGCTGCCATGGAGGTTCCCCGACACACCGAATACGTGGGACTGGTGATGGGCGCACCGGCCGCTATCGGCACGCAGTGGGTGAGCCCAGGCTGGCTGGAGCGGGTGGAGATGATCCATTCGCCCGGGGCAGCGACGTGCGGGTAGATCCGACCGTCCCCCGCCGGTCCCTGGCTGCTGAAGCCCGGGACCTCGGTGATCACGCTGGTGGACGTGAGGACATTGCCGTCGCTGTCGCGCGGAATCCGCGAAGCACCGACGGCGATGACGTTCTTGGCTTCCTTCGTGGGGCCGGTGTTGTTGTAGCACGGATGGCCGGCAGGGCCGTTGCCGCAGTTCCCCGCGGAGAAGACGACGATGAGGGGTTCCGCGATCGTATCGGTATCGGGGTTGGCGTCCCGTACCAGTCCGTCGACCTCACTGTCGACGTCCGTGTAGCCGGAGCTGGCATTCTGGAGCCCGTAGCTGTTGTTCGACGCGACGGCGCCGTTCAGGACGGCGTCTCTCTGTATGTCCTGCTGATCGCCCGACGTATCTCGAGCCACCAGCGTCACCTCGGGGGCGACGCCGAGGCCCATCAGGAAGCTGGCCGTGTCCGTGATGCCGAGCGTGGCATCTCCCGCGATGATGCCGCCTACGTGGGTGCCGTGACCCGAGTCGTCGACGGGGGCACCCAATACCGTGTGCACCGGGACCAACCGGCCGCTGACGTCGGGATGTGCGGTCGCATCGTCTCCCGTATCATACCCTGTATCCATCAAGGCGACGGTGACGCCGGCACCGGAGACCTCGGTGGATGAGAGCCACTCCCGGTAGCCCGGTTCCAGGGGATCGTAATTCCCGGCCGCGATCTGGCCGGACATCTCGTCCTCCAGGAACCACGCAGGCACGCGGTAGTTGAGCGAGACCACATCGCGGAGCTGGGAGACGGACGTGAGAGATGAAGCGGGCAGGGTGAAGATCGCCCGAGCCAGCGGATCGGCGGGCCGGAGCCGGTAGTGGTTGACCAGCGTGCCGCCCAACGACTCGATCTCCTGTACGGTCCGTTCCACCGTGCCCGGTGTCTGACCGTCATCGTAAACCGTCACGCTCACGTTCTCGATGATGCCCGAACGCTCCAAGAGGTCTGAGGGAAGTCGATACTCCGGGAGATAGGGACCCACCCAACGGACGAACGGGAGCTCGTCCAGGCTGGCGGCCTGCCCCGGCGTCATGCGGACGATATACCCGTGAGAATGGACGTACTGAAGCACGTCCATCCCGTTCTTCCTCAGGTCGTCCTGCCAGGCGTCCTTGGAGGGACCGCGCAGTTGGACAACGTAGAGTCCGGCCGTCCCCGTCTCGTAGGCGCTGGTTGCCTGCGCCGACACGGAGGGCACGGAGCGCGTATCAAAGCGGTGCTCCTGGAGCTTGAGGACGGCAGCGTCGGGCCTCCGCTGGAACGGCACACCCCGGCCACGCAGCTTCTCGAAGGTGACCGGTGTCAGCTCCATCCAGACAAAGGCGTCGTAGTCGATGACGTGAAGCGTTTCAAGATCGGCAATCCGCTGATAGGCCTCCTTGGAGAGGCGCACGATGACCGTCGGTTCGTCTTCTTGTTTCGTATAGCCCTCGGCAGCCGGGCGGGCCGTGGGAAGAGAGAGAATTAACAGCGTCACGACGATGATCGTCAACCACTGGGGCCACGAGGGACGTTCAGCCAAGAGCTTCAGACGTCGCGGATCACGGTGGGTGTTCATCTTGGACCCTCCTTAGGGGTAGGACCTGCCATGGACATCTTCTGGCCTTCGTCGTCAGTCTGAGCGGACCGTACGGTGGCTTGAAAGGACGTTACTCTATAGAGACGATCCGGGAGCGTGTCGTGTCCGGGTTTTCGAAGGAGAGAGCGTCCTCCCGGTCCAGGTAGTAGCGGAGCAGGAGTTGGTAGCGCCCCGGGGGGACCTGTGCGAGCTCGACAAACTGCCGGAAACGGGCAGCTCCTCGTTTGTCCGGATCCTGCCAGACTCGCTGATCCCAGGAGCAGGTATGCGTCTCTCCCGGCTTCATCTCCGTCGGCTGCGGAATTGACTCCAGATTGCTCACGGTGAGCGGGATGACGGCATCGTCCTCGATCTTCTGGACGGTGGGTATGGCGCATCCGTAGACGTAGTAGATCGTGCTCGGCGAGCTGTTCGTTATCGTGAAGGCGATCTCCTCGCCGCTCCGGTACTCTTCTTCAGGGACGGCGATCTGCACCGGTCCGTCGGAGTCTCCGTCCGGTTCCTGGGTGGGGTTCGTAGGGGTCAGGGTGGGTGTCGGCGTCGGCGCAGACGTGGTGGGGGCGGCCGACGTGGCGGTGGGCGGCGAGCGCGGGGAGGCTGTCGGGGACGCGACAGGCCCAGGGGTCTTGCAGCCAGTAAGCACTGCGAGGAGCGACCCCAGCGAGAGAGCAACCGCCATGAGTCGAGATCCGTGGTCCATCGGTATGCGCTCCTTTACGCCGGCAGAGGCGTCTCTGCTTTTTCTGACTTGTCGAGCGAAAAGGCGCTGCACCACTGGAGGAGACGACGGATTGCAGCGGGACACTCCCAGCATACCACAAAAGAGATCCTGCACAAGTGGGACTGGGGAGGGGCGAGGGGACGGGGAGGCAAGGGTGATCGCCGAGGCGTAGGCAGCCCCGGCGACCGGTGCTTAGCGACTTGCGATCAACGGTTGAAGCGGCCTCACGTGGATGGGCCAGGTGACCGGCACTTAGCGGCCTTCTGCTAGAGGGCGAAGCGGTCTGTTTTCGTCAATCGAACACAGCGGCTTCAGGTGGATGGGCCAGGTGACCGGCACTTAGCGACTTCCTGTTAGGAGGCGAAGCGGCTTCGACAGGAGATGGGTCTGTTCTCCAAGGGCCCCAAGGAAGTGCCGGTCACCCTCGACGGTGAAGGGTGACGCGCCAGAGGGGCGCGCGCCAAAGGGGCGCTGGGTCCTCCCCCGCGCCCCTCGATGTTACCTAAGACAGCCGCTAGCCGAGCAGGCTCTCGAAGTCCTCCTCGTGGTCCACCTCTTCCTCGAGGATGTGAACGATGAGGTTGTATGTGACGGGGTCCTTGCCAAAGGTCTTCTGAACCAGCTTGTTGTAGACCTCGATGGCGCCCCGTTCCGCCTCGATGACGACGTCGATGACGCCCTCCACGTCCGCCGCATCGGTCGGGGGCTTCGGGTAGCCCTCGTTGCTGGCTTCGACGAGCTGCATCGGGTCCGCCAGGGGCTCGCCGCCCAGCTGGGCGATACGCTCCGCCAGCTCGTCCTGGTGCTCCAATTCCTCGGCTGCCAGCTCCCGGAGGAGGGCGGCCACCCGCGGGGCGACGGCTCCGCCGGCAATCACCTGGGCCATGTGTGTGTAGGCATAGGCTGCCAGCCACTCGTCGGCGTAGGCTCGCTTCAAGTCCTCAATCAGCTCTTCCACGTCCAGCTGAACAATCTCACGTCCCTTCTGTCCCATCGTATGCTCCTTTCGGGGCGCTGCCCCGATGATCGTCCTGCATTGCGAAGGCCGAGCCGCGTCTGTCTCGCTCGGTCCTTGAGAGTCCTCCTCCTCATACCTGAGTCCGTTGCAGGCTGCGATGAATGGGGTTCGGGCCGGTTCTCATATTTTATTGTAGACGGTGAGCGCTTCGTTGTCAATTGAACGAGGCCAGGCTGCGAGCGGCGCTCAGGCCAGTGCCGAGCAGGAAAAGCGCGGAGAAGAGCGGGTTGAGCGACGGACGCCCGGGCAGCGTGCGGAAGGGCGCGTAGTCGCTGCCGACGACGTAGGAAAGCCCCGCAGCTCTGACCTGTCCCCAGAGCGAGCAGGCGCAGCCCTTCAGATCCTCGCCGTCGTTGACGATCAGGACCTCTTCAATGCGGGCGGAGAAAGCGTCGGGATGGCTGGCGAAGTAGACGCCCAGCGGAGCGAAGACGAGCAGGGCGACTCCTGCGACAATCAGGGCATTGGTCCAATCGCGCCGGGAGATCGATCCCCTCCGCCAGGCGACGGCGGCGAAAGCGACGACGACGAGCACTGGTAGCAGCCGCGCCGCCTGATACGTGTACGCACTCATCCCCAGGACGGCGCCGCACGCCACGAAGAGCCACCGGCGTCCCTCGTGCAACCCCCGCCAGAGGAAATAGAGGGTCAACGCGGCGAAAGGTGGCACGAGAATCGCGCGGACGCCATAGCGGCTCCAGTTAAGGTGCTAGTAGGAGAGCGCCATCATCAGCGCTGCCAGCAGCCCACCCCAGCGCCGGAGTGGGCTCTCCTCGTCAGCGAACATGGTCTCCGCCGCGACGTAGACGGCCGGTACGGTGACAATCCCGACCAGGGCGGAGGCGAGGTGGATGCCTAGCGTCGAGGGCCCCACCACCAGGAAGCAGAGAGCCACCAGGTAGCTGAAGAGGGGCTCCACGCGGTGCTGTCCGACGTAGCCATAGAAGAAAATCGGGTGCTCGCCGCGCAGGACGCGGAGTGCGTCGATCCCGTAGAAGGCGGGGTCGTAGCGATCGCCCGGGGGAAGCTAATCGATGCGATGCAGGCGGAAGAACGCCGCCAGCACCGTGATGGCGACGAGCAGGAACAGCTTCAGGCGTCGATCGATGGTGCTCGCTCGCCTACTCTTCATCGACGACCTGCACCTCTCCCAGCGAGACGACGTTGTGCTCGGCGGGTCCGGTCCCCTCCATCACGGGCAGGCGCTCGCCGGTCCAGACGTAGTAGAATCCAGTGACCAGCTCGTATTCGCCCGCTGGGGCATCGGGCGGGATGAAAAGGGTGAACTGATCGACGATCATCTCGCCCTGGTGCCACGAGGTCGTGGGGTAGAAGCCCTGGCACGGCTCGCTGTCGTCCTGGGCCCAGAGGGGCGTCTCTGTAGCCGGGTTCTGCGGACCGAGCAGGTGAACGAAACCCGTGTAGCGCCGCTCCAGTGGCTCCAGATCCTGATAGTAGCAGGTCAGGTTCATCGCGTCGCCAGCTCGATATGTCGCCCGGTCGAGATCGTATCCCAGCAACCGAATCTGCTCATTCCAGATGGCGTCAAGTTCGCGCGAGGGAGACACGTGTGCCTCCGCCCCCATAGGGATGCGATAGGCGCGGAAATAGGGCACGCCCCATTGCCAGCTGCCTTCGTGGACCACGTGTCCCGTCGGGAAGTGGTCGGCGAGCCGGTCGAGGCTCCGTCCATCCTTGCCCGGCACTACGATGTACGTCGTATCCACCGCGGTCCGTTCCGGCATCACCAGGCACTCGCGCCCGTTGTAGCCACGGATGTCCTCCCGCAGTCCGGAATGGAAGCGAATAACGGGGTGTGAAGGGAGTTCGGGGGAGAGGTAGATCCGCTCATCCTCCGGCAGGGCACCGGCGTACTCGCCGATGTGCGAGAGGCCGAGCTCGAAGTGGGTGTACAGATTTGGGTTGGAGGCCCAGCGCACGAAGTAATCGCGGTAGGTTACCGCGCCGCTGTAGACGAAACCACCGACCAGGACCAGCCTCCACACCATGCCCAGCCAGCGCGGATATTCCCCATCCATCTGGCGCCGAAGCCAGGCCCCGGGCGTGAAAGCCCCCACCGTGACCAACAGCGCCACCGCCGGCAGCGTCCCGATGGCGCGTTTGGCGGCTGGCCCCTGATCGGCCAGGGCCGCCGGGACGACCATGACGACGAACGAAGCAAGCAAGAACGCATAGGGCGGCCGCCGCACGCGAGCCACGCTGACGGCGATTCCCAGAAAGAAGAGGGCGAAGAGGAACGGGTTCAGGGAGGGCCGCCCCGAGATGGTGCTGTAGGGGGTGCGATCGCCGACAAGGCCGAAGCTGAGGAGCGCCTCGACTGTCTGATGGAGGACGGCCTGCAGCTTGCCCACCGTATCCTGTTCCTCGCGAGTGACGAGAGCCTGCTCAATGCGCATGGTGAAGCTGCGGGGGCGCTTCATGAAGTGGACGCCCAGCGGCGCGAAGACGATGAGCGCAACGACTGTTACGATGAGGAGGTTGATGCCCGCACGACGGGAGATCGACCCCCGCCGCCAAGCGACGGCGGCGAAAGCGACGACGACGAGTAGCGGCAGCAGCCGCGCAGCCTGGTAAGTATACATACCGAGCCCCAGCGCGATGCCGCAGAAGATGAAAGCCTTCCTATCCTCCCTGAGAAGACCGCGCCAGAGGAGAGCGAAAGTGAGAGCGGCGACGAGGGGCACCAGGATGGCCCGGACACCGTAGCGGCTCCAGTTCAGATGCCAGTAGGAGAGCGCCACCATCGTCGCCGCCACCAGCCCGCCCCAGCGCCGGAGAGCGCTCTCCTCGTCGGTCAGCCCGGCGAAGAGTCCCTCGCCTGCGGCGTAGACCGCAGGCACGGTCGCCATGCCCACCAGCGCGGAGGCGAGGTGGATGCCGAATGTCGACGGACCTACGATGAGGAAACAAGCCGCGACGAGATAGCTGAAGAGCACCTCACGGTTGGGCGGGAGCATCAACGGCAGCGGCTTCCCGCGTAGCAGCTGGAGCGCGTCCACGCCGTAGTAAGCAGGGTCGTACCCATCCCCCGGGGGTAGGCTGCCCAGACGATAAAACCGGAAGAAAGCTGCCAACAGCGTGATGACCAGCAGGAGGATGAGTTTGAGCCGAGGTCGAAGCCGGTCTGTATTCGATGTCATAGTCAGCGGGTGGTGTGTTTGCTAATACACGCAGTATTGTAGCCAGGGTCAGGAGTGTGTCAAGCAGGCACGCCCTGGGGCCAGGCGGACCCTTGCAAAGGTTGTGTCCCAAGCCTGTACTGGGACCAACCTGTGAGGCTCAGCTGCCGCAGCATGACCTATGACGGCGCAACCTTTGCAAGGTTCTCGGGAGGAGGTGGTCACGAGGGGACAGCATCTCGACGTTGGCGATGAGGCATGGTAGACTAGCGCATGCCGCGACATGCCCGGACGAACGTCACCAGTCGACGCCAGTCATCTCGAGCGACCGCAGGGAGTCGAGAAATCTCGCCGTCGCGCGCGGGAGATTCCTTGGTTCAGCTACGCTCACCACAGGCGACTTCGCGCTGCTCCGCTCGGAATGACGATGGTGGGGGAAGGGCGCGGGAGGCTGTACTGCCCGGTGTCTTCGAATAAAACGACCTCCCGCTGCGTTATATAGGTAGAGGATGGCAGCGAGAGAGCTGTTAGGCGTCTCAGAACGTGGTTCATCGGACCAGGGGAGGATCGCGCTGGACGAGGCCGCAGGGTCGGCGGTGGGTGGCCCGCCGGAGAGCGACGAGGACCTGATACGTCACGCTCAGCGCGGCGACCGGGAGGCGTTCGGTCGCCTGGTCTACCGCTACCGCGAGGGGACGGTCAACGTGGTCTACCGGATGTGCGGGGACGTGCAGCTGGCAGAGGATGCGGCGCAAGACGCCTTCATCCGCGCCTGGGACGCGCTCCCGCGCTACCGCCATCGAGGCACCTTCAAGGCCTGGCTCTACCGGATCGCGCTCAACTGCGCGCGGGACGCCCTGCGCCGACAGAGGCCGACGGCGGATGTGGAGCTTCTCCCGCTGGCGTCCGGCGCCCCGGGGCCCGAACGGCGGATGGTCCGCCGGGAGCGGGCGGAACGGGTGCAGGAGGCGGTTCTGGGACTGCCGGAGGCGAGCCGGGCCGCCCTGGTGCTGAGGGAGTACGGGGGCATGAGCTACAAGGAGATCTCGCAGACGCTGGATCTGCCGATGGGAACGGTGATGTCCCGCCTGCACTACGCCCGCTCGCGGCTGCGGGAGACGCTGAGCCCACTGATGGAGGACGTATGACCGAACACGTGGATGGTCTGCTGACGGCGTACTACGACGGTGAGCTGGGCGCGAGGGAGAGGCGCAGCGTGGAGGGACATCTTGCTTCGTGTAGCAAGTGCCGCGCTGCCTTGGACGAGCTGGAGCGGCTCTCGTTGGTGCTGCACGAGAGCCCGCCGGCTCCCACGCGGACGCCGCCGGACCGCTTCGTGAGCCAGGTGCGGCTGCGGCTTCCGCCTCGAGAGCCGCTGACCGAGCGCCGCTGGGTGAAGGTGGGGGGCGTGGCCCTGCCCGTGGCCCTGGCCGGCGCATGGGTCTTCGTGCAGGTGCTCTGGCTGGCCGCCGCCGTCGCGCTGGCGGTCGTGGAGCTGGGATGGGGCGCGAGGCTGGGCCTGGAGCCTATGGGGAGCGTCGGTCTGGTCAATCTCCTGGCCGGAGGCTGGCCGGGGGGGCTGGGTTCCGTATGGCGTCTGCTGCAGGTGCGGGACATGGTGCGCTGGCTGGCCCTGGTGCCCCTGCAGCTGATGGTCTCCATCGGCGCTCTCTACGGGCTCTGGCTGGTGGCGCTCCACCGTTGGCAGGCGGTGCGGTCCTAGGGGGCCGTGGGCGCATTATGCTGAGGCCAAATCAGTGTCATGTGACAGGTCTGGTCCGGGTTTCTCGATTGCTGTGAGCCCCGTCGCGGGGCGACGGAGGCCTGTCATCGTTCGTTGGCTGGGCCAGACCGCCCCCGAGACGGGGGCTTGAGCAAAGGGGTGAGACGGGGGGCTTGAGCAAAGGGGGGAGATGGAGGGCTTGAGCAGATGGGGGAGCTGGGACCGCCCCCGAGACGGGGGCTTGAGCAAAGGGGGAGACGGGGGCTTGAGCAAAGGGGGAGACGGGGGCTTGAGCAAAGGGGGAGATGGAGGGCTTGAGCAGCGAAGAATGACAGGAGCATCGAAAGAGCCGAGCTCTGTTTTGTGAAACAGCACTAATTGGCTCGAAGAAAGCGTTGGTCACCTTTCAGCCCACCGACAGGCCGAGAAGCGCACAGGTGATATGTCGGCCTAATCAGTCAGTGGTACCGGATTCGAGCAAAGCAAGGAGGCAGAGGGATGGACCATTTCAAGATTATCAGACGGGCGTTGGAGACGACGTGGCGCTACCGGGCCCTATGGTTGTTCGGTGTTCTCCTGGCACTGACCTCGCGAAGCGGCGGCAATGGTGGCGGCGGAGGGGGCGGCGGCAACGTGACGGTCCCCGGCCCAGAGAACAACTTCCCGGGCATCGACGTGGCCGGCCCGCCGGTGTGGGTCATCCTGGCCATCATCGGCGTCATCGTGGCATTCGTCTTCCTCTTCGTCATCGTGTCGGTCATCGTCCGCTACCTGAGCGAGAACGCGCTGATCAAGATGGTGGATGAGCACGAGGAGACGGGGACGAAGGTCGGGGTCGGAGGCGGCTTCCGCATGGCGTGGAGCTGGTCGGCCGGGCGGTTCTTCCTCATCGACCTGGTGGTTTTCGTTCCCATCATCGTGCTCTTCATCCTGGGCCTGCTTGTGGGAGCATCGCCGCTGCTCCTCTGGATCACGCAGCGGCAGGCGCTGGGTATCGTGGGGACGATCATGGCCATCGGGCTGATCCTCCTGGTGGTCCTATTCTTCGTCGCCGTCTTCATCATCATTGGGCTGCTGCGCCACTTCTTCCTGCGCGCGGCTGCCCTGGAGGACCTCGGCGTCCTCCAGGCGATTCGCGAGGGCTTCGGCCTGGTGCGCCGTCACGTCGTGGACGTGGTCCTGATGGGGTTGATCATGTTCGGGATGGGCATCGGTTTCACCATCGTCACGATTCCGGTGATCATCGCGCTCGTCATCCTCGGCGCGGTGGCCGGCGGCGCTCCGGCTCTTCTGTTGGGCGGTCTGGCGTCGCTGGTCTTCGAGGGGGCTGTGCCCTGGATCGTCGGCGCGCTGGTGGGGATTCCTCTCTTCTTCCTCGTCTTCGGGATTCCGGCCCTCTTCCTCGGCGGCCTCTACGAGACGTTCCGGTCCACCACCTGGACGCTGACCTACCGCGAGCTGCGGGCGATGGAGCTGGGTGGGGAGATGGCGGCGCCGGCGGGGTCCTGAACGGGCCCGGGGACGAGCGGCGTCGGTGTTACCGGGCGATGAGAGGCAGGTAGACGGTGTCGGCAACCTTCAGCTCGACGGTCAGGACGTGGTAGGCGGTGTCGACGGCCCCGTGGGCGTCCCTCACTGTGAGGCGGACGACGTAGGTGCCGGGGGACATGAAGCGGTGGGCCACCTCTGGACCGGCGCTCGTCTGCCCACCATCGCCGAAGTCCCAGCTGTAGGACGCGATGTTGTCGTCCGGGTCGGTCGAGGCGGAGGCGTCAAAGGTGACGAACTCCTCGCTGTGCGGTCTCGATACTGAGACTGTGAAGGAGGCATAGGGAACCCGGATGAGCGTGGTCTGCTCGAAGACGCCGTCGCCGTCGCTGTCGGTTCGACGGGTGGCCTCCTCGCCGCTCTCTGCCCAGTCGACGTCGTATTCGTGGACGGCGCCCGGCTCGATGGGGACGTCGGCCACGGCGAACGTGGCGGCGCTGGGAGAGCTGCCGGACCAGGTGACAGGCCCCGGCTCCGGCTCCGCCACGGCGTTGAGGCTGTACTCGCCCTCCTCGCGGCCGACGACCTGGTAGCGGTAGGCGTCGACGGGGAAGAGGAGCGTGATCCTGTTGACGGACCGTATGTACCAGGAGTTGGGGATCTCCTCCCTGTCCCCCCCGCTCACCAGCCCCGTGGTCCGACCGGCGGCGTCGCGAACGCGGAGGTCGGCGGGCCCGGACCCGCTGATCAGGTGGCCGTAGGCCTCCATCAGTTTCTGACCGAGGAGGCGATAGGTCGGCTGAGCGTCGCCGTAGTGCGCGACCAGCTCCCAGTCGAGCAGCTTCCCGATCTCCCGCACGTAGTAGAAGGGCTTGACGGCGTTGTAGTTGGGGCCGTATCTCTTGAGGACGTAGATCCACCCCATCTCCGCCGCCGTCACCGGGTCGCCGAGGCCCAGGTCCACCGGCTGCCAGTTGGTGGGGGATCCCGCTCTCTTGTCCTGGAGCACGTAGAGGCCGTCGCGCACGTTCCTGGCGACGCCCTGCGGGGTGTTGGCGTAGTAGCGGTAGCAGGCCTCCCGGCTCGTCCTCTCCTGGCACGCCCAGCAGTCATCGGTGCTGCAGCCGCCGCTGCCGCCGCCGACGTAGATGTTGGGCCAGGTGATCTGCATGATGCCCCGGCCCCAGTCGTCGGTGACCATCTCGTTGTTGAATGCGTGCCCGCCGGATTCCTGGGCTGCCACGGAGAGCACGATGGCTTCGCCCTCGGCCTGGGAAAGCCCCGTGGGAAGGGCGAAGTCGCCGATGAACTGGTGGGCGGCGGTCTGAATGGCCCGCGCTCTCAGCGGCTTGGTGGCGAGGGACTCCAGCACCTCGACCTGATGCTCGGCGTACCCGCGGTCGCAGGGATCGCCCGAGTAGGCGTGGGCGTACTGGACCTCCTCCGGCTCCTTGTCGGGGTCGACCATCCACGCCGTGTACCAGATCGTCTCTCGAGCGCTGACGGCCTCCGCTTTGATGCCCACGCGAATCGAGGCGCTCTCGCCGGGATCGAGATCGACGTCCCGCCGCCAGCGGGCCGCGGTCTCGTCGCAGAGGGTCTCGGTCCGCTCGAAGGCCGTGTCGTCTACCAGGGTGAGGCCGTCGGAGACGCGCACCTGAATGCCCCAGGACATGGTCCGCTCGGAGCCGTCGTTGGTGAGCTCGACCGTCACCCAGTGGGTGTCGCTCAGGTAGAAGGTGCTGTCGCCGCCGCTGAGGGCCACCGACGGCTGCGGATAGTCGTCGGATAGTGACTGCTCGGTCTCGGTAATCCCGTCTCCGGGGGCAGGCAAGGGCGGTTCGGACTCGTCGGAAGGAGCACGTCGTCCGCCGCCTTCGGGCGCCGGCGTCGGGGTGGCGAGGGGAGACTGCTGCGCCGCGGCGCCCACCGCGACGCCCGGGCCCGGTGCGAGGAGTGCGCTGATCAACAGGACGAGGCCGGCCACAGCCAGCAGGCCGAGTCCGACTCTGAGTCGGTCCGCTGCTCCTCGCCCTCGCTTTGCGCGTGCCGCTGCTTTCATACGGCCATTGTACGCCAAGCTGCGCGGTCCGGCAAATTGGGGGTGCAGTCGGTTTTCAGAGGGGGCGAGCTGCTCGACAGTCCAGAGACGTCATACGCTGCCGCTCATCGCCGGTCCACCGCGCGGTGGTCAGGGGCGGACCGGATCACGAGGGGCAGGTAGACGGCTCGCTGAATGTGGATCTGGCCGGGCCGCACCGTCCTCGTCAGGGGATGGGCCGATGCGTCGGAGAGAAGCACCTCGGTGAAGGCCAGGTTGGGGTTTCCCTCGGCATCCGCCGCGACGTCGGACGCCACCGACAGGATGGAGCCGCTCCCCTCCTTCAGCGACGACCGACCGGTCGCGTCATAGAGCAGGACAAGGGCCTCAACCGCCGAGGGATCGCTGTCGTCCAGATTGAGGTCCACGCTCATCTCCTCCGTTCTCGCGGCGGATACGACGTCGCTCACTCTGAAGCCCGTGGTCGCGTCGTACGTGAACCGTATCTGCGCCGAGGCGATGGTATCCTGGTTCTGACAGGTGATGTCGAACGCTCCGCTGCTGCCGGGCACAGCGTAAACATCGGCGAAGCTGATGACGTTCCCCGCCTCCGTCGATGTGCCGCTGATGCCCCTGTTCGCCGGGGCAGCGATGATCAAGCGGATCAACCGCTGGAGATCGAAGATGGTCCAGTGACCGTCACCGTCGGGCAGCGGCGCCAGGTCTGCTCGGCACCACCAGGCAGGGGGATAGAGGTCCGGATCGGGCTGCGCCGCGTGGAGGATCATGTTGACCACGATCTGGAGATCGAAGATGTTCACGTGCCCGTCGTCGTTCACGTCGCCGTCCCTGGCGCAGTCAAAGGAGAACTGCCCGGTGTCGCTGAAGTCCGCGGGTATGGAATCGCCTGTGCCGTCGGACAAGAGCACGTTGGAGAACGAGAGGAGTGACGCAGCATCGCCGCTGGCCGAGCTGTTCACGTCGAAGAGAAGCTCCAGGATCGGCCCGGTGCCCGAGCCGATGGTGCCTCCCGTGGGGTTGTAGAGCAGGATCTGGGCCTCAACGGCTGCCGCCGTCGATTCGTCCAGAGTCCAGCTCGTCTCGAAGCCGCTCGACCTGGCGGTGGTCTTCACGTCGGCCAACGTCAGGCCGGTCGTTCCATCGTAGACCAGCCGGAGCTGGGCCCCTCCGAGCGGTGTGGTGTTCGCCGACTGGTTATCCGCCGAGACCGTCACCGGGTTCCCCGTGCTGCCCGGCGAGCCGGCGCTGTCCTCGATGGTCATGACGACTCGATCTAGGCTCTCGCCGACGTTGAAGGTGACGGGCACGATGACGGGGTTCTCGTCGGGGTCGTTGCTCCCGGCTACGATCTCCGCCGTGTACGTGCCGGGCGAGAGGGCGGCCCCGTCGAACGTCACGATCACGTTCTGCCCGCTGCCGCCGGCTACGGTGCCCGAGGTGGGGCTAGCTGAGAGCCAGGGTACGTCGGTGTCACCCACGACTGCGTTCTCGGACGGGGTGCGGGCACGGGGCGCCAGCAGCGCCGCGGTGGAGGTCGTGTCCCGCTCGGAGAGCTGGAAGTCCAACGGCCCGGCTCCTACGTTCGCTATCGTCAGCGAGCGCCGGGTGGATTGACCGTTGGGTGCGCTGGCCTGGAGCGACGCCGGCGACACGTCGATGTCCGGCCCCGCACCGCGCTCGTCCAGCGTCAGCGTGTAGACGTAGTCGGTCCCGCCTTCGACCGCGTGGTCGTACTCGCGCACCTTGAGGTAATAGGTTCCGTCCGCGGGCAATCTGTGCTGCAAGCGGGAGTCCAGGCCGTCGTAGTCGTCATTCCGCGCGATCTCGGCGCCCCCGGCATCGAGCAGGTAGAGGTAGGCGTCGAGCTGGGAGGCGGGCGACAGCGATCGGGCGTCCACGTCGGCGATGATCAGGTCCCCGGCGCTGCCCGAGAAGGCGTAGTAGTCCTCGTCACCCGCCGGGCAGATCGTCGGGTCGGTGAGGACGTCGCCGTACGCGATGGAGGTCGCCGCTGCCGGGTCGTCGTTGGGCTCGTGGGGATCCCCGCACGCGCCGCTCTCCCGGGTCGTCCGCAGGCGGATGGCTACGTCGTCGCTGTCGTAGGACCCCAGGTCGGTCCAGGTGCCGCTGCTTCCGCTGCAGCTGATGTACGTCCGGCCGGTCTCGGAGGGGCCCAGTTGATCGGCGGGGACCGGAAGCCCGTGGTCGGCGTTCGAGAGTTTCACGACGGCGACGACGTCGTCGCCGCTGCCGACCGAGACGGGTGAGCTCAAGGAGACCGAATGATAGCCCGCCTCGGCGTAGGCGTTGTTCAGCTCCTGGGCGAGGAGGGTGCCGGGCGCTGTTCCGTCGAAGCTGTCGTAGACGTAGACGTCGACGTCGGTGGTGGCGTCCGTCGTCCAGAACTCCACCGCGGTCACGCGCACGTCATGCTGCGGGGTGACCTCCACCAGTCCCCAGGCGGTCGTGCTGCCCGTGCATCCCCAGCTGTTCGACCATCCACCCTCGTCGTAGTGGAGGACTTGACCACTGCTGTCGTAGTCCTGCCACGAGTGGGCAAAGGATGAGAACATGCCGATGCTGGCGGACCCGTAGGCGATGGTGAAGGTGCCGCTGTCGCCCCATCCAGTCCCCCAGCTGTTCTTCACGATCCACGCTCCGCTGCCTCCCGCGTGGGTCAGGCCGTCGTCCCAGCCCACGATCAGCACCGCGTGATTCGGCCAGCCTCCTCCGGTGTGGTGGAGCGTGTACGAACCATCGTAGTTGCGAAACTCGCTCTCCCAGGCGTCCGAGTCGCCGGCGTAGATCGTCGTGTAGAGAGGCCCGTAGTCGTAGAGGTACTGCTTGAGCAGGCCGGCGCTGGGCACCGAGTCCCCCGAGATGATGCGCCAGTCCAGGAGGGTCCTCTGATAGGGACAGGCGGACTCGCAGTGGATGTCGCGATCGACGTAGGGATCGCAGGATTCGAGGACGGTCCCCTTCTTGGTGAACAGGTTGACCATCTGCATGTAGTTACCGCCGCTGCAGCTGGTGCCCCCATAGGTGCCGGTCACCTCGTACCAGTTGCACTCCTTGGCGTTGTTCTCGGAGAAGTCGTAGGCGCCCGCCCCGTCCATCAACAGCTTGGATTCGAGATTGGCGAGCGCGGCGAAGGCGTAGCAGGATCCGCAGGCTCCCTGGTTCTTCACCGAGGTGACCATTCCGTGATCGCGCCAATCCCAGCGCCCCGGAACCGTCAGGGCCTGGAGCTGCTGTGGCGCACGTCGCGCCGTGAGGTGCGACAGATCCACGGCTGGGGCTACGAAACCGGTCCTGGGGGAGGGTGGGGCTGGCTGAACGTTCCGCGTCGACGCCTGTTCCAGGGAAGGGGTTTGCGCGCTGACGGCGTGGGTCAGGAGCAGCAGGCTGGTCAGGAGAAGAGCCAGCGTCAGTGACCTGAAGGTGCGATTACTCATCTTACGGCGCATGTGCGAACTCCTCGTCGGCAGCGCCACCCCTCGGGACGGGTCTCAGCGGGTCTATCGGTCCCGACGCACGCTTCCTCCATCCAGTATATCACGTCGCCCACCGCTTGTCTGTGGGGAGAGTTTGACACTTTTGTGGGGAGAGTTTGACTCTCTACGTGGGGGAAGCTTGACTCTGGCGGCAGTCGGAACCCTGGTCACCCGACCAGGCGCCGGACTGCCGGTTTGACCGGGGCTGGCACTCCCCGCATGACCGTTTCGTCGCGCGGTTATGCGTGGTAGGCTATGAGCCACGGTAGGGTTAGACAATGCGTTCAAATCATAGTGACAGGAGGAAAAGGATGGGAGGCAAGAACGGACGCTCAACGCTCGTCGGGCTGGTGGCAGCCGCGATGCTCGTTCTCTCGGTCAGCGGGTGCGTCTTCACCAGCCGCGCCGGGAAGCTCCAGACAGAATCCGAGACCATCGAGCTGGACGGTGCCGAGACCGTCAGTGTCGGTCTCAGGATGGGGGCTGGAGGGCTGACGCTTTCCGGCGGGGCGGACGCTCTGGCGGAGGCTGAGTTCGCGTACAACGTCGCGGATTGGGAGCCGATGATCGACTACGTCGTCGGCGGTGACCAGGGTGAGCTTTGGATCGAGCAACCCGAGGTTGGAAGGTTGGGACTGGAGTCGTACCGCTACGAATGGGACATTCGCCTCCGCGACGACGTGCCCATGACTCTGGACGTCGGTCTCGGCGCGGGCGAGAGCAAGCTGGACGTGAGCGCCCTCTCCATCAGCGAGCTCGACCTCAACGTTGGCGTGGGAGGGGTAGAGGTGGACTTGACGGGCGACCGGGAGCAGGATGTAGACGTGACCATCCGGGGTGGCGTAGGCGAGGCCACGGTGCTGCTGCCTCAGGACGTCGGCGTTAGGGCCCGGGTCGACGGTGGGTTGGGCGAAGTTGATGCCCGCGGCCTGACGGCGCAGGACGGCGTGTACGTCAATGAGGCGTATGGTGAGTCCGACGCGACGATCACGCTCAGTATCGAGGGGGGTATAGGGGGCGTGACGCTGAAGGTGGTGGAGTAAGTTCGACGACGCATAGAACCCGGTCGGTGCTGGAAGCGCACGGAGCGAAGAGGCGATACCAGACGTGGATGCGGAACCGGGCCGTAGCAGGTTCCGCATCCACGCGCGTGAATCCCGGCCGCAGGTCAGCGAGCGGCGTCGACGCGGTAGTCGCCGCCCAGCATCACCAGCGGCAAATGGGTCTGGTGTGGGGCCTGGGTGGTGAAATCCCAAACGGTGGCCGCCGAGGAGGCACCGTGATGGTCGGTGGCGACGACGGACCAGTAGTAGTGCGTTTCGTAGCTCAGGATTCCGGGATTGCAGAGGCCGCTCGTGACGCCGACGCAGGCCAGCTGGTCCGGCGTGGCGTCGTCGGCCTCCAGGTAGACGTGATAGGTCATACTGTCGCCGTCGGGATCGCTGCTTGCCCAGGTCAGGTCTGTGTTGATGCTGGCTGCGCTGGCGCCCTCGGCTGGTGATGGACTGGTCGGGGCATCAGGAGGCGTGTTAATGCACACGACCGGCAGGTCGAAGGCGTCGCTCCACGGGCCTCCGTTGGACGCTGAGACGTCCAGGACGAACCGGACGGTGTGGCCGTCGGGAGCGGTAGGATCTACCTCAAAATCGAAGTCGTCGTTGTTCGTGCCGGTTTCCCTGGGGGCTACGTCAGGGTAGCCACTAGAGGTGTTGTACAACCAGGTGACGTACGGATCGTCCGTGCTGATACTAACGTCCAGGTCGGTCGCTGCGCCGTCCCCATGATTGAGAAGGTCGACGTAGAGCTCGATCTTCTCCCCACAATCCACCCTGCCATCCCCGTTTCCGCTGCTGTCGCCAACCCCGTCGTCGTCCGCCGTGTGGCCGGTGTACGAGAGAGGCCCAGGAGAGCAGGACGGCGTGGTGACATCCACCGCCCCGCTGGGCTGTGAGTCGATGTCACCGCGATACGCTTCGACGTGGTACGTGTAGGACGTGGAGGGATCGACCCCGGTGTCCTGGTACTCGGTGGTGTCCGCCCCGACCGTGCCTATGGAGACGCCGTTCCGGAAGATGCGGAAGCCCTCCTCGCTGCCGGAGTTGTCATTCCACGCCAGGTTCAGCTGGCGGCAGGCGCCGGCCTGGACGCCGAGGCCGGAGGGTGCGGCTGGCCTGACGGTGAAGCCCCGGGTGGAGCTCCATCCGCTTTCTGCCGTGCCGTTGCGGGCCTCGACGTGCCAGGAGTAGGCGTAGCCGGCCCACTGGGAGCCGATGTCCTTGGAAGTACCGGCCTGCCAACCGAAGGTGAGGGTGCCGCCCGGACCTCCCCAGACCTCACCGTAGTACTGGTCGCCGGTATCGGACCAGGAGAGGGTTATGGCCTCTCCTTCGTCGAAGGTGGCGCCCTCAGCGGGGGTCTGGAGGTCGGGCACGTCCGGGGCACTTGCCACGACCGTGACGTCAATGAACATGTTCGGGCCGAAGGTCTCCCCCCAATGGTTGAGCATCCACTGGGTTCTGTAGACGCCGGGCTCGGAGGGAGCCGTCATCTGGATATCCCAGCGCTTGTTTGTGCCCGGCGGTACGTCGTTGCCGATCTCCTGGCGCTGCCAGGCGCCGAGGGTCTGGCCGTTGATGTTCTCGAGCCCGTAACCGTCTGTGTCCCGCCACGTGGTGGTGCCGGTGTTCTTCACCTCGAAGTAGATGGAGAAGCTCTGGTTCGTTTCGACCGTTGGATACTCGGACTGACCTACGAACTCAGCGGCGTCGGTGGCAACGCCGCAGTTGCCGTCATCGAACACCTCGAAGGAGGAAAGGGTGTCATTCAACCCCACCCCGCCATCATAGGCGTCTCCGGCGAAGTCACTGTCGTCCGAGTCGCGGCAGACAGAGGCACCTCCACGGTCGGAGTGCTCGAACAGCTTGACGGACCAGCCAGAGGGTACGCTGAGGGACGAGGCCTGATCGTTGAAGGACCCGGGCACGTTCTCCCATCCCGGGCTCGACCGTATGACGTAACCGCTACCCTCGCCTTCCCCCCCGCAGTCATAGTTGTTACGCTTGTAGAAGATGACGCCTCCGGACTGAGGGCAATCAGGACCCGTGTCCGGCTCGATTCGGAATCGCCGTGGAGTCGCCCACGCTGTGGGGGTGTAGGGCTCGCACGGCTTGCAGGCGCGGACGGACCAGTAAAGATCCGTGTTGTCCCATGCGGAATCGAAGGTCTCGGAGGTGGAAGTTCCTCCCTCTCCCCGGTCGGGGAGGCCGGAGACGATGGTCATGTCGGACGACGTGCTGACGCGGAACGTATAGCCGTCGGGATTACAGGAAGGGGCGCTCCAGTCAAACGTGATCGTCCTGTCCGACGATGTGGCCCCGTCCCCGGGCGAGTTCAAGGAGGGTGCGGAACAGTCGTCGCCGCTTCCCGGGCGGTGGCTGTCAATCCAGTTCGAGGGGTGCGTGTACCCATACCAGTCGGGGCTGCAGCCGGTGTCTGTGTAGCCGGGTCCGGGCCACGACGTATTGCAGAAACTGCACCCGTTCACGGACCCGGGGGCCTGGCCCATGTTCCCGTAGCGCCGCATCTCAAAGTGAACGTGGGAGTTGCTTCCCCAATCGTAAACCCTGCCAATGACCTGCCCCCGCTGCACGTCGGTCCATTCCGCGACGAGGCTGCCTGCCGCCAGGTGCCCGTACATGGAATAGATCAAGTTCCCTCCCCACGGGTTGGAGACGCCAGAGGGCAGAGTGTGCTCGATGATGACCACGCCGCCGGGGTAGTTAGCGTTTTCGTTCGCCCAGATGACGCGCCCGTTGGCCACGGCGTACACATTGGATCCGGCGCTCCGGAACCAATCCTCTCCGGCGTGCTGGAGGTCCGAAAGGGGCTTACCGTAGCAGCTCGACCAATCGGAAAGATAGGGATTCTGCACGTCGTAGCTGGCGTACCATGGGGGAGTACCTGAGCTACCGTCCCGTGGGTCCACCGGGAAGTCGAAGCCATCTGTGTCTGCTGCCTGGATGACCAGAGGAGACTCGTACGTCCTCTGCGACAGCAGGGTGAAGCTCGCCACGACAGCCTCAAAGACCTGCCGCTTCTTGTCGTCGACGGGTTCCGCACCGATAGGATGGTAAATCAGGAAGTAGCTTGCGTCCTCATCTCGGATCAGATACTCGATGCTGGTGAGGGGAGATCCTCCGCCGAGCGGTGCACTCGTCCTTTCCAACCGAAGAGCTCGTAGCCCTCGGGGTAGAGTCACCTCGGTTGCACTGCTCCAGATCGCCGAGAGAGCCTCGTCTGAGAGGGGCGGAATCCGGGTTACGATCTGAATCCGCTCTCCCAGCCAGAGATTGCTGGGTACTCCGCCCCGGCTTGCCGCAGCCGGATCGGCCCGTTCCTCTCGGTGAAGGGTGGGCGGATGCTCGATCGAGTACCCGAAGACCGGTGTCGCATAGGTTTCCCAGTCCGATTCTAGAAGGGACGGCGCTACCCAGGGCGGCTGCGGACCATGAGTGGCAGGTGGTACGAAGCTGGCCGCGCAGGGCTCCTCGAGCAACGATGGCATGGCACTGGAAGAAGCGGACGTGGGCAATGCTTGATCGCCCGTCTCGCTCCGGCCGTCGGCGGCACCGAGCCCCGTTGGAATGGGCAGCAGCGGCGCGTCCGCGGACACGCCCTGGGGTGTCAGAGCCTGAGGCAAGGCCAGGCTGACGAGGAAGATCAAGGCAACTGCGACGATGGTGAGCTTCTTAATTGGGAGACTCCTTTGACTGGGTGAGACTGATGGAAAGCGGCGGTGACCGTGGTCTGGCCACGAGATCGAGTGTACCGGCCCCGGTTCCTCTGTCAAGGCTCCCGGGCTGCGCCCAGCAGGCCGGGCCACTCCACTATGAAGTATAGCATAATCCCCGGTGTCTGTCTGTAGCAGATGTTAGATACTTTGTGGCGGAAGTTAGACCGTCCTTGTGGCGTTTTCGCCACAAGCCGTGTGACGGTGGCAGGAGGAAGTGGCGTCACGCAACTTGTCCAGAGCAGGACCGGTCTCCTATCTCGATCAGGAACTGGTCACCGACCAGACGGCGGACTGCCGGTTTGGCGGGGACCAGCACTCCCCACCTGACGGTTACGCCGCTGACCCTCCTTTGGTAGGCTGTGACCCACGGTCGGACGGAGACTGGCTCATTTCCACTCTGGAGACAATCCCTCAACGAAAGGAATGACTGAATGTCCCTCAGAAACGTCTTCTGGAACTCAACGGAAGCTCGCGCAGCTGCTCGCCATGGTCTTCTGGCTCTACGTGGGGCAGCTGATGCTGAACGGAGTGCTCAGCGCCCTTATCCCCAACCCGCAGGCCGCCAGCGCGCCTCGCGGCCCCGGCCGGAGAGACGCCGATCAGAGGCCCCCGTTGTGCGAGCCTGAGGTAGAGCGGCTCGACGGGTGCATCAGGGCCTGCCTCCGCTGACCTGGTCACCCGACCGGGTGTCAGCCTGCCCACCTGGACAGTGCCGAAGCTCCCCGCCTGGCAGGTGCGTCGGGCGGCGGCTCGGTGTACAATTGATGACGGCATGGAGAAGGACGGACGACGGGACGAAAGGCTGGTCAGGAGACTCCGCTACCTCTGGAGGTCGGAGCTACTCTTCAGCTGGCTGCTCTGGCAGGGGGCCGCGTACTGGTGGCTCAAGCTCCGGGCGGAGAAGACCGACTCGCAGATTCCGGAGAAGGCCCTGCGCTGGTTCGCGGCCCTGAAGCACGTCAACTGGGCCCTGATCGGATCGGCGCCCTTCCTCCTGATCATCCAAGCTCGGGCCGGGAACCGTTTCCGGTCCACCCTCGACGCAGTCGCCGGGCTCTACTTCTACCTCACGGCCCTGCTGGAGCAGGTCAACTACTACCATTGGCAGCTGATGTATGACTATCCGCCGGACTTGCGCGATCTCCTTCGGAAGAGGCGCCTGAAGCGCTCCAGCTTGAACCGGGCGATTCAGAAGCTCGAGGACCGAGGTCGGTATGAGGCAGACGACCGTGACGAACGGTAGGCGACAGGGAGCAGGAAGGGGCAGATGGGGAAAGGAAGGAGCGCACTGTGACTAGGAGCGGAGAGAAACTGCTGGGGGGTGTGGCCCTCACTTGCCTGATCGTCACCGCGATCTGGCTGGCCCTGCTGATCTACGGCACGGCGGCCCGCGGTGCCGTCGAGACCTACGAGGAGGCCCTGGCCGCCGCCGAGACGGTCGATCTGCTGGAGGTGCTGACTTACGTCAATGCGGCGTTGATCACGGTGTCCGCGATGATGCTCTTCGCCGGGCTCACGGTGCTGCTGCGGACCCGGGCGCCGCTGTGGGCGGCCATGGGCGCCGTATTCGTCCCGGTCTACGGTCTGCTGAACCTGTTTGCCTACCTGTCGCAGCTCACCATCGTGCCCCGGTTGGCGGCCCTGGGGCCTGCCTCGGATCCCCTGCTGGCGCAGATGGTCCAGGCCTGGCCGGGGTCGATGGTCAACGTGCTGAACAACCTGGGCTATGCCGTGCTGGGCATTCCGTCGATCATCTTTGGCGTGCTGCTCGTCAGGGAGGACCCGCCGCTGCCGCTGACCGGGTATCTGCTCGGGCTCAGCGGTGCGGCCAGCATCGTCGGGATCGTGGGGATCGGGGCCCGGATCGCTCCGTTGGAGCTGGGGTCGATCGTCGGTGGTGTGTTGTTCCTGGCGGCGCTGGTCGGGTTCAGCGCGGCCTGGCTTCGATGAGAGGATCCGTGAGCGCCAGTTCTTGCCTGGCCGTCCTTGGTCTGGGGAGCTTTTGAACCACTGAGTCACTGACTCTATGAGAGCACTGAGGACGGCCGTTCAGTGTCTCAGTGGTTCGGGTTTCCAAGGACATGAGGCGGCGGACGAGAGAAGGGGAGGTTCTGGGTTGGCGCCAAGCCGCCGGACTGTCGTCCAGCGGGAGCGCACTCAGATTGATAAGGTGCCGGTCACCTGGCGGAACGGGGGAGCGGAGTAGGAGGTAGGATGCCAGCGTTTTCCTACAAGGGTTACAGTCTCTTCTATCGGGAGCGCGGTGAGGGGCCGCTGCTGGTGATTCTGCCCGGCAACACGGCCTCGGGAGCCCTGCACGAGGGCGAGCTACAGCACTTCGGCGAGCGGTATCACGCCGTGGCCCTCGACCTCCCGGGAACGGGACGGTCGGAGCGGCTGGAGGTCTGGCCGGACGACTGGTGGCTGGAGGGCGCGCGGGCGGCCGCCGCGCTGGTGGAGTACCTCGTTTCCGGGGAGCAGGCCGTCGTCATGGGCACCAGCGGTGGCGGCGTGGCGGCGCTGCTGATGGCCCAGCATCGGCCGGATCGGGTGCGCGCCGTGATCGCCGACAGCTGCGTGAAGCGCCAGCCGCCCGCGGTGCTGCGCCAGGCGGTGGCCGACCGGGGCCAGCGGCATCCCGACGCGGTCGCCTTCTGGCGGCACGCCCACGGCGACGACTGGGAGCAGGTGATCGAGGCCGACAGCGACCTGCTGCTCCGCCTGGCGGAGCGGGACGGCCGCTGGTTCGAGAAGGACCTGGCTGAGATCCGCTGCCCCGTGCTCCTGACCGGCAGCCTGCAGGATCGGATGCTCCACGACGGCCCTCGGCAGATGGTGGCGATGGCGGAGGAGATACCGGAGAGCCAGCTCACGCTGGTGAACGGCGGCGACCACCCCCTGATGTGGTCGCGAGCCGAGCGGTTTCGCCGCATTGCTGACGCTTTTCTGGCCGCCCTGGATGACGATGATCGAGGAGAAGTAGGCGGTGTATGACCTGGACGCTGGCGTGGCCGAGATCTACGATAAGATCGAGACGAAGACGGCAGATGTCGCGCTGCTGGGGCGGCTCCTCGGGTCGCGGGAGGGACTGCGGATTCTGGAGCCCTTCTGCGGCACGGGACGGATCCTGATTCCGCTGGCCTGCGACGGCCACACCGTCGTCGGGCTCGACCACGCCGCGGGGATGCTGGACCGGGCCAGGGAGAAGGTGAGCGCGCTGGCGCCGGAGGTGCGGAGCCGGATCGCGCTGCAGGAGAGAGACGTGGTAGGCGACGGTTGGCCCCAGGGCTTCGACCTGGTGGTCCTCGGCGGCAACTGTCTCTACGAGCTGGCGACGCCGGAGGAACAGGCCCGGGTCATCGCCCGGGCGGCGGCCTCCCTGCGGCCCGGCGGCCGCGTCTTCGTGGACAACGACCATATGGAGGGGGAGCTCGACCCTTCCTGGTACGAACCTCCCGTTGAGGATGGCGTCTTCCCGACGGGTGAGTGCGCCGACGGCACCCGCCTGGAGAGCCGCTGGCACGTCGTCTGGTACGACGCCGCCCGACGCTTGATCCGCTTCCGCCGCCAGACCCGCATCGTCCGCCCCGATGGGACCGCCACCGAGCACGAGGTCGTGCAGCAGAAGCACCCGCCCAGCGGGGAGGAGGTGGCGGAGTGGCTGGAGGCGGAGGGGTTCAGCATCGAACGGAGGATGGGCGACTACGACGGCAGCGTCTACACGGACGACGCTCCCCGGGCCATCTTCTGGGCCAGGCGGGAGGAGGCGTGATGGCTGACGGACGGGGGAGGTTGGCGTGAGATTCGCCATTTTCACCGTGGGTAGTCGGGGCGACGTGCAGCCGTACGTCGCGCTCAGCCGGGGCCTCAGGCGGAGGGGGCACAGCGTCATCCTGGCGAGCCACCCCTCGATGGCGGGTCTTGTGGAACGGCACGGCGTTCCTTTCGCGCCTATAGGACCCGAGGTTGACGTCGGAAAGGCCGCAGCGGACATCCGGGGACGGTCCCGGAGCTGGTTCCTGGGCTTCATCCGCGTGATGCAGTTCACGGTGTCGGTGATCGAGGAGGCCTCTCCGGACATTCTCCCGCTGGCGGAGGAGGCGGACGTGGTGGTCGTCTCCCACAGCTTCGCCGGGGCCGCCGAGGCGGATAAGCTGGGCAAGCCGACGGTGAGCGTGACGCTCCAGCATCAGGCGATTCCCATCGAGGATCCATCCGCGTCCCTTCCGCGCCGGACGGTGAGGGCCGCCGCGGGGCGGTTGATGGGCATGATGATGGTGCGGCCCTACAACCGGCTGCGGAAGAAGATCGGCGCCCCTCGGGTCAGCTCCATCGGAGAGATGATGTCGCCGCGCTTGAACCTCCTTCCCATCAGCCCCCACGTCGTGGAGCGCGACCCGCGTTGGGGGCCGCGGCACCGGCTGACCGGCTACTGGTTCCTGGACGAGCCGCAGCGGTGGGATCCCTCAGCGGAGCTGCGGGCCTTTCTGGACGAGGGCGAAACCCCGGGGGCCGTCACCCTGGGGGCGATGAGCCTGGGGGCCGGAGCCGATGCGTTGGAGACCGTGGAGGTGGTGCTCAACGCGGTGGAGAGGGCCAGGGTGCGCGCCGTAGTGCAGGGCTGGGACGAGACGATGGCGGCGGTGGAGCTGCCCGACACCGTCTATCACGCCGGTTCCGTGCCCCACAGCTGGCTCTTCGAACGGGTGCGCTGCGTCGTCCATCACGGGGGCTTCGGGACGACGGCCGCGGCGCTGCGGGCGGGGATTCCAGCGGTCGTCGTGCCCCACATCATCGACCAGTTGTACTGGGGTGAGCGCGTGCACGCCCTCGGCGTCGGCCCCCAGGCGATTCACCGCAGCAAGCTGTCGGCGGATAGCTTGGCCCAGGCGTTGGCAGAGGCGTGCCGCGACTCCGCGATGCGGACCCGGGCCGCCGAGCTGGGGGCGCAGATCCGGGCGGAGAACGGCGTGGAGAAGGCGGTTCGACTGATCGAAAGCGTGGTGGGAGGATAGGCGATGATGAGCAAGATAGAGTCGGGAGTTCGCCGCGGTGGAGGAGGGGCAAGCGCCGTATCGTTCCTCCTCCTGGCCCTTCTCGCTCTGCCTCTCCTGGTCGCGGCGTACACGCTGTACGACAACCGGCGCGTCGTGGTCCGCGAGGAGGTCGTCGAAATCAGCGGTCTGCCGCCCGCCTTCGACGGATTTACCATCCTCCAGGTGAGCGACCTGCACGGCAAGCGGTTCGGGCCGGGTCAGGAGCGGCTCCTCCGAACGATGGCAGGGCTCGACTACGACGGTATCGCCCTCACCGGCGACATGGTGGAGAACGACGAGATCGACTCGGAGCCCTTCTGGGAGCTGCTGGCGGGGCTGGAGGGCGAGGCTCCGATCTTCTATACCAGCGGCAACACGGGGCCCTTCGACATCGATCTCTTCACCGGGGAGAGGACGCCCGCGGGGGACGCGCTGGAGGAGGCGGGAGTGACGCTCCTGGACCGGCCGACGTCCATCGTCCGGGGAGAGGCGCGGCTCTGGATCGCTGATATGTACCTCACCCATCGATCCGATGCGATGATCCGGAACGCGAGGACGATGCTGGAGACGGAGCGGGATGCGGCTGAGAAGGAGCGGCTCGAGGGCCAGGTGGCCTACCACGAGGAGCTTAAGGCCGCCTTCAGCGCGATCGAGGAGGAGGACGTCCTGATCGGCGTCGTGCACTACCCGCTGAGCCCCCGCGGCCTCGAGAGACGGAGCGGAGGCGGCCGGCCGCCGTATGATCTGATCCTGGCGGGCCACTACCACGGCGGGCAGATCCGGTTGCCGTTCTACGGCGCCCTCTACGTTCCGGGAGCGACCCTCCCCCGTCGCGGGTGGTTCCCGCCGCAGGAGCTGGTGAGTGGCCTGATCAAGCGGAACAGCACGTACCAGTACGTGAGCCGGGGACTGGGCGCCAGCGCGTCGGTGTCTCTGTTGAACTTCCGCCTCTTCAACCCGCCGGAGGTCAATCTTATCAGGCTGGTGGCTGCTCGCTGACGGTCGGCTTCCCGAAGGGGGCGCTCCGTCAGCGGATCACGGATCCGCTGGGAGCAAGGGGGGGACGGCCGGGGTCAGTCGTCGAGTACGCCGAACTGGGTGTTGGCGGTGGGCTTCCGGATTGTGGCTTAGCTGCGCACGCCATCCGGTTCGAGCGGTTGAGATTGCTCGCAGCGGACGAGAGTCCGCGTCGGGTCGCCGGATTGTGGCTTAGCTGCACACGCTATCCGGCACGAGCTGGTTGACAGCGAGGCGACGGTGCGGTACGTTATCCTGCGCGTATGAAGCAAGACGTCCAGCGTGATTCTTGAGAGGAGAAGGTGTGCGTAAGGTGAGCAAGCGATTCTGGTGCGTGGTTCTGGTAGGTATGAGCCTGGCGGCGTTCGCCCTTCCGGCGACAGCGTCTTCCCATCGGCAGGACGGGGGTGGCTTCGAACCGCTCGACCGGTTCATCGGGTCCGAGATGGCTCGACACCGGATCCCGGGGCTGGCCCTGGGCGTGACCCGCGGCGGTGAGGTCGTTTATCTGCGAGGCTACGGCACGGCGGAGGACGGGCGGGAGGTGA
>Ga0207797_1000352_pt1 | contig 35625 bp, 31 predicted proteins | sample PRCRCaboRojoPR_6_FD_187275 | JGI IMG/M metagenome (GOLD analysis project Ga0207797, IMG submission 187275) | Marine sediment microbial community from Cabo Rojo, Puerto Rico - PR CR 10% Liquid 1 (SPAdes) | ecosystem: Environmental > Aquatic > Marine > Coastal > Sediment | place: Cabo Rojo, Puerto... | reverse complement strand
GGTTTTTTTTTAATCAATAACACAGGATTTTTATTAATGTGCAAATAATCACAAGAAAACGGGGACTAAAGAGACGGTCGGCCCGGCAGGGTTGTGTTTATACTCAAAGGTGAAGTTCCTCATCGGTCCTCTATTCACTCTCCACCCTCCCGGAGAAAGGCAGGAATGATGGACGAAAATTCCCGGAAAGCTCAAGAGTTATTACAGAAAGCGGAGCAGCCGGCCCAGCAGGCCCTCGAGCTGCACCCGTTTTATCAGGGCAAAATGGAAACCACCCTGAAATGCACGGTGCGGGGGATCGATGATTTCGCGATCTGGTACACCCCGGGTGTGGCCGCTCCGTGCCGGGATATTCATGAGAACCCGGAAAAAGTCTACGCGCACACCAGCAAAGCCAACACGATCGCGGTGGTCAGCGACGGCACCCGGGTGCTCGGGTTGGGGGATATCGGCCCTAAAGCCGGCCTGCCGGTGATGGAAGGCAAAGCCCTGCTGTTCAAATACCTCGGCGGGGTGGATGCAGTGCCGATCATGCTGGACACGAAAGACGCCGATGAATTTGTCGAGATCGTGCTCAAAATTCAGGCCTCGTTTGGGGGGATTAACCTGGAGGATATCGCGCAGCCGAAATGCTTTTCCATCTTGGATGAGCTCCGGGACAAGGCGGAGATTCCGGTCTGGCATGATGATCAGCAGGGCACGGCGACGGTCACCCTGGCCGGGCTGATGAATGCGCTCCGGGTGGTCGACAAATCCCGGGAGGAGGTCAGGATCGCCTTCATCGGGGCGGGGGCTTCCAACGTGGCGATCTCGCGGTTGATCTTCAGCTGGGGAGTGGACCCCGGCGGCTGCGTGATGGTGGACAGCACCGGCATCCTCGGCATGCACCGGGAAGACCTGGCCGCCCAAAAAGATCAATACTGCGACAAGTGGCGGCTGTGCCAGGAGACCAACCAGGGTGGCCGGCGGGGGGGCATCGCGGAAGCCATGCGGGGGATGGATGTGGTGATCGCCCTCTCCCAGCCCGGCCCGGACGTTATTCAACCGGAGTGGATCCAGGACATGGCGGATGATCCGATTGTCTTTGCCTGCGCCAATCCGATCCCGGAGATTTGGCCGTGGACGGCCAAAGAGGCCGGGGCCAGGATTGTCTCCACCGGCCGATCCGATTTCCCGAATCAGATCAACAATTCCCTGGGGTTCCCGGGCATCTTCCGGGGCACCCTGGACGTCAGGGCCAGCACAATCACGGATGAGATGTGTTTTGCTGCCGCGGAAGCCCTGGCAGAGCAGATCGGGGATCGGCTGGATGAAGAGCACCTGCTGCCGACCATGGACGACTGGGAGGTTTTCCCCCGGGAGGCGGCCGCGGTAGGCCTGAAGGCCCAAGAGCAGGGGGTGGCCGGCCTGGAAAAGAGCGCCGAGGAGCTCTATGAACATGCCCGGAAGATCATCAAGCGGTCCCGGGATTTGACCGAGATCATGAAACGGGAAGGGTTCATCCCTCCCCCGCCGGAGTAACTCAACCTCGGGTAGTTGAGCAGCAATCGCCCGCGGTGCAGCGGGAGATGGCTGCCTGTCCTGAAAGGCTGAAGCTGCCGGCCGGGAGCCCTGCGTTTTAATGGGGTGATTCCATCGGGACCGGGGACCATCCTGGAGGGCTGCGGCGTCGGATCCAGGTCGGGCCCAGGGCTCTCGTTTGATGTCCAGATGATTCTTTCCCACCCGGTTGGGTCGCGAGGTGAATCAAAACTGAGATTTCTTTATCCTCAAGGCCGGAAACAGTGATATGCTTAGGGTAATTGGTCAGTGACCTGATAATTTGGATGGAGCAGAGTTTGCAAAAAATCAGTCAGCTTCTCTTAATCTTTAGCTTGAGCCTGATCCTGCTGGGATCGATTTCCTGCCTTTCCCTCTCGGACAGCACCCAGGCTGATTCCAGCCCGACCGCGGTGTTGATTCCGGCGGGAGAATATGAGATGGTATTCTGGGACGAAGTGGAGAATCAAAAATCCACCCGGGCAGTTTTCGTGCCGGACGTTTACCTTGACGTCCATAAGGTCTCCAATGCTGATTATGCGCGCTGTGTCCAGGCGGGTGTCTGCCAGCAGCCGGTCAACCCCCGATTTTTTGAGGACAGCGAGTATCAAAACCATCCTGTCGTGTACCTGACCCGGGAGATGGCTGAGGCTTACTGCAGCTGGCGGGGAGCCCGTCTGCCGACAAAGGCCGAATGGGAAAAAGCTGCCGGAGAGGAGCTCTCGGATCAGAGCTATTACTGGGGGGACACCAGCCCGGTTTGTCAGGCGGGATCACGGATGGGGGTGGAGGGGAATCCCGGGGAAGACGTTGACCCCCAAACAGTCCCGGTCGAGCAGGGATCTCCCAATTCCTATGGTTTGTACCGCATGACCCAGGGGGTGTGGGAATGGGTGGGTGATGACAGCGGGTTAGCGATCTACGACTATTCCCCGGAAACAGTCAGTTTCTTGCGTATTTATCGGACCGGCGGCTATGGGCCGCTTTATGAGCGTTTTTTCTGCGGATTCCGATGCGCCAGCTCAAGCCCTGAGTGAACCCCGAAAAAATCTCCAGCAAACCAGATCAATATCGGTCTGCCGCCTGTTCCTCGGAAAAATTAGAGGTGCCTGACAGCTTTGTCACGCGAAGTGAAGGAAAATGATATTATGTAAACTGTGATTAACATAACCTATCTCAAGGGGGAAACCTGATATATAATTACTCGTGAAAAATGTCCTATATAGAGCGGCCTCTGGAAATGGATTTGATGTACTGGGAGATACCTTCCGGTTTGGCAATCCGCCTCGGCTGCCCAAGCCGATTTTTTTCCCGGAATACCGCATGATTTAAGGAGTTAGATGATCATGGCCCTGGAAGGACAGATCCGGAAGATGCTTAGCAAAGTGATTGATCCGGAGCTCGGAAAGAACATCGTCGAAGCGGGGATGGTGCGTGAAATTCAGGTGGAAGGAGACAGGGCGGAAATCACCCTGGCGCTGACCACCGGTGACTGCCCGCTTAAGGCCAGGCTGCAGCAAGAAACGGCTGCAGCTGCCCGGGCCGTGCAGGGGATTGATCAGGCTGATGTCAGGCTTAAGGTTATGAACCGGGAGGAACGGCAGCACCTGATGAGCCGACTTTCCCCGACCATGAAAATGAACCGGGTCGGCCGGATGGTGGCTGTGATGAGCGGCAAAGGCGGCGTGGGGAAATCTTCCGTGACAGCCCTGCTGGCCGCGTTACTGCAGCGGCAGGGATTTCAGGTCGGGGTGCTGGACGCGGATGTGACCGGTCCCAGCATTCCCAAGCTGTTTGGGATTACCGGCCCGGTCAGCGGCACCCCGATGGGGATTGTGCCCATTGAAACTCAGACCGGCATCAAAGTCATCTCCACCAACCTGATGCTGCCTGAGGAGGATCTGGCCGTCATCTGGAAGGGTCCGATCGTGAGCAATACCATCAAGCAGTTTTGGACCGATGTCTCCTGGGGTAAGCTTGATTATCTGCTGCTGGACCTTCCCCCGGGGACCTCGGACGCTACCCTGACCGTGATGCAGGCCATGCCGCTGGATGGGGTGGTGATGGTGACAACCCCGCAGAGCCTGTCCTCGATGGTGGTCAGGAAAACAGTCCATATGTCCCAAGAACTGGATACTCCTATTCTGGGCATCGTCGAAAACATGAGTTATTTTATCGCTCCCGATACGGGAAAGCGGTATGATATTTTTGGATCCAGTCATACCGATCAGATCGCAGAAGCAGCCGGTTCTCCGCTGCTCGGTCAGCTGCCGATTGATCCGGAATTTACCCGGCTGGCTGATACAGGGGAGATCGAAAGGTACGATCATCAAGTCTGCTCCGGGCTGATTTCCTCCTTTCTTGACCATGTCCCTGCCGCGGAACCGAAAACTTACCTTCCCTGGTTGGAGCAGGATTCGTAGTTAAGGGTTTTACTCATAACCTTTTGGCTGCAGTAAGGAGTCCTTAATGGTGAATAAAAATCCCCTTCCCTGTCTTTTGGACCCTGACCAGTTCTATCTGAGAGATATGAACCTGAGTGAGTGTGAGCTGACCTTGTTGGGGGAGGTCAGCCTGGCGGTTACTCAGCTGCTCCAGGTGGAGGATATTCTCGAGCTGGCGCTGCGAACTTTCGCAGACCAGCTGGATATGGACTCGGTCATGATCTACCTGGAAGATCCCATGACGGGCAGGTATGAACTGCGGGCCTCCCGTGGGGTCACCTCGGAGCAGGCGCGAGAGATCGAAAGACGGCGGGCAGCCGGACATGACATCACCCAGGAGGTGATTTCTTCCGGGGAAGGATGCCTGGTGGAGGATATGGCAGCGGATGAACGGTTTCACGGAATCTGGGAACCGCTTGTGTATCGATCCTATGTCAAAATCCCTCTGGTCTCCCGGGGTAAACCCAATGGTGTGCTCGGATTGGTGACCCAAGAGGGAGAAAGGCTGACCGTTCGGGATGTGGAGTTTTTGAAAGTGGTCGGGCAGGTGATCGGGATCGGCCTTGATAATGCCGGGCTCCTGGCCAAGGCAAAACAAAGAGAAAGCAGGGCCAAATCCTTGTATCAATTGGGGGTCAAGATTTCCCCCAGCCTTTCGATCGGGAATGTGCTGGAAATAGTCGCTTATTCCATCCGGGAGATCATGGAAGCGGATCTCAGTTTAGTGTGTCTGGTGGAGGGCGATCCGCCGGAAATGGCCATGGAGGCTATCTCGGGCAGGCGGACAAGCAGCCTGCCGTCCTTCGGGGAGTTCTTCGGCGATCAATCTCCCTGGCGGGAACTGCTCAACGGGCAGTCGATTCAAATGCATGGGGCTGCTGTACAGCAGTCGTCCCTTTATGAGGAGAGTTTTATCCGAAGGGAAGGCGTAGAATCACTGCTGGCTGCACCGCTGATCCGGGCCGGTGTCTTTCAAGGGTTGATTGTCCTGATGCACCGTACTGCTCATCTCTATCCTCAGGAGGATATCCGGATGCTGGACCGGCTCGCTCACCAAGTCGGGCTTTCGATTGAGAACGTCGGACTTTATCAGCAGCTGCATCATATGGGTGCCTTGGAGGAGCGCGATCGTCTGGCCCGTGAGCTGCATGACAAGATCTCGCAAACGCTGGGGTATCTTAAGGTTAAAACTTGCCTGACCCAGGATTTGTTGGCGGATGGGGAGGTCAAAAAAGCCCAGGAAGGCCTGCAGCAAATCAGAAAAGTCAGTGAGATCCTGTATACGGATGTTCGGGAGGAAATCTTCAATCTCAGGGAGAGCGCCGATCAGCAAAAAGGGTTTTTTGAGTCCCTTCAGGATTACCTTGCAAACTACCACACCTTCTACGGACTTCATGTGGAACTGGTGGTGGAGAGTGAGTGTGTCTTGGAAATCCCTGAACAGGTTTCCTGCCAGCTGATGAGGATCATCCAGGAAGCTCTTTCTAATGTCCGAAAACATGCTCAAGCCAGCAAAGTGCTGATCAGCTGCTCCAAAAGAGAGGATCAAATGCTGGTTGAGGTCGCAGATGATGGGCAGGGTTTTCTGGTCGAGGAGATGATGGATCAGGCCCAGGGTAATTACGGACTGCAAATCATGCGCGAACGGGTGGAAGGGATTGGCGGAGCCTTGAGCTTAAGTTCCCGCCCCGGCAGCGGCACCCGGGTGAAAATCCGCTGCCCGCTGACAGGTCATGGTTGGAGGAGTTGAGCATGATGCGCGTACTGCTGGTGGATGATCACGCTCTCTTTCGCTTAGGAACCAGGGAACAGCTGGACTCCCGGCCGGATATTGAGGTGGTGGCTGAAGCCACCAACGGCTTGGAAGCGATCCAGGCGGCCCGGAAGCATCTTCCAGACCTGATTTTAATGGATATCCATATGCCCCATTGCGATGGACTGGAAGCGACCCGGCGGATTAAGAAGGAAATGCCCCAGGTCAAAATTGTGATTTTCACTGTGGCCGATGATGATCAAAACCTGTTTGATGCCATCAAGGCGGGAGCCCAGGGTTACCTGTTGAAAAATCTGGAGCCTTCCCAGCTGTACGACATGCTGGATCGGATCTCGCGGGACGAAGTGGCATTGTCCGGGCCGATCGCTGCCAAGATTCTCAGTGAGTTCAGTCAAACCGACTCCCAGGAAGAGCAGCCGGCCCCGGCGGTCGAGCAGCTGACCGAGCGGGAGGTCGAGGTCTTGGAGCTGGTGGTGGACGGCCTGACCAACAAGGAAATTGGCGAAGCCCTGCATCTCTCGGTCAATACGATCAAAATTCATATGCGGAATATCCTTGACAAGCTGCACCTGCAGAACCGCATTCAAGCGGCTGTATACGCTGTCCGGGAAGGATTGGTGAACGAAGACTCAGTTTAACCAGCCGTATAGCCCGGTCGGGCTATATTTAATTCATAGATATATCCAGGCGGGCTATTGAAAGATAGCCCGCCTGTGCGTTGCAAATCATTCATTATGATATTCCGGGTTCGGGTAAGGGGGACTATAGTTAATGTAAATCATCGGTCAATTTTCAGGGGCCGATGGTGATGGAGTAATTTAATTGCCAAAATCCAAACGGCATGAGGTCAAGAGCAAGGACCAGAACCGATTCGAGGGATCAGAAAAGGAGGACGACTGGAAAGATAAGGTTCATCGGACAATTGTCTTGGGGAAATGAGTCCAATCAGGTTAACTAAGGAGTCTAACATGGCAGAAGTTGAACGAAGAGATCTGAAAAAAGAGCCATCAGAAGAGCCAAAGCAGTCTGGTGGCGGTGTCAGCCGGAGAGATTTCCTGATTGGTGGCGGCGCGGGATTGAGCGGTCTGGTTGTCGGGGGAGTAATCGGCCGCGAAGTATTAGGAAAACCTGCACCTGCACCAGAGGAAGTCGAAGCGCCTGCTGAAGAGGAGGCCCCGGCCGGGGAGGAATCCCCCTATAAAACAGGTCATACCCTGGTCTTTGATCCGTATCAGTGCACGGGCTGTATGCAGTGCGCCCAGGCCTGCGCCGAAAAGTATGCCGATTTCCTCTATCCCGAGGAGACCACCCACCTCATGAACCTGGAATTTTCCAGGATCCGCCCCATGCGCTTCCAGCATGTGGACGTATTGAACTACTGCACCTACTGCCAGCTGGAAGAATGGGCGGAAGGTTCCAGCAAGTTCCCGTGTGAAGCGGTCTGCCCCGAGGATGCCATTGTGACCATCGCCGAAGGGGAAGGTGTGGAAGGGTACTACGGTATGGGCTACAAATGGATTGACCGTGATAAATGCCTCGGCGCTGACAAGTGCTGGCGCTGTGCGGAAATCTGTGAGGACCAGTTTGGTTCCGGGATTTCCTTTGATCCCATTGATAAGAAAGCCCAATCTTGCAGCCGCTGCGGCGGTGATCCGGAATGCGTCAAGGTCTGCCCGGAGCCGGGAGCCCTGCAGTGGGTGCCCATCGGACGAAACGGGCGTTATTATGCCCACCAGCCGACCGCTTATGCTGAACTGCTTTACCGCAAGATGTACAACACGAGGAGGGAGTTATAATGGCCGACTTTTACGGATTCACTGGTAAGATTGCCCGAGTCGACCTGACAAGTGAGACTGTGTCCGTGATTGAACCCGGTGAGGATGTCTACCGGAAGTATCTGGGTGGGTCTTCTCTGGGCGCGTACTTCCTTGTCAAAGAAGGAATTCTCGACCCCTCGGTTGATCCTCTTGGACCGGATAACCTGTTCCAGATCATGATTGGACCCGTCACCGGGGCCGGGGCCAACCCGCGCTCGGTGGTGGTGACCAAGAGCCCTTACAATTTCTTCTGCGCTTCCACCGCCGGCGGACACGCGCCAGCGGAATTGAAAATGGCCGGCTGGGACGGCATCCAGGTGACCGGCAAAGCGAAACGGCCGGTCTACATCGCCGTGATCGACGACAATGTTGAAATCCGCGACGCCTCCGAGCTGTGGGGGATGGAAGTCGAAGAGGCGGAAATCCATATGAAGAAAGCGGTCCTGGCCGATCTCGAAACGCGAGAGGCCATGGTCCGGGACGCCGACTTGACCCCGGAATGGGCCGAAATGCGTCCTCCCAAACGAAAGGGGTTGGGCGAAAAGCGCCTGGCCCACGCCTGGCTGATCGGCCCCGGCGGGGAGAACCAGGTCTGGTACTCCGCTGTGATGACCGAAGGTGCCCGCGCTCACGGCCGCTGGGGCGGCGGCGCGGTCATGGGTTCCAAGAACTTGAAAGGAATCGTGGTTCGCGGCACCAAAGGCCATCAGCTGGCGGATAAGAAGAAGTACATGAGCCTGATCAGGAACGTGCAGGTGTCTCAGTCTACCAACTACTTCTGGCGCTCGTACGGGACGGCCGGAATCGGCGCCCGCTCCGCCTACGTGGAAGATGCGTTCCCGATCCGCAACTGGCAGTGGTGCTGCTGGGCCGATCCTAATGTCAAGGCCATCACCGGTCCGTTCATGGATACCACAAGTTTCATCCGCAAGTCATCCTGTGCCGGCTGCTCCCTGCACTGTCTCTATCCGGTGGAAACCACCAGTGAAGACCCCCTGATGGACGGCGTGATCTCTGATATGCCGGACTGGGAAGCGATGGGGATGGTGGGTGGAAACCTGGGCTTTATGGAGATGGAGGGGTCCGACCCCGGTGAACCTTTCACCGGCGACCACAATGATCAGGCCGAAAACTTGGCCAAACTGCAGTTCACCACCTTCCTGCACGATAACTACGGTCTGGACTTCATCGAGGGCGGCGCCAACCTGGCCCTGCTCATGGAGCTCTATCAGCGCGGCTTGATCTCTGCGGATGATCTCGATGGGATTGAGCTGACCTGGGGTGATGTCCACGCTGTGGATGAGCTGATGAAGAAAATCATCGAACGGGAAGGGGTGGGCGATAAGCTGGCCCAGGGTACCTATGAAACCGCGAAGTACTTTGCGGAGCTGAAAGGCAAGCCGGAGATTATGGATTACTCCATGACCGCTCACCGCTACGGACAGCCCGCTCATGATGTCCGCAGCCCGGCTGACAAGAACGCCCTGGAGTATGTGACCGTCAACCGCGCCTGCGCCCACACCGGCGGCGGCGGATCCGGGTTCAAGCAGGAAGACTACCCGGCAGCTGTCGCGGGGCAGAACGGTACAGCCGCGACCAACTCGCTGTCGATCTGCACCTTTGCCAGCGGCAACTGGGGCGGCTTCACCCTGGATATCCTCAAGGCCGCCACGGGCTGGGACGACTACACGGAAGAGGATCTCAACAAAGTCGGAGCCCGGGAGTACGCTCTGTCCCGGATCTTTGACATCCACACCCAGCAGCTGAAGGATCCCAAGCAAGAGTATGACATGCAGGTTCCTCCCCGCTGGTTCGATGACCCGCTGCCCACTGGGCCCCACAAAGGCGCTGTAGCTTATGAGGGCGATTCATCGAAACTCTTCAATGAAAATCTGCCCGCTTACTGGGAGGCCCGGGGATGGACGAAGGACAAGGGGATCCCGACGGTCGAAACCCTCAAGGAACTGGGCATCGATGATGTGGCGGAGGATTACGCACAAGAACTTCTCTAGCCCGCGCTCAGGCCCAGGGTCTGTGATCTAGCACGACTACAAGGCCCCAACTAGAATTTTCTAAGTTTTAGTTGGGGCCTCTGATCTGTGAGGTATCCGACCGCTGAATCTGCTGGCCTGGTTTGGCCGGGAAGCTTCTGCTGGGGTTCGGATGCTCTCCAGGCGGTCAGGAAGGAAACAAGAAAGCCTGCCTGGAAAGAAGTGGGGCAGGATTTAATAACGGTAGAAAGGATTTATTCTTAGTGTACTGGAAGTACTTTGAGCGCAACTACGGCATTTTTAACCCTGAAGAGCAGAAACGGATTCAAAATGCCCGGGTGGTGATTGTCGGCTGCGGCGGGATTGGGGGAGTGATTGCCCTGGCGCTGGCCCGAAGCGGTGTGGAACACTACGTGCTTTACGAGCACGATACCTACCAGCCCTCCAACATGAACCGCCAGATCGAGTGTTTTGACCATACCCTGGGGAAGAATAAGGCTGCGGTCATCCACAGGGCCCTGAAAGAAATCAACCCGAACATTCAAGCCGAGGTCCATCAGCGGGCCCTGCTGGCGGAAGAGATCGACCAGGCCATTGACCAGGGAGATGTCATTCTCCCTGTGGCGGATGAGTGGCCGCTGAGCATCCATATGCTGGACAGGACGATCGACCGGGGTAAGCCGGCGGTATTATCTTATCCGGTAGGCGCCCTGGCGAGGGTGTGCTCCTTTTTACCCGGGGGCCCTTATGCTTCGGAGTGCCTGGTCATGCCCTATCGGGCGGATATCCCGACCCTGCGCCGGTTCATGGAAAATCCCGACAACCGGCGGATTTTGTTTTATTATCAAAGTGCGGGAGGCTGGCGGGAAGATTGGTTTGAGGGCTGGTGTGATGGAGAGAAACCGCATGCCCAGCTGTGCACGCCGGTCTGGATAGCCGGTTCGCTGGCTGCCATGGAAGTGCTCAAACTGGTGTCCGGCCGCTGGAAGCCGGTGGCCGCTCCGCATTACTGGCACATTACACCGGAAGGAGGCCGGGTGGCTAAATTCAGCCTGGCCCGGCGTTTGCTTTCCCGGTCTACGCGCTACGACTGGGGAGAAAAGCTGCTTCCGGCGCTGGCCCGGCGGCCGTGGTTGGTCAAGCTTTTTACCCGGGCGATTGGTTGAGCTGACTTTTTTAAAAGGGAAGAGTGTGAACAAGATCAAGTTGGGTATTAATATCCTGGCTTTCGTGGCTGTACTGTTAATGGCTTATGCGATGACGCAGCCGTGGTGGATGTTTCAGCTGGAAGGATCCCCCCGCACCGAGGTCTACCCGTATTTGATTGACGGCCCAGGAAGTGAATTTATCGGCTACCGGCGCAGCCCCCAGATGGAAATCCTGACCGGAGTGCTCGGGGCCTGCGTTGTGATGGCTGCAGCGGGGGTCTTTGTGCCCGGGTTAGCCTCCCGAATCCTGCTGGGCTTCTCGGGGACGTTGATCGTGCTCGGCACCTGGAGGCTGCTCTCCCGTCTGGCAGGGGTGGCCGCCCGGTTTGAAATCCCGCTGCAAGGTGAAGGTATAGCGACCTATGACGGCTTTGCAAATATTAACGTCTGGACCCGGCTGGGCTTGGGCACGTATCTGATGCTGGCCGGCGCCCTGTTCGTGATTCTGGGTGCTGTCCTCCACAAGCAGGTGCGGTTGGGTAATTGACATCAACATCACTAACAGGGTGATTATGTAGACGAGGAGGAAGCAATGAAGGGTAAATGGATCTGGATCGTGGTTTTGCTGGTGTCCGCAGTGCTTATCGTCGGCTGTGGAGGAGCGTCTTCAGAACCCGTTGAGGAAGCTGTTCCCACCGCCCATCCGGGGAAATCGGTCATGAACAGCAAGTGTGGAACCTGCCATGATCTCTCCCGGGTGACAGAATATCGGGACGATCTGGAAGGTTGGGAAATGACGGTTGACCGGATGATCCTGCTCGGCGCTGAGCTCAGTGATCAGCAGCGGACGGACCTGATCGATTACCTGGCCCAGGAATACCCCGCGGAGTGATTTTATTATGACCTCGGATTCGCAGGACCAGATTCAGAAGCTGGCCCGGGACCTCCGGGAAGGCAGGATCACCCGCCGGGAATTTGTGCGCAAAGCCGCCCTGCTCGGGTTGGGACTGGGCATTGGGGGTGGGCTGGCCTCCTGCCGCGCTGGAGAGGGCCGGGACATTGCCGAGGTCTGGAGGGGTGAGTACGAGGGGGGCCATTTTGACTACATCACCGTCACCCCGGATCAGACCAAAGAGGCGGTGTCCGCCAAGCTTACCCAGCAGGCCGAGGACCAGCCTACACCCACCCCCCAGCCCCGGCAGGTGAGCTGGTACTGCGCTTCCTGCGGGCTGAGCTTTCGAACGGTGGAAGATCTGCGACGACACGCTGCTGCGGAGCACGCCTGGCGCCTGCCCTACACCGAACAGGTTGAAGAACCGACCTACGCCCGATTTCTGACCGATGAGATCGGACCCTTTTCGGAGCGCAACACCGTGTTTTCTCGGACGGCCTGGGACCAGGAGTATCGGGCCAAGGTAGCAGAATATACCGCGAAAGCTCCCCCGCCGGACCGAAATGATCTGGAAGGAAACGCGCTGGTAGCCGGTTCGATCTATGTAGATGCCACGGCCGGTTCGCTGCATCCCAATTATTACGGCTATTTCGGCCATGTTCACGGAGCGGGAGGCCTTTACAGCTGGGATGATCCAGTGAGCGAGATCGATTATCCGGTCCGCGATCCTGCTCAAATGACCGAGCAGGTCAAGGAAGCCGCCCGATTTTATGGGGCAAACCTGGTGGGGATCACCCGGGTGAATCAGGATTGGATTTATTCGCCTTATTTTGAGCGCGTCACAGGAGAGTCGGGAGAAAACAAGATTGATCACGCCTTTGCGGTGGTGTTGGGGATTGAGATGAGCTGGGATGAAATTAACACCTCACCCGGAAAGGGCGCCAGCGCGGCCACAGCCCTGGCCTATTCCCGTATGGCAGAATTGGCCGCTTCGCTGGCCAAATATATCCGCACCCTGGGCTACCGGGCCATTCCCTGCGGGAATGATACTGCCCAGAGTATTCCCCTGGCTGTCGATGCCGGGCTGGGAGAGCTGGGCCGGAACGGCCTGCTGCTCAGCCCGGAGTACGGACCGAGGCAGCGGATCTGCAAGGTCTTTACTGATTTACCCCTGGTGATTGATCAGCCGGTGGATTTTGGGCTGCAGGATTTTTGTGAAAACTGCCATGCCTGCGCCGCCGCCTGCCCGGTGGATGCGGTCCGGTTTGAAGAACGGACGACCGAGCGGACTTCAATTTCCAACCGCCCCGGCATCCGGCGCTGGCCGGTGAATGTGTCCCGCTGTTATCTGTTCTGGAAAGAAAACGGGAGCGACTGCTCCAACTGCATCGCTGCCTGCCCGTGGGCGCTGAACGTCCATCGGGACTGGCTGGAACCGTGAGTCTGGATTGGATGGTAAAAGGAGTATGCCATGGAAGTAGAACTCAGTACCGTTGATGAAATTATCGACCGACACGGTCTGAACGATAAAGCCTTGATCCCGACCCTGTTAGGGATCCAGGAAACCTATCATTACCTGCCGCCTCAGGCCCTGACCCGGGTTGCCGAGCGGATGTCGATTCCGGCCATCCGGGTTCACCAGGTGGCGGAGTTTTATAAGGCTTTGAGCCTGGAAGCCCGGGGTGAGCATATCGTGACGGTGTGCCTGGGGACGGCCTGTCATGTTCAGGGGGGAGGTCGGTTGATCGATCATGTGGCCCGGGTTCTGCATGTGGAGCCGGGAAATACTACCGAGGATAAGAAATTCACCCTGGAAGGGGTGAACTGCCTGGGATGCTGCAATTTGGCTCCGGTGATGACGGTGGATGGCAAGTACTATGGAAACATGGTTGCCAGTAAAGTAGAGAAGGTGCTTGATCAGTATCGGGACGAGGAGGTGGCTGTCCATGAGTGAAACCAAGATCCTCAAGGTGGAGGAATTAGAAAAACTGCGGGAAGAAATTCTGGCGGGCCGTGATCCCGATCAGCAGCGGATGACTGTTTGTGCGGGCACCGGCTGCTGTGCCTCGGGCGCCCTGGAAGTCAGAGATGCCCTGGAAGAGGCGGTCCAGGCAGAAGCGCTTGACGTGCCTGTGGAAGTCAAGATTACCGGCTGCCGGGGTTTCTGTGAGGAGGGGCCGCTGGTTTCCATTCAGCCCGAGGATATTTTCTATACCCGGGTCCAGCCCAAGCATGCCGAACAAATTGTCAAGAAGACTTTTGCTGAAGGGGAGGTGGTCAAGAGACTGCTTTACCGGGATCCGACCACCCGCAAGCGCTTCACTTACGAACACGAAATTCCCTTTTACAAGGAACAGCAGCGGCTGCTGCTCCACGACAGCGGCTTGATCGATCCCACTTCCATCGAGGATTATCTGGCGATTGGCGGGTATCAGGCTTTTATCAAGGCGGTCCAGGAGCTGGAGCCGGAGGAAGTTATCGAAGAAGTCAAAGCGGCCGGGCTGCGCGGCCGGGGAGGTGCCGGCTTCCCGACTGGAGTGAAATGGGAGCTGTGCCGTCAGGCAGAAGGCGATGTCAAGTACGTGATCTGCAATGCCGATGAGGGCGACCCGGGCGCGTTCCAGGACCGGTCGATTATCGAGGCTAACCCGCACAGTGTGCTGGAAGGGATTCTGATCGGCGCGCACGCCATCGGCGCCTCCGAAGGCTATATTTATATCCGCCATGAGTATCCGCTGGCGGTAGAGCGGCTGCGAACCGCGGTGGAGGCAGCCCGCGAGGTTGGGCTGCTGGGCGAAGATATCCTGGGGATGGGCTTCGATTTTGAGATCAATATCCAGCTGGGAGCCGGAGCTTTCGTGTGCGGTGAGGAAACCGCCCTGATCGCTTCCATCGAAGGAAAAATTGGTGAACCGGTCACCCGGCCGCCCTATCCTGCGGAGAGCGGGTTGTGGGGCAAGCCGACCAATATCAACAACGTCAAAACCTGGGCCTCTGTTCCCTATATCATCAAGCGGGGTTCGGACTGGTATGCCCAGATCGGTACAGAGTCCAGCAAGGGGACCTCGATCTTTTCTCTGGTCGGAAAGGTCAAAAACACCGGGTTGGTGGAGGTGCCTCTGGGGATTACCTTGCGGTCCTTGATTGAGGATATCGGAGGGGGTTCGCCCAACGGGAAGAAGCTCAAGGCGGTCCAGACTGGTGGACCTTCCGGCGGCTGCATCCCGGAAGAGTTATGGGATTTACCGGTAGATTATGAGAGCCTTCAGGAAGCGGGCTCCATTATGGGTTCCGGGGGATTAATCGTGATGGACGAACGGACCTGTATGGTGGATCTCGCGCGCTACTTCCTTGAGTTCAGCAAGTTTGAATCCTGCGGTAAATGCTCCTCCTGCCGGGAAGGGTCCAAGCGGATGTACGAAATCCTGGACTATATCACCCGGGGCTACGGTGAAGAAGGAGATATCGAGCTGCTGGAAGAACTCGGTCAAGCGGTCAAGCAAGCCTCGCTGTGCGGCCTGGGTCAGACGATTCCCAATCCGGTGCTGACCACGATTCGCTATTTCCGGGATGAATACGAGGCTCACATTCAGGACAAGCGCTGTCCGGCCGGAGTTTGCAAAGAGCTGGTCACTTATTATATCGACCCGGAAAACTGCGTCGGCTGTGCCCTGTGTGTGGAACCCTGCCCGACCCAATCGATCACCGGAACGAAGCGAGAACCTTACACGATCAATACCGAGACCTGCATCAACTGCGGCATCTGCTATGAAGTCTGCAATGTTGACGCAGTTGTTGTGGAATAGGGAGTGTTGAACGATATGGTGAAAATAACAATTAATGGAACGAAACTTGAAGTCCCTCAAGGTACCACCATCCTTGAAGCAGCCCGGAAGGCGGAAATTTACATCCCCACCCTGTGTGATCATCCGGACCTGACCCCCTATGGGGCCTGCCGTTTGTGTTTAGTGGAGATCAACCAGAACGGGAAAGCCTGGGTGACCACATCCTGCAATACCGAAGTCCAGGATGGGTTTGTAATTCAGACCGAAACGGAAGAAGTCAATCAATCCCGCAAGGTGATGGCTGATTTCATCCTCTCCCGCTGTCCTGAAGTGGTGCCCCTCCAGAACTTGGCGTCCTCGCTGGGCGTGGACAGCCCTTCCTTCCCCGCTGAAAAACAGGATGAAGATTGCATCCTGTGCAACCTTTGTGTCCGGGCCTGTGATGAAATTGCCGATCACAACATCCTCGGCCTGGTGGGGCGGGGCACGGACCGGCGGATCACGACAGCTTTCGATGCGCCCAGTGAGATCTGCGATGCTTGTGGGGAGTGCATCCCTTACTGCCCCACCGGCGCGATCACGAGACTGGAGGTCCCGGTCATCGGGAAACCCTATGAAAAGAACGCTGTCCGGTGGAAGCGCATCCGCCAGGTGGTGCAGTATGCTGCTCTGCTGCTGTTCTTGGTGCTGATGGGCAGCACCCTGTGGAGCCAGCTCCAGCCGGTGTCGGTCAACCTTTTTTCCCGGATGAATCCGCTTCAGGCCCTGACCTCGATGATCGGGGGAAGGGAGGTGATCGGCAATTTCTGGCCGGTCCTGCTCACCATCGGGGCGACCCTGGTCTTCGGGAGAGTGTGGTGCGCCTGGTGGTGCCCGCTGGGGGCTGTCCTGGAGCTGTTCGGTTTCAAAGGCCGGCGGATCAAATGGCAGGGCATGCGCTACTGGAAGTATGTGCTGCTCTTCAGCGTGGTGGTGATGGCGGCTTTTGGCTCCCTGGCTTTTATGTATTTTGAACCGATCACCATTTTCGTGCGCGGTCTGGCCGCCGCGGGTAAACCAGCCCTGGAATACTTCCGGCTGGAAGACAAAGAGGCGTTTGTCATGCCCGGGTTCCAGTGGTGGACCCTGGGCATTCCTTTCCTGCTTGTGCTCGGGCTCAATCTGGTGGAGAAGCGCTTCTGGTGCCGGTATCTGTGTCCGCTGGGCGCGCTGATCGGTTTGGGATCGAAATTCTCATGGATCAAGCGCAGAGTCAGCCAGATGAGCTGCATCGAGTGCGGGGACTGCGCCGAGATCTGCCCGATGGGCGCGATCAGCCCGGACCAGGACTTCACCAGTGATCCAGCCGAATGCATCACCTGTATGGACTGCGCGGTTCCCTGTCCGAAAGCGGCCATTACCTTTGAGCAAACCCCGTGGCCGGCTCCCCTGGATTATGAATTTGATCCAGGCAGGCGGGAAGCCCTGGCAACCCTGGGCATCAGCGCGGCCGCAGTTGGGCTGCTGGCTGCCGATGTAGGCGGGGTCAAGGCGGCCAAAAAAGAGGTCCTGCGGCCTCCCGGGGCGCAGCATGACCAATTCCTGGCGAACTGCATCCGCTGCGGTCAGTGCATCGAAATCTGCCCGGAGCAGGCCCTGCTGCCTGCGGCATTGGAAGGGGGCTGGGACGCGCTCTGGACCCCGATGATGGATCCTTTCCGGGGCGGGCACTGCGACTATGACTGCAACCTGTGCGGTCAGGTCTGTCCCAGCGAGGCGATCCTGCCCCTGGTTCTGGAAGAAAAGCGCAAAGCCGTGATCGGGAAAGCCAAGGTGAATTTTGACACCTGTGTGCGCTGTATGGACTGTCTCGAACAGTGTCCCTACGACTGCTTCCACGAAGTGGAAGTAGATGGTGTGCGCGGTGTTTTCCCGGAAGTCAATCCGGATGACTGCGTGGGATGCGGCCTTTGTGTATCCGTGTGCCCCGAACAGGAAGAACGGGCCGTTGTGGTCTATCCCACCGGTTCGGTTCCGGCGGATAAATACCAGACCACGCCTTACGTTGAAGAGGCCTGACATAAGCAATCAGAGAGCCCGTCGGACTGCGTGAGCAAGTCCTGACAAAATACGTCGACCAAGCCTAACGATAAACCAGCTCCCGGAAGCCGGACCGCCTCCGGGAGCGGTCTGGGCCCGGCCGGCAGGTTAAACCTGAGCCCGCCGGCGGCAGAACGATCGGCCCGGTTTGTGAAGGACATGAGATCAATCAATGCCGGAGGACCGGAAGGCTGCCTCCGGCAGATTGCCTGAGGTGCTCTTGAAAGCAGTTGGCAGTGCATTCTGGAGGTGGCTGCTCCTGACGGTTTTGGTCGGCAGCCTCAGCTCGTGCTCCCGGCTGAAGGAGCGAGATCCAGCGTTTTTTCGGCCGACGGGTTCGCCTTCACCGGCAGCAGCGCCCGGCGGAGGGCCAGAGGCCTATCAGGTAGAGGTCTGGCTGGACCAACCTCACCCCGTACCGGGGGAGCAGATTGTCCTGCACGGCAGCTTGCTCAAGCATGGTGTTCGTCTGGGAGCAATCGTCATGGAGGGTTATTGGCCGGACCCCGTTCACCCTCCCGGGGTGCCGGACTGTCGGGTCCAGGTGATCTATGGTTCGGGCGTATGCAACCTGGATACCAGCGGGTTTGAATCTGGGCAGGTGGTCACTCTGCGGGTAAAATTTATCTATCAGGGAGAGACTTTCTGGGGCAAGATAGACTTGATTCCCGAGTGAACCTTGGCAGCGAACCAAACGAAGTTACTTGATTGAGGTAGTGATCAAAAGAGGAGCGAAAAATGCCAACTTTAGGAACCACGGAACTGATTATCATCCTGGTTATCGTGATCCTCCTTTTTGGGGTGGGGCGGATCAGCCGGATCGCCGGGGAAATGGGCTCTTCCATCCAAAAATTCCGGCAGGGGCTGCGGGGTGAGGAGAATCAAGACCGGGAGGTATAAGCACAGCGCGCTGACCGGTTTTCACATCCGAAAAGACCGGATTAATCAGCTGCGCGGCTCGAGGCAGCTTCGGTGAGCTCTGATTTCACCGAACGAGTTCAGCAGGTACGCTTTAATCCCCGATCTCAGGGAAGCAACAACCTCCCCGAGAGGATGAAATCCGGATATTGACTAAACCATCCACCTGGGTTTTTCCAGGTGGGTGGTTTGGTTTATACTGAAAGTGAGCCTGGATTGTGGAAGGGTAAAACCCGGGGATCATCCCAGCGAAGGGGCCATTTCCCCAACTCTGGTAGGGGAAAAACACCTGAACCTGGTCCTATAGCAGGTTGACACGATCTTGAAGTAGTATATAATCAAATGCCAAGTGCATCAAATCAACCGGTTATCAGGGGGTTAAGCCCGACAGCGGGAAAGTCCTGACTGTCTGTGGTTGCTGAGAGGAAGGTTGTGATGAGAAAGCAAAATCAGGTCCAAAGACCGAGGCTCTGCCGGGGTGATTTTGCTGTCAACCTGCCTAAATCCCTGGCCATTAATCCCATCAAGCGACATACCTATATTTACCCTACCCGCTAGTTACCGAGGAGGTGATGACCGGCGATCTGAGACCTTACATACTTAGGTTAATTTGTGTGAACCTTTTACATTTCTCAAAGGAGGAGAAACTGTGAAAAAGAAAACTCTCTTTTTGATCATAGCCGTGCTCCTGGTGGGCTCATTTGTTCTGAGCGCCTGCCAGCAGCCCACCGAAGCGCCCGAAGAACCGGCCGCTACAGAAGCTATGGAAGAAGGCGCTGAAGATGACGGCGAGGACATGGAAGAAGAGGATATGGAAGAAGAGGACATGGAGGAAGAGGAGATGGAGGAAGGCTACCAGCCTGAATCTGTTGAGGCTGATTCCTGCGATTACGGCGGCAAAGTGCTGTCCGTGAAAGCCCTCGATGATTACACAGTCGAATTTGCCCTGTGTAAACCGGATCCTGCTTTCATCGCCAAGATGGCCTTCAACGTGTTTGCCGTTCAGCCCAGTGAGTATATCGCTGAGACCGGCGGCGGAGGCAAGCTGCTGGAAGAGCCGATCGGCACCGGCGCCTTTAAATTTGATACCTGGAACCGCGGCGACAGCATTATCTTCAGCCGCTTCGAGGATTACTGGGGCGAGCCGGCCAAGGCCGAGACCCTGGTCTTCCGTTGGTCAACTGAATCCGCTGCCCGGCTGCTCGAACTGCAGTCCGGCACGGTGGATTACATCACCAACATCACCGAAGAGGACATCGAGGCTGTAGAAGCTGCTGACAACCTTGAGGTGGTCCCGCTGCCCGCACCCAACATCATGTACATCGCCATGACCAACACCTTCGAGCCTTTTGATAACCTCGATGTGCGCAAGGCGATCGCCCTGGGTATCGACCGCGAGCGGATCGTGGAAAACTTCTATCCGCCCGGATCGGAAGTGGCTTCTCACTTCACCCCGTGCAGCATCCCCGGTGGATGTGAGGGTGAACCTTTCCACGGCTTCGACCTGGAAGCCGCCCAGCAGCTGCTGGCGGATGCCGGATACGAAGACGGGTTTGAAACCGCCATTTACTACCGCGACGTGTACCGCGACTACCTGCCGCGGCCGGGCGATGTGGCTGTGGAAATCCAGACCCAGCTCAAAGACAACCTGAACATTGACGCGGAAGTGATCGTTATGGAATCGGGTGAGTTCATCGACGAATCCACCAACGGCAGGCTGGACGGAATCTACCTGCTCGGCTGGACCGGCGACTACCCGCACCCGACCAACTTCCTGGACTTCCACTTCAGCAAGCAGAACCCGCAGTTCGGTGACACGTTCCCCTCCATCTACGAACCGCTGGAAGAAGCCAGCCAGATTCAGGACCCGAATGACGCCCTGGATCTCTATGCGGAAGCCAACAATGCCATCAATGCCAATGTGCCGATGGTACCCGTGGTTCACTCCACAGCGGCTTATGCAGCTAAAACTTCTCTGGAAGGCGTCAACAACCCGCCTTTTGGTTCCCCGATCATGCGCCTGATCGACCCCGGCAAGGACACCCTGGTGTTCATGCAGAACGCCGAGCCGATCAGCCTGTACTGCGCGGATGAGACGGACGGCGAATCTCTGTCTGCCTGCCAGCAGGTGGTTGAGGGCCTCTACCGGTACAACACGGAAGGCCGCGCCGAACCTGCTCTGGCGAAAGAGTGCACCGCCAATGATGATCTCACAGTCTGGACCTGCGATCTGCAGGAAGGCGTTAAATTCCACGATGGCTCGGAATTCGATGCTTACGATGTCGTCGCCTCCTTTGGAGCCGGCATTGACGCTTCCAACCCCTATCACGTCGGAAACACCGGGGCCTGGGAGTACTACTCCTACCTGTGGGACGGCTTGATGAACATCGAAGAGTAAACTTTGTTTCATCTAGTCCCGTAAAGTAAGCTGACGCGGGGCAGCGCAAACCACGGTTTTCAACCCTTGTGGGGTCGTGCTGCTCCGCGTTGTAGTATCAAGAAGCGGTAATTATGACTCAATATACTATTCGACGGATTCTCTATTCCATCCCGGTCCTGATCGGTATTCTGGTCGTGACTTTTGTGATCGCCCGCTCCATTCCCGGCGATCCGTGCAAAGCCATGCTCGGCGAAAAAGCCACCGCGGAAGTCTGCGCTCGGTTTAACAAAGAGCAAGGGCTCGACCAGCCGATCCCGGTCCAATTTTGGATTTACATGAACGATGTTTTGCGGGGCGATTTTGGTGAATCCATCCGCTACAGCCGGCCGGTGACCATCATTTTGATTGAGCGGCTGCCGACCACGATCGAACTGGGGTTGACAGCCCTGGTGATCTCGGTCTTGATCGGCATCCCCCTGGGCGTGATCTCGGCCGTCAAGCGCAATTCGCTGATCGATGTCTTCACCATGCTGATCGCCAACACCGGGGTCTCGATGCCGGTCTATTGGCTGGGGCTGATGCTGGCCTATGTCTTTGCCCTGCTGCTCCTGGACACACCGCTCTGGCTGCCTCCTTCGGGAAGGCTGACCGCTGGAGTGATCCCGACCCCGTTTTATGAGGTCTGGGGTCTGAGCGTGGTGGAAGAAACCTTCCGCTACCACGTCCTGGAATTTTTCGCGAATATGTATCTCTTGAATTCCCTGATTACGTTCCAGTGGGAGGTGCTCAGGGATGCGGTCAAGCACCTGATCCTGCCTTCCCTGGCGCTGAGCACCATCCCGCTTTCGATCATCGCCCGGATGACCCGGTCGAGCATGCTCGAGGTGCTCCGGCAGGATTATATCCGGACCGCCCGGGCCAAGGGACTCCGGGAATGGCTGGTGATCCTCAAGCATGCCTTCCGGAACGCCCTGCTGCCGATTTCGACGATCATCGGCCTGCAGCTGGGCACCCTGTTCGCTGGGGCGGTGCTCACGGAAACTATTTTTGGGCTGGCCGGCGTGGGGCGGATGCTGTTTGAAGCCATCACGGCCCGCGATTTTCCGATCGTCCAGGCCTTCACGGTCGTGATTGCCATCGGCTATGTGCTGGCCAACCTGCTGGTCGACCTCTCATACGCATTCATTGATCCGCGGATTAAATTGGATTGAAATATGGTCTCAGAACTTAACGACACCAAGGAAAAGGGGAAAGATTACCGCTCCAACAGCCTGTTCTGGGTGACCCTGCGGAGCATTGTCCGCCAGCGGTCCGCGATCATCGGGGGATCGATCTTGATCATCCTGGTGCTGGTGGCAATTTTTGCACCCGTGATCGCACCTTATGACCCGGAAGAGGTTCTGATCGGCAAGGAGGACATCCGGAAAAGGGCCGATCCGTGCATTCACCTGCTCGGCTGCCCGGAAGATGAACCGCAGCACATTCTGGGCGTGGACGGCAATGTCCGGGATGTGTTCAGCCGGATCATTTTCGGGACCAGGGTTTCGCTGTTTATCGGATTTTCCACGGTAGGTTTTGCCATTATTGTGGGCACCCTGCTGGGAGCGATTGGAGGTTACCTCGGCGGCTGGCTGGATAATGTCATCATGCGGGTGATGGATGTGCTGCTGGCTTTTCCGTCCCTGCTGCTGGCTATCGCCATCGTGACTGTGCTGGGGAGAGGGCTGCAGAACGCGCTGCTGGCGATTGCGATTGTCTCCATCCCCCGTTATGCCCGGGTGATCCGGGGCAGCGTGCTCTCCATCAAAGAGCAGGAATTCGTTTCGGCTTCCCGGGCCCTGGGCGGCGGACATCTGCACATTCTCTTCCGGCGGATCCTGCCCAACGCCATTCCCCCCCTGATCGTGCAGGGCACCCTGGGGATCGCTGCGGCCATCTTGGAAGCGGCCGCCCTGTCTTTCCTCGGTCTGGGCGCCCAGCCGCCTACCCCGGAATGGGGCACCATGCTCGGATCGGAGCGCAATCAGGTCTTCACAGCGCCCCACCTGGTGTTTTATCCCGGCCTGGCGATTATGATCACCGTGCTGGCCTTCAACCTGCTCGGTGACGGACTGCGGGACGCCATCGATCCCCGCCTGAAAGAATAATTGTAGCGGAGTTAAATCAGTGACTGAACAGACACAGCCTTTATTGCAAGTACAAAACCTCAAGACCTATTTCTTCACCCGGGACGGCGTGGTCAAAGCCGTGGACGGGGTGGACTTTGAGGTTCACACCGGCGAGATCCTCGGCCTGGTGGGGGAATCTGGATGCGGCAAGAGTGTGACCTCTTTTTCAATCCTGCAGCTGGTTGACCAGCCTGGAAAAATTGTCGATGGTCAGATCAAATTCAAGGGACAGGATTTGCTGGAGCTGGAAAAGAAGGAGATGATCAAGATGCGGGGTGACCGGATCTCGATGATCTTCCAGCAGCCGCAGAGCAGCCTGAACCCGGTTTTCAAGGTCGGCAGTCAGATCGCGGAAGTTTTCAAGATCCACGATCCTGAGATTGAGAAAAAGGTCGCCTGGGAGAAAGCTGTCGATCTGCTTGATATGGTGGGGATTCCGGATGCCCTCAGTAAGGCTCACGCCTACCCGCACGAGATGTCCGGCGGCCAGGCCCAGCGGGTGATGATCGCCATGGCCCTGGCCCTCGAGCCCGAACTGCTGATTGCCGATGAACCAACCACGGCCCTGGATGTGACTATTCAGGCTCAGATCCTGGACCTGATCCTGGAGCTTCGGGATCGGATGGAGACCTCGGTGATCCTGATCACCCACGACCTCGGGCTGATCGCGGAAACCGTGGATCGGGTGGCGGTGATGTATGCCGGACGGGTTATCGAGCAGGCGGATGTGGAAACCCTGTTCGAAGATCCCCAGCATCCTTATACCAAAGGGCTGATCGCCTCGGTGCCGATCCTCGGCCAGGTCAAGGAAGAGTTGGAAGTGATCCCCGGCTCGGTGCCCAATTTGATCGACCTCCCTCCCGGATGCAAATTTGCCCCCCGCTGCCGGGCCAGAGTGGAAAATGAGCTGGAAATCTGCACCGAACTGGAGCCGGATTTGCTCGCCGAGGATTCAGGTCATTCTGTTCGCTGCTGGCTCTATCAGGACCATCCCGACAAAGTGGAATTAAGCGAGTGACAACGAGGACAGGCATGTCAGAACAAGCCAACCAAGAGCTTATCCGTGTTGAAAATTTAGTCAAGTACTACCCGGTCTACGGCGGCGTGCTCCGCCAGGAAGTGGATCAGGTCCAGGCGGTGGACGATGTCAGCTTCACCATCAAAGAAGGTGAAACCCTCGGCCTGGTCGGAGAATCCGGATGCGGCAAGACCACGGTCGGCCACACCATGCTCAAGCTGCGGGAGCCGACCAGCGGCAGCGTGTTTTTTGACGGAAAAGATGTGTTCCAGCTCTCTCCCAAGGAGATGAAGGCCATCCGCCGGGAAATTCAAATTGTATTTCAGGACCCTTATGCTTCCCTGGATCCGAGGCTGCCGATCGGGGAATCGATCTCAGAGGGCTTGAAAATTCACGGCATCGGCAGCAACCACGAGCGGGTGGAGACTGTCCTGGAAGCGCTCAAAAACGTCGGGCTGGAAGATTACCACGCTCACCGATATCCGCATGAATTCTCAGGCGGTCAGCGCCAGCGGATCGGGATTGCCCGGGCCCTGGCTCTCAACCCCAAATTCATTGTCCTGGACGAGCCGGTATCCGCCCTGGATGTGTCCATTCAGGCTCAGGTGTTGAACATTCTCCAGGACCTGCAGAAGGATTTCGGTCTGACCTATTTGTTTGTGGCCCACAACCTGGCCGTGGTTGAGCATATCTCGGACCGGGTGGCCGTGATGTATGTGGGAAAGATCGTCGAGCTCGCCGGGAAGGAAGACCTGTACGCGCGGCCGCTTCATCCTTACACCCAGGCCTTGATGTCGGCCATCCCGCTTCCGGATCCGACCAAAAAGCGGGAACGGATCATCTTGTCCGGGGATGTGCCCAGCCCGCTTAACCCACCGACCGGCTGCCGTTTCCATCCCCGCTGTCCGATTGCGGAGCCGCGCTGTGCGGTGGAGGAGCCGGAGCTCAGGGAGCTGGCCCCGGGACACACCGTGGCCTGCCACTACGCGGAGCAGTTTCTCTAGCCGCTGCAGGATTGACCCTGGAGGTCAGCTTGAAATCCTTCTGCGGTCAATCAAGCCCAGAACTGGGGAGCTGATCCATACCAGGGAAGAAAGACCTCGGAGGTGTTGTTAGCGACCTCCGGGGTCTTTGTATTTATGGGACCTTAATTGACATTCTCAAAGCCCCAGACTACAATGTAGGTTACGAAACAACCACCGTGCTTTTTAACATAGAAGCTGGGGAGGGAGCATGAGCGCCTGGCGGGGAAAATATGCCATAGGCTTAACGGGAAATATTGCCACCGGTAAAAGTGTGGTCCGGAAAATGCTGGAACACCTGGGTGCTTATGGTATTGATGCGGATGTGCTTTCAAACCGGGCCATTTCCAAGGGGTCCCCGGGATATCAGCCGGTGATCGATACCTTCGGCCGCTGGGTTCTGGATGCCAACGAGGAAATCAATCGGAAAAAATTGGGCAATCTGGTTTTTTCCAATCCAGAGGCGATGGCCAAGTTGGAAGAAATTGTCCATCCCCTGGTGCGGCAGGCTCTGGACGTGCTCGCCCGCAGGACCAAGCAGCGGGTGATCGTCATCGAGGCCATCAAGCTCCTGGAAACCGATCTGCACACCATGTGTGATCAGATCTGGGTCACCCGGGCGCCCTCCGCGCTGCAGTTGGAACGTTTGCTCGATAAGCGTAATCTCAGCCGCAAGGAAGCCCAGGACCGGATCAACGCCCAGGCCCCGGCGACTCAGAAATTAACCAAAGCCGATGTCGTGATCGAAAATGATGGGCCGTTCGAAAAAACCTGGGATCAGGTGTATCAAGCCTGGCAGGAGATCACCGAGGCCAAGCCCGATTACCGGCCGGCACCTGCCCAGACAGTCGGTCAAATTGAAGTTCGCCGGGCGACCCCGGAAGATGCGGATCAGATTGCCTCGTACATTACCGAGTATACGGGCGGAAAGCGGAGAATGAACAAATCCGATGTGATGGCCGCTTTCGGTGAGAAAGCTTACATGCTCCTGCGCTCGGACGAAGAGATGGTTGGGCTGCTCGGCTGGCAGGTAGAGAATCTGATCACCCGGGTGGACGATGTCATGCTCAAGAACGGGATGGCTTTCCAGAACGGGCTGCAGGCTATGCTCAGTTACGTGGAGGAAGCTTCCCGGGAGCTGCAAAGCGAAGCGGCCCTGCTTTTCCTGCCCCCCTCCGTGGCCCAACATGAAAACTTGTGGGGTTCTCTGGGGTATAAGGCCAGGACAGTCAAAGATCTCGGAGTCCGTGCCTGGCAGGATGCGGTGATGGAATCCATGCCGCCGGGAACGGTGCTGCTCTTCAAGCAGCTGCGCAAGGACCGCGTCTTACGCCCCATGCAGTAACCGCGCACGGCCAAAAAGTTGGGTGTGTCAGTGCTTCAAAATATCATTGAATATCTTTATTTCATATTCCAGCGGGCCAATTGGTTAAGCATTCTGGACATCCTGTTGGTCACCGCAGTGGTGTTTTTCATCCTGTACCTGCTGCGGGAGACCAAGGCCCTGGTGCTGCTCCGCGGCGTGCTGGTCCTGATCGTGGTGATCAGTTTGCTGACCAGCCTCCGGGTGCTGCCCGCTTTTTCATGGCTGGTGAGCAACACCCTCCCCACCCTCCTACTGGCTATTCCCGTGATCTTTGCCCCGGAAATTCGGCGGGCCCTGGAGCGGATCGGAAGGACCGGCACCATGCTTACCCGGGAAAGTTATTCCCGAGAGATTGAGCGGGTGATCAACGATATCACCCAGGCCGCCCGCCACCTATCGGATCACAAATTTGGAGGCCTGATCATCCTCCGCCGGCTGGATCCTCTCCAGGAGTATGCCGAGACCGGGGTCCGGCTGGATGCCCGGGTTTCCCCGGAAATGCTCATTCAGATCTTCTATCCCAAAACCCCGCTGCATGACGGCGGCGTGATCATCTCGGAGGAGCGGATTGAAGCGGCAGGCTGTGTGCTTCCGCTGTCCTCCAGCGGTGTGCTTGATGAATCTCCGGGCCGTTCGATGGGCCTCCGCCACCGGGCTGCTCTCGGGACGGCGGAAGAATCGGATGCAGTGGCAATTGTGGTATCCGAAGAAACCGGGATCATTTCTCTGGCTTATGATGCCAAAATTGATAAGTACGTCTCGCTGGACGAGCTGGAAAAACGCCTGCTAATTTTTTACCGTCCCCCAGATGAAGATCAAACTTTTTGGTCTCGGATCAGGTCTAATTTTAAGGATTTGTTTGAATGAAATTATTCCGCTGGATCAGTGACAATCTCGCGACCCTGCTGACTGCATTTGTGTTGGCGATTGTGATCTGGGCCTCGGCCGTGACAGCTGCCAATCCCAACCGGGAAGAAGAGATTAATATTCCCTTGGAAATCCGGAACCAGAGCGAGGATATCCTGGTGGTTGACCCTGTCCCGGAATTTGTGACCGTGACCGTGCTGGCTCCGGAGTCGGTCCTGGAACAGCTGCAGCGTGACAATTCCTTGAAGGCCTGGATTTCTCTCAACGATCTGGATAACGGCACCTACCGCGTTCCTGTCGAAATCGATATCCCGGACCAAATCCGTCCCGTCCGGATCCTGGAGAGGAATCCCTCGGTCCTCGAACTGCGCCTGGACAACCTGGTCCAAAAAGCGCTCCCGATCACTACCAGCGTGGAGGGGATACCGGCGATTGGATACAAGGCCGGTTCGGTCAGCTGGGGCCGCGAAAATGTGACTGTGGTCGGCAGGGAAGATCTGGTGGAGCGGATCGTTCGGGTGGAAGCCAGCCTGGATATTTCCGATGCCGATGAAAGCATCAGCCGTCAGGTCGAGCTGATTCCGCGGGATCAAAACGGCCAAGAGGTCACCGGTGTGGATCTGAATCCGGAGATTATTTCTGTCACGCAGGAGATCATCCTCCAGGGAGGCTACCGCAATGTGGCGGTCAATGTCGTCACTGAGGGCACGGTAGAACCCGGATACCGCTTTACTTCGATTACTCCGGCTCCTCCAACCGTGATGGTTTTCTCGGAAAATCCCCAGCTGGTGGAGCAGCTGCCCGGGTATGTCAATACCAAGCCGCTCGACCTGACCGGGGTAGATGATTACCTGGAGACCCTGCTTGAATTGGATCTTCCTCAGGGGGTGACCGTGGTGGGAGACTCCACGGTATTGGTTCAGGTCAACGTCACCGCGATCGAGACCACCATGGCGGTATCGCGAGAGATCGAGGCCATCGGACTGCTGCCCGGGCTGCAGGCCGATATCGCACCTCTTCAGGTCAGCGTGCGCCTGTCCGGCCCGGTTCCCACGCTCGATAACCTCACCCTGAGAGATGTCCGGGTGCTTGTCGATTTGACCAACCTCGGAGAGGGCGTTCATACGGTAGAGCCTTCCGTGGAAATTCTCCCGCAGGATTTAACCCTGGAAGATATCTCCCCGACATCGGTGGAAGTGACCATCTCACAGGGGCCCACACCGACGCCAGGCTCTTGATGGCCGTGCAGCCGTTTTCCCCGAGGCAACCTCAATGAAGAGAAAACCAGTTGTTGCGATAGTCGGCCGCCCCAATGTGGGCAAGAGCACCCTGTTCAACCGCCTGGCGGAAGAACGCCTGGCGATCGTGGATGATGTGCCGGGTACCACCCGGGACCGCCAGCTGACCGAGGTGGAATGGACCGGGGTAGTTTTTGACATCATTGATACAGGCGGTTTGGACCCCACCCAGGTCGGCCCGGGAAAGGGTCAGGAACCGCTCTCTGTGGGCTCACACCAGTTTATCGAACAGATTCGCCGCCAGGCAGAAATAGCCATTCAAGAGGCGGATGTGATACTACTTGTGGTCGATGGGCAAAGCGGTGTGACTCCGGCAGATCGAGAGATCAACGATACGCTGCGGAAATCCCAGCACCGGAAGGATGGAGAGCTCTTTCCCAAAATTATGCTGGTGGTCAATAAGTGTGAGAGCCGGGAGGTCCAGCAAAATGCGGTGCAGTTTTATGAGCTCGGGTATTCGGAACTGCATTTGATCTCTTCAATTCACGGGACGGGTGTGGGGGATATGCTGGATGAATTAATCGACCTCTTCCCGGACCCGGGTGAGGAAGAGATTGATGATTCCTTGAAAATTTCCATCGTCGGGAAGCCCAACGTGGGAAAATCCAGTTTGCTCAATCGGCTGCTCGGGGAGGAGCGGGTGATTGTCAGCGCGATCCCCGGGACCACCCGGGATTCGATCGACACCCGGGTTGATTTTGACGGGGTCCCGCTGACCTTGATCGATACCGCCGGGATCCGTAAGCGGGGGAAAGTGCAGCCGGGGGTGGAGCATTACAGCGTGGTCAGGGCCATGAAAGCCATTGAGCGGTCCAATGTCTGTTTGCTGGTTGTGGACGCTTACGAGGGGGTAAAATCACAGGATACGCATATCGCCGGGCATATTTTGGATGAATGGAAAAGCGTGATCGTCGTGGTCAACAAATGGGACCTGATTGAAAAGGACACCCATACCATGGCGGAGTACACAAAATTTGTCCGCTACGAATTGAACTTTATGGATTACGTGCCGATCCTTTTCACTTCAGCTGAGACCGGCCAGCGGGTCGATCAGATTTTACCCCTCGCGCTGCGGGTTCACCAGGAGCGGCTGGTCCGGCTGCCGACCTCCCAGATCAATAGGATCATCCAGCAGGCCCAGGATAAACATCCGGCCCCGTCCAAGGCCGGACGCCATTTTAAAATTTACTACGGGGCTCAAGTCTGGAACGATCCGCCCACAATCCTGCTTCATGTCAATGATCCGGAACTGGCTCATTTCACCTACCTGCGTTATATTGAAAACCAGATCCGGGAAAAGGCGCCTTTCCTGGGAACCCCGATCCGCATTCGCCTGCGGGCCAGCTGAGCCTGTTGAGCGGTTATCTAAAGGGATTTTGAGTTTTTGCCCCCATCCTTGGGAACCGTTTTCTGCCCTTTAGAGCGGACCGATGTCCCCTTGCCCACCTACCGTTCCGGATATATAATCGGACATACAATCTTCGGGTATGTAATTTATGGAACAGGAACAGCTCAACTCATTGGAAGTGGAACCGGGCCAGGAAAAGTCCGGCAGGTCGAAAGGCCTGACGGTCTTGATGGATATTCTGGAAACCCTGCTGCTTTCCGTGGTGCTCTTCTTTTTGATTAATGCGGTCTCGGCCCGGATTAAAATTGACGGGTCGAGCATGGAACCCAGCCTGCACAACGGTGAGTTTGTAATTGTCAGCAAACTTAATTACCGTTTCGGGGAACCCGAGCGCGGTGACGTGGTGGTTTTCGATTATCCGAAGAACGTCACCCAGGAATATATCAAACGGGTGGTCGGCCTGCCGGGCGAGACCGTGACGATAGAAAACGGCACGGTGTATATCGACGGACAACCGCTTCAGGAACCTTATGTGTCTGAACCTCCTGCTTATCAGGGCACCTGGGAGGTCTCCCGGGGTTCTTTGTTTGTGCTGGGAGACAACCGGAATAATTCCTCTGACTCTCATGACTGGGGCGAGGTCCCCAAAGAAAACTTAATTGGAGAAGCCCTGCTGGTGTACTGGCCGCCCCCATCCTGGGGTTTGGTAAACGGCGCAGAACCCGTGCTGGCTTCTAAATAATCATTTCCAGGATCTTTTCTATTCCTGCCTTTGCTGGTGCTGGTCAACGATCAAAACACTGAGCCCGATCAGGTATCTCGGGCCGGTTTGCTCTCAAGGTTATCAAGTTGGTCCCATGTCAGCTCAATCGCTTACCACCCGACTGATTCCGGTTCATATCCTCACCCTGAGCTACCGCATTCTGGGGGATGTTCGGGTGACTAACACCGGACTGAACGGCGTGCTGACAGATTCCCGGAGCGCTTTCATGCAGGTGACCAATGCCAGCGTGGCCCGGCTGCATCAGCCGGACAAGCTGGTCAAGGAAATGGAAGAAATTCGTTTGGTCAAAGCGCAAATTCACAGCGCGAGCTTGAAACGCAGACAGGATGTCGGCCCCAAACCTATTTCCCGGCCGGGGTATTCCCATGTCAATCATTTCAAGGTGGAAATGACTGATGCGGCTTTTGAATATGAAGGGGTTTTTGAATGGCCGGGGCGTTTTGACTTCACGGCGGTCATCTCCGGAGGATCCTGGGAATTTTTGCCGATTTACAAGGGTATAGTCCGGTCGATCGAAATTCCCGAATTTACCGTGCCCAGCCCGGCCATGCTGGTCAACCGCAATCATATTGCCACCTTTTCTCACACCCTATATAAAGAGAATCAAACCCCTGACAATACTGGCCTTTATTAGGGGTTGACCCCAACCTGATCCAATGGTAAAATTTTTGCCGCTTGCTCTTACCAAAGGGCAGTCGCATCAGCCCCCATCGTCTAGGGGACCAGGACATGACCCTTTCAAGGTCAAGACCGGAGTTCGAATCTCCGTGGGGGCACAAGAAACAAAACGCCGTCCGCAGGGCGGCGTTTTAGTATTAAACGGGGCGGGTACGGCAGTTCTTCTTTCTGGATAGGTTGTTTTCAAATTGCTCTAATGATCTGGGAAAGTTGGTCCTGGTCCTGGTCCGTTCCGGCGCCGGACAGCAGGTCGGTCGTGGAGGAATGCTGGACATCTTGGACCAAAGAATCCGGACGCTTCAGCAGTAACTTAGGGCTGGAGGATTTGGTTCGCAGGGAAGGGTGATTGGGCCCTGGGCGGCTGACCCAGAACAATCAAGTTAAGCTTCGGGTTGAGTTTTTATTTGGTCCCGGCCGGCCTGCTTGGCCCGGTACAGGGCCTGGTCAGCCTCTTCGATCAGCGGTTCCAGCTTCGGGGAGCTTTCTTCACAAGCCAGACCGATGCTGATGGTGATCTGAATTTCCCCTGCATCGGTGGAAATGGCCTGTTCCCGGATGCTCTCCAGCAGCCGCCGGGCGATCTTTCTCCCTTCTTCCTGGCTGGAATTAGAAAGCAGGATTACAAATTCCTCGCCGCCGTATCTCCCGATCAGGTCCGCTTCCCTGAGCTCTTCCGCCAACCGCCGGGTGATTGCCACCAGCACCTGGTCCCCTACCGGGTGTCCGTATTGATCATTGATCCGTTTGAAATGGTCGAGGTCAACCATCAGCAAACACAGCGGTTGGTGATACCGGCGGGCATGTTTGAACTGCTGCTGGGCAAGCAGGGTAAATCCCCTGCGGTTGTTGATCCCGGTCAGAGGATCGGTGATCGCCAGCTGCTGAATTCGCTCATGCAGCCTGGCGTTTTGAATCGCTGCTGTCGCTGTGGCTCCGAAAGCTTGCCACAGCCGGAGGTCTGCTTTCTTCAGGTATTCTGGATCTGAACTGTACAGGATCAGGAAGCCCAATGAGGTTTGATCAGTGAGCAGGGGGATTATCAGTTCAGATCGTTTCTCTTCCGCTGGATCTGCTGAGCCCTGATCAAGCAGCCGGTGCGGTTCACTGACAATCAGCGGCCGCCGCTCCTGGTTGGCCTGGTTAATTTTTTTCTCCAGGACGTCCAATATGGATTCCAGCTCGGGAACTTCATTCCAGCCCCGGCTGGCCTTAATCGAATAGCCTTTCTTTGTGTCATCCTTTAAAAGCAGCAGCCCCCGGAAAGCCTTGGGAAGAGCTTCAAACGCTGCGGCCATGATATCGTCCAGGAGCGGATCGATCTCGAGGGAGGTCAGCAGTGAGCTGGCGGCATGATAGAGGGCGTTCAGCTCGCGGGTCCTGCGCTGTTCGGACTGGTATAAATTTTCCAGCTCGTGATTCTTTTTGGCCAATTCCCGCTGGATGGACACCAGCTCATTGTTCAGCCGGCTGAGGTCGTCGATCACTTCTCCCTGTTGGTCCTGCTGACGTTCGGCTTCAGCCTGCCTTTTGGCCTGCTGGCGGATTTGATTGGCCTGCAGGCTGCAGATCCGCATCATCTCTTGGAACTGGATCTCCAGGTTGCCCGGTGCAGAGGAGCCGACGATCAACTGCTGCTCTCCCTGCTTACCGCCGGTAAAATGAAAGGTTTTCAGCTCGCTGTCAACTTCCACCACGAATTCCCAATTCGAAGCGGCCCCTTTTTTATCCAGGGTTTCCAGAAAGCGGAGCGCTTTTTGAGAGCTGCCTTCCGAAATCAAGGTGTTAAAGGGGGCGCTGGGCTCCAGATCAGCAGTGATCTCGGTGTCATCCCGAAGGACATTCTGCACTCTTCCAAACCGGTCGCAGATTACCGCCAGGACGAGCGTTTTGTTTGCAGTCATGGGATCTTTTTCCCCGCTCAGTGATTAAACAGCTTCTCCACCGTGTTGAGAGCTGCCCCGGCATCAGAGGCATGCCCGTCAGCTCCAACTTTTTCCCACAGGTCTGGATCGATGTTGAAAGGACGGCCTCCTACCAGGATCGGGATGTGTTTGCCGGGCGGAGAGGTTTTGACCGCTTGAATTAAGCCGCTCACCTTATCAAGGTGGTAGGTAATGGTGGTGGAGATGCCCAGCAGGTCGGGTGCTTTCTCATCCAGGGCGGACAGGATATCTGCTGATGGCGTGTTGGCTCCCAGATAATATGTATCCCAGCCTTCCATTTCAAAGAAATCAGCCACCATGCGGGCGCCCAGTTCGTGGAGCTCATCGTTCACGCAGGTCATGATCATCCGCCGGCCGGTTTTTTCTGAGGACATAATCTGGGGGTACAGCTGGGACATGATCAGCTGGGTGGCTGCTGTGCAGTAGTGTTCGTGGGCCACGCTGATTTCGTTGATCTGCCACAGCCGACCGACTTCATGCTGGGTCGGCTGGAAGACGTGCAGGTAAATATCCCGCACGGGTATGCCGCCATCCACCTCCCCCATTATCAACCGGGCCGCTTGGGCCCGCTCCCCGGCGAGCAGCAGGTCAAGATACTCTCGGGCAAGTTCAGCGTGCGGTTGATCGGGAGTCATGACGCTGGCCGGGCTTTCCTGGACGGCGGTCAGATCTGATTCGGCGGCTTCCAGATAGGTTTCTGCCAGAGCGTACAGCTCAGGGTCCAGATTTTCTTTCAAGACCTTCCGGGTGATCTCCAGGGTGGTGGGCAGCACCTCCGGGCTGAAACCTAACCTGTCGAACAGCACTTTTACCCAGGCGGTGTAATCTGTAAACAGGCGGGGGCTCCGACCGGCGACCGCCTTGGAAAGGTAGTCCAGATGATACTTGGTATCCCGGATGCTTTTCTGGTAGCCTTCCTCTCCGTAGCTTTCCCAGCGCTTTTTCCGCCGGGCGTACTGCCGGGAAACAATTTCTTCAGCCAGAAGGTCTTTCCGGGATTCAATGATCCGGTTAAATTGATCATTAAGGTCAGGCATGGTCTTTTCCTTGATCTTGGGGCTGTTAATTATAGTCCATCCCGGCAGAATTTATCGTGAGGTTTAGTTCAATTTGTGTTTAAGGGAGGTGATTCTGACCTGTCCTCAGGTTGTGAAAAAAGACAGCCGCCTGATCAGGCGGCTGTCTGCGGGTTTCCGGATCAGCGGTCTCAGCCCAGTTCGATCGAACCGCGTTCTCCGCCGGGATACCACTCGATCTCAATTTCCAGCTGGCGCTTTTTGCTCCCCTTCTTACGTTTTTCCTGAAGCTCAACTTCCAGGGTCACCGGATCGGGAAGAGAGACACTGACTTCCTCTCCACCCTGCTTTAAGGTGAGGGTGTTGGATTCAATTTTTCCGGCCAGATCCCGCAGGAAATGGGCCACTTCCGCCAGACTGCGCTTTTCTTCACTCTTCATCATCACGTTCTTTCTTCCGCTCATATCCACCTCCAAAATAGGCTGGTTGGTTTTCTTGATTTAATTCTACTGGATCTCCCCGGGATAAGTTTAAGAAATGTATAAAATCCTCTCGGGACGCGGAGCTTTATCCAAAGGTTTCCTGGTAATCGGCGATCGCGGTCTGAACCACTTTTTGGGCATGATCCACCCCGTAAGGTTCACCGACAATCACCTGCGAGACCTCATAGGGGCGGAGTTTGTAGGTGCTGAAATAATGGCTGAGGCGCTCCACCACGGCATTGGGCAGTTCTGAAAGGTTCCGAACCTTACCCCACAGGGCGTCGTTTTCCAGCACCGCGATGATCTTATCGTCCGCCTTGTTGTTGTCCAGGGTGGGGAGGCCCCCGACGATAAAAGCCCGGAGCAGCACATCGCCCCGGCTGATCGACCGCTCGCTGAGTACGCAGATATCCAGCGGGTCACCGTCCCCGCCCCGGGCATTTTGCATCAGCGCGCCTACCTGTTCACCGCAGTAAGTCCGGGGGATGAAGCCGTACAGCGCGGGTGGAAGTGAGGAAGTCACCTGGGGGCGGTCCACCATCATGAAGCCGGTTTCCTTGTCCAGTTCATACTTGACCAGGTCGAAAGGGGTAATTTCAATGAAGGCGTGGACTTTCCGGGGGGGATCAGGCCCCACGTTCAGTCCGTGCCAGGGATGCGGTCGGGATTGCAGGAAATCTCTTTTACCGGACATGGGCGGTCTCCTTAGCGGTTCTTGTGAGGGTAGTATACCGCATGGATGGAGGATCAGCTTCAGAAAGCAAGCGGGGAGTTAGGGAGGATGACCGGCAGCTGAGCTTACAGATCAGTGATTGAACTACCGCCGCCGGCTGCCGCCGGTGTAAGGCGGAGCGGTGAGGGCAAAGAT
>Ga0207797_1000351_pt1 | contig 35653 bp, 32 predicted proteins | sample PRCRCaboRojoPR_6_FD_187275 | JGI IMG/M metagenome (GOLD analysis project Ga0207797, IMG submission 187275) | Marine sediment microbial community from Cabo Rojo, Puerto Rico - PR CR 10% Liquid 1 (SPAdes) | ecosystem: Environmental > Aquatic > Marine > Coastal > Sediment | place: Cabo Rojo, Puerto... | reverse complement strand
CTAGTAGATCGGCATGTCCTCTTCGACGTCCCGGGCCCAGGCGTTGATGCCCCCTTTCAGGTTTTTCACTTTCCGGAAGCCGGCAGAAGCCAGGATTTCCAGCGCGCGTGTGGAACGCGTGCCGGATTTGCAGTAGAGCACGATCTCATCCGCGGTGTCCAGCTCGGACATACGGGAGGCGACTTCTCCCATGGGAATCAACTCTGAACCTTCGATGTTGGAAATTTCCTGCTCATGGGGTTCGCGGACATCGATCAATCTTATATCTTCCTCGTTTTTCAGTTTTTCCTCAAGCTGGGAAGCGGTGATGTCCCATTTTTCCCCTGCGGTGCCTTCTTCGTGGTCGTGGGCAGGCATGCCGCAGAATGCTTCATAGTCAATCAATTCTGTGACTTCAGGATGATCACTGCATACTTTGCAGTCCGGATTTTTTTCTAGGTTAACGAATTCGAAAGACGCGTCCAGGGCGTCATACAGCAGCAGTTTTCCACTCAGATTCTCGCCGATACCCAGGATAAGCTTGAGCGCTTCGGTAGCCTGGATGGAGCCAATTGTTCCCGGCAGCACACCCAGCACGCCGCCCTCCGCGCAGGAAGGGACCAGTCCGGGGGGTGGGGGTTCTGGGAAGATGCACCTGTAGCAAGGGCCGCCGTCCGCATTGAAGACACTGGCCTGGCCGTCAAAACGGAAGATGGATCCATAGACATTGGGTTTCCCGGTCAGGACACTGAGGTCGTTGATCAGGTACCGGGTGGGGAAATTATCCGTACCGTCAACGATCAGATCGTAAGGCCCAGCAATCTCAAAGGCATTCTCGGAAGTCAAAGAATCGTTGTACACATCGACCTGGATTTCGGGGTTGATGTCCAGCATCCGGTCCCGTGCGGAGTCCGTTTTCAAATCTCCTAACCTTGATTCGCCGTGGATGACCTGGCGCTGCAGGTTGGTAAAGTCTACTGTGTCATAATCGACGATGCCGATCCTGCCTACACCAGCAGCTGCCAGATAGAGCAGAACTGGGGATCCCAGGCCGCCGGTACCGACGACAAGGACAGAAGCAGCTTTGAGCTTTTTCTGCCCTTCCAGGCCGACATCTGGGATCAGCAGGTGCCTGGAGTATCGATGGATCTCTTCATTTGATAAGTCAGGGAGAGTGTTTTGTTCTTTTGTCATATGGCTGCTTGTCCACCGGCAATAGAGGGGATGATCTTAAGAGTGTCTTCTTCATCCAGCTTCGTTTCCACGCCTTGTAACTGGCGGATATTGTCTTCATTCAAAAAGAGGTTGACAAAAGGCCTCAACTCGCCTGAATCAGCATAAAGATGCTTTCTCAGGTCTGGATGTTCTTGAATCATTTTTTGCAGAACTTCATCTACATTTTGACCCTGCACTTTGATTTTGCTCTTTCCATCTGCGTAAGGGCGGAGTGGAGTTGGGATTTTCAATGTAGGCATAACTTTTCCTCGGGTTTTTTGTTTTTGATCATATCAGAGAAGGATCCCTTTCATTGTACCGGAAAGGAACAGGTGAAGGGGTCCATGTTTGCTTTCACTTTCGCGGGGTGTTAACAGCCTGTCCTTTGGACAACTTTCTCACAATGAGAGGCGGGAAGGATGTTCACAGTGCCAGCCATCTCAAAGGGGCGCATGAACTCGGACACATCTTCCTCGTCGTCTGCTTCCAGGATCAGGTTGAATGTGTGTTTTCCATCAATGACCGCATCAGCGTGGAGCTTTACGCCGTACTGCTTGGCATTTTGGGCTTGTAAATGGTTGAGCAGTTTAGTGCCTTTTTCGGGATCTTTCGCCGGGCAAGTTGCTGCGTCATGTGTGTGCTGTACAAAAAAGAGCGGCATTTCTTTACCTCACAACTTATAAATGTTAGTCGACCTGTAATGTTTCTTTTTCAAACCCGGATCGATCATCTTTCAGGCGCCACGACCGGGATCCGCTGGCGCGTCCATCATGGACGCTGGTAATCAGATACGAATACCAAGGGATGGCCCATTCCCTGTCGAAGTCCGAAGGCCGGTCAGGATGGTCGGGATGGGAATGAAAGATGCCCACGATGCTCTGGTCGCGTTTTTCTGCCACTTCTTCACCGTAAAACATGTCTTCAGCGGTAAGCAAATAACGGTGATGCCTTTCAGCCTGCTCCCGGGCATTCGTCAAGGGTAAAATGCTTTTCACCTCCCGTAGATCCTTTTCGTGTTCCCCCAGGAGAAGTCCTGCTCCCTCTTCCGGGTAGGACTCTTCGCCGTGGGCATGGATCTCATCAAGGAGTTCCCGGGGCACCATTATTTTCATGATTCTTTCCACAATTCCTCATCGCTGAGGTACTTAAAACCGGCATCAGGGAAGATGGTGACGATGTTACCTCTATCCAATTCCTCCGCTATCCTGAGCGCCGCGACCGCTGCTGAGCCGGCGGAGACACCCACAAAATATCCCTCTTCTTTGGCAAGCCTGCGCACCATACGGTATGACTCCTCTGTGCTCACATGGATAATGCGGTCTGGGGTGGTGGGATCATAAATGCCTGGCTGGATGGCGGATGCCATATGCTTTAACCCTTCTACACCATGGAGCGGTCCATCAGGTTGGACACCGATGATCTCAATCTGGGGCAGATTCTGGCGCAGGTAACGCGCCACACCAGTTAAGGTTCCAGAGGTTCCTAAACCAGCGACAAAATGGGTGATGCTCTGTCCCGTTTGTTGAAGAATTTCCGGCCCTGTGGTCTGGAAATGGGCTTTCCAGTTGTTGGGGTTGTCGTACTGGTTGGCGTAGAAATATCGACCGGGTTCCTGTTTCGATAACTGCATCGCCTTTTTGATCGCCCCATCTGTCCCTTCTACGGGATCAGTGAGGATCAATTCAGCGCCAAGGGCTTCTAGAATTTGTATTCGTTCTTGGCTGGCATTCGAAGGCAAGACAAGGGTGACAGGGATGCCCAACGTTGCTCCAAATGTCGCGTAAGCGATCCCCATATTCCCGGATGTGGAATCTAAAAGATGTTGACCCTCTGAGAATTCTCCCCTTTCAAGGGCTTCTAAAATGATGTTCAGGGCGGGGCGGTCTTTTACGGAACCGCTGGGATTGAACCACTCCGCTTTAGCGTACAGGCTCACCTGCGAATTAAGCTGCTTCCCGATTTTTTCTAGAGGCAGAAGTGGGGTGTTCCCCACCAGGCTGGGCAAACTGTTGCTTATAATCCTCTGCGTTTCTATTTTCTCTAATACGTTTATCTGCGAGTTCATGGGTCACCTTTAAAGGTATAAACGGCCAACGTTCACTTGTGGGCAAATTTTCCTTCCAAATCCATGCGGAGTTCGTATCTGCCCATTTTTGTCCGTTGACCGTTTAGACTTTTTGAGCAGAGCTACGAATTCCGCCACATACAGGTGCAACTGCAGACCATGAAACGCATCTCCATTTTTATGATTTCGTTGATATATATTCTACCCTTTTCTACTGACTTGTCAAGAGAAATTCTGTCTTATGTTACATTTTAGGGTTAAAATAAATTTTGCTGGGCTGGAAACAGCGATTTTAACTCTACTTTTTGGACGATATTCAGGGTTTGGATATTACCAAACTTGTCCCCAGCGTTATTCTTAATGATCTGTAAGAGTTAGAGGAAGCGGGTTCTTATTCCAGGAAGCAGGTATAATGCTTCTTGGGTTGAGTAAGAAAGAACACTATTCAAATGATGACCTTGATCCTTGGTAACAGAAAGGAGTGAACTCTTTATGTCTTGGTTAGAGCAAATGATTTTGACGCTTGGCGGTACGAACCCGATTTTACAGGGATTGATTGGAGGACTTTTTATTGCTTTTTTAAACGGGATCGGTGCTTTATTGGTGGTCATCTGGCAGAAACCTTCCCAACAATTCTTGGATTCAGCGTTGGGTTTTGCGGCTGGAGTGATGCTGGCGGCCAGTTTCACGAGTTTGATCCTGCCGGGAGTGGAGTACGGAGGTATTTTCCCTGTTTTAGCAGGTATGGTCTTGGGGGCAGTCGTTTTGGAGTTGGGAGACCGGTTTATCCCGCACCTGCATCCCGGGAGGGGGAGAGAAGGTCCCGAATCCAGTCGAATTAGAGCTGTGTGGCTTTTCATTTTAGCCATCACACTGCATAATATGCCTGAGGGGCTGGCGGTCGGTGTGGGGTTTGGCTCCGGAAATTTATCGGACGCCATCCCCCTTATGTTGGCCATCGGCATCCAGAACATCCCCGAAGGTCTTGCGGTTGCGGTGGCGGCTTTAAATGCCGGGATGGGGACCTATTTCTATGCTGGCTTTGTCGGCATCAGGGCCGGTTTGGTGGAAATTCCCCTCACCCTCTTTGGCGTCTGGGCGGTTAGTGTTGCGCGACCTCTATTGCCCTATGCGATGGGGTTTGCAGCGGGTGCCATGCTTTACGTGATCAGCGATGAGATCATCCCTGAAACCCATGGTACAGGCCATGAAAAGTTGGCCACCATGGGCACCATGGTGGGGGTAATTGTCATGCTTTACTTAGATGTCACGCTGGGATAAAGCTGAAAATCCTAAACACAGCAAAAACCCTGAAGGCGGACAGCCTTCAGGGTTTTCGCTTATGAGGTTGAACGGATTTAAACGTCGAAGTAGAGATGCATCTCATAGGGGTGAGGTCTGTTCTGGACTGGAATGATTTCCTGTTCTCGTTTATGTTCGACCCATTCCTGCAGGAGATCTTCATTGAAAACGTCCCCGGCGAGAAGGAAGTCGTGGTCCTTTTCTAAGGCGAGAAAGGCATCCTCTAAAGAGGAAGGCAGGGGCTGGATGGTCTGCCGTCGCTGATCAGACCAGGAGAAGACATCCTCATCGATGGGTCCGAAACCCAGCTCGGTTGGATCCCAGCCCTTTTCGATGCCGTCCAATCCCGCCATCAGTTGAGCAGCCAGAGCGAGGTAGGGGTTGCTGGTGGCATCGGGCGGTCGGAACTCGATTCGTACAGTTTGAGGTTTTTTAGCATACTTAGGGATGCGGATGGCTGCGCTGCGGTTGCCCAGAGAATAAAAAGCGTTGACGGGGGCTTCATATCCGGGGACCAGGCGCCGGTAGGAGTTGGTGCTGGGGTTGGTAAGGGCTAGCAAAGCGGGGCCGTGATGAAGAAGCCCGGCGATGTATTGCCGCCCCGTTTCACTGAGATTGCCGTAGCCTTCCGGGTCGTAAAATAAATTTTCATCCCCTTGGAAAAGCTGCTGGTGGTAATGCATCCCGTTTCCGGCTTCCCCGTAAAGGGGTTTGGGCATGAATGTAACCGACTTGCTGTGTTGCGAGGCCACCATTTTGGTGGCGTATTTGATGAGGATCACAGCATCACCCGCTTCGTCCAATCCCATCAAGGGGGTTTCGATCTCCATTTGCCCAAAGCTCCCCACTTCATGATGGTGATATTTCACAGGGATATTCATATCCTGGAGGTGTCCCGTGATCTCCTGCCGGAAATTGTGGTGCTTATCTTTAGGTGGCGACGCGTGGTATCCCTCCTGGCGGGGGATGTAGGTCCCCCCGCTGCGGCCTTCCAGCCCGGAGTGTTCAGTCTCATGGGAGGTAAATTGGTATCCAGCCCGGTGCATCTTGTTCTCTATATGCACTTGATCGAAGACGTAAAATTCAAATTCTGGACCCCACAGGCTGCGGGTAGCTGCCCCTGTGTCTTGCAGGTGGGATTCAGCGCGCTTGGCGATGTTCCGGGGATCGTTGCTAGAGACCGCCATGGTGGCGGCATTCAGCGCGTTGCACAGAAAACTGAGCGTGGGTACATCCCAGAAGGGATCAAGGAAGCCGGTTTCCAGATCAGGGACCAGGATCATGTCCCCGGCCTTGACGTTTTTTAGGCCGATGGAGGACCCGTCAAACCCTATGCCTTCTTCCATCAGGGACGGGCTGAATTGATCTGCTGGGATGGTTATGTGGTGGGAGTGTCCCCACAGGTCACAAAACTTGAGGTCGATAGCCTGGATCCCTTGTTCCTGGATATACTGGTGGGCGACTGTGTAGGTTTCAAACATGGTAAAAGTATCCTACTCTCTATTCTCTTCTCTCTCTGCAAGGATTTCTCGAATGACAGCTTCCGCTCTCTTGGGGAGCGGGGGCACATCGTGTTCCTCTATAAGTTCTTTTGCTCGCTGGTTTGCGAGTTGGCGGTAACTTTTTCCCCCCTCCTCTTTCCAATCATCATAATTCTGACGGTTGAGTAAGGAAGGGAACCACTGGGCGGTTTTAAAGTGTTTGAAGGTATGTTTATCAGCTATGAAACCTCCTCCCGGTTCCGCGCGGGCAACAGCGTCCAGGGCCAGGGTTTCGCGGTTAACGGGAACACCGCCGGTAAATTTCCGGGTCATGCTGATGATTTCATCCACCATGACCAACATTTCCATGGAGGAAGTGGAGCCGTATTCAATGTACCCGATATCGTGCACAAGGGTGGTGCGGTTGAGGAAAGCAGTCATGATGGAAAACGTGGCTTCCACAGCCGCCTGGGCATCCACCACTTTGCTGTCCGTCGCGCCTCCATACCCCCAGACCGGGAGGTCATAGTAGCGTGCTAAGGAGGTATTGGCTGCCATTCCCAGACTCCATTCGGGCCCTCCATAGCTGATGATGGTAGATTTCATATCCATGGCGGCTGTATTCATCCCGTATAAGAAGGGTGTGCCGGGGCGGATGAGCTGGGTGATGATCAAACCGAGCAGGCTTTCCGCGTTGCCCAGGGCGACCGCGCCGGCTATCGTGACCGGCCCTCCCCCTCCGGGGTTCGTGGATGGGATGTAAGCCACAGGAATTCCTTTTTCAGCGCAGAAGATCACCTTCTGGAGGGATTCTTCGATGATGAAAAGGGGAGAGATGGGTTCCGCGTACTGCAAGAAAAAGGGTTTCTCTCGCAATACATTTTCCCCTCCCGCTACAGCCGATGCGATGCGGTAGATGTCCTTCATGTCCTTGAGATCTTTCGCGGTGTACACGTTGGGTTTGACCGAGCCGCGCAGCATGCGGATGAAGGAATGCAGATATAGGTCATCCGCGGGGACATCTCCAGGGTTGCCCATCGACATCACGAAGTCGATGTTCTCAAGGGCATCACTCAATTTGGCGAAGTTTTCTACATCCTGAGTCGTGGCCCGGCGGCGTTCTCCCGTGTCAAGGTCATGGGTGTAGATAGTGTCTGACCCGGTGCCGAAGAAAACCTTTCCCAATTCAAGCGGCATGGTCAAATTTCCCTCCCGGTCATGCATGGGAATCCGTGTGGGGGCGGCATCAATGGCGTCTGTGACCAGCTTTTCAGGTATTTTCAGCCTTCCATCCGCTTCCCAGGCCCCCGCTTCAAGGAGGATTTTTCGACCTTTGGGGTCCTGCATTTTCACCCCGATCTGGCTGAGGATTTCCAGGGTGGCGTAATGGATCTCACGGATTTGTTCCTCAGAGAGGATTTCCATCCTGGGGTAGCGAGTTGCGATTGGCATTTGTCTTGTCATGGCATGTATTCTCCAAATGTACTACCTCTGTAGGTGGTCCTGTGAACGGTTCTGTTTTGAGCCCAAATCAAAGGGCGAATCTCCAGACTGATTATGTTCAGGTTTTTACCAGAGCAGATGTCCTCATTTAGGTAAGGATGAGGGTGGATGAAAATTGCTCCTTGATCCAGGCTTCGACCTCGGAGTCAAGAGGTGCAGTTTGGTGGTTTTCGAGTAAGTCTCGAGCGATTTCCCTGGCACGTTGGCGGGCATCCCCCTGCTGATCTTGAGTCCATGTCTCTCGATCCTGGCGGTTGATGACTTCCGAGGGAAAATAGTGTTCCGTGCGCATGTGCTGGAAGGTGTGGTCGTCTGCCAAAAAATGGCTGCCCGGCCCCACACGATCAATGACATCCAGCGCCAATGTTTCGTCATTGACTTCGATCCCCTGGACAGCGCGCATGGCCATCCCCAGGATATCATTATCGATCACAAACTGCTCATACGCGATAGTGGACATGTCTTCCAGCATCCCGGCAGCGTGGTGGATGAAATTTGAGCCGGCCAGGGCTACTTGAATGATCGACTGCGTTTTCTCGATCCCGGCCTGGATATCGGGAAGCTTGGATTCCGTCATCCCGGCGCTGTTGTAGATGGGTACATCGTAAAAGTGGGCCATCTGGGTGATGGCGGCGTTGGTCATCCCTAATTCGATGGAGCCGCCCAGGTAACTTCCTGTGCGCAGGTCTGAGGTGGCAGGGATCGGACCGATGATCACAGGGCAACCAGGTTCTACCAGTTGGGCAAGGGTAAGGCCGGCTAATTGTTCGGCGTTCAATTGAGCGAGCATACCGGCCAGGGTGACAGGTGCTGTGGAACCAGCCATAGGTGCTGCGGAGAGGACGACGGGCATCCGCTGCCTGCAGACTTCGAGGAGAAGCGTCGTGACATCGGTAGCGAACATCAAAGGGCTTACCATCCAGCTGGTGATGAAGGAGACGATGGGTCGTTCCCGGAGTGCGTCCGCGCCGCCCACGATGCGTTCTGCCATCTTGATCACGTCCCGGATACCCTGCACGGTGTACACACCGCCCTGGACGTGTTTGGTGGTGTTGGCCACCGCGGCGTAATATTTGCTGATTTCGACTTTCTCTTCCGGGATGTCCGTGGGGTAGATGGGGAGGAGGTAAAAATGGATGTTCTCCAGGGCGTCGACCACCCTGGCCATGTCCGCCACATCATCCAGCAGAGCGGGTCGAATCTGGTCGCTTTCCAGATCCAGGACCTGGAGCGCTGCCCCTCCTGTGCCGATATGGACCCGCTTATCCTCTAAATATAAATCATGCTCAGGATCCCGCCCGGCAAGCAGAACTCGTGAGGGCGCTTTCTCGAGCGTCTCTTCGATGAGTGCTTCTGGAATGTGCACCCGGCTTCCGTCCACCTCCGCTCCTGCCTGAGCGAATAATTGGGCGGCTTCTTTGTGTTCTACCTCTACTCCGGTTCGCTTCAAAATGGACAGCGAGGCTTGATGGATTTGCTTGATTTGGGCGTCGGTGAGGGGTTTGTATGTCCCTCCTGACCACCCTTTTCCGGGTCCTGTAATGTGTCTTGACATAACGTCGTCCTTTCTACTGGGGAGCCAATGATACGGAAAAGGTTAATGGATGGAATGGATGTGGACGGGCCTCCCCGGTCATGAGTCAAAGAGGATCACCCCGCGGGCGTTTTGCCCTGCCAGCATATCCTGGAAGGCCTGGTTAATATCTTCCAGGGGATACGTCTGGGTGACCAGTTCGTCTAATTTTAGTTTACCGCCAGCGTACAGATCCAGCAGGCGGGGGAAATCGCGGTGGGGATACGAACTTCCATAATAGCTTCCCATCACCTTTTTTTCTTGCCGGGCTAAGATAGCGCCCGGGAAGTTCGTGGAGGATCCCATGGGTGCGATCCCAGCGATGATCAATGCTCCCCCGGGCCGGACCGCTTCCAGGGCTTTTTCCTGCAGCTCAGGGATCCCCACGGCCTCAAAGGCGTAGTCTGCACCTCGTCCCTCCGTCAATTCCCGGATCTTTTGTACCGGATCCTCGTCTGCCAATATAGTGTGGGTAGCGCCAAAGCTTTCCGCGAGTTCCATTTTCGCGGGGGCTTTGTCCACAGCGATGATCATCCCCGCGCCTGCCAGGTCCGCGCCCTGGAGGATGTTTAACCCCACGCCCCCGCAGCCAAAAACGGCCACGCTGTCTCCGGGACGCACGCGGGCTGTGTTGACAACAGCCCCCACGCCGGTTGTCACCGCGCATCCCACCAGGGATGCTGCCTGAAAAGGTACATCCTTCCGGATAGGTATGCAGGTCCGTTCTGGGACCACAGATCGTTCCGCGAAGGTCGCCAAACCGGAGAGGTGGTACACTGTGTCGCCCTGTCTGGAAAGTCGGGATGTGCCGTCCAGCAGCGTTCCATCCCAGAGGGGAGCGACCAGGGTCTGGCAGAGCTGGGGTTGGCCGTGCAGGCAGTAATAACATGTCCCGCAGTTGGGCGCCCAGGATAAAACCACATGATCGCCCGCTTCCAGGGAGGTGACACCTTCTCCGACCTCCCGGATAATCCCTGCCCCTTCGTGTCCCAGGACAACGGGCAGGGGGTGTTTTGTGTCCCCCGTGACCACATGCCAATCGGAGCGGCAGATGCCGCTGGCGAGGTTCTGGACCAGGACTTCGCCGGCGTGTGGTTTATCAAGATCTACGTCTTGGACTTCTAATGGGGTATTCGGTTGGTATAAAACAGCCGCTTTCATGTTCTCTTCTCGACAGCTATTTCAGCTGTGTTCAGAAAGGAAACCGGCCGCCCGACCTCCCGGTGGGCGACCGGTTTTTTGTAAACTTGACTCTACTCTGTGATGCATTCGTCGATGATGCCTTCCGATGTCAGGAAGTCACAGGCCACATCTGCCGGAGCCTCATTGTCGATGTCCACCCGCTTGTTGAGTTCCATCATCTTCTCTGTGGTCAAAGCTTCTGCAACTGGTTCAAGCACATCTTCGATTTCAGGATACTCATCCATGACCTCTTCACGTACCACAGGGGCAGGATTGTAAACGGGGAAGAACTGTTTGTCATCTTTTAGATTCATGAAACCAAAGGCGGGGATGCGCCCATCGGTGGCGAAACCCATCGCGACCTGGCACTGCCCATCTTGCAGGGCTTTGTAGGTCAGGCCGGGATCCATGGTGATGACCTGGTCTTCGTTAAATTCAAAACCGTAAAGGTCCTCAACGCCCTTGAAGCCGTCCGGCCTGGCGTAGAATTCCTGGTCGGTGCACAGGCTCGCGTCGCCGCCATCATTGATGTAATCAGCAAGGTCGGAGATGGATTCAATCCCCAAATCATTGGCTTTGGATTCTTCCATCATCAGCGTGTAGGTGTTGTTGAAGGGGGCCATGGTGAGCCAGATCAGGCCATTTTCCTTGTCTTCCGCTTTGACCTTTTCATAGGCTTCCTGGGGATCAGTGATCGCGTTTTCATGTTCGAGATGGGCGACCCAGGTGGTGCCGGTGTATTCCCAATACATGTCAATGTCGCCGTTGACCAGGGCATCCCGGTTGACACTGGTGCCGCCCAGGTTGGTTTGATCCACGACTTCAAATCCGGCATCTCGCAGAGCCAAGACAGTCAATTTCCCAAGCACAATCTGTTCGGTGAATTCCTTCGAACCTACTTTCACCGGGCCTTTTCCAGTCCCGCCGCCGCAGGCCGCCAGAAAGGTGGATAGGATGACAAATGCTGCAACTAATATTTGAAGCTTCTTCTTCATGATGGGTTTTCCTCCTTACTGATTGATTTTGTGAACGCGTTTCGGACCCCATGATCAGGGGCAACGAAGTCCACAAGGTTGAATAAATGAAATCCAATGGTCTCTCTCGATTTATTCTCACCTCCTTGTAGCTTGATTGATCTCTTTATGAGCCTTCATTAACACGGCTGGCGTGGATGAGAGAAACTTACTCTCGCCGGAACACCAGCCGGTCCTCGATCTTGCCTAAAATCCAGTCAACCATGACTGCCATCACTGCGGTGAGGATAGCGCCGATCAGGATCATCCGCTCCCGGCTGAGGGGGATGCCGGTGATGATGAAGTTCCCCAAACCGCCGGCGCCGATGAAGGCACCCAGGGCAGCCGTTCCGACGTTGATCACTGAAGCGGTGCGGATGCCGGCAAACATGACGGGGAAGGATAGGGGAAGTTCGATGTCAAACAGGATCTGGCGGTTGGTCAAACCCATCCCCCGGGCGGCTTCGATGACATCTGCTGAGACTTCATCGATCCCCGTGGCCGTGTTGCGCACGATGGGCAAGAGGGCGTAAAGCCAGAGGGCGAAGATAGCTGTCGGGGCGCCAATGCCCATGATGCCCATAAACAGAGCCAGGATGGCGATGCTGGGCACAGACTGCCCGAAATTGGCTACGCCGAGGATGATGTCGGCAAAGTCTCGGAATCCCTCCCGGGTGATCAGGATCCCGGCAGGCACAGCAGCCAGGATGGCCAGGACGCTTGAGATGCCAATCAATTTCAAATGTTGGAGGACAGCAGCCCACACATTTGAAAAGCCAGATACGGGGTCGCCGATGATGTTGGCTTCCATGGATCCCGGCTCAATGGGGAGCAGGAGCCAGATGTACACCGAAATAACAACGCCGACCATCAAGATTGGAATCAGGGTCCAGTCCACGATGTCCGAAAAGGTGATCCTGGACCAGAAACTGGTTTTCTCTTCCATGGGTTAGACCTCCTCTCGTCTTTCGCTGGAGTGAGTTTCCATGAGGGCTTCCTGGACCATGGCTGTGTTCACGGTACCTCTTACCCGGTCCCGGTTGTCGACCACGCAAATTGTGCTGTAGTCCACCATTAACATTTCCGAGAGGGCATCGCGCAGATTCATGGTGATGGGCAGCGAGGTGGCAGCTGTTGTGGTGTATTCGTCGATCCATCCTGATTTCCCCTTCAGGTCTTTACGGCTGACATAACCCTGTAATCGCCGGTCGCTGTCCACTACATAAGCATAATCTTGGCCTTTTTCATCCATTGCTTTCAGGGCTTCTTCGACACTCTGTGTGGATTGGAGCAGGAAAGGTTTTTTGTCCATCACCTCTTCGACGCGGATTAAATTGAGCTGCTTCAGGGTTCGATCCGCGCCCACGAAATCCTCGATGAATTCATTGGCCGGTTCGGAGAGTATCTTTGCCGGAGAATCGTATTGTTCTAATTGGCCATTGGCGTTGAGAATAGCGATTTTGTCGCCCATCTTGATCGCTTCGTCAATATCATGGGTGACGAAGAGGATGGTCTTTTTGATCTCTTGCTGCAAGCGCAGGAATTCATTCTGGAGCAGATTGCGGTTGATGGGATCGATGGCCCCAAAGGGCTCATCCATGAGCATCACGGGGGGGTCCGAGGCCATAGCCCGGGCCACGCCAATGCGCTGCCTCTGTCCACCAGATAGCTCGTGGGGGTAGCGGTCCAAGAACTCGTGGGGCATGTTCATCATATCCAGCAGTTCTTCCGCCCTGCTCCGGATCCGGGTGTTGTCCCACTCCAAGAGCTTGGGCACGGTACCCATGTTTTGTAAGATGGTGCGGTGGGGGAAGAGGCCGATCTGCTGGATGACATACCCGATATTTCGCCGCAGGATGATGGGATCCATCTCCAATACATTTTGCATTTCTCCCCGCTCATTGAGGACGTAAATCTCCCCATCCGTGGGCTCAATCAAACGGTTGACCATCTTCATGGTGGTGGTCTTCCCGCATCCAGACGGGCCGACAATAGTGCAAATTTCACCGGTGGGGACGGTGAAGCTGAGGTCATCCACTGCGGGAGAGGTGGTCCCGGGGTAAATTTTGGTCACATGTTCGAGTTTAATCATATTATGACTCCTCTGATCATATCTATGTTCTTTATCGTCTGCCCTTTAACCCTTCCGGGGTGAGGCGGTTTTGCAGCCAGCCTAAAAAGTAATCCATTGATAAAGCAAACACAGCCACTGTGATTGCGCCGGCATAATATCGCAAGGGCTGAACCCGTTGAATACCGTGGAAAATATAATCCCCCAAAGTGTCGTTGCCAATATAAGAAGCGATGGCCGCAATGCCCACCAACATGACCACGGAGACGCGCACACCGGCCATGATCACCGGGGTGGCGATGGGTATTTTCACATTCCGCAGCAGCTGGAATTCCGTCATGCCCATCCCTCGACCGGCCTCCACGATTTCCGGCTTGACTTCTTTGATTCCGGTGTACGTGTTGCGGAGAATGGGGAGCTGGGCGTAGAGGGTGAGGGCGACGACCGCGTTGAAAGCCCCGATGCTGAAGGGGCCGATGAAAACGCCAAAGAGGGCGATGCTGGGGATGGTGAGGATGATGCCGGCAATGTACAGGGTCAGTTCGCTGGCGGATTCCCCGGCGAGCAGCAGAGCGTAAAGGATCACGGTGAGAATGACGCCGATCATGCCTACAGCCGCGGGCTTGCGAACGATGGCGCTAAGCAATGAGAGTAAGGGGCCGAAGAAACCTTTCGCCGCTCGCGTTAACCCAATGTCGAGGGTATCTGAGACCTCCATGATCGGATCTGCAATGCCCATCCCCAGCCATCCTTTTGGCGCAGCCCAAATCAAGAAGAAAACGCCCAGTGGAATGAGGAAGAAAAGGTGGCTGACACTGGGACGTTTGGGGGGCATGGTGATCAAAACGCCCATCACCACGCCGATCACCACAGCGATGAACACGGAGAAGGCCACCATCCAGAGATGTCCCAGAATGGCCTGCTGCAGGGTGCCTCTAGCCCACTCCTCCGCCAGAAATGCGGATTCCTGGGTGATGATATTGTCTTCTCCGGCTGCGAACATGGCGATGACGCGCAGGATCCCCCAGCTGCCCAGGACAGCGCCGATCGTGTAAATGACCTGGTGAGATTCCATCTCATGAGCAGCTTCAAGGGCGAAAAGCAGGAGCAGAAAGGCATACAGTCCAAAGAGGACGATGAAAATGGTCGTGATCCCGATGGAGCTGAGAGGGTTCATGATCGCTGCCAGGGTCAGCCCTAGCTTATTGGCAACAAACAGAAAGGCGACGATGACCAGACCCAATGGGGCAGTGATCAGAGACAGCAAATAGCTGTGTTCGACAAATCCCCCGGTGCCTCCTAACAGACCGGCGATAACAAATAAGATCAGACTGAGGATGAAGAAATCCGCTTCTGTGTAAAAGATCAAACGCCCAAGGTCTAATAAAAGGCTGTCCGTTTGGATGAAAGCAGGAGGCTGGATGGTCAATACATAGAGTCCGATCACCAGCCCTAAGAGAGCGATATTGAGGACGATCTTGGGGGAGGTAGCTCTCTCTTTCAATCGGATATAGGTCTCAATATTTGGTCGGGTCAGGACAGCCATCCAATCATCCAATAGTCCTTGCCAGAAGCCTATGAAAGCGGTTTTGTTTTCCTCTTTTTTTGGCATGTTTCCTCCTTTCAAATGCTGCCCGCGCTACCAGGGGCTGGGGTCAATCGTGGATTGTGAGACTTATAATTTTGAGTAACCAAGTTTTGAAGAAATTTCTTCTGAGGTTTCCAGGAGATAGGGCAGATATGTTTCGATCTTATCCTTTTCCATCCGGTAGGTGGGCCCAGAAATACTGACAGTGGCGATCACCATTCCATTATGGTCGAAAAGTGGAGCTGCCACAGCACTTAAACCTTCTTTGAATTCTTGGTGAGCGACTGCGTACCCTTGTTGTCTGACCTTTTCCAGATCTTCCTCCAGGGCTTTGCGATTTGTGATTGTGTACTGGGTGTACGGCTTTAAGGTCTCATCTAACAGGTTTTGTCTTTCAGCTTTTGTCATATAAGCTAGAAAGACTTTTCCTGTCGAGGTACAGTGAAGGGGGGTCCGGCGGCCCAGAAGTCCGATATGTTGGATTGGCTGTGGGCTGTTGATATTTTCTATATTAACACTCTCGTCTTCTTTCAAAACGGAGATGTTGATGGTTTCCTGTGTAATTCTCGCTAGCTTCTGAATGATAGGTTGGGCGACATCCCGGAGTTCCAGGCGCTCTAAAACTAATCCAGCCAGATTAACCAAACCTAAACCTAATCGATATTTACTGCTTTGAGCGTTTTGTTCCACAAAACCTTCGTTTTGTAATGAAGAAAGAATCCGTGAGGTTGAACTCTTATGTATGCCGGTTTTTTGGCTTATGGTAGTGACCCCCAGCTCTGGATTTTCTTCCGAGAAGCATTTGAGAATGCTGCACGCTCTCCGGATGGTTTGGATCGCGGTCCCAGAGTTATTTTCACGCTTCGGCATGAGTGGCACCTCCGCCCCGCATCGTTGCATCAGGCGCAACACTGTTTTACTGTGTGGAACGTATTGTACGTTGATTAGAGAGGCTTGTCAATATTTTGGCAACCAAAAACGCTGCGTTCGATGCAGCGTTTTTATCCCCTTTTGGTGATGTTGTTTTTCAAGCTGTCATGCTTGATGTAGGTTGGGATTCCCAAAGGACTGAGCCCTGATGCGGTAACTTTCAGCGCCATCTGGAAGCTGTTTGATCTCCACGTGGGGATCGATGATGCCCATTTTCTCTGCCTTCTCCATTGCCCTCTGCCGGGTGTATGTTTTCGCGTGTTCAAGGGCCCCGTTTTGGGTCGGGAATCGTTTTCTTTCTTTTCTGGATTGAACGAAATATCCAACGGTGCGGTTGTTCCTGACCTGAGGATAAATCCAGACTTCCGTTTCCATGACCACATTCCCTGCCGCGGCGCCTACGGCGTTCGCAACTTCATAATGGGGAGGGGATATATATTCCGTGTGCAGCAGGTCAGCGACAGGGGGCAGAAAGATGTCAGCGGGTGCTCCAATGCCGATCAAAGGCATTTTTAATGACAGCCTTGATCCCACATAAGGGTCATCTCCGGTGAGATTTTCCTGGAAAAGCCATAATCCCAAATCATCCGGTGTGACGTAATAAGGGACGGGCTCTAAGGTTTGTCCGGTCAGATATGAAATGATTTCCCGGGCGATCCGTTCCACCATCAGATCCTTTACCATGGTGATGAATTTCCCCACTTGCAAATGTTTGTATTCTGCCATGAGCCGGACCCCTATGTGGGCAGCCTCTGTGTCCCAGGGTGAAAACTCTCCTGTGACGTGAAGGAGATCGGTGGGGGTGAGCATGGCCCGCCCGATGATTTCCTCTTTGAGCAGAGAGAGCCCCCCGAATTGGAGGGGATGAAAGAGCTCCATATTTTCTAAAATCACCGGGAGGGATAAAGGGCCGGATTCCAGCATCCGGAGGACCTGGCGGGCGCGGGGATTGTGGATGGCGTGAGAAGGTTCACGGAGCAGGTACCAGTATTCTAGATCTTGGGGATTGAATTTTTTACGAGTCCGGTGAGACAATCTTTCCAGATCCTGGGCGACTTTTTCCTCTTCATAGGCCAGGTTTGCGAGGGGCCTGACGCGGGATGGACCGATTGTGATCTGATCTTCCAGATCAAAATCAATCAGGCTGTCTCCCCCCAGTCCGATGGACCGGATATTTGCAGCTCGCACAGCCGTGTTGTAGGATCCGACGCTGGTCCCCTCTTCGCGAATCTGAACCCTTCCTCGATCAATGAGAGCAATATCCGTGGTGGTTCCTCCGATGTCGATCACGAGGGCTTTATCTTTTTGAGCGAGAAATTGTCCCCCGATGGCGCTGGCTGCCGGACCAGAATGGACGGTTTCCACAGGTAGCTGTTCAGCCATCCGGCTGTTCATGAGCGCGCCGTCCCCTTTGACGACCATCAAGGGGGCATCGATGGACCGCTCTTTAAGCGCCTGATGCATGGCCTGGATAAAATTCTTTAAGATCGATAACAGGGAAGCGTTCAATGTTGCTGTGGTGGCCCTTTGCACGGAGTCCAGCTTTTTTGACAATTGGTGGCCCAGGATCACCGGCCGGTCCACTACGGAGGTCACAGCTTCGAAGGCGCGGTCTTCGTGACTTGGGTTTAGCGGGCTGAAATAACCTGAAATCGCAAACGCATCCACATCCCCTGCAAGTTGATCCGCTTTTGCCTTGATCTCCTCCACGTCTAAAGCAGCTTGCGGGTTCCCGTACAGATCGTGACCTCCCTGTATGTAATGATGGCTGGCGGTTGCAAACTGTGCGTCCAGCTGGAAGTTTTCCACGAGTTCCCGATCGTATCCGAGGAGGAATAGAGCCACAGGGCGGCCCTTCTTTTCAGCGATCGCGTTGGTGGCCAATGTGGTTGAGATGATCACCAGAGCGATCGAGGAGGAAGATTCGGGGAGTAAGTCATCCAACGCGTTTAATATCCCCACCTTTAGGTCTTTTTTGGTGGTGAGAGTCTTTGTGGTTTTGATAATTTTGCGTTTGTTTGGGTCAAAAAGGACACCATCAGTGTATGTTCCACCTGTGTCAATACCTAAGATGAATTCAGACATGGTTAGTTACCTTTCGGGTGCTGCTTTTGATTCTGGAGGGAGACCAGAACCACACCACTGATAATTAATATAGAGCCAAAGATCTGCCAGAAGTCCAACCGTTCACTGAGAAAAACATAGGCCAGAATGTATGCAAAGAGAATTTCTGTGGTGGCGGTGATAGACGCCACACTGGCCTGTAATTTCTGCAGACCTGCGGTATACATTCCAAAACCGAGCAGAGTAGAGATGAGCAGGAAACCGAGGAATAAGGATAGGGTTTCCAGGTTAATGGGAGAGGGAAAGGTTCTGTTGAGCTGAAAAGGAAGCAGGGTCAGTGTTCCAAAACCAAAGATATAAAGCAAGATCGTCCAGGGTTGATAATCCTCACTCAGCTTTTTTCCAAATAGACTCAAGGTGCCGTAGGTGAGGGCAGATCCCAAGGCGATGAGCAGGCCGGAGGTCGTGACCTGTATATTTCCAGAGCTGTGGATCCCGCCAATCAGCGTGGTCCCGATCGCTGCCAGGAGGACGGCGGTGATTTTCCGAGCTGTCAAAGGCTCGTCGAAGAGGAACCAGGCCATGATCGTGACAAAAATGGGCGCATTGCTCTGCATGACAGTGGCCAGGGAGGCTCCGATCACCACCACAGAGGTATTCCACAGGATGTGGAAAATACCAATACTGATCCCGCCCATGCCAATCAGCCAGGGCAGATCCTTACGATTGACTTTAAGATCCTGGGGGCGGAGGAGAGAGATGCTGCCCAGCAGGATTAGAAAGGTGCTCAGGTCCCGCCAGAAGGCCAAGCTGACTGCTGATATCTGGGTGGCGTCTGTGATTAGATTGATGAAGATCCCAGATGTTGACCAGCACAGGGTCGCGAAAACGACCAGTAATAAGCCTCGCAGGTTTTCCGAGGGGGAGGCAGCAGCTTGGGATTTCGTGTTCGGCATACTGATATTTCCTTTCCTCAGCAAACGATCCAGCCTTTGAGGTTCATCGATGATTATCTGGATTGATGATTCCGGTAGGGTGCCAGGGCCATGCCGTCCACGAAAAATTGATTAAATTTGGGATCCAGGTCGAGATCGACTTGTTTTGCTTTTTGAGCCAACCTTTCTCCCACTGCGAAACCTTCCTCGCTGAGGAACATAGCTGCTCCAAAACCAGCTCCGTTGGCGATGGTTTCCACAGTATCTTTGCTCACAGGAGGGATCATGCCGATATCCAGGATGGCAGGGATATCCACCTGGCCCCCGAAAGAACCGGTGAGAATGACGCGTTCCAGGTCGTCGGGTTCAAGGTCGAGTTTAGCCATAAGCACATCGATCGCAGCCCGGATGGCCGCTTTCGCTTTTTGTAATTCCCTGATATCCAGTTGAGTCAGGTATAGATTTCCTGACTCGTGGAGCTGGATGCGGCGGGTCCCTTTATCATCTTTACTGATCAACTGAGCGTATTCAAGACATTCGTCGGGGAGTGCGGAGGTGGGAGGGGTGGATGTGTCCTGGTTTGTAGGACCGTTTTGGATTTGCTCCGCGTATCCCGCGCAATCCGGGTTGATCCGGCCGCTGGTTTCGATGAGACCGATCCTGATGAATTCAGCGATGGCACTGAGCAGTCCGGACCCTGTGAGTCCCACTGCTTCTGCATCGCCGATGGTTTCTAATTTGAACTCTCCATCTTCGACAGCAAGATCGACAATGGCTCCGTCCACCGCCCGGGAACCGCAGGAGATATTCACCCCTTCAAAAGCGGGGCCGGCTGCTGTGGAGGCTGTCAGGATGCGGTCCCCATCGGTGACCATCACCTCTCCGTTTGTGCCCAGGTCAATGGCAGCCATGGGGCCGGGTGGGTTATCAAAACCAAAATATGCCAAACAGGACAAAGCATCCGATCCAACAAATCCTCCGATCAGGGGAGGTAAACTGACCTGGATGTGTTCCGGAAAGATCCCCCCCATTAAATCTCGGGCGTCCATGATCGGGGATGTGTCATGGGGTTGAAAAGGCATGAAGGCCAGCGTTTCAAGGGGTTGTTTGGTCAACAGGTGGTGCATGGCAACATTGCCTACAATGGTCACCCGCTGCACGCGGTCCATGATCCGGGAGGAGAGTTTTAACGAATCGACTGCCTGGTTGATGGAAGCCAAAGCCAGCCGGTGAAGGCGTTCTGCGTTTTCCTCGTCATCGATGGCAGCGGAAAGCCGGGAAATGACATCGGAACCGAATACCGTTTGCTGGTTCAAACCTCCACCTGCGGTCGCGACCTCTCCATTGTCAAGCATGGTTAAAAAGGCAGCCACGGTTGTGGAGCCCAGATCGACCGCTAAACCCAGCGGGACATCTCGTTCCCGCCGGTAGCGGCTGCTGCCTTTGAAAATTTTATTGGAATAGACGACGATGGGGGAGAGGACAATCCGCGTCTCCCCCTGAACCTGGGCCCGGCAAGCCAGGCGGTTATTGAGAGCTATTTCACCCGCTGTGAGGTTTTCTTTCTCTACTTCATCGGGCGGGGCGACTCCCTTCTCAACCAGGACTTTACACTGCCCACACGTCCCCCTTCCTGCGCAAGGCTGCTCTAGGGGCAGCCCTGTTTGGGCGACGACTTCCCCAAGGACTGTACCGTCTTCCGCTTCAACGGTGGTCGTTTTCTCTCCATACACTACCGTGACTTTCGACATACTTTTCTCCTATTTGAGCCAAGAAACCGGTAAAAAGGGGAGGATCAGAGTGAGGGCTGGATCAGCGGGCTGATCCCATCAGATCCCTTTCCGTGATGATCCTTTTGATTTTTTGGTAGAAATCACTGATATGCGTGTGCATGATCTCTCCAGCCGTTTCACCCTCTTTCTCCTCAATGGCTTCCACCAGTTTGATGTGGGATTCCACCGCGGTGGGCAGGAAGTCCAAATAGGGGAGGGCTAAATACCACAATCTTTTTGATAGCCCATAAAAGTGTTCCAATGTGTTGGCGAGGTATTTATTATGCGCCGCCTGCGCGATGGCCTGGTGGAATTTGTGATCCAGCTCAAAGAGCTCGCCGGTGTCCTCCGCTTTCTTTTCACACAGGGAGGTCAAGATGACCAAATCATCCGGGGTGCGGTGTTGGGCAGCCTCCTGGGCCGAGTAGGTTTCCAGTCGAAGCCGGATGCCGCTGATCTTTTTTAAGTCATCAAGGTGGAGTTCTGTGACATAAAGGCCGCGCGGGGGCGCTTCCACCAGATGATCGTGCGCCAGGAGACGCAGGGCTTCTTTAACGGATGCTTGGGCGATGTCAAGTTGGTTTGCCAAACGGCCGATATCGAGTGCCTGACCTGGTTTTAACTCCAGGGAGGTGATCTTTTCCCGTAATATTTTGTATGCGTGTTTCGTGTCCACTCGAATGAGTTCCATGAACTCCTCCTTCCTCCTACACTTCTAAGCGGGGTTTGCCGACAGCCTTTGCTGTGACCCGGTATGTGTCCATCCCCTCCTGGTGAACGTCAACGACAACTTGGGGATTGTCAGCGCCTGAGCGGAGGGCCGCGCTTCTAGCTTTTTCCTCTCCCTGTTGCTTTGCGTTTTCAAGAGCGCTTTCCAGGGCTTCGTATTCTGAACGTTCTTCCCTTGATTGCACGTAATAACCGATGACGTCCACCTTATCCGCGGAGAGGTGGGGGTAAATGAGGACTTCCTCGGTGACCATCACACTGCCCGCGACCGCGCCTGTCGCATTGGCTACGGCATAATGATCGGGGAGGATGAGTTCCGTGTTGAGCATATCTGCTGCTTGTTGAATCATGACCTGGGCAGGCGCGCCTATGCCGACAATGGAATCCCGGAGCTGGATGCTTGTTTCCAAGTGTGGATGATGGGGAAAGAGGCTGTTTGTAAGGAACCATTTTCCCAGGTTCTCTTCCTCGACTTCGTCCCCGGGGATCTTCTTCTCGGTCAGAAAATGCACAACAGCGCTTGCGATCTTTTTGGCGATCTCATCCCAGATGAATTTCAGGAAGGCTTCTTTTTCCATGGAAAGGTAATTGCAAAACACGGTCAATGAAGCCTGAGAAGCTTCCATATCCCAGGGTTTGTGCAGACCTTCGATGTGGAGTATATCTGTGGGTGTGAATCCGGATTTCCCCAGGATTTCCTCACGCCATAAATCCTGAATATTTAATTGGCTTTGATCGAGGACATCCATTTTTTCCAAGAGTTTTTTCACCGGTTTGGGCCCACTTTCCAGCAGATGAATAAGGTCCATTTCGCGGTCGGAAAATCCGCTTTCATCTTCGATCTCTCGCTGCAGAAACCAATATTCCAATTCGGCCGGGGAAGGTGCGGGCCAGGACCGCTTGGTGAGGGCTTGTAATCGCTGCTTGACGTTGGGGTATTGGTGGGATAGATAAGCCAGAGGCACGACCCGTTCAGGACCGATGACGATTTCGTTTTTCCGGTCCGTGGTGATGTAGCTGTCTCCCCCCAGCCCGATGGAGAGCAGATCAGCCGCTTTAACCGCGGTCTGGTACCCGGCCGCCGTGGCTCCTTTTTCGCTGATGGTCACTTTCCCGTCCTGGATGAGCGCGAAATCCGTCGTTGTCCCTCCGACATCAATGACAAGAGCGTTCTGTTTTTGGGAGAGGAATCTTCCTCCGATGGCGCTGGCTGCGGGGCCGGAGTGGATGGTTTCCACGGGCGTCCGAGCTGCAAATTCATCGTTCATCAAAGTGCCGTCTCCCCTGACCACCATGAGCGGCGCTTCAATCCCCCGGTGTTCCATGGCCCTGCGGACAGCGATGATGAATTCCTGGAGGACGGCAAGCAGGGAAGCGTTCAAAGCCGCAGTTGTGGCCCGCTCTACAGAACCTAACTTGGTAGAGAGCTGATGACCTAAAACGATGGGGAGCTCACATACGCTGCTGACCGCTTTTTGGGCCCGGATTTCATGCTCTGGGTTCCGGGGGCTGAAATAGCTTGAGATGGCGATGGCATCCACACGCCTTTTTATTTCGTCCACCTTGGAAAGCAAGCCGGATAGGTCCAGCTCCTCTTTCTCGTGTCCATGCAGGTCGTGGCCGCCGGAGATGTAGTGAAAGTTGGGTGTGGCGAATCGGTCGCTGAGTTGAAAGGAATCGATCAGATCGGGGTCATAACCGATCAGAAAAAGGGCCACACGTTTTCCTTTCCCCTCCGCAATGGCATTGGTAGCAAGCGTGGTAGATACGGACACCATCTGGATCGCGGAAGGATCCTCGATATCGATTTCAGCGATCACGTTTTCAATACCGATCGCAAAATCACGCTTGGTGGTCAGACTTTTATGGGTGGCAAGGATTTTATGGGTGTTGTATTCCAGCAAGACCCCATCCGTGTAAGTACCCCCTGTATCGATCCCCAAAACGAGCGGTTCTTTTTTTGGGCTTTCGTTGTGTGCGTTCAAGGTTACCCTTTCCATGACGGATAAAGGGCGTGACCGCTGAAAATGGTGAGGATCACGCCCCTTATTTTGTCATTGATCGTTCCTTTAGCCAAACATATCAAGGTCTAGTTCTTCATCTTTGTGTTTCTCATCAGCCAGCTCGCAGATACGCTTCAGCTCATTGAACATGCCCTCTTCCATCAGGGGTTCTTCTTCCTGTTCGAGGATTTCAATCACACGCTCATGGACGCGCTCGCGGTGTGTCTTGCTGCCGGATGCTTCCCACTCCTCAAAGTTCTGGCGGTCAACAAGTTTGGGAGACCAGATCAGATCCTTGAAGCGTTCGAAGGTGTGGTCATGGGCCAGGTAATGGCCGCCGGGGCCAACTTCTTCGATGACATGCAGCGCTTTGCTGTCGTCATCCACAGGGATGCCTTTCAGGATGCGCTTGACCATGTCGATGATCTCATCCGAGGCCACCATCATCTCTCCCGAGCTGGTCAAACCCTGCTCGAGATAGCCGACATCGTGGATCATGTTGCCGCCGACCAATGCGGCGGAAGCGATGTTCATGGTGGCTTCCATGGCCGCCTGTTCATCGTACATCTTGGCGTCTGAACAGCCAGCGGTCTCATATTCGGGCACACCCAACCATTTTGTGATCTGGGTATAAGCCGCACTGAGCAGCGCCATTTCGGGGGACCCGTAGGAATACACTGCGGTGCGCATGTCCATGGCGGACATCAGGCCGCCGATGATCATCGGGGCGCCTTTGCGGACCAGCTGGCTGAGCACGATGCCCAGCAGGCTTTCTGTCAGAGCCTGTACGGCGGTCCCGGCCAGCGTGGCAGGGGCCGTAGCGCCGGCCAGCGGGCAGGGGGTGTACACGAATGGAATGCGCTTCTCAGCACAGAACATGAGCTTGTCGATGACTTCCACGGAGTGGCTCAAGGGGGAAACGGGCTCGATGTAGAGGGAGAAAATGGGGGTTTTCAGCCATTCCTCTTTCCCGCCCACCCGGATGTAGGCCATCTCCAGCTGATCTTTCAAACCTTCCTTATCCACGGCGGTGATGTTGATGGGTTTGTTGGTACCTTCCAGCATAGCCAGGTACTGCCAGCGGTCATAAGTCCCCACGGCCACATCCTGGACGATACCCAGCGACATGTGGAAATCCAGGTTGGGCAGGGCCTCTGCCAGACGGGCGAAGTTTTTGACGTCTTCATATTGTGCCCGGCGTCGTTCTCCTGTGTAGGGATCAATGGTGAAGGGGGTGTCCGAGCCAGCGCCGAAGTAGATCTGGTTTTTGTAGAGTTCCATCTTGTGCTGGTCGGGTTCGGCACCGTAGATGACCACCTTGCGGGGCAGGGTGGAGAGGGCAATGTCCACCATCTCAGGGGGGATCTTGACCAGGGCGCTGTCATCGGTGACATCTTCAATGTTAGCGCCGTGCTGGCCCAGCAAGTCATACCCCTCTTTATGATAGACTCGCACTCCGGTCTCTGACAGCACGGTCAGGGCAGAGTAGTAAATGGCTTCGATTTCCTCTTCAGTGAGCACTTCAAACGTCGGTGTTCTGTTGACGAGGTAATTTGTTTTATTTACTCGCATGTTTTATTTCTCCTGTGTTGCTTACCAGAAAAAGGACGGACGGTCAGCGGACGAACATTTCCTGCCGGATTTCGTTTTGGGGGGGGATGACCAGGAAATCTTCATCTGCCTTATCCAGCGAGGCCGCGGTTTCCAGCAGCCGGGCCAGATAGCGGTCTGAGCCGAGAATTTCCTGATAGTCCATACCCCACCGGCTGCAGTAGGCTGCAACCTCCTGCGCCCGGGGTCGGTACTCCTCCAGTTCGTCTTGTCGGTGGGCTACCAATACCAATCGTTTGTAATGCTGGTACTGGGTATCCATGATCCACTGGGCATCCTCTTCGCCGTATTTTTCGCGCACTTCCCGGTATTCCTTGAGCGGATCGCTGCCTGCCTCTAACCAGCCTTTGGTCAGATAGTATGTGCCGGGCTCCTGGTCGAAATGCTTCAGGTACGATTGATAGGAACCAAGCAGGATGGCAATGCAGTCATCCGTGCGCGGAATCAGCAGGGTGTGCTTCCGGGATTGGATGCCTTTCAGCCCGTTTCCACACAGCCCATAGCCCAGAACAATCAGACTGGGCTCCTGCACCTCATCGATCGCTTCCTGCAGGGCGTGAGTCAGCTTGTCCGGAACGCGGTGCAGCCCATAATCGAGGTACGTGACCTGATCAAAGAGGGACTCCTGCTGTTCCGTGCTGAGCATAGACTCAAACACTTTACAGGCGATGAAGATGACCGGCAGCTGGTTGGAGTGGGGCATGGTGCCTTTCCTGGGTAACGAAAGCTAGTTCAAACCGACCAGTTGCTTGGCCAGATCTGAAGAGGCGGGAGCATTGGCGCCGTAGCCATCTGCACCAATCCGGTCCGCAAACTCCTGGTCTACGGGCGCGCCGCCCACCATGATCTTCACCTGTTCTCGCAAGCCGGCTTCCTCAATGGCTTTGATGGTGTGTCCCATGGCGCGCATGGTTGTGGTCAGCATGGCGGACATGCCCACGATGTCGGGTTGGTGTTCTTTGATACCCTCGATGAACTTCTCCGGGGCGGCGTCAAATCCGATGTTGACAATTTCAAACCCGGCGCCTTCGCACATCATGCTGACCAGGTTTTTGCCGATATCGTGCAGGTCGCCCTCCACGGTTCCCATCAGGATCTTACCAGCCATCTGGGTGTCGCTTTCAGCCAGCAAGGGGCGTAAAATTTTCATCCCTTCCGCCATGGCTTCTGCAGACATCAGGACTTCGGGGACAAACATGTCGCCGCGCTTGAAGCGCACACCGACTTCGTCCATACCAGGGATCAACCCTTTTTGCAGCAGGTCTTTTGCGGTGAGGCCTTCATCCAGGCCTGCCTGGGCAGCTTCTGAACTTGTTGCACTGTCCCCTTCCAATACTGCGGTAGATAGCTTTTCTAAGATTTTTTCACTCATTTGTGGTTCTCCTCTTTATTCTTCTTGCTCTTTGACCCATTCCTCGCCTTCAGCCAGCACCTGCTCGATGAGTTCTTCTGTGGAGTCCTTGAGCGGGACTTGTTCGTAGCTGGCTAAAATCTCCTCCACACGGGCGATGGTGCGGTCTTTAAAGGATTTGCTTCCCATCATCTTCCAATCCTCGAAGGAGGAGCGGTCATTCAGGTTGGGAAGCCAGTATTCGTTCTTGTAATGGCGGCGGGTGTGTTCATCCTTGAGGTAATGGCCATTGGGGCCAACGCGGTTGATGACGTCCACAGCCAGCGTGTCTTCATTGACTTCGATCCCGCGGGTGATGCGCCTGGCGTAGCCAATGGCTTCGTCCATAGCCGTCAGTTGGAAGACAGAGCCGGTCATGGCGCTTTCCGTGTACCCGACGTCATGGCACAGGTCGCCGCCAGTCAAAGCGGAGAAGAACACGGAAAGGGATCCTTCCGTGATGGCCTGCTCGTCAAAGGTCTTGGAATCGGTGCAGCCCCCGGTTTGCCACAACGGCAGTCCAGCGTAATGGGCGAATTCAGTATGTCCGGCCATCATCAATGAGAGCTCCGGAGCGCCGTAGGCCAGGATCATCGAACTCATATCCATCACGGACAGCACGCCGCCCATGATGAAGGGCAGGCCGGGTTGGATGTTTTGGGCGATGGTCAGGCCCATGAAGGACTCCGCTGCAGCCTGAATGATAATGCCGGCCGGCGTGACAGGGGCGGTGCCGCCTGCCAGGGGGCAGGGCGTGAAGATCAGTGGGATGCGCTTCTCCGCCGCGAACACCAGCTTGTTCAGTGAATCCGTGGTGCTGATCAGCGGGGAGAGCGGTTCACAGTAGTGAATGTATGTGGGTCGTTTTTCAAATGCTTCCTGACTGCCGGACTCCTCCACAGCAATGCGATGGATGGCGTTGGAGTCATAGTAATCAAACGACCAGGCCACGATCGGTTTGGTGGTGTAGCGGAACATCTCAGCGAATTCATACAATGCGCTGAGATCGTAAGGGACATTGTCCACGGATCCCAGGGATTCGCAGAAATCGATGTTGGGCAGGGAGTCGACCACCTTGGCGACATAGGGTACATCGCTGAGCTGGTAGGGTCGACGTTCCATGGTTTCGACATCAATGAAGTTAACGCAGGTCGGTCCAGGACCGAAATGAGCGCGCCCGGGCCCGATGTGGATGTCATGTTCGGGGTTGCCGTCCCGGGCGTAAACGGTAAAGCTGCGGGGGGCTTTCGCCAGGGCATCTTTGACCATGTAAGAGGGTAGTCGGACCAGGTCGCCGTCCACCCAGGCCCCGTTCTCCTTCAGGATTTCGCGGGCCTCTTCGTGTTTGACTTCCAGTCCAACGTTTTCCAGCACATGAAGGGTGCCATTGAAAAGCTCCTCCAGCTGGTCATCCGTAAACATCCGGAATTGTACGCCGGAATTTGCACGGTAATTCGTTCTCATACTAATGCTCCTTTTTCAGATTCAGAACTAGGCTGCAAATTGTTTCGCCATGTCGGAGGCTGAGGCAGCGTTGGGAGCATACCCATCCGCTCCGATGTCCTCGGCGAAACTTTGGGTCACGGGCGCTCCACCGATCATGATTTTCACGGTGTCCCGCACACCGGCTTCATCCAATGCCTTGATCGTGCGTTCCATGGCCCGCATGGTGGTGGTCAGCAGCGCTGACATTCCCAGAATTTTCGGCTTGTGTTCTTTGACTGCTTCGACGAAGGTTTCCGGTTCCACATCTTTACCAAGGTCGATGATTTCAAAACCCGCCCCTTCGCACATCATGCCGACCAGGTTTTTGCCGATGTCGTGCAGGTCTCCCGCGACGGTGCCTAACAAAATTGTGCCTTTCGTCTCAGTGCCTGTTTCTACAAGCATGGGCCGGATGATGCTCATGGCAGCTTGCATGGCTTTGGCGGAGCGGAGCACTTCGGGGACAAACATATTGCCCGCTTTGAACTCAACGCCGACATGGTCCATGCCCGGCATCAGCCCGTTGTTGAGGATCTCCTCAGCACTGAGTCCTTCTTCAACGGCTGCGTTGGTCTTATCAGGCATGTCTTCGAAATTGCCTTCAATGACCAGGGTTGAAATGTCAGATAAAATGTCACTCATGGTTAAGTACCTCCTGAGCTCTAAGGATGAATGATTAACATATCCAGGGATTCCTCCCTATAAGTATTTCTTGATCGTCCTGTGAAAATTTTTGATATGTTGGGTGATTTCACGCTCTGCTTTTTTGGCCTCTCCGGCGGAGATAGCCTCTGTGATCTTCAGGTGCGCATCAATGTTGATGTCCTCCATCGAGGTTTGGGGTAAAGCCAGGTACCAGATACGCAGAGAAAGGTTATAGTAGTGTTCAAGGTTGGTTTGAAGAAAGTGATTATGGGTTGCTTCAGCGATCAGGCTGTGGAACTTGCTGTCGAGTTGGATGAGCTGCTCTTTGGTGGATGGGGGTGTTTCTTTGTATTGGTGGATCAGCCCCTGCAGTTTTTCCAATTGCTTTGGGGTGATACGTTCCGCCGCCAAACGTGCAGCTAACCCTTCCAGTTCAATGCGCACTTCAAAGATTTTCGCGAGGTCGGTGATGGATAAGTCAGTGACAAAGATGCCCCGCCGGGGCTTGACGACTACCAACCCCTCTATCTGAAGTTGTTTCAACGCTTCCCGGATGGGCGTCCGACCGTAGTTGATGTCCTCCATCAGATCCGCTTCGTTGATCACGGACCCTGGTGGAAGTTTGGTCTTGACGATCCTCTTTTTGATTACCTGATATGCTTTTTCCGTGTCCGTTAGGGTCATATATTTCCTGTGTGAGCGCTATTCCTCTTTTTGTCTCGCTCGATACGATTTGATCCAGTTCATGCCGTATTCGTCTCGGCCCATGACGAGATCAGCCGCCTGAACAGCCAGATTGACCTCTTCATGGAGGGGATTGGTGATCGGGCAGGTCATCCCGGCCAGGATGGCCATGGCGATGAAAGTGGAATCAATGTGTTCCCTGTCCGGCATGCCAAAGGAGATGTTGCTGCAGCCCATGGTCACGTTCACGCCAAATTCCTCCACGACGAGTTCAATGGTTTCGATCGCGATCCTGCCGGCGTTGTGATCGGATCCCATGGTCAGAGCAAGGGGATCAATGACGATATTTTTGGGGGGGATGCCCAGTTTATCGGCGCGTTCAATGATTTTAGCAGCCACCTGGAATCGGTCTTGGGGGGTTGGGGGGATGCCGTCATCGTCCATGCACAGGCCGATCACAGAAGCTTCATATTCCTTGACCAGGGGGAGCACGCTTTCCAAACGTGCCTCTTCGCCGTTTACGGAGTTAATCAAGGCTTTTCCCTTATACGTGGAAAGGGCTGTCTCTAAAGCGGGGTTGTCCGCGGTATCAATGCACAGCGGGGCGTCCGTGACCTCCATCAAGATCTCGATCATTTCCTTGAGAATCGGTTCCTCGTCTGCGCCCGGGACACCAGCGTTTACGTCCAATATCGCCGCTCCGGCTTCGACTTGTTTTTTGGCGTCGCTCCGGACGATATCAAATTTTCCCTCTTTGAGTTCCGCAAGAAGGTTGTCACGTCCGGTGGGATTGATTCGTTCTCCTATGATGACAGTTGGATTACTCCGATGGATTTCAACGGTCTTTGATTCCGATGTGACGGTGGTAGTCAGGTTTTCTGCCATATTTTCTCCTCAACATAATAGTTAACCTGGGGCTTGTAAGCTACTTCTAGTATATTACAAATATATCAGTAATGCTAGGCGTACCCGCCTGATTTCAAGAGCTTTGTAACCTCCTTTTTAGATGATCATCGTAGTCCAGTGGCACACAAGCTTTCTGAAAGGAGCAGGCAGCGAAAATGTACATGAAGACCCCAAGGGTTCTCTCCTTGGGGAGGCTTATCTTTGATTGTATGTTTGGTTGGCAGGGTAATGATTCCTTCAGCAGGATGGGATGCATCATCCCCAGCAGCTTGGTTTCTATGTAGGATGGGTGCTGGTTTTGAAAACATTGATGGCTTGGTTTCATCCGGAAGAAGGCCAAGGTGTTTGGATAATGAGGAAAACTGATTTAGATAAAAGTGGATAAGGTGGTTTTATTCCTGGTACCCACACATCCGCCATTCGCCAGCTTCGGAGACAGTTTTAAAGACCCGTCCTTGGAGTCCGATTTCCTGATCTTCTCGTCCGTCATAACTGAAGATGTACGTTCCCTGGCAGGTCACAAGAGCGGTATCCCCTGTTTTCTCGGTCGTTTCGCAGGAAAGCCCTTCCAGACTGACCTCGACGCTCTTAAAGGACTCTCCTTCCGCGAGGGCTTGCTTTTCCCACTCCGCGCAGGAAAGGTTGACAGCCAGGGTTTCATTTTTATCTTTCAGAGCGTTAAGGTAGGCCTCTATGGTTGAAGCCGGGTTTCCCGTGCTCCCACAGGCGCTGACGAAAAGGGTGGTCAGGAGGAATACTGCAGCTGAAAAGGTTAAAAAGTTTTTTGTGGATCTCACACGATTCTCCTTGTTTAAGGTGTCTTACGGTTGGAGTTTTCTTGTCTGTATATTATATCCGATCGCTGATTGAACATCCTGGTGGGGAGGGTGGGGTTTAGGATTAACATTTCTAGCGGGATATAATTCGGGAGATAATAATCAGCGGCGGCGTTGAAAACGCCGCCGCTGATTTTATTGGTTCGACCTCTATCGAGTTTTCTCGCCTGCTCATGATTTCAAGTCAGGTGATGAGCTTCAAAGATTATCCCTCTCCCCTTTGAAACAACCCCTTAATTTTATTGAAGAGAACTTGATATAACCCTGCAAATCCACTGGGGTAAAAGATCATGATCAGGATCATCAAGATCCCATAAATGACCAGGTGAAGTCCCGGCAGGTCCGTAAAATTAGACCGCAGATTCTGGATGAAGAAAACAAAGGGGAAAGAGACGGTCATCCCGCCCCATAAGCTTCCCCGGCCGCCGATGTAGGCCATCGCTAACGCTTCGACGGTCTTGGAGGTGTGCATCAGGTTCGGCGTCAGGATGCCGATGTAATGGGCGTAAAATCCACCCAGCAGGCCGGCGAAGAAACAAGAGACCGCAAAGTTCAGGACCCGGTACAGAGTGGGGTTGATCCCGGAGGCCCGGGCGGCATCGATGTTTTGGCCAATGGCTTTAAAGGCGAGTCCGAACCTGGAGTTAGTGATCAATTTAAGGATGATGTAGATCAGGAGGGACATGCCCAGGACGATGTAAAAGTAAGGCAGGTTGCTGGTCGATTGCAGCAGGGGTTTGACCTGCAATCCCTGGGCCCCTCTGGTCAGGCTGGTCAGGTTATTGGTGATGCCCATCAGGGCAATACCCACGAACCAGGCCATAACGGCGGCGAAAATCCCTCGCAAACGCAGGGTCAAGAACCCGAGTCCTAACCCGATCAGCCCGGCGAAAATCGCGCCCAACCAGATTGTCAGCCAGGGGGAAAGATCAGGGTGGATGAGGATGATCGGCAAATCGCTGGCTAGGATGGCGGATGTGTAGGCACCCAGGCCTAATAGAGCTGCAAACCCGAAGTTTACGACGTTAATGTAACCGGCTGTGAAGTCGAAGGCCACAGCCTGTCCTGCGAGGTATGCGCCAAAGACGAGCCAGCGCCGGATGTACTCTTGGTTAAAAGGCGGGATCAAGGGCAGCAACGCAACCAAGATGAAGAAAAACACGCCAACAGGAGTAAAACCGATTTGGTGAAGCGTATTGATCAGCGGGTTATTTCCGTTTTGGCGTCTTTCATCTTGTTTTGTTTTTTGAGATGTCATAAGTAGACTCCAATCAAAGATCTCGTGTTTAGGGATGTAATATTTGTTATTCCTGGATACCTTTCACTTCGGAGCCGAAGATGCCCGAAGGGACAACCAAGAGGACGATGATCATGATGATGGTGGGGATGACATTGATCAGAGCCCCGTAGGTGAACTGCTGTGTCGCTGTTTGCAGGATGGAGACGATGAAACCACCGACGACGGCACCGATCACATTTCCTAACCCGGCCATCATGACCACGAACCAGGCTGTGTAGAGCGGGGTTAGCCCCACGTTGGGATGAGCCTGGAACATGAATAACAAGCTGCCTCCCGCAATGGAGGCCATGGCGGTCGCCAATCCGAAGGTAAGGGGGAAGATGAAGTTAAGGTTGATGCCCATCATCTTCGCGCCTACCTCATCCTGGGAAACGGCCCGGATTGCTCTCCCTGTTCTCGTCCGGCGCAGGAAGAACCATAAGGCGACAATACACAGGATGGAAATCAGGAAAGAGGCTGCGCGCTCGGTGGTCAGACCTTGGATTCCCAGCCACCGCTTCAAGGGGTCATCATTACCGAAGCCAATAATCCGCCTTTCAGCGAGTTTTTCCAGATCCGCCCGGCTGACCCCGAATTTATCCTGGACTTGCCCAAGCGTGATGCTGCCTTCCTGGGTTGTAAGGTATTCCAGGACGGGTTGATAGGTTTCCTGGTCCAATCCTTCCAGCGCGTCTTCTGCTTCGGCCTTGGGATACACATTCAGCGTCTCGACTTTCCAGTAACCCCCACCAAGTCCGTAAAAGTCGTTGCCCAGGAAGGGTGTCAACTTTACAGTGTTAATCAACACAAAAGAAATGCCGACGGTCAATAGGAAGGCGTTCATGACCCATTCACCTGGCTTACTCCTCAAGCGGAGGGGATAAAATAACGCTCTTTCCAGAATAACGCCCAAAATCAGCCCAGCGAGGCCTGCGGCAAGAATGGCGATCAAAGGAGCCACAGCGGCTAAAAATCGACTGGGGTTCTGTTGGAGGTAGTTGTTCAATGGGGTGAATACAAAGTATGCTACATACGCTCCCACCATAAAAGATTCCCCGTGAGCAAAGTGAGGAATGTTCATCACGCCAAAAACCAGGGCTAACCCTACAGAAAGCAAGGCCCACATCCCGCCCGTAAGAATGGAGTTTAATAGCTGGGGCCATCCCCCCCACACACCAATCGCGATGGCTATGAAAATGGTGATGGCGATGACAACGATGGCTGGCAAATTATCCTGGATTTTAATCCAGAGTGATTCTTCTACTACAGCTGTTGACCCCTTCTCTTTTGCCATATTTTCTTCTCCTGAATGGTATAGCTATGCAACGCGCCTGAAATTAAATGCCCAAATATGCGTTTTGGACATGTTTGTCTTGCTTGACCTCTTTGCTGGGCCCTTCCATGACGATCCGGCCCTGTTCAAGGATATAGGCCCGGTCGGTGAACTCAAGGGTAGCATTCACATTTTGCTCCACGAGCAAGATGGTCACACCCTGGTCCCGAAGCCGTAAAAGGGCGCTAAAAACGTCATTGACCAGGCTGGGTTGGAGGCCGAGAGAGGGTTCGTCGACCAGCATCAATTTGGGGTTAGACATCATACCCCGGGCGATGGCACACATTTTTCGTTCTCCGCCGCTCATCGTGCCCGCCAATTGGTTTTGACGCTGCTCCAGCCGGGGGAAGAGGCTGAAGATAAATTCCAGGATTTCCAGTTGAGTTTCTTTGTCTGGGACTGCATACGCGCCAAGAATCAGGTTTTCACGGACGGACATATCCCGAAACAGGTTCAAGTCTTCGGACACATAGCTGATCCCGCCCCGGCTGATAATATGGGCGGGTAAATCGTTGATCACATCTCCGTCAAAAATAACTTCTCCTGCTTTGGGCTTGATCAATCCCGCGACGGTACGCAGGGTGGTGGATTTTCCAGCACCGTTGGGCCCTACGAGGGCCACAAACTCACCTTCCTCTACTTTCAGCGATACTTCCCAAAGGACTTGGAGAAACCCATAACCCGCATCTATTTTTTTAAGTTCAAGCATAAGATACCTCTTCTTCACCCAGGTAAGCCTCAATGACTTTGGGGTTATTTAAGACATCCTCTGGGTTCCCCTCTGCGATCGTGGAACCATATTGGATGACCATAACTTCGTCGCAGATTCCCTGAATGACTCTCATGATATGCTCCACAGCGATGATGGTCACGCCGGAATCTCGAATCTCTAAAATAAGGTCCATGATGGAATCCAACTCACCGGGGGTCAGTCCTGAAGCTAATTCATCCAAAAGCAAGAGCTTGGGCTCGCAAGAAATGGCCCTTGCCAGGTCAATCCGTTTTAATTGCACTGTATTTAACTGCTCGGCGGGTGTATCTATTGGAAGATCAAATTTAACAAATTCAATCGCTTCTAATGCTCTGTCTTTTATGGAGCCGGATCTGGAAGATTGCGGTCCAAAAGTGGCTCCAACCATGACGTTCTCTAGAACGGTGAGTTTGGGAAAAGGCTGTGGGATCTGAAAGGTCCGCGACAATCCTTTGTGGCACATGACTTCCGCAGGTAAACCGGTCGTATCTTCGCCCCGGAAAAGGACCTTGCCGCTGGTCGGGGGAAATCTGCCGGAAATGGAATTGAGGAATGTGGTCTTCCCGGCGCCGTTAGGGCCGATCAAACCGTAAATTTCTCCCTCTTCTACCTGCATGGAAACCCTGTTAACAGCCGTGAGCCCGCCAAATCGTTTGATCACTTCTTTTGTGTCGAGTATCAGCATGTGTAGATCATTCCTTTTTAAGAAAGAGGAACGGGTGTTACCCCGTTCCTCTAAGTGACCTTCTACAAGGTTACTACTCAGCAGGGGGTGGTGTGAATTCCTGTTCTGCTACGTTTTCAGGATAGATCTTGACGCCTTCGCCACCGAAGTACTGCACAATGGGGAAGGAGTAGAACCCCTGGCCTACAACCGGGTCAGGTGAACTTTCAGGTGTGAAGAGGTACTCTTCCATCACGATCCCATCAGTGTAGGACCAGTTTCCGGTCTGGATTTCGTTCTTGGCGAACTCGGCCAGCGTTTCACTGCTCAATTCACCATATTCTTCATAGGTCATCTGGGCAGCTTTGATGAAGAAGTTGGCCGCGTCATACGCCAGACCACCTGAGGAGGGGCTGGGGGTCATGTCATAGTCCTCTTCAAAGGTGGAGATGAACGCTTGTCCCTCTTCAGACGCGAGGGAAACGGACTGCACAGCGTCCAGGATGTAGTCACTGGAGTCGCCTACGTTGCTGTACCAGTCGCCAACCCAGGACAGGCCGTCAGCGATCATCACGCTGTTCAGGCCAACCTGATCAGCCTGGTTGATGAGCGCGGAAACAAAGGGCACAGAAACCGTCGTGCCGGCGAAGAGCGCCGGGTCCAG
>Ga0207797_1000350_pt1 | contig 35669 bp, 30 predicted proteins | sample PRCRCaboRojoPR_6_FD_187275 | JGI IMG/M metagenome (GOLD analysis project Ga0207797, IMG submission 187275) | Marine sediment microbial community from Cabo Rojo, Puerto Rico - PR CR 10% Liquid 1 (SPAdes) | ecosystem: Environmental > Aquatic > Marine > Coastal > Sediment | place: Cabo Rojo, Puerto... | reverse complement strand
GAACCTCATGGTATCAATGAACCTGAACCTTTGATCCATGTATTCAATAGTCATATATAAACCGTCATGCCTGGGCGGGCACAACCAAGCATGAAAAAATCACGTTTCGGCCGGGGCGCCGAGCGCAGGTTCCATGGCGACACAGACCAGAGAGACAGCCAACGGCTGAGTATGCGATCCTTGAAGGATCCTGAGCTCGAATGCCAGGAAGGGCTCCTAGAGGTTCAAGGCCTCGGACCATATGGAACCAAGCGAGGGGCCCCGGCCGAAACGTATAAAAATCAACAGCTTGAAGCATTTTTTCATATAAAAAAAGACCCTGCGGCCCTTGGCCATGCTGTTGTACGAGGTTCTCCCAGGGCAACTTGTCCGGCTGCTCCCAGCAGTACCGAATTTTCTCCGCGTTGACAAATAGCTGCTGCTGGTTGACAATAAGAATAATTCTTACCCTACAGGTGCGCTATGTATCTCGCCCTGACCCGCACCCGATGCGGGTTTCGTTTTTCCCTTCGAGAGTCTTACCTCCAAGATGACGTCTATCAGCACCGCGAGCTTCTCGACCTCGGGTCAGACCCCTCAGAGGCCTTCGTCTACCCGGGCGGAAACAGCTTCTATGTCAGCGAGGCCATCATCGAGGAGCTGGAGAGCCAAGGGCATAAGCCCGATCAGGAGGAGCTTGAGGAGCTCCTGTGGCCCTTCCTCGATCCGTACATCAAGAGCAAGCTGGAAGGCTTTCGAAACCGCTCCAGGAATCGCGAGCGTCCGCCGCCTCTCTCTCCTGAGGAGCAGGACTTCATTCGCACCCGGGTCCATGCTGTGGACAAACGGCGCTATAACTACCTCCGTCTCGGCCAGCTGGACCAGAGCAAGCTGCACGGCGTCCCCCTGAAGTTCTACCGTCCCCTGATCTACAAGTCCCGCGATGAGCTCGAGCAGTACTTCATCGGTCTGGAGAGGGAGCTCCGGCCGTCCGAGTACAGCTCCTACGTGTACTCCTTCCTCTATCTACGCCGGCACTTCTACGAGACCGTGGCCGGACAGATGCCGCAGGCCCTGGACCAGGACAGGCTCGACCGCCTCTTCGAGGAAGAAATCTGCCGAGTCAACCAGGATCCGCTCTTTTGGGGGGCAAACAACCCGGACTGGCGACTGCACCCTTACCTGGTCCGCTATGCCATCATGTTCATCGACTACCCGTTCGCCGAGAGCACCTTCATGTACGAGCGCATGCAGGACTTCTTCGCCCGCTCGCGGGAACGCTTCGAAGAGGCCCGGCGGGCCAAGTCCACGAAGATGAGCCCCGCGTCCATGAGCGAGTCCTTCGGCATGGCCCATGAGACCCTGCAGTCCATGTCCAAGAGGCAGCTCACCCGGCTTTATCGCCGCCTGGCCAAGCAGAAGCACCCGGACCACGGCGGGGACCATGAGAGCTTTGTCCGCCTCTCCCAGGCCTATCAGGACCTTATGCGCCGGAAATGAGCAGATCGGCCAGAACACCGACGAAGAGGAGCACGGCGATCGCCCCATTGAAGGTAAAAAAAGCCGTGTTCACCCGGGAGAGATCCTCGGGGCCAACCAGCTTGTGCTCCCAGATGAGCAGGCTGGACACGAGCAGCCAGAACAGCAGGTAGACCGACCCGAGCCCGCCGGCCCTTCCTGCCAGGAGGTAAAACAGAGAGGCGTTGACATGGGAGAAGGTGGACAGATGGAGGGCTGAAACGAGGCCGAAGCGTGCCGGTACGGAGTGGAGCCCGTGCAGCCTGTCAAAGTCCACATCCTGGCAGGCGTAGAGAATATCGAATCCAGCCACCCAGAAGAGGACCCCCAGAAAAAAGAGCACGGCCGGCAGCGTGAAGGCCGGCTCCACAGCCAGCCAACCGCCCAAGGGAGCCAAGCCGAGGACGGACCCCAGCCAGAAGTGGGCCAGCCAGGTAAAGCGCTTGCTCAGGCTGTACAGGCCGGACCAAGCCAAGGCCACCGGCGAGAGGATCAGGCAGAGGGTGTTCAGCCCGGCACAGGCCAAGACAAAAACGATTGCGGTGAGTGCGCAGAGGCTCCAGGCCGGGCCGGTGCTCAGCTCGCCGCTGACCAGCGGACGCGTCTGGGTACGCGGATTTTTCCGGTCAAAGGACAGATCGGCCAAGCGATTGACAGCCATGGCCCAGGTTCGGACGGCCACCATGGCCAAGCTGAGCAGCAGGAAGGGCTGCCAGCCCGGCCAGCCTCCGGCTGCCAAAAAGAGCCCGATATAGGCGAAGGGCAGGGCAAAGATCGAATGCTCGATCTTGACCATGCGCAAAAAAGCGCCGACCCCCCTCCACAAAGGCACGTTCAAGGCCGCATTCCGCTGAGTCACTGAGCCCCTCGTCCCTCAGACGACCCGGATCCGGAGGAACCGTCTCTTGCCCACCTTGAGGACGTGCTCCCCGGGCGGAAAGACATAGCCCGGATCGGTTATCTTGCTGCCGTCAGCCGAAACCCCGCCCTGCTTGCACAGCCGCTTGGCCTCGGACTTGGACTGGCACAGCCCGGCCTCCGTCAGGATATCTGCCGCGCCCTTCTCGTGGCCTCTGCTCAGGCTGTGCTCAGGCATGTCCTCGGGAAGCTCCTGGCGGGAGAAGACCCGGTTGAAGCTCTCCCTGGCCCTTTCCGCGGCCTGCCGGTCGTGAAAGCGGGCGGTGATCTCGAAGGCCAGCTCCTCCTTGGCCGTCTTGGGATGGAGCGCCCCACCATCAACTTGGCCCTTCAAGCGGTTGATCTCATCCAGGCTCTTGTCCGAGAGGAGCTCGAAGTACCTGAACATGAGCTCGTCCGAAATGGACATGAGCTTGCCGAACATGTCTTCAGCCGGCTCCTCAATGGCCACGTAGTTGTTCAAGGACTTGCTCATCTTTTGCACCCCGTCGAGGCCCTCCAGGATTGGCATGGTCAGGATGATCTGAGGCTCCAGGCCTTCCTGCCGCTGCAGGGTCCGGCCGACCAGGAGGTTGAACTTCTGATCGGTTCCGCCAAGCTCCACGTCGGCGCGCATGGCGATGGAGTCGTAGCCCTGGATCAGGGGATAGAGGAACTCATGGAGGGATATGGATTGGTTGGCCACATAGCGCTTGTGGAAGTCGTCACGCTCCAGCATCCGGGCCACGGTGTACTTGGAGCAGAGCTGCACGAAGTCATAGGCCGAGAAACGGTCCATCCACTGGGAGTTGAACAGGAGCTCGGTCTTGTCTTGATCGAGTATCTTGAAGATCTGCCGCTTGTAGGTCTCGGCGTTGATGCGCACCTCCTCGCGGGTCAACGACTTGCGCGTCTCGGACTTGCCGCTGGGATCACCGATGAGCCCGGTGAAATCACCGATAAGGAAGAGCACGCTGTGGCCGAGCTCCTGGAAGTGCTTCAGCTTCTGGATGAGCACGGTGTGGCCCAGATGGAGGTCGGGAGCCGTAGGATCGAACCCTGCCTTGATCCTCAGCGGCCTGCTCTGCTTCAGCTTGGCAATGAGCTCCTCCTCCTCGATAATCTCCTGGCTGCCCCGCTTGATCAAGTCCAGACTGGCCTGAATGTCGCTGTGCATGTGTCGCCTTCCTTTTCCTCCTTACTCATGGGAACAAAAAGCATATTCCTTTGTGCAGGCTGCGCTGACGCGCCGCGAAAAGTGAACTCCGGCGCAACCTGCGCGCGAAGCCAGGCTCCAAGGTCGATAGGCCTCCTGAAAGCTCCGCCTCAAGGCAGGCTCTATTCAGGCATCTGCCAGGCCTCGATGCTCATGGTCCTTCCGCTCACCGGGTCCACGTCCAGAAGGACACCCTGCAGAAGCACCTCCCCGCCGGCGGGCGTGAAACGCTGTGGAAGCTTGGATACGAATCGCTCCAGGACCGAGTCAGGCTCCATGCCGATAACCGAGCGCTCCGGACCGCACATCCCGGCATCGGTAATGTAGCCGGTATAGCCGTCAAGCACCTGCGCATCGGCGGTCTGCACATGGGTGTGCGTCCCGATGAGCGCACTCGCCCTGCCGGCCAGGAAGAAGAGCATAGCCTTCTTCTCCGAGGTGGCCTCGGCGTGGAGGTCCACCAGAACCACCCGGCAGCGCTCGGTCAGTGCCTCCAGCTCCTCCTCGACGCGCCGGAAGGGGCAGTCCAAGGCTTCCATAAACGTCCGGCCCTGGACATTGATCACCCCCAGGGAATGCTCGCCGTTATCAAACACGCCGGAGCCTCGGCCTGGCGAGCCCGGGGGATAGTTGGCCGGACGAAGCAGCCACTCGGTGCTCTCCAGAAAGCCCTGAATCTCCTTGTGCTTCCAGATATGGTTGCCAGAGGTCAGGACATCCACTCCGGCGGAGTGCAGCTGCTGGGCGTTACGCGGCGTCAGGCCGATTCCCCCGGAGACGTTCTCCGCATTGGCCAGAATCCAGTCGAGCTGCAAGCGCCGGCGCAGCTCTCCAGCCTGGGCTGTAACCGCCTTGCGGCCGAGCTTGCCGACAATGTCGGCCAAAAAGAGAATGCGCATATCACCTGTGTACTTCGAGCCAGCTCATGGTCCTTACTTGGCGAACTCCACGGAACGCTTCTCGCGGATGCACATGACCTTGATCTGCCCTGGATAGGTCAGCTGCTCCTCCACGGCCTGGGCAATGTCCTTGCAGAGCAGGTAAGTCTGGTCTTCGTTGACCTTATCGCAGTCGATCATAACCCGCAGCTCGCGTCCGGCCTGAATGGCGTAGGCCTTGCTCACGCCTTCAAAATCCGTAGCGACGTTCTCCAGCTCCTCCAAACGCTTGACGTAGTTTTCCAGAAGCTCCTTTCGGGCTCCAGGCCTGGCGCCTGACAGGCTGTCCGCAGCCTGGACCAGCACGGCCAGGATGGACTTGGGGGAGACGTCCTCGTGGTGGGCCGCAATGGCGTGGATGATCTCCTGGGACTCGCCGTGCTTCTTGGCCAGATCCGCGCCGATAAGGGCATGCGGTCCCTCGATCTCGTGGTCAACGGCCTTGCCGATATCGTGCAGCAGGCCGGCCCGCTTGGCCTTCTTCACGTCCAGCTGCAGCTCGGCGGCCATGATGCCGCAGAGAAAGGCCACTTCCAGGGAATGGTGCAGGACGTTCTGCGAAAAGCTGGTCCGATAGTAGAGGTGGCCCAACAGGCGGATGAGCTCGTGATGGATACCATGCACGCCAACGTCAAAGGTGGCCTGCTCGCCCATTTCCCGAAGCTTGACCTCCAGCTCCTTGTCCACCTTGCGAACGATATCCTCAATGCGCGCCGGATGAATGCGCCCGTCGCTGATCAGGCGTTCCAGAACCTGCTTGGCCTTTTCCCGGCGCAAGGGACTGTATGCGGACAGGACCACGGTCTCCGGGGTGTCGTCGATGATCAGGTCAACGCCCGTGGCCGCCTCCAGGGATCGGATGTTCCGGCCTTCACGACCGATGATCCGGCCTTTCATCTCTTCACTCGGCAGCTCTACGGCCGTGACGGTCTGCTCTGAGACGTAGTCGCCCGCATAGCGCTGAATGGCTGAGGCCAGGATCTCCTTGGCTTTCCGATCAGCGTTCTCTCTGGCCTCCACCTCGATCTGGCGTATCATCTTGGCTGCCTCATGCCGCGTCCGGCTCTCGATATCCGCCATAAGGCGCTTCCGGGCCTCCTCAGCCGAGAGCCCGGAGATCTCCTGCAACTTGCGCTCCTGCTCCTCCCGGAGGCTTTCGGCCTTTTTCTCGCGTTCCTCGAGCTCCCGCTCCTGCTTGGTCAAACGCTTTTCCCAGTCGACCAGCTCGCTCTCCTTTTGCGTGACCTTCTCCTGCTTGCCTTCCAAGCGCTCCTCTTTTTTCTGCAAGCGGCCTTCCTGGCGCTTGATGGCGTTCTCCCGCTCCTTGAGCTCGTTTTCCATCTCCTTTTTCTGCTGATAGACCTCATCCTGAGCCTGAAGCATGTACTCCTTCTTCTGGGCCTGGGCCTCCTTCTGGGCGTCCTGGATGATCTTCTCGGCCCGATTGCTGGCCTTGGTCAGCTCCTTCTCGGACAGCCGCACCTTCAAGTAGTAGCCGACCGCCGTTCCAACTCCAAGACAAATAACGGCAATTGCAATTAGCTCCATAACGTGACTCCTTCTATGTCATCAGACGTTTCGTCTGTTCTCGAGGGGATACGTCAAGAATCCGCCGATTCTCTTACAATCCGGGTCATGTCGACGTACCGCCTTCTCAGACTCCATATACGGAAGACTGTCAGCCCGGCATTTGTCGCATTTGAGGAGCTCGGTTCCGAAAGGCCGAGGTGAGACCGGCAGGCGCATTTCCGCTTCATTCAGAAGCCGGCTGCGGTTCCTGCCGTCAAGGAAGGCTCGGTTGTCAGGAGGACGTCGCAAGGCGTGGGTGCACGGCACGTGCAACGTATCAGGATGCGTTCAAACAGGTTCTCAACTGAAGGGTGGAACCCCGGAGGTCCGTGTTGCAGGCCATTTTGAACCTGGTGTCCCCAGGTGGGTGCCGCTGGTAACCATCAGGCTTCCCGCTCGACGACGGGCATGCTCAACAGGTTACAGGAAGCAGCTCCCGTAGCATACGCTTGTTGGCTCAAAAATGGTACCAACAATCACCAAACCCCCAGGGTTCCGATGGCTTCAGGATGTTTGATCCGCATGGATACTGATTTTATCGAGTAAACTGGCCAACCGCTCTTCTGTCCGCTGCAAGGTATGCGAGCACTGCAGCGAATCGTCGGCCAAACTCAAAGCGACGAGTATCAACAACTTCTCCTTGCTCAACCGAGAGCCATAGAGGTCAAGGTGCTTGAACCTTGACTCGATATGGCGGGCAGCTTCCTTGATTCGCTCTTCGCTGACGTTGGTCTTAAAAGAAACCTCTTGCCCCAGAATGGACAAATGATAACTTGGCATTGATTAAGGTATATCTATCTCGTCAATCTTTTGCAAGAGTTGGTCCAACCTTTTCACAACATCTTGCTTTCTTTCCCTTTCTTCAGCCAGCTCCCGCTTAAGGGACTCGTTTTCCTGCTTCAGGGTGTGCAGGCGCTGAATGAGGGCATCCAGCTTGCTCTCAATGGTTTCGATGATTTCCATGACCGCTCAGCTTTTGATCTTTCTGGGCAGGTTCTTCTGCTTTACCCGGGACACGGCCAGCTGCTTCTCGGGCACATCGGCGGTGATGGTCGAGCCGGCTCCGACCACGCTCTCCGCTCCAAGGGTCAGGGGCGCGACCAGGGCCGAGTTGCTGCCGATGAAGCTCTTGGGCCCGATAATCGTCCGATGCTTTGTCTTCCCGTCATAGTTGCAGGTTATGGTCCCGGCTCCGATATTGGCCCCCTCACCGACCTCGGCATCCCCGAGGTAAGCCAGGTGGTTGGCCTTGGCGCCTTTGTCCAGGCGGCTCTTCTTGACCTCGACGAAGTTGCCGACCTTGGCACCTTCAGCCAGAACCGTCTCCGGCCGAAGGCGGGCGTACGGGCCAACCTGACAGCTCTGGCCCACCTGAACGTCTTCAAGGTGTGAAAAGTGCCGAACCCAGGACCCGGCACCGACGTGGCTGTCGCGTATCCAGACATGGGAGTCGACCTGGGCGCCGGCCTCGATGACGCTCTGGCCGTAGATCTCCACCGGGCCGGACAGCTCCGCCCCAGGAGCGATGCTCGTCCTCGGGCCGAGACGGACCAGCTCTGGAGCATGGAGCAGAACGCCTCCATCTAAGGCCTGGTCCATGTGGCGCTTTCTGAGGAGCTCCTCGCATCGAGCCAGCTCGCGCGGGCTGTTCACGCCAAGAAACTGCTCCGGGTCGGTCTCCGTAACCGTCGCGACCCGGCCGCCATGAGCCAGGCAGAGATCGATCAGCTCGGTAATGTAGTACTCTCCCTGGGCGTTGTCGCTGCTCAGCCTGCTCAGGTGGGCCTCGAGGGCGGTCAGATCAAAGCAGTAGATTCCCGCATTGACCTCGCGGATCGCGCGGCTCTCCGGCCGGGACTCGAGATCCTTGTCCTCGACGACCGCTTCCACCTGCCCTTGGCTGCTCCGGATCACGCGACCGTAGCCGGAAGGATCGGGCAGCTCGACGCTTATGAAGGCGGCCTCGGCCGACTGCTCCAGGCTGGTTTGCAGCAAGCTCTGCAAAGCCCGGCCGGTAATGAGCGGGGCATCGCCATTAACCACCAGCACCCGGGAGAATCCGGCTCTCCGCAATCGGGGGTAGGCGCACTGCAGTGCATGCCCCGTGCCCAGCTGCCTCTCTTGGAGGATGAACTGCTCGGACTGCTCTGGAAAGGCTGCTGCGACCTCCTGACTGCCGTGACCGACGATGCTGATGACATCGCCCTCTGGAAGCGCCTGCTCGAGCGCCCGGTAGACATACCAGAGCATCGGCTCGCCCAGGATCCGATGCAGGACCTTGGGGCGTTCGGACTTCATCCGAGTGCCTTTACCGGCGGCCAGAACAACTGCGGCCGCCTGACCGCTCTCTGTCATTGCCTCTTCCTGCTCCATCGCCTCGCTGCGAGCTCCTGTCTCCCGCCGCCTTGATCAGGCGGCCTGAAGACTGTTTCAGTCTCTGGATGCGGACACCACGAGTCGGAACGAACGTTTGGCAGATACACCCTCACAATGGGCTAACTCTTGACCTCCGCCTGAGGAGGTTACAGGCGGGCTGTCGGAGAACCTGCCCGGCGGCTCGTCCGTGACGAGCCGATTGTACTCGCTTGCCCTGGTCTATGCAAGGTGGCAGGCTGCTGGGCCGCGGCGAATCGGCTGCAGACAGCAAAGAAAAAGCAGGCCCGAAGGCCTGCTTTTGAACACAAAGGGGGGTCAAGCCGAAGGCAGGGAGGTGATCAGCCCTGCTTTTCCTTGGTGGATATCCGCTGAATGGCCCTCCTGAGGGCCGCCTCGGCCCTGGCTGCGGCTATCTTGTCCTTCTCCTGCTGCAGGCGCTGCTCAGCTCGCTCCTTGGCCTTCTGAGCCCTGGCGATATCGATCTCCTCCGCTTTCTCCGCACTCTCAGCCAGAACAGTGATCGACTCGGGGGACACCTCGGCGAACCCACCGGACACGAAGAGGTAGGCCACCCGGCCCTCCTTCCGATAATAGAGCGATCCGATGGCCAGAGCGGAGAGGAAGGGGATGTGGTTGTTCAGGACACCGAACTGGCCCAGCAAGCCGGGTACGCCAACGTACTCGACATCCTCACTGAGCACCATGCGATCCGGAGTGACCACTTCCAACTTGATTGTGCTTGCCATAGCTCCATCCTGGTGTCATGAGTTGACTATTGCTGCTTCTCCGCCTTTTCCCTGGCCTCCTCAATGGTGCCGACCATGTAGAAGGCGCTCTCAGGCAGATCGTCGTGCTTGCCCTCCAGGATCTCCTTGAAGCCGCGGATGGTGTCTTCAGTCTTGACGTAGGCACCTGGCGTTCCGGTAAACTGCTCGGCCACGTGGAAGGGCTGGGAGAGAAAGCGCTGAATCTTCCTGGCCCGCGAGACGGTCAGCTTGTCTTCGTCCGAGAGCTCCTCCATGCCCAGAATAGCGATGATGTCCTGCAGGTCTTTGTAGCGCTGCAGGATCTGCTGGACCTGGCGCGCGGTTTGATAGTGGTCGGATCCCAGGACGTTGGGGTCCAGAATGCGTGAGGTTGAGTCGAGGGGATCCACGGCCGGGTAAATGCCCAGCTCAGCGATCTGACGCGACAAAACCAGGGTCCCGTCAAGATGGGAGAAGGTTGTGGCCGGAGCCGGGTCGGTCAGGTCGTCGGCCGGGACGTAAATGGCCTGGACCGAGGTGATTGAGCCCTTGTGGGTCGAGGTGATGCGCTCCTCGAGCTCGCCCAGGTCCGTGCCCAGGGTCGGCTGGTATCCCACTGCGGAAGGCATGCGTCCCAGAAGGGCCGAGACCTCCATGTTGGCCTGGGTGAACCGGAAGATGTTGTCGATGAACAGCAGCACGTCCTCGCCTTGCTCGTCGCGGAAGTACTCGGCAGAGGTCAGGGCTGTCAGGGCGACCCGGGCACGGGCTCCCGGAGGCTCGTTCATCTGACCGTAGACCAGGGCGGCGTTGGGCAGAACCCCGGCTTCCTTCATCTCCAGGTAGAGGTCGTTGCCTTCGCGGGTGCGTTCGCCCACCCCGGCGAAGACCGACTTGCCGCCGTGCTGCTTGGCGATGTTGTTGATCATCTCCATGAGGATGACGGTCTTGCCCACGCCGGCGCCGCCGAAGAGGCCCATCTTGCCGCCTTTGGGGAAGGGGATCATCAGGTCGATGACCTTGACTCCGGTCTCCAGGAGCTCGACGTCAGTGCTCTGGTCGGTAAAGGTCGGCGATGGCCGGTGGATGGGGTAGTAGTTGTCCGACTCCACCGGACCGAGCTCGTCCACGGGCCGTCCGACGACATTGACGATGCGGCCCAGGGCCGGGTTGCCCACTGGCACCTGAATAGCCTCACCGGTGTCCACGGCCTCCATGCCCCGGACCAGACCGTCGGTGCTGTCCATGGCCACGCAGCGGACGATGTTGTCGCCGAGCTGCTGGGCGACCTCGACGATGAGGTCCTCCTCATCGCCGCTAGGGTTCTTGATCCGGATGGCGTTCAATATGTTGGGCAGCTGCCCTTCCTGAAAGGAGATATCGACCGTCGCTCCGATGACCTGGGATACGTGTCCAACGTTCTGGCTCATTTATGCCCCCCTTCTTAACCTTTGAGTGCCTCGGCACCGCCGACGATGTCCAGAAGCTCGGCGGTGATGGCTGCCTGTCTTGCCTTGTTGTACTGCAGGGTCAGATTGGAGATCATTTCGTCGCAGTTATTGCTCGCATTGTCCATGGCGCTCATGCGGGCGGCATGCTCGCTGGCTGAGGTCTCCAACAGCCCTCTGTAGATCTGCACCTTGATGAATCGCGGCAGGAGCTCGTTGAGGATGCCTTCTACCGAGGGCTCGTACATATACTGGGCCTGAGCGCCCCCGCTCTCCTGCTCTTCGACATCCTCCCGGGCCACTGGCAGGATTTGCAGGCCAGTGGCCTCCTGGCGGACCACACTGACGAACTTCCCGTAGACCATGTGGACCTCGTCCACATCGCCATCTACGTAGGCCCGGATGACCTCCATGCCCAGCTCGTTGGCCAGGGTGAAATCGAAGCTGTCCATGATATCAATGCGTTCCATGGCCAGCTCGAACCCGCGCTTGCGGATCTGATTGCGGGCCTTCTTGCCAACGCAGTAGAACCGGACCGTCTTGCCCTGGGCCTGCTTCTCCCGGGCCAGATTGACCCCGGCCTGAATGAGGTTGGTGTTGAAGGCGCCGCACAGGCCTCTGTCCGAGGTCATCAGAACGATGCCGACCGTATTGACCTCTTCTCGCTTCTCGAGCAAGGGATGAGCCGCCGACTCAACCCCGCCGGCCATGTCCCCGAGGAGCTCGTAGAACTTCTCGGCATAGGGCCTGAATCGCTCGATCCTGGTCTGGGCCTTACGCAGCTTGGCCGAGGCCACCATGTTCATGGCCTTGGTGATCTGCTTGGTCTTTTGGACCGAGGCGATCTTGTTCTTGACATCCTTCAGTGAAGGCATGGACCATCCCCTTTAGCTATGAAGCCTGGAAACTCTTCTTGAACTCTTCGACTGCCGCCTTCAGCTTGCCGTCCATCTCGTCGTCGAGGTCCTGCTTCTCCTTGAGGGACTCAAGAACATCCGGCTTGGAGTTGCGCAGGAACTCCAGATACTCGGACTCAAAGCGACGGACGTCTTCCACTGGGATATTGTCCAGATAGCCCCGGGTCCCAGCATAGAGAACGGCGACCTCATCCTGCATAGGCATGGGATTGTACTGGTCCTGCTTCAAGAGCTCCATCATGCGCTTGCCGCGCTCCAGCTTCTCCAGGGTGGCCTTGTCCAGATCGGAGCCGAACTGGGCAAAAGCGGCCAGCTCGCGGTACTGGGCCAGGTCCAGGCGCAGGGTTCCGGCCACCTTCTTCATGGCCTTGACCTGAGCGCTGCCGCCGACCCGGGAGACCGAGAGCCCGACGTTGATGGCCGGCCGGAAACCGGCGTTGAACAGATCCGGCTCCAGGTAGACCTGGCCGTCGGTAATGGAGATGACGTTGGTCGGGATGTAGGCGGACACGTCGCCGGCCTGGGTCTCAATGATGGGCAAAGCGGTCAGGGAGCCGCCGCCCTCCTCATCGTTGAACTTGGCCGCCCGCTCCAGCAGCCGGGAGTGGAGATAGAAGATGTCTCCAGGAAAGGCCTCACGACCCGGAGGCCGCCTGAGCAAGAGGGACATCTGACGATAGGCCACGGCCTGCTTGGACAGGTCGTCGTAAATGATCAGAGCGTGCTTTCCGTTGTCGCGCATATGCTCAGCCATGGTGCAGCCGGCATACGGAGCGATGAACTGCAGAGGAGCCGGATCGGCTGCCGTGGCCGAGATGATCGTAGTGTACTCCATGGCCCCGTGCTTCCTGAGCACGTCAGCAACCAGGGCCACCGTGGACTTCTTCTGGCCGATGGCCACGTAGAAGCAGTGCACATCGCTCTCCTTCTGGGCCAGGATAGCATCCACGGCAATGGCCGTCTTGCCGATCTGGCGGTCCCCGATGATCAGCTCGCGCTGCCCTCGGCCGATGGGGGTCATGGCGTCAATGGACTTCAGACCTGTGTACATCGGCTCCTTGACCGGCTGCCTGGCGATGATGCCGGGTGCCTTGACCTCGACCAAACGTGACTCCTCCATGGAGAGCTGCCCCTGGCCGTCCAGGGCGTTGCCCACCGGATCGACGACCCGACCGCTCACTGCTTCGCCCACCGGCACAGAGAAGACCCGCCCGGTGCGCTTGACCGTATCGCCTTCCTTGATCTCGGTATCCTCGCCGAGGAGCGCGCAACCGACGCTGTCCTCCTCCAGGTTCAGGGCTAAGCCGTAGATGCCGCCTGGAAACTCCAGGAGCTCCATGGCCATGCAATTCTGAACGCCGTAGACCTTGGCGATGCCGTCGCCCACGGACAGGACCACGCCGGTCTCAGCCATCTCCATCTTCTGTTCGTAGTTCTTGATCTGCTCCTCGATGATCTGGCTTATTTCATCAGCTTTGATTTGCATAGCGCTTACTCACCCCTTTTGATGGTTTCCTTCATCTGATCCAGCTGCGCCCTGAGGCTGGCGTCGTAGACCTTATCCCCAACCTTGAGCACCAACCCGCCCAGAACGGACTCATCCTGTTCGTACTCGAGGACCAGGGTCTGGTCGAGCTGCTTCTCCAGCTCGGACTTGATGGCCTCCTGCTTGGTCGAGGCCAGGTCGATGGCCGTAACCACCTTGCCCCGCAGAATGCCTTCCTTCTGATCGAGCAGGGTGGCGAAGTACTGCTGGATCTCCAGGAAGTATCCGAGCCTGCCCTTGTCGGCCAAGAACATGCAGAAGTTGCTGACCGTCGTCCCGGCTCCGATCTTGCCGAGGATCGTCTTGGCAATGCCTTTCTTATCCTCGGTCTTGATGATGGGGTTGCTGAAGATCGTGATCAGCTGCGGTGCCCCGCGCAAGACGTCGGCCAAGGCGGCAAGCTCGTCGCCGTAAGCTTTCAGCTCGGCGTCGCCAATCTCCTGGCCGATGGCAAAAAGGGCCCGCGCGTACCTTTTTGCGATGACTTGCTGTCTCAATTGAGCACCACCTTTGCTAGATATTTATCGATGAGCTGCTCCTGGTCCTTCTTTCCCAAGCGCTCGGCGATCATACTCTCGGCCGACTCGACAATGCGATCGGCCATTTCGGTCCGAAGCTGGTCCATGGCCTGCTGGAACTCCTGAGATGACTGGATCTTGGCCATCTCCCTGATCCGCTCGGCGTCCTGCTGGGCCTTGTCCAGTATGGACTGCCGCATGGCCTCGGCCTGCTCCTTGGCCTGTTCCAGAATCTCCTGGCGCTCCTTGTCGATGTCGGCGATGCTCTTCTCCACATCCTTCAGCTTCTTCTCGGCATCGGCCTTGCGTGTCTGCAGGTCGCTCAGCTCGGAATCGATCTGCTCGCGCCTTCCGGAAAAGAACTCCTTGATCCTCTTGCCGGCCAGCTTGTAGATGATGCCCACGAAGAGCGCAAAGTTGATGCAGCGCCACATGAAGTCCTTCCATGCGGCGGCCGCCGATCCGCCTCCGCCCTCGGCAGCCCAGAGGCTCGCAGCGGCGAGGAGGCTGCACATGAGGACTGCTAGTACCAACCATGTCTTTTTCAAAGCCCGTACCTCCCCACGTTTGGCGTTCTACGTCTGCATAAGAATCTTGTCGGCTACCTTCTTAGCGAACTGCTCGACCTCCTTGGTCAGCTTCTCTTCGGCTGCCTTGACCTGCGTGTCGATCTCCTGCCGGGCGGCATCGAGCTCTTGCCGGGCCTCGGACTCGGCCTGAGTGACGATCTGGTCCTCCTCGTCCTTGGCCTCCTTCTTCTTCTCGTTTCGAAGCTCCAACCCTTCCTGCCTGGCCTTCTCCAGCTGCGCCTGATAGTCGTTCAGCTTCTGCTGGGCCTGGTCGTTGAACTCCTCGATAGCGCCCATCTCGTTGGACATGCGGTCGGCTCGCTCCTTGATGATCCTCCGGACCGGCCGGATGAGGACAAGATTCAACAGAAACAACAGAATCAGGAAGTTGACGAGTTGAATCAATAAGGTAGCGTTGAGCTCTATCATGCCGCCTCCCCCATCTTTGTGAAAAATGTTGCAAATTGGGTCTGGATTACCCTATTTCAGTGAAGCTGTCAAAGATTTTTTTCAAAACAAGGGGCATTTCATCGGCAAATTCAGGCAATTCGCCGTGCTTTGTGCAAATTTTCACTTAAAGGGCCCGCAGCCACTCAGGCTTGAGACCAACCTGTCCTTCGAGGGCCTGGTCGATGGTCTGCAAGCCCAGCTGCTTCTCTCCTGGGAAACGGACGCGAATCGGCAAGTAGTTGGATGCGTGATTGGAAATGAAGAGTCCGCGGCTGAGCTGCGTATGAGCAAGCATTTCTCTGAGCTCCCGCAGAAGGCCGAGCTGGTCGGGCAGCAGGAACTCCCCGCGAACCCAGCAATCATGCAAATGTGTACCAGGGATGAGCATGACGGTCAATGCCCCGACGTACTCGGGATCGATGGCCGTGAGCACCCGTCCGGTCTCCCGGGCATGCTTGAGAGAACCGTCCCGGCCGGCGATACCGAGGAGAACGGTAATGGACAGCCTGATGCCTGCCTGGCGTACCTTGCCGGCCATCTCGATCTGCTCGGCCGAGGTCGTTCCTTTGCGCACAGCCTGCAAGACCTCATCATCTCCGGACTCCAAGCCCAGGTAGAGGATGTCCAGCTTCCGGTGTTTCAGCTCCACCAACTCCTCAAGGCTCTTCTTGCGGATGCTCTTGATATTCGCATAGGCGCCGATCCTCTCCAGCCAGGGCATGTGCTCGTTGATTCGGTCAAGAAGGGCGACGAGGCGCTTCTGGGGAATGATCAGGGCATCCCCGTCCATGAGAAAGAGCCTCCTCCGCGAGGACAGGTGCTCGGCTGCGTAGCGGATGTCCTGGTTCACGATCTGCTCGTCCTTGATGCTGAAGCGCTTGTCCTTGTAGCTGCCGCAGAAGGTGCACTTGTTATGCGAGCAGCCGAGGGTCACCTGCAGCAGAATGCTGTTCGCCTCGCTCGGCGGCCTGATGCAGCTTCCTTCATAGTGCATGCCGTGCTGAGCCATTGGAATCTCCTTATTTCTTGACCTTTCGGGTCATTTGGGCGAAGGTCTCCTGGGGATCTGATCAAGCGCACTATCCCGAAGAGCAGACAACGCAATGCCTCGTGCTCGATGGAGTAGCCAGGCCAAAGCCCGGCTCGCGCGTCCGCTGCGCGAATGCTCATCCCCGGCGAAGCTGAGAGCAGCAGGCAAAAAGTGACAGGCTTTTTGCCTTCATTCCTAAGGAGCCATGCCATGGATCTAAAAAAATACTGTCCGGAAAAGCTCGTCTCGCCAGAAGAGGCCGTCAAGAAGATCAAGAACGGCAGTCGGGTCTTTGTCGGTACAGGCTGCGGCGAGCCGCAGCAGCTCATCCGGTCCATGGTCGACGACCCTTCGATCCAGGATATCGTCGTCTATCAAATGCTCTCCTCGACCTTCTCCCAATATGTCCAGGACGAGCAGTTCCTCAACCGCTTCTCCCTCAAGCTGTTTTTCATCAGCCTGCAGATGCGCCAGGCAGCCTTCGAGGGCAAGATTGACTACATCCCGGCCTACCTTTCCCAGATCCCCCAGCTCTTCAGCTCGAGGCAGATCGGGCTGGACGTGGCCCTGGTCCAGGTCAGTCCTCCGGATCGGTTCGGCTTCTGCAGCCTGGGCATATCCGTGGACATCACCCTTTCAGGCCTCAGCAACGCCAGCCTGGTCATAGCCCAGATCAATCCCCGCATGCCGCGCACGTGGGGGGACAGCTTCGTCCATGTCGACGACCTCGATTTTCTGGTCCACTATGAAGAACCTCCTGTGGAGGCCCTGCCGGCGGCCAAAAATCAGGCCATCGTCGAACGCATTGCCAAGTACGTCAGTCAGCTGGTGGACGACGGCTCCACCCTGCAGGTCGGCTTCGGCCATCTGCCTGACTCCATCCTGCCCTACTTAAGCGGCAAGAAGGACCTGGGCATCCATACCCAGGTCATCACCGACGGCTTCCTGCCCCTGTTCGAGCAGAAGGCCATCACCAACAAGCAGAAGTCCTACCTGCCCAACAGGGTGGTGGCGTCCTTGTGCATGGGCTCCGAAAAGCTCTACAGCTTCGTCGACAACAACCCCATGTTTTACTTCCGGGCCTCTGAGTTCGTCAACGACCCCAACGTCATTGCCCGGAACGACAACCTCATCTCCATCAGCTCGGCCCTGGAGGTCGACCTGACCGGTCAGATCTGCACCGACTCCAAGGGATACCTCTTTTACAGCGGCATTGGCGACCAGGTCGACTTCATCCGGGGCAGCAAGATGTCCCGCGGCGGCTTCTCCATCATCGCCCTGCCCTCCACAGCCCAGAACGAGCAGGTCTCGCGCATCGTTCCGCACCTGAGCGAAGGCGCCGGCATCGCCACGACCCGCGGTGACGTGGACATCGTCGTCACGGAGTACGGCATTGCCGAGCTGCACGGCAAGGGCATCTACCAGCGGGTTATGGAGCTGGCCCAGATCGCCCACCCCAAGTTCCGGGAGGAGCTGATCAGCGAAGCCAAGAAGCGCCATTACATCTTCCCGGATCAGCTCCCGCCGAGCAAGCAGGATCTGCTCTTTCTGGAGAACTACAAGTCCCATCTGGAGCTGGAAAACGGCAAGACCGTCGAGTTTCGCCCCTTGCTACCCTCGGACGAGTTCGCCACCCGGAACTTCTACTACTCCCTCCAGGAGAGCACCGTCTTCTATCGGTTCTTCAACCGCCGCAAGGTCTTTTCCCGGGAGATGCTCCAGCAGCAGTGGGCTTCGGTGGACTACCGCCAGAACATGACGCTGATCGGCTTGGTCCAGCGCGGCAAGCACAAGGAGATCGTGGCCATCGGCTCCTATGCCAAGGCCGAGGATGATGTCGCCGAGGTGGCCTTTGTTGTCAAGGAGGACTATCAGGATATGGGCATTGGAACCTATCTCCTGAAAATGCTGGAGAAGATCGCCAAGGAAAACAAGTATACAGCGTTTACAGCCACGGTCTTGAGCGAAAACAAGGCCATGATCCGCGTTTTCGAAAAGTGCTACCCCCAAGCCACCATCAAGCGAGGCTTCGGCGGAGACGTGGATATCTTCATGGAGTTCGATGCGGACAAGCCCTTGGCTGAAGCCTCGTCTCAGGAGGACGCCTCAAAGGGTGAGTGAGGTGTAAGGCCATTCGATCCGGAGGTGTGCCGATTGATTCGGCCGGTTGCAAGCTCCTTTTCTGCGGAGAGACTGCATGGAGAACTTTCCCCGCCATGTTCCCAGCCTGACCGGTGATGAGCTGCAGGGCAGGCAGGAGTACCTGCAGAGCATCAAACCGTTCCAGCTGCTGCCCGCCGCCGAGATCGAAACCATCGCCGCCAACCTGACCGCTGCCGAATATGACCAGGACCAAACCCTGTTCGTCCAGGACACGACCATTATCACCCACATCGTCCTCTTGCGAAGCGGCCGCCTTGAACGCCTGATTGAAAAAAACGGCAGCCTCGAGCTCAAGGGCGTCCTGGAAAGGGGCGGCCTCTACGGCGGCCTGTCCCTGCTGTTCAACAACGGCGTCTCCACGAGCACGGTCCGCTGCGCCGAGCCTGTCAGGGCCTACCAGCTCGACCGGGAGAACTTCTTCAGGCTGTGCGCCAAGTACCCCGAGTTTGCCAAGCATTTCTCCAGGGGGCTTGAGTACGACGTCCCGCCTCCAGCTGCCTCTGCCTTCGGTCAGGAGCAGCTCCAGCTCCACGGCGGCGAGCTGTACGTCCCGGTCCTGTCCGGTACTGTCGGCGAGATCATGCAGCCTCCTGTCTTTTGCTCCGGCCGCTCCAGCATCCGCCAGGCCGCGGAGCTCCTGGACGGTGGTCAAAGCAGTGCTCTGGTGATCCTGGATGCGGCCTCCACCCCCAGGGGGCTCGTCTCCGACTCCGACCTGCGCAGCCGGGTCATCGTTGCCGGGCTATCCACCGACAACCCCGTGGAGACGATTCAATCGACCCCCCTGATCCAGGTGGAGGCCGAGACACCAAGAACCGAGGCCCTTCTGCGCATGATGCGGCATGGGATCAAGCATCTGGCCGTTGCGGATGGCTCGGGGGTCGTCGGCCTGATCTGCGAACGCGATCTCTTCCTCAGCCAGCCCAACTCCCCGATCTTCCTGCTGCGTGACCTCCATGCCGCTGCGGACGTGGCCGGCGTCAAAAGCGCCTATGCCGCTCTGCCCGAGCTCATCGGCCGGCTGGTTCAAAGCGGAGCCAAAGCACGGCACCTCAACAGCTTTATCACGGCCGCAACCGATGCAGCGCTGGAAAGGCTCCTGACTTTGGCTTTGGAGGATATGGACCAGCCGCCTGTCAGCTTCGCTTTCCTTTTGTTCGGCAGCGAAGGACGGCGGGAGCAAACCCTGAAAACGGATCAGGACAACGCCATCGTCTACGAGGACGTGCCCAAGGATGAAGAGGTCGAGGTCAGAGAGTACTTTCTCACGCTGGGCAGGCGCGTCTGCGACTGGCTGCACGAGATCGGACAAACGCACTGTGAGTTCGAGATTATGGCCAAGACGCCCACGTGGTGCCAGCCGCTGTCACGCTGGAAGGACTACTACCGGCGATGGATCGAGAGCGACGATCCCGAGCGGTTGCTCCGGGCGAACATCTTTTTCGACTTCCGGCTGGGCTTCGGCAACAACGAGCTGGTCCAAGCCCTGCACACCTCCCTGTTTGAACGCCTGGCCGAGTGGCCGGGATTCTTGCGGCATCTGGCCAGGAACACCCTGCACTTCAAGCCGCCTTTGGACTTTTTCGGCAACTTCTCCCTGCAGGAACGCGGAGAGCGCAAGGACGGCCTGGACCTCAAAAGCGCCATGCGGCTGGTGGTTGACTTCGCCCGGATCTACGCCATGCAGGCAAGCATTACCGAGACCAACACCATCGCTCGGCTGGAGGCCGTTTACGGTCAGAACGCCCTGGACAAGGAGGAGCTCGAAGATCTCGTGCATGCCTATGAGTACCTCATGTTCCAGCGCCTCAAGCACCAGACCGAGACCATCGCCCGAACCGGCGGACCGCCGGACAACTACCTTCAGCCGAAACGCCTGACCCATATCGAGCAACAGGCCCTCAAGGAGGCCTTTAAACGCATCCGCACCGCTCAGGGCAAGATGCGCCTGGACTTCTTTCTCCATTTCCCCTGAAGGCTCGAGCCTTCAGGGGAAATGGAGAAAGCCCTTCTCTGCCATTCTGCCAGCGACAGTGCCGGTATCCACACAACAGCCGAGGGTGCCTCCGGCTGTTTTGTGGATAGGCTTTTAACCAAAGCGTTGGAGCGGTGCCCTCCAACGCTCCGGTTAAAAGCCGGGGGTATGCTTTCGGAGCCAGTTGGCCAAAGGGGACATGCTCTTCTCCTGAGCTTTGCGCTCAGGGCCGTGCTTGGTCAAGGAATCACTCTGCAGGCTGAAGGGATGGACTGCTTCGGCATTGTTTCGAATAGCCTGCACAAATGCTCGGACAACATGAGGGTCGAACTTCGTCCCCGACTGCTCCTGCAGGGTATTCAGAGCCTTGGCCACGCTCATGTTCGAGGTTCCTGGCCGGTCCGAGGTCATGGCGTCAAAGCTGTCGCTCACAGCAATGATCCGGGCCCCCAAGGGGATTGCCTCCCCGACGAGCCCTTCGGGATAGCCGCTGCCGTCAAAACGTTCGTGGTGGGAGTGAATCAAGGGCACGATCTGATCCAGAAAGGACAAGGGACGGATAATCCGCGCTCCGATCACCGGGTGCTTCTTGACTGTTTCAAAGTCCTCAGGGGACAAGCTGCCCAGGTTGTCCAGAATGACGTCCTGCATGGCGATCTTGCCGATATCGTGCAGCAGGCCGGCGTGATAGACCGTGTCGGCCTCCTTCTCGTTGAGCCCCATCTCGAGGGCGGTCAATCGAGAGTAGGTGGCCACGTTCACAGAATGCCCGTGGGTGCAGACATCCTTGGCCTCCAGGGCCAGAACCAAGCCCTCGATGGTCTCCCTGAAGGCCTTGAGCATGCGCTCGTCATAGCGGAAAGCCTTGTGCAGGGCGATGGCTCCCTGCCGACCCGAGGCCCGGACGAAGTTGATCTCGCTGGGCAGCAGCTCGCGTTCCCGGCTGAAGTATACAGCCAGGATACCAATGTACTCGCCGACGATGATAAAGGGGATGCCCAAAATCGAGGTGACCAGCTGCTTGCCGAGACGGCTGGCACTCGGTATTCGCGGATCGTCCCGAATATCCCGGATATAAATCTCCTGCTCGTCCTGGAAGCGGAAGACGTCCTTGAGGACGTCATAGCTTATGCCCGAAAGGCTCTCCATCTGGAAGCCGCTGGTGACCTTCATGAAGACGCTTTTCCGGCCGGTGTCCACGATCCAGTAGATGCAGCCCCTGGCCTCAACGATCTCTTGGATGTTGACGACAATGCGCTCCAGGATGTCTTCCACCTCATCACCGGCTTGGATGGCCGCGCTGACCTGCCTGAAGGTTTCCAAATAGCGGGTTTGCAGGAAGGAGTTCTTGATGGCCGTAGCGCTCTGCTGGGCCAGATAGTACAGGAATCGGTGATCCTCGGGGCTCAGCTGGAGATGCCGGTCGAAATAGATCCGCAGCACCATGCGCATGGAGCCCATAATCTGAAAGGGGATGCCGATGATGGAGACGATGCCCTCGCGGGCGGCGGCTTCAGGGTACTGGACCCGCGGGTCCTCGGCAATGCTGTCGATAACCACCAGCCTGTCCTCGAAAACCTCGGATAGGCTGGCATCGGCCAGAACCATGCCCTTGTCCAGATAGGCCTTGCTCAAGCCGGTTGAGGCCATGAGCTGGAGCTCGCGGCCAGTAGCATCAAGCGTGCGCAGCAGGCAGCCCTTGGCCTCGAAGACCTGGGTGATCTTCTCGACGATTACCTGGAGGATCTCGCTCAGGTCGTCGTACTCGTGCAGAGCCCGGCTGACCTCGGTGATGACCTCGAAGAAGCCTTCAAAAGTGGTGGCCTGCGGCATGGCTCAGACCCACAGATAGAGAAAGCAGCTCACAAAGAGAATGGTGACGGCCATGGCTCCGGCCATCTTGATCATGGACAGCCCAGAAGCGCTCTTGGTGCCGAAGAAGACAACCCCCAGAGCATAGACCGAGGCCAGGCCGAGGAAGACATATAAGGCCGGGTTGCCGGACCCGCCCTGGATGGCGGCCAAGGCCGGGGCCAAAGGCCAAAGCCCGATAAAGGAGACCCCGAGATTGAAGTAGACCGGCAGGAAGGCGATCCGTCCGCCGATGCCCCGGGTAAAGACCCATAGGAACAAGGCCGCGCCAGCATGCATGAAGAAGGCCACGGCCACGCCCATGGCCACGAAGAAGACCTTGGACATCCCGGGAATGGGTTCTATCGGCCCGGCCTCTTGCAGCAGAGCGGCGCTGAAGTGCAGGGACGAGAGGGCATGCAGCAAACCAAAGACGAGCACATTGATCATACTGTAGCGGACCGCCTTGCCCGCAGCCATGATCGAGGGATAGACGGTCTCGTCGAACCTGAGCACGGCGCGCATATCGGCTGAGTAGCTGCTCATGGATACTACCTGTAGCTGGATCAGCGGTTGGAATGGCTTCTGCCGGAGCCCGGGTGAACCTGACGATAGATCAATCGGCATGCCTGGTCAATGGACTGCCGATGCTGTCCAGGAGCTCTGGGCTCTCGCCAGAACCGGTCCTGCAGGCTCTGGGCAGCCGCCGGTCAAGCTGGAGAGGAAAAAACGAGGCAGGCAGGAGGCCGATGACGGCCTCCTGCCTGCCTTTGAGGGATGCTCAGTCGTGCAGCCTCCCTGCCCTACCAGGGCTGCAGGCCCCAGATGAAGATAATCACACAGACGGCCACGATGATCAGAGGCATTATCGTGCCATTGTAGCGCTTTTCATCGTAATCAGAGCCCCAGCCGTGGATGCGGTCGATCATCTGCTTGTCCTCCATGGACGGCGCAGCGATTTGCATCTTGTTGAAGATCAGGGACAGCACGATGAAGGAAGCAAAGGACAGCGGCACGGTCAGCATGGCTTCGGACATGCCCAGGGCGGCTACAAGGCCTTTGCCCACGACGATCCCCGAGAGGACGTGCGGCGAGATGATGATGTAGATCAGCCCGCAGACCACCGAGGTGATGATCATGGCCATTCTGTTGGCTTGCTTCCACCAGACCCCGAGCAGAATCGAGGGTGTCGTGGTCGTGGCCAGGAGCCCGAAGGCCCAGAGGATGCTGGTGACCAGGAAGGCCGGCGGGTTGAAGGCTAGCAGAATGGTGATGATACCACCGATGCCCAGGGCCAGATAGCCCCAGCGCAGCTTCTTGCGACCTTCCATCTTCGGGGCCAGAATGCCCAGCAGGTCGCTGCCGATCAAGCCGGCAATGGCCATAAGGTTGCCGCCGATGGTCGACATCCCGGCAGCCACGGCGCCGCCGATGACAAAGGCGGCCACCAGGGTGGGATTGTAGAAGACGTTCAGAATGAGGATGGTCTGGTCCGGCTTGGCGATCTCATTCCCGGTGGTGGCTGTGAAGTAGTTCCCGGCAAAGCCGGCCGTGTAGCAGCCGCTGAACAAGAGCCCCAGGAAGAGGATGAACCAGACCACCGACCAGCGGGCGTTCTTGACGCTCGAGGAGGTGAAGACGCGCATGGCCAGGTGCGGCAGAGCGATGGGCCCCATGGTGAAGGCCGGGATGAGCGCGAAGTACCAGCGGTAGTCGTACTTCATGTCGAAGAAGGTGGGGATCTGCTCGAGCATCTGCGGGACCATGTCGCCGTAGGCCAGGGGCGGGAACCACCAGCCCGAGGAGCCCATGGCCTTCATGACCGCCCCCATGGGCACCACCAGGGCGATGGTCATGACCAGCATCTGGAAGGCGGCGTTGTAGGAGGCCCCGTACATGCCGCCCAGGGTGATGAAGCCCACCGTGGCGATGCCGACGATGATCAGGGCGTACTTGTAAGGCAGGCCGAAAAGGACCTCAAAGGCCAGGCCGAGCCCGATCATCTGGCCCAGGGCATACATGATCATGCTCAGGCACATCCAGGCGATGATGACCATGGCCGCCTGGTTGCCGTAGCGGACCTTGATGAACGAGGCCGGGGTGAAGGCCTTCATCCGCCGCAGGCAGGTCCCGTAGAGCAGCGTAAGCAACGGGATGGACAGGGCCCATTGGATCCAGAGGTAGACGAAGGGTACCTGGAGCTTGTAAATCAACGCGATGACGCCCATGAAGGTGGCCAGGCTGGCCCACGTGGCGCCCATTCCCAGACCGTTGGTGACCGGGCCGATGGAGAAACCAGCCGCGTAGAGATCCTCCTCGCTGGTCGTCTTCTTGGCCGCAACCCAGCCGACATAGTAGAATATGGCGAACAGGGCGATGACCACGCCCACGCCCATCCAGACATTGGGAAGTACGAATTGGGTCGTTTCCATTGAACCCCTCCTGCGTTAGACGTTCTTCTGCGAGCCTTCCCCGGACTCAATGGACTCGATGTACTGCTCCATCTCGTCGTCCAGCTTGTTCAGGACCTTGGCCATAATGATGGTCAGAACGAGCAGGCCGAACCAACCCAAGAGAATGGGTATGATGTAGTGGATGGGGAAGCCCCACATCGAACCCCCCTGCGCTGAGGGGAACAGCTTGAAGAACTGAGCGCTGTGACCGAAGATGAGCAAAATGACGATGAACAAGACCGTAGTGAACAACTCCTTCTTGTACAGCTTCTCCTTCATTCCCTCTTTCCCTCCTTCTCGTGTTTCTGTCCCAGCGCCGGACCGGACAGCCGGCCCGGCCACCTTAAAGAGATCTCCCGAGCTTGCGGGAGCTGCCGCGCCTGCCGTCAGGACTGCTTCTTGGAGCTCAGCTCCGGAAAGTCCTTGTAGAAGTGCTCGTTCGGAGCTCTCTCCGCGCCCTCCTCCTTCTTCTTGATCTCCTGCTCGCGGAGCTCGATGCGCCGGATCTTGCCGCTGATGGTCTTGGGCACCTCCTCCACGAACTCGATGATGCGCGGGATCTTGAACTTGGCCAGAATGTTGATGGTATGCTGGAAGAGCTCCAGGGCCAGATCCTTGGATGGCTCATAGCCCTTGCTCAGGATGACATAGGCCTTGACCAGCTGGTAGCGGTGCGGATCCGGGCTTCCGACCACGGCCGCCTCGGCTACGGCCGGATGCTCGACCAGTGAGCTCTCGACCTCGAAAGGGCCGACCCGGAAGTCGGACGACTTGATGACGTCATCGGCCCGGCCCACGAACCACCAGTAGCCGTCCTCGTCAAATGAGGCCCGGTCGCCGGTGTAGTAGAAGTTGTCCACAAAGACCTGGCTCATCTTCTCGGGGTTGCCGATGTACTCGGTGAACAAGCCGATGGCCCGCCAGCGGTTCAGACGGACCACGATATGGCCGGTCTCCCCTGGCTCGGTGATCTCCTGGCCGGTGTCATCGGCCAAGGTCACATCGTACATGGGTGATGGAACGCCAAAGGACCCGAAGCGCATCTTGCCCTCCATCCAGGGCGGGTTCCCGATCATGGCCGTGGACTCGGTTTGCCCGTAAAAGTCGCGGATCTCGGTGCCGGTATGCTTCTTCCACTGTTGGATGACCTCGGGGTTGAGGGGCTCCCCTGCGCTGACCGAGGAGCGCAGGGCCTCGAAGTTAAACTTGCTCAGATCGAGACCGACGAACATCCTCCAGGCAGTGGGCGGTGCGCAGAAGGTGTTGACCTTGTACTTGGCCACGTAGTTCAGGTAGGTGTTCCCGTCCAAGGCCTTGAAGTGGAACCCGGCCACAGTGGCCCCGACATTGAGAGGGCCGAAGAAGCTGCTCCAAGCCCACTTGGCCCAGCCGGGGGCGCTCAGGTTATGGTGAATATCGCCCGGACGGATGCCGACCATGACCGCAGTCGAGAGGTGTCCAACCGGGTAGGAGGTCGCACTGTGCCCCACCCGCTTGGGAAGGCCGGTTGTCCCTGAGGTGAAGAAGCAGAAGAGGACGTCGTCCTTCTTGATCTTGGCCCCATCAGCCTGATCGGCTTCCTTCTCAACCTCTGAGTAGCTGGTCCAGCCCTCTCGCTGCCCGAGCACGAGCTTGACCTTGGGCTGGGTTCCGGTATTGCTCAAAGCCTCATCAATAGCTCCAGCCGCTGTCTCATCCGCAACGATCGTATCCGGAGGGTAGGTCTCGAACCTGAACTGGAGCTCCCGGACGGTCATGGACGTGGCCGTGGGCACATTGATGAGCCCGCCCTTGAGGCAGGCCAAAGTCGCAAACCAGGTCTCGGGCACGATGGGTATCATCATGTACATGTTATGCCCAGCAGCCGCCCCCTTCTGACGGAGGAAGTTGAGGAGCTTGTTCCCTTGGGCGGCAAACTCGCGGAAGGTCAGCTTCCTTTCCTGACCCGTCTCCATATCAGCCCAGAGCAGGGCGAGCTGGTCCCCGCGCTCCTGGACATGGAGCCCTTCGAGGATCTCCTCGGCCCAATTGAAATACTCCGGAAACTCCGAAGTATTGAGCTTGTCAAAGAAGGCTTGAGCCGCTTCCCGACGCTTGTCCAGATCCTCCATGGTGTTGAGGTTCATAACCTCTTTGTACAAACTCTCCATACCCATCAGCACTCTCCTTGTGGTTTGAGGTTTGTACAGGTGATCCCGTCCTCCTGCGACGGGCTCCTGCTTCCTATCCGCGGCCAGAGTCTCTCCCGACCTGACGTCCGGTCAAAAAATGACCCCTGGTCCGCCTGAAAAAGACGTCCATCACTCCTCGTGGTGGACGATCGTCAGCCAGAAGGCAGCTCTCAGGGCTGAACACCGTTCACAGCCCACTGATCCTGAAGGTTCCGGCTGCTCGCTCTGCGAAAAGCACTTAGCGGAGCTTCCATTCCGGTGAGCGCTTGTTCAAGAAGGCCTGGACCCCCTCATGGGCGTCCTCGGTGCTGCACAGCAGGGCGAAGTGGTTGTTGACCATCTCAAAGGCCTTCTCGTAGTCCAGGTCCTCCATCGTATAGAAGGACTTCTTGCCCAGCTGGAGTGCCAAAGGGCTCTTCTGGGCCAGCTTCGTGGCCAGAGCCATGGTCTCCTCCTCCAGGCTCTCCCTGGGCACGACCTTGTTGACCAGCCCGATTCGCAAAGCCTCATCGGCCTGGATCATGTCGCCGGTGAGCACGAGCTCCAGAGCTTTTTTCCGGCCGAGATTCCTGGACAGGGGCACGGCCGGGCCCATGCAGAACAAGCCCACATTGACGGCCGTAGCACCGAACCTGGCCCCTTCAGCCGCCACAGCCAGGTCGGCCGAGGCGACCACGCCGATGCCGTTGGCCACGGCCAGATCCTGAACACTGGCGATGACCGGCGTGCCCATTTTGGCGATGGTCAGGCTCATCTCCTCCATCTGCCCGACCCAAAGATAGTAGTCCAGGCCGCACTTGCCTTCGAGCTCGTTGACATCGATGCCGGCGCAAAAGGCCTTGCCCTCGCCGCGGACCACGATGGCCCGCACCGCGGTATCGGCTTCAAGCTCCTCCAGGGCGGCGTTGAACTCAGCCGCCAAGGCGGCATTGAAGGTGTTCAGCTGCTTGGGGCGATTGAAGGTGATCAAGCCGATTCGGTCCTGTCTGTCCACGAGGAGATTCTCGTATGCCATGCCTGTTTCCTCCACGTCCTAGAGAGTTTCAGGGCTCCTACCCTGGCGGCAGACCTCTCCGTATGGATCCGCCGTGCTATCCCGTATCTCCGGCACCTTTGAGGTATCTGCCGGCGATCTCTTCAGCCAGGCTGTACGGATCCCCCTGCTTTTGGACCAAGGTGTCCAGCATTTCCTCAAGCTTTCCCGAATCGTTCAGGGATTGGACCAGCGGCTCAAAGACCGCGCCCTGCAGGGCATTCATCAGCTGCACTCTGGCTTTGCGCCGCTCGCGCTCACCCAGGATGGCCTGATCCCTGAGGATCCCGTAATGCTCATCCAGCTTCTCTCGAAGCTCGTCGACTCTATCCAAAAAGGTGTCCGGATCGGCAATGTTCTCCACCAGAAGAACCGGAGGGCGCCAGCCGGATTGATAGGTCGTGGCCATGTCCAGAGCCCGCTGGAGCTCGCGATAGAGCTTGGAGGCGCCCTTCTGATCGGCCTTATTGATGACGAAGAGATCGGCGATCTCCATGACGCCGGCCTTGATGGTCTGGACCTCGTCGCCCATGCCCGGTGTGAGCACGAGAGCGATGCTGTGGGCATTGTTCATGATATCAACTTCCGACTGCCCGGTCCCCACGGTCTCCACAATGACGATGTCCTTGCCCATGGCGTCCAGGACATGGATGGAGTCGTCCACCGCATCGGCCAGCCCGCCGAGCGCCCCCCGGGTGGCCAGGCTCCGAATGAACACCCCGCGGTCCTCGGCATGCTTCTGCATCCGTACGCGATCGCCCAGGATGGCCCCGCCGGTAAAGGGGCTGGTCGGATCGACGGCCAATACGCCGACGGTCTTGCCCTGCTTGCGGTAGTTGGTGATCAGCGCATCGCTCAAGGTCGACTTGCCTGCTCCAGGCGCTCCGGTCAGGCCGATAACATGGGCCCTGCCGGTATGTGGGTAGATCTCCTTGATAACGGCCTTGGCCGCTTCGACCCGATCCTCGATGTTGCGGATCATTCGGGAGACGGTGCGAACGTCTCCAGACTTGATTCTGTCGATAATCTCCATTGTCTCAGCCTGCTAAGCCAGCTCCTCCCTGGGCTGGACATTGTCCTCGATCCACTTGATGATCTCCTCCAGAGGCGTCCCCGGGGTAAAAATCTCCTGAATGCCCGCGTCATAGAGCTTCTGAAAGTCCTGCTTCGGGATGATCCCGCCGCCGATGACCACAATGTCCTCCGCCTGCTGCTCCTTGAGGAGCTCGACCACTTTGGGGAACAGGTGCTTATGCGCACCGGACAGACAGCTCAATCCGATCAGATCGACATCCTCCTGGATCGCGGCGGAAACGATCTGCTCGGGCGTCTGGTGGCAGCCGGTATAGACAACCTCGTAGCCGGCATCCCGAAAGGCCCTGGCCAGTATGCGGGCCCCTCTGTCGTGGCCGTCCAAACCAGGTTTGGCCACTATAATGCGCAGTGTTCTCTTGCTCATGGATTCTCTCCCTCTTCACGTTCCGTCCATCGCTGGAGCCCAGTCTCCTTCCCGCTCCCAGCTAGAACAGCCCCGGATCCTGGTAGACTCCGTAAACCTCGCGATAGACGTCACAAATCTCCTGTTCTGTGGCCAGATTCTTGACCGCCTCGATGCAGTACGGCATGACATTTTCGCCCTTTTTGCAGGCGCTGCGCAGATCATCCAGGCTGCGGCTCACGGCCTTGTCGTCCCGGCGCTTCTTGATGTCCTTCAGCCGCTCCAGCTGGCTGCGCTCGACCTCCTCGTCGATGTCCAGCAAGGGACATTCCTCAGCCTCTTCAGTGACATACTTGTTCACCCCGACCATGACCTTCTCGCCCGAGTCGATTTGTTCCTGGAAGCGAAAGGCCGCATCGGCGATCTCCATCTGCGGGTAGCCCTGCTCGATGGCCGCCAGCATGCCGCCCATCTCGTCGATCTGCTCGATATACTCCCAGGCCTGCTCCTCCATCTCATCGGTCAGCTTTTCCACAAAGTAGGAGCCGGCCAGGGGATCGAGGGTGTTGGGCACTCCGGTTTCCTCGGCGATAATCTGCTGGGTGCGCAAGGCGATCTGCACGGCATGGTCCGTCGGCAGGCACCAGACCTCATCGAGGGAGTTGGTGTGCAGGGACTGGGTTCCGCCCAAAACGGCGGCCAGGGCCTCTGTGGCCGTTCGAATCACGTTGTTGTAAGGCTGCTGAGCGGTCAGCGAGCAGCCGGCCGTTTGCGTATGGAAGCGCATCCACAGGGAACGTTCATTTTGCGCCTTGAATCGCTCGCGCATGACCTTGGCCCAAATCCTTCTGGCCGCCCGCATCTTGCAGATCTCCTCGAAGAAATCGATGTGCGAGTTGAAGAAAAAGGACAGGCGCGGTGCGAACTCGTCGGGATGCAGGCCTTTGCGATTGATGACGTCCTCGACGTACTCCATGCCGTCGCGCAGAGTGAAGGCCAGCTCCTGGACCGCCGTGGAGCCGGCTTCCCGGATATGATAGCCGCTGATGCTGATGGTGTTCCATTTGGGCACGAACTTGGTTCCGAACTCCACGGTGTCGCTGATCAGCTTGATGGATGGCTCCGGCGGAAGCATGAAGGTCTTCTGGGCGATGAACTCCTTGAGCATGTCGTTCTGGATGGTCCCCCCGATCGCATTCAAGGGCACGCCCTGCCTCTCGGCGGCGGCGCAGTACATGGCCCACATGACCGTGGCCGGAGGGTTGATGGTCATGGAGGTGGTCACCTCACCGAGGGGTATCTGGTCCACCAGGATCTCGAAGTCCTCCAGGGTATCGATGGCCACGCCGCAGCGGCCGCATTCCCCCATGGCCTTGGGGCTGTCCGTGTCGTAGCCCATGAGGGTCGGGAAGTCGAAGGCCGTGCTGAGCCCGGTCTGGCCCTGCTCAAGGAGCATATGCCAGCGCTCGTTGGTGTCTTTGGCCGTGCCCATGCCGGAGAACATCCGGTAGGTCCAGAGCCGGCCACGGTATCCGGTGGGATGCAGACCTCTGGTGTAGGGGAACTGCCCGGGATAGCTCATGTCCCGTTCGTAATCGAGGTCCTTGATATCCTCGGGAGTATACAGCCGCTGTATCTCATGGTCCGAAACCGTGGAAAAGCGCTCCTTGCGCTCCCCCTTGCGCTCCAGCAGCTTTCTGACCTCGTCCTCCCATTTCCTGCGCAGCCTGCTGTCCGTTTCCAGCAATTCCTTGGCGAAGTACATTCCCCTGATCCTCTTTGCTTCTCGGTTTCCTCGGACAAAGAAGTCCGCGTTTTTCCTTTCCTTTTCTGCTGAACACTGCCCAAAAAAACAGGTGGCTTCCGCAGGAAGCCACCTGTTTTGCAGGAAGTCAGCTGTATTGATAGACTCCCCGGCCTGCCTTGCGCCCGAGCCAGCCCGCTTGGACATAGGACTTCAGCAGCGGACAGGGCCTGTACTTGGGATCCCCGTAGCCATCCACGAGGACGTCGAGGATGGACAGGACAGTATCCAGGCCGATCAGGTCGGCCAGAGCCAGGGGGCCCATGGGGTGGTTCATGCCCAGCTTCATGATCTGATCGACCCCATCTGGATTGGCTACGTTCTCGTAGAGACACCAGAAGGCCTCATTGATCATGACCATGAGGACCCGGTTGGAGACGAAGCCGGGCACGTCCTTGCATTCGACGGGAACCTTGCCCATGGTCTCGGCCGTATCCTTGATGGCCTGGGTCACCTGCGGATCCGTGGCCAGGCCGCTGATAACCTCGACGAGCTTCATGACCGGGACCGGGTTCATGAAGTGCATGCCCACGACCTTGTCCGGACGGTTGGTGCAGGCGCCGATGCTGGTAATCGGCAGCGAGGAGGTGTTTGAAGCCAGAATGGCCTGCTCCGGAGCGATGGAGTCCAGCTGCCCAAAGACCTTGGCCTTGATGTCCATCTTCTCAACCACGGCCTCGACAACCAGGTCGGCCTGAGCCGCTTCGTCGTAGGCTGTGGTTGTGGATATTCGCGACAGGACCTCGTTCTTGTCCACCTCGCTGATCTTTTCCTTTTTGACCATTCGAGACAGATTCTTCTCGATGGCGGCCATCCCTTTGTCCACCAGGTCCTGCGTGATATCGTTGAGAATGGTGGCATATCCAGCTTGAGCCGCGACCTGAGCAATGCCGTTGCCCATCTGGCCGGCTCCGATGACCATGATCGTCTTGACGTCCATAGTGCCTCCTTTGTCCACTGACTCCCGGGAGCACAAAGGGGCTCCCATTGTGCACGCCGCGCTCAGCTTCCGGGAAGTCAACTCCCGTTCGCTTCACGCGCAAGCCAGACTTTCGCCTGGCTATTCCTGAGAGCTAAGCATTTTGTGCTCTCAGGAGTTTGCCTGAATGAGCATGGCATCGCCTTGGGCCAGGCCGGAGCAGATGCCGCACACCCCGGTGCCGCCGCCCCGCCGTCTCAGCTCATACCCGAGGGTCATGAGTATGCGGGCACCGGTTGCTCCGATGGGATGTCCGAAGGCAACGGCTCCTCCATTGACATTGACCCTGGCCTCCATGTCCGCAGGGCTCAAGCCAAGAATGCTGCGAGCGCTGATCAGGGCCACGGCCGCAAAAGCCTCGTTAATCTCGATCAGATCGACGGCATCGACGCCCATGGCGTTCTGCTGCAAGACCTTGACTATGCTCAAGCCCGGCACGGTGGCGATATCCTTGGTCGGCTGGGAGACCTCCGCGTAGTCCACCAGGGAAAAGATCGGCTCCAGCCCGAGCTCCTCGGCCTTGTCCCGGCTCATAAGCAGACAGACATCGCCGCCGTCGTTGATGCCCGGGGCATTTCCGGCCGTAACGCTGCCAGGCTCGCCGGTTACCGGGCTCACATGCCCGAACACGGGGGGCAGCTTGGCCAAGCCTTCCCTGGTCGAATCTGGCCTGGGCTGCTCATCCTCGGTCATGACCTCGGTCTTCTTGCCCACGGTGATCTCGACCGGAAAGATCTCATCATCCAGCTTTCCAGTCTTCATGGCTTCGGCTGCAGCCTGCTGCGAATGCAAGGCCCACTCGTCGTGGTCCTGCCGGGTGAAACCGAACTCATCGCCGGTCTCCGAGCCGTGGATGGCCATATGCCGGTTGTAGAAAGGGTCCCAAAGGCCGTCGTAGACCATGAGATCGAGGGCCTCGCCTTTCGGCAGGCCCATACGCTGGCCGTAGCGCATTCCTGGTATGGCCCACGGGCAGTTCGACATGGACTCCTGGCCCCCGGCGATGACAATCTCGGCCCGTCCGAGCTGAATCATTTGGGCAGCCAGATCGATGGTCTTGATCCCGGAAGAGCAGACCTTGTTCACGGTGATGGTCGGCACGTGCTCTGGCAATCCGGCCAGGATGGCCGCCTGCCGTCCAGGAACCTGGCCGCATCCCGCCGGGACGACCTGTCCCATGATGACATAGTCCACATCGCCTGGACCGACCGCATCGCCCACCCGGCGCATGGCCTCCTTGATGGCCAAGGCTCCCAGCGCCGGGGCGTCATACTGCTTGAGCTTGCCGCCGAACCGGCCGTAGGGCGTGCGGCAAGCGGCAACCACCACGACCTCACGATGCCTGGCATATTGATTGCCCGTCTTTCGGCCCATGGTGCTGAAGTCCGGAGTGCGCTCCCCGAAACCGCTGACTGTGCTTTGCGAGGCAATGTCCCGCCTCGTTCGGTCGAGCTTCTGGACCGTATCTGACATAGCTATACACCTGTAATCTATTTAATGTTATAATCTTATGATAGTATTGCGGCCGATAAAAACACAAACAAGCAACAAAGTCAACCAAGCCTTTCAAATATTTTTTATAAAATGAACAGGCCTATAAATAAGCCTAACAAAGTGACCATTGGTCAATTTTTTTGGCAACTACCCCGCCTCTATGTCTAGAGAGAAAAAAAAGATTCCGAAGAGAGGAAAACCGGTGGGCTGTTGCTGCGAGCCTTTATGCGTCGTTATTTTGATGCTGATCGAGATTCATTCATCGTTTCAAATCACTACACAGCTGCTTCATTCCGCATTGAGCGGCTTTGAGCCGCTCAATGCGGAATGACACGCTTACGCTGCAGGCTATTTCCCTGCTCTCGACTTGGCGTATCCTATGCTCTCCAGGCTTTCCTCCATTTCCTGCAGGATGTCCGGATCGTCAATCGTCGCCGGCATCCTGTACTCAACATTGTCGGCTATCTTTTGGATGGTTCCACGAAGAACCTTGCCGGAACGTGTCTTGGGCAGGCGGGTAACCACCGTGGCATGCTTGAAGGCCGCCACCGGACCGATCTGATCCCGGATCATCTGGACGCACTCCTTCTCGATCTCAGCGTGGTCCCGCGTGACTCCGGCGCTGAGCACCAAAAACCCCAAGGGGATCTGCCCCTTGAGCTCATCGGCCACGCCGACGACGGCGCATTCGGCCACATCCGGGTGCTCGGCCAGGACCTCCTCCATGGCGCCTGTCGAGAGGCGATGCCCGGCAACATTGATGATATCGTCCGTCCGGGACATGACGAAGACATAGCCGTCCTCGTCGATATAGCCCGCGTCAGCTGTGGTATAGTGGCCGGGAAAGTCGGACAGGTACTTGTTCACAAAACCCTCGTCATTGTTCCACAACGTGGGCAAGGCACCCGGGGGCAGCGGCAGCTTGACGGCCAGGGTCCCGATCTCGCCAGGGGGAAGCTCTCTGGAGTCCTGGTCCAGCACCTTGAGGTTCCAGCCGGGGGCCGGCTTGGTCGGCGAGCCCGGCTTGACCGGAAAACGATGCAGCCCGACGCAGTTTGCGGCGATGGCCCAGGCCGTTTCGGTCTGCCACCAATGATCGATGACCGGGACCTGAAGATGCTTCTCAGCCCAATGCAGGGTGTCGGGATCGGTCCGCTCCCCAGCCAGGAAGAGGTAGTTGAAGTTGGAGATGTCGTAGCTCTTGAGCAGCTCGGCCTTGGGATCGCGCTGCTTGATGGCCCGAAAGGCTGTCGGGGCCGTGAACATCGTTTTGACATTATGCTCGGAGATGACCCGCCAGAAGACCCCTGCATCCGGAGTGCCCACGGGCTTGCCCTCGAAGAGGACTGAGGTGCAGCCCTTGAACAGCGGCGCATAGACGATGTAGGAATGTCCGACCACCCAGCCGATGTCCGAGGCTGCCCAATAGACATCCCCGGCCTCGACATTGTAAATGCCCTTCATGGTCCACTTCAAGGCCACGATATGGCCGCCGTTGTCCCGAACGACGCCTTTGGGCTGCCCAGTGGTGCCGGAGGTATACAGGATGTACAACGGATCGGTGGCCTTGACCGGAACGCAGTCCCTCGGCTCGGCCTTGTCCATGAGCTCATCCCAGTCAAAGTCCCGGCCGGGTGTCATCTCGGCCTTCTCCATGGGCCTCTGATAAATGATGCAGCTCTCCGGCTTGGCCTTGGCCATATCCAGGGCCTTATCCAGCAGCGGCTTGTACTGGACGACCCGGTTGACCTCGATGCCGCAGGAGGCCGAGACAACCACCTTGGGCTTGGCGTCGTCGATGCGCGTTGCCAGCTCGTTGGCGGCGAATCCCCCGAAAACAACCGAGTGAATGGCCCCGAGGCGGGCGCAGGCCAGCATGGCCACCACGGCTTCGGGGATCATGGGCATGTAAATGATCACCCGATCTCCCTTCTGCACGCCGCGTTCAGCCAGGACCCCAGCAAAGCGGGCGGTCAAATCCCGAAACTCGGAGTAGGTATAGGTCCTTTTGGTATCCGTAACCGGGCTGTCATAGATCAAGGCCGGCTGCTGGCCGCGCCCCATATCAACGTGCAAGTCGAGCGCGTTGTAGCAGGTATTGATCTCCCCTCCGACGAACCAGCGGTAGAATGGTTTGTTGGAATCATCCAAGACCTTGTCCCATTTTCTGTACCAGTGGCAGTCCTCAGCCAGCTCGCCCCAGAATCCATCCGGATCCTGAATGGACCGCTCAAACGCGGCATCATACGGATTCGACATTGCTGACCCCTCCTTGATGACGTTATAATTGGTGGCTTTGCACTTTTACCAACCATTTACCCTTCATGCCATCCTCAATGAGCGCGGTCAACAGTCTCTCGGCCTGCACCCTAGGCCTTGGGGGCCACTTCGGCAAAAACCTCAGCGCAGAATGGACCGAACCCGCCCAGGTCGCCGCATACCTGGATGCCGCCAGCCTCCATGGCCTCGATCTTGCCATGGGCCGTTCCGCTCTTGCCACTGATGATCGCCCCGGCATGGCCCATTCGCCGGCCAGGAGGAGCGGTCAACCCGGCGATGAAGCCGACCACAGGCTTGCTGACCCGCTCCTT
>Ga0207797_1000349_pt1 | contig 35750 bp, 24 predicted proteins | sample PRCRCaboRojoPR_6_FD_187275 | JGI IMG/M metagenome (GOLD analysis project Ga0207797, IMG submission 187275) | Marine sediment microbial community from Cabo Rojo, Puerto Rico - PR CR 10% Liquid 1 (SPAdes) | ecosystem: Environmental > Aquatic > Marine > Coastal > Sediment | place: Cabo Rojo, Puerto... | reverse complement strand
TACTTCTACGGCGGCAAGGAGAGGTGCTTACACAGACTACCCAGGCCTCGTAAGCCTGGGCAGGATGATGCATCACTACCTAACTTACCGCGTCCTATGTCGCTAGTCTATCATATCTTAAGATAAACGTCAAGCCCTACAGCAAAGAAAGCGCGCCGAGAGAGGGTCTTGAGCCGCTCATGAATCTTAAAATTTCGCCTGGAAGCCGCAGAAGGTGCACGGTGGTCGCCTTTCTTTGCGAGGGCTGCCAGGATGGGCTGGGGGATGGATTGGCGGTGGATAGGTCGTCGTGTATAATCTGGGACGATGCGAGTGTCTGTCGTCTTAACGGTATTGAACGAGGCCCAGAGTCTTCCGCGGCTGCTGGATAGCCTGGCTGCCCAAACCCGTCAGCCGGATGAGGTACTTGTGTGCGATGGGGGGTCGACGGATGGTACCCTGTCGCTTCTACACGCTGAGGATCGGTTCCAGCTGCGGGTTCTGGAGCGTGAAGGCGCCAATATCTCTCAGGGCAGAAACGTGGCCATTCGTGCTGCTACGGGGGACGTCATAGCGGTGACCGACGCGGGCGTCCGACTGGATCCAGCGTGGGTGGAGAGGATCGTCGCCCCGCTGGAGGATAGAGATGTCCCGACTGTCGCTGGTTTCTTCCGGCCGGATCCACAAAGCACGTTCGAGACGGCGATGGGCGCTACTGTATTGCCAGAACTGCGGGATATCCGCCCCGAGCGCTTCTTACCATCCAGTCGTTCGGTCGCGTTTCACAAGAGCGCGTGGAAAGCGGTGGGCGGCTACCCTGAGTGGCTCGACTACTGCGAGGATCTGATCTTTGACTTCCAGCTCCGCTCCCGATTTGGCCCTTTCGTCTTCGTACCTGAGGCTCTGGTCTACTTCCGTCCGCGCTCCAGTTTGAGAGCCTTCTTTTTGCAGTATTACCGCTATGCCCGCGGTGACGGGAAGGCTGATCTGTGGCGACTAAGACACGCCATTCGGTACCTGACTTATCTGGTTGCCCTCCCGCTGATCATCGCTGCCGGGATCGTCGGAGACGTCTGGTGGTGGGCGCTCACCTTGATCGCTATACCAGGTATGTTCTGGGTCCCGTGGCGGCGGCTATCGAGGCTGTGGGATGGCTTAGGTGCATCTGAGAAGCTCAGGGCCGCGCTGTGGGTACCGATCATCCGTATCGGCGGTGACGTCGCCAAGATGGTGGGGTATCCTGCCGGCCTACGGTGGCGCTGGAAGCATCGCGGACAAATCCCGGATTGGCGCGAAGCTTAGGGCGAAAGACCGGCTTTGGCGGGTTTGTCTCCTCCATCGGACTGACGCCCCTCTGGACGGTCTGGGTCTTCGTGGGTTCTCATGGGTAACGAGAGGTAGAACGTTGCCCCTTCACCGATCTCGCTCTCTACCCAAATCTCCCCTCCATGGCCGTGGACGATGCGCTGAGCGATGGCCAAGCCCAGCCCTGTGCCCTGCTCACCGCTGAGGCTCTCGACGCTGGTGGTCTCAAAAGGCTGGAACACGCTCTCCAACTCGTCCTCGGGTATGCCCGGTCCGCGGTCCTGCACGGAGAGTATCACACGGTCGTCGTCCCTCGAAAGGCGCACGTCGACGACGGTGCCGGCCGGTGAGTATTTGATGGCGTTGCTGAACAGGTTGTTCAGCACTTGCTCAGCCTTGACCGGGTCGATGGCCAGCATAGGAAGCGGCTCATCGTGTAGTCGCAGGTCGACGTCCCTTTTTGCCGCCAGGGTCCTGTTCAAGGAGATATTGCGTCTGACGAGGTCGACCAGATCAGTGAGCTGGAGGTCCAGCTTGAGCTCACCGGCCTCGATCTTGGCCACATCGAGAAGATCGTTCACCAGGCTAGCCATGAACTCGCTCGATGACCGGATCAGTGACAGGAACTGAATCTGTCGTTCCGTCAGCACGTCGGCAGCTTCATCCAGGAGGAACTCGCTGTAGGTCAGGATGAACTGCAAGGGGTTGCGCAGTTCGTGGGTTGCGATCCCCAAGAACTGGGCCTTCTGAGCGTTGAGCTGCTCCAGCTCGGCGTTCTTCTGAGACAGTTCAGCCGCATAGCTTGCCAAGGCCTCTTCGGCTCTCTTCCGTTCCGTGATGTCGCGAATGGTCCCCTGAAACCCCTTCACGTTGCCCCGTTTATCCTTGAAGCAGACCGCCGTGACGAGGGCGTTGATGATGTCGCCGCCCTTCCTCCGCAGGTCGGCCGGGTAGTCCTTGATGGCCCCGTGCTCCACCAGGGCGTGAGCGTGGTCCTCACTCGCCGTTGGATCTGCATAGAGGTCCCATAGCCTGACCTCTCTTAGCTCTTCTTTGCTGCCGTATCCAAGGAGTTCGACAGCTGCTTCATTCATGTCCAGCCACTGACCGTCCCTCGTCGTGATGAAGGTAGAGTCCCGTGAGGTCTGGAAGAAACGGCGGTATTGCTCCTCGCTTTCCCGCAGGGCCCGCCTATGCTCGCGCCGCTCAATGGCGCGTCGGATGGTCACCAGAAGCTGGTCAACATCGTAAGGCTTCTGCAAGTAGCCATAGGCTCCCAGATTGACGGCCTCGATTGCTGAGGTCTGCGAAGCGTGTCCTGTAAGGACGATACACTCCGTCTGGGGCGAGCGCTGTTTGATCGTTCTGAGCAGCTCAATACCGGAGAGGTCCTCCATTCTCAAATCGATCAACGCGACGGCGGGCGATTCTATCTCCACGTATTCGAGGGCTGCTTGGCCTGTGCTGGCAGCCATCGCCGCATAGCCCTTGGCCTCAAGAATATCACAAACCGTTCTACACAGGTTGGCGTCATCGTCTACGACGAGGATTCTTTTGGATGTCATAGGTGCCCTCACTTCGTCGAGTCCTTCAGCGCGTTCTCGCTTCCCATCAGCTCTATCGCTCCGTCGGCGGCCTCTGTCGCGATGGGTAAGTCGATGGTGAACGTGCTTCCTTGACCCTCTTGGCTCTCCACGCGGATTGTGCCCTCATTGGCTTCCACAAGATACTTGGAGATGGCTAGTCCCAGGCCAATGCCCTTCGCCTTGGTTGTGAACAGAGGCTCGAAAAGCTTGTCCATCGTCTCGGGGGACATGCCAGCTCCTGTGTCAATCACGGAGAGGGAGACACTATCCAGCTCGATCCGGGCCTCAATGCTCAAGCTGCCACCCGAGGGCATGGCCTGGTATGCATTCGTGACCAAGTTCCTCAGGACCTGCCCAATCTGGTGAGGGTCTGCCAAGACCTCGGGCAGATCCTTGGGGATGCGCGTGGTGACCTCCACATTGTCGGGGCCGGTGTTTCCCGTCAGGACAGCGTCCACGATACCGGCGACAGTCACGGGTCTCCTGGTGGGGGCTTTGATGCGACCGAAGTCCAACAAGTCGGAGATGATCTTCTCTGCGTTCTGCACTTCCTGTGAGATGATCTCCAGATACTCCTGGGTGACCTGGTCGGCCTCGCTGTGGACCAACTCCAGGTAGTAAATGGCATTCGACATAACGCCAAGCGGATTGCGGAGTTCGTGAGCCACACCACCGGCCAACTGCCCCAGGACGGCAAGCTTCTCGCGGCGGATGAGCTGTTGTTGTGCCTCCTGCAAGGCGGCCTCGGCTCGTTTGCGCTCGGTGATGTCTTCCAGGCTACCCTCATAGTGGAGCAGCTCTCCAGCGCCATCGAGGACAGCGCGGGCGGTATCCCGGACCCAGATGATCACCCCGTCACGTCGACGTAGCTGTGCTTCAAAGCTGCGTACAATGCCTTGTTCCTCCATTAAGTCCTGCCAAAGCCGACGTGTCTCGGATTCTACATAGAGCTTGTTGATGTCCGTGCCGCGTAGATCCTCCAGGTGGGCATATCCCAGCATATTGACCAGGCTCGGATTGGCGTCCAGGAGTTTGCGTGTTGGCGTGGAGCGGTACAGCCCCACGGGAACGCCCTCGAACAACGTCCTGTAGCGCTGTTCGCTATCCTGGAGTGCTTTATGAGCTCGTTCCCGTTCCGCAGCTCGTCGGACGATGACGCCCCCCAGTCCCAGGCCCGCGACGACGGCGATGACCGTCGTCGCGATCAGCACAGAGCGTGCCTGCGCAATGAGCACTTGAGAGGAGGTGTTTCGCGACTCAAACGCCTCTTCGACGCTGGCGGCTATGCCCGAGGCCATGCCGGTGATCTCTGGCTCCAGCTTCTCCATCCTGGCGAGCAGCTCTTGTAACCTAGCCTGGTCCGACTGGATCTCCTCCATGCCCTCGTAGTAGAGATTGGCCGCTGTCTGGGCCTCGGCAAAGTTCTCGCGCTGGGCAGGGTCTTGGAGATTGGCCTCCAGACTGGAGAAAGCGGCCTGTGCCTCTTGATAAGCCATCTCGAACTCCACGGCGTGCTTGGCCTCTCTCTCCAAGAGGAACTTCAGGGTGGTCGAGCGCATACGCTCTAACGCGTTCTGTGCGTTGCCAAAGGCGAGGAATACGCTCGGATCCTCGAGGAAGACACTATGCACTCGCAGCGCTGTCAGCTTGTCGCGCATCACATGCTCCTGGATGTCCAGGATCTCAGCGTTGATGCGTTGTGTGTTTCTGATGAGCCGGGCAACCTCCTTGAACGTCTCCTCGTACGTTCCAGCAGCCGTGTTGATGCGTCGGAGCATCTCCTCCCGCCGTGGATCGGTGATTTCCTCGTCGGCGATGACCAAGAGGTCTTCAAGACGGCGAAAAGCCTCATTGAAACGATCCACGTCCTTCTGGCTCTGGGCATTAACGTGCTGTTGGGCGTAGAAGCGGGTCAACAGGACTTGGTTGACGATGTCCTTGGCCAGCCCTCTTTCGACAACCAGGTCATTGGTGAGGTCGTCGACGGTCTTGCTGATTCGTCTCAACTGGATGACGGCAAGTACGCCGATCCCGACCACCAATATCAAGCCGAGCAGATAGCCGAGGAGCGCTCCTGCCCCAAAACGGCGTTCACGGGTCCTTCGCATCGGTATCTCCTCGCTGCTGGTCGGCGCTACGGCTCACTCGTCGCACCGCTGTGCTGGCTCGAACCAAGTCGCCAAACCAGCTTGCAGGGCGCCAGCAGCTTCCTCAGGGGTCCGCTCGCCCCGGAGGACATCCAGCGTCCCCAATTGGATCAGTGCATAGGCGCTGGGTGTCCCCTCCCGGAGTTCCTCCCAGACGAAGCGAATGTCGGTACCCCGGCCTTGATTCAAGGTCAAGAAGGCGTTGGCGTGCTCGTTCTCGAGAGGGGGAGGATTCCGATGCATAGGGAAGAACCCGGGCATCTCATTGCCGAGCAGTCCGCCGAACTCAGGCCGAGTCATCCAGGTGAGAAAGGCCTCCGCTTGGTCCTTGTGGGTTGAGGCTGCGTTCAGCCCGATCCCCACATCGAGGTGGAAGGTGACGCAGCCGGGCTGGCCGGACGGGGGAGGAACCGCAAATACACTCCAGGCGAAATCTGGCTCAGCCTCCTCGAAGTAGGGGATATCCCATGAACCGCTCATCCACATAGCTGCTTTGCCCTGTACGAAGAGCTGCAGACTGTCGATGTAGCCCAGGAGATCGTGGTTCTCGGGGAAGAAGGGCGCCAGATCCTCCACAGCCTGGAAGGCGGACACCATAGCTGGGTCGTCGAAGCAGCGATCTCCATTCAAGTAGGCCATGCGGCCTTCGCGCCCGCCAATGAAGCTGGGGGCCAGGTTCATGAAGATCGTCTCTGCAGCTGTCCACTCAGCTTTGGTGCCGTTGGCGAAAGGGATCGTCCCAGCTTCCTGTAGGGTCTCTGCTGTGGCCAGCAGATCCTCCCAGGTCTCAGGGATCTCCAGGGAGAGCTCCCGGAAGAGGTCTTGGTTATAGTAGATGCCGTGAGAGGTGGCCGTGAAGGGCACTGCGTAAGGTACATTCCCGTCGGCTGCCCACGCGGAGATCACGGCTGTATCGAAGTGCTCACGCAGGCCAGGAATATGGCCGAGGGGTACCAGATAGCCCTGCTCGAAGAGGTCACGCGATGTAGAGAAGGAGCGGAGATAGACCAGGTCGGGGGCTGAGCCTGTTTCCAGCTGGGCCTTTAGGACGGAGTCATACTCGGCAGATTCGGATGGATCGAACCTGACCACGATGTGGGGATGGGTCTCGTGGAACTCGTTGAGCAGCTGATTCATGCGTCCCGTGGCCGTCCTCCAACCGCCAAGTGTCAACACGACCTCTCTGGCTGGATCGGTGGGCACGGGCGTGATGGTGGGCGTGGCTTCAGGCGTGGAAGAAGGGCTGCATCCGCTGACGGTCACGGCAAGCGTCAATGACACGATACACACGACAGATAGCCCTGCGTCTCTTCCTCTCATACTGCATCAACCTCCTTGGCCGTTGAGTCCAGCATGTTACCTCCGCACGACATGTTCGAGGCCGGCGCGAGCGCAAACTGATTGGTTCAGTCTCCGTCTAGAGCGCGACGTATCGCTTGAGACAGGGTCTCCGAGTCCAGCGGTTTCTGGATGATCTCCACGGCCATATCTTGCAGTTCATCCTCAAGGGCGTAACCGGTCATAGCAATGGTCTTCAGGTCCGGTTGTCTCTTCTTCAAGGATTTGATCAAGGCCCACCCATCCATATCTGGCATCACCAGGTCAGTGAGGAGGAGGTCGAGGTCTCTCTCCCGGGCGAGCGCCTCCGTCTCGCGGCCATTCGCTGCCGTCAAGACGCGGTAACCTAAGGATTCCAGAACCTGTCGGGCTGCTTCTCGGACTTCTCTCTCATCTTCTACCAAGAGAATGAGCTCTCCGTGTCCCGGCACGAGCTCCGGGGGTTTCTCTCTTGGTGGTCTCTCCTCATCTTGATGAAGAGGTAGATAGATACGGAACGTGGTCCCCTCGCCAGCGGCGGTCTGGACGTCGATGTATCCCTCGTGTTGTCTGACGATGCCGTAGACCTGAGCCAGTCCGAGGCCGGTGCCTTTGCCGGGCTCCTTGGTGGTGAAGAAAGGTTCAAAGAGGTGCTCCTGGGCCTCCTCGCTCAACCCGGTGCCGGTGTCCGATACGGTGAGGCATATCCACTGTCCTGGTTCTATCTCGGGTAGCGGTTCCTCGTTGGCCTCGACTTGCACCCGGTGGAGTCGGATGAGCAGATTCCCGCCCTCCGGCATAGCATCTCGGGCGTTCAACGTCAGGTTCATCAACACCTGTTGAATCCGCGTGGGATCGGCCTTGACGGGGCAGCAGTCCGTCGTGCCCTGCAACCTGATGTCGATGGTCTCCGGGATGGTCTCTTGGAGGACGTGGGTGACCTCCTTGGTGAACTGGTACAGGTCGATCAACTCGGTCTTCATCGTCGATCGGCGGCTGAAGTCGAGGATCTGCTGCACGAGATTCGCCGCTTGCTGTGCCTCGCTGACAATGGTCTCCAGGGAAGTCTCGACATCGGGAGATACGTCTGATCTCCGAAGAGGCAGCTGGGCGTAGAGGATAATACTGGTGAGGAAGTTGCGGAAGTCGTGAGCGATACCACCGGCCATCTGACCAATAGCAGCCAGCCTCTCCTGCCGCCGCAGACGCTCCTCCATCTCCTTGCGCTCCGTGATGTCCTCGACCGTCCCCTCGTAGTAAAGCACGGTGCCGTCCTGGTCACGAACCGCTCGGGCATTCTCGCGGACGAAGAGGGTAGCTCCGTCCTTCCGCTTCCAGGCGGCTTCCAGGCCGGTTATCCTGCCCGTTTCCGCGATGCGTCGCTTGAAGACCGAGCGCGGATGGTCGCTGAGGAACCCCTCGTTTTCCAGATCGCGCTGGCTGAGCTCTGTGAACGAGTCATAGCCCAGCATATCGACCAGTGTGGGATTTGCCATCGTGATCTGCCCACCGGGCGTCGTGCGGTAGATTCCGATGGGGGCGTTCTCAAAGATATTCCTGAAGCGCTCCTCGCTCTCGCGCAGTGCCTCCTCCGTCCGTTTACGCTTCGTGATGTCCTCCAGGCCTCCCTCGAAATAGAGTAGCTGTCCCTCGCTATCTCGTACGGTTCGGCACGTGTCCTGAGCCCAGATGATGCCGCCATCCCAACGCCGGAGGCGAATCTCGTAATCTCGTAGGATACCCTCCTCTTTCAGGATGGCTAACTCCTGCTCGCGCTTGCTCTGATCGACAAAGAGGTCCGTGATGGGCACGGCCAGGAGGGCTTCGCGATCTGTGAACCCAAGGAGGTTGACGAGCGCCGTGTTGGCGTCGAGGATCTCCCCCTGAGGGGTTGTGCGGTAGAGCCCCACAGGGACGCGATTGAAAAGGCTCTGATACCGTTCCTTCTGCTCGGTGAGTTGAGTGCGTCGGTCTCTCTCCAACTTGTTCCGCTGGCGGGTTACCAGGAGCACCAGGGCCGATATGGCCAGGCTGAAGAGCAAAGGGCCGAGCAGGATATCGACAATAGCTATGTGGCGGAAGAAGGCCGGCAACGCGACCATCACCACGGCGTTAAAGAGCACAAGCCCTACCAGGGCTCGAACGGAGAGCAGCATGCTGGCAAACAAGACGGGCATAATCGTGTAGACGAGGAGGTTGACGTCTCCAGTCTCGTAGTAGCGGGTTCTCCCCAGCCATACGAGGACTGTCGCCGCAAAGATGCCAACCTCCGGAGCGACGACGGCAAGAAGGGCTGCCAGGGCATAATGTGCTTTCCGATTGAGGGCGTACGCCAAGAGGAGCGACGCCAGTATGGTGCCGCCCAAGACCAGGTCTTCGTCTCCGGGGTAGAGCCGCTCGGAAGGTACCAGCCGGATGGCAGCGATCGCCAAGGCGAGCACCCCGGTCATCGTCAGTAGCGAGAAGGACAGCAGCCGGGACTGACGACGGCGGTCAGGTTGCTCAATGGAAGACGCAGGTTCAATGAGTAGGGTCCAGAGATTCTGGAGAGAGAAAGTAGACCGTCTAGATAGATGGCTTCTCGACATGTATTCCCTGGGCCTGACTATCCCGCGTCACTGGTGCTGTCCGGAAAGCTTCCCTGTCGCACGGTGAGGGCGTCATCATCAGCCCAGTATACCGGGACTCGTTCATACGTCAAGATGCGGGGCCGGGCGGGTTCGCCACCCATGATCTTATGTCACGCTAACGTCACTCTTATCCCTTTCTAACGCCCTTCAGGTATAGTCATTTCACAAAGCACGTAAGATGTCTGAGAGCACAGGCTGTGCCCTGGCTCGTGCCACACGCCAACATAGATGTGCTCAAGAGAAGGTATTTGAAGCCTCAATGAGGCGATTGAAGGCATGTTTAAGGTATTATGTAGTGGGAGGGAGATATGAGCAAAATCATTGGTATTGACTTGGGTACCACGAACTCGGTTGCCTCTGTGATGGAGGGGGGCGAGCCCACCGTGATCCCAACCGCCGAAGGTGGCCGTCTGTGCCCGTCGATCGTAGCGTTCAATGACAGCGGCGAGCGCCTGGTAGGCCAGGTTGCCAAACGGCAGGCTGTGGTCAATCCGGACAACACGGTTTTCTCCATCAAGCGGCTGATGGGTCGTCGCTATGATGAACCTGAGGTTGAGAAGGCACGCGAGGTGCTACCTTATGAGATCGTAAAGGGGCCGTCGAACGATGCGCGTGTCTACGTGCCGGTGAAGGATAAGGAATACACGCCCCAGGAGATCTCTGCTATGGTCCTGCGCAAGCTGAAGAAAGACGCAGAGGCCTATCTGGGCGAAGATGTGACACAGGCTGTGATCACGGTCCCGGCGTACTTCAACGATAGCCAGCGGCAGGCGACCAAGGATGCGGGCAAGATCGCAGGTCTGGAGGTCCTCCGCATCATCAACGAGCCCACGGCTGCAAGCCTGGCTTATGGGTTGAACAAGGAAGAAGATGAGACGATTCTGGTCTTCGACCTGGGCGGCGGTACATTTGACGTTTCCATCCTGGACGTCGGTGAGGGCGTCGTCGAGGTGCGATCCACAAGTGGTGACACGTTCCTAGGTGGCGATGACTGGGATCAGCGCATCACGGATTACGTCGCTGACGAGTTCAAGAAAGAACAGGGTATCGACCTGCGCGAAGATCGCCAGGCCTTGCAGCGCTTGAAGGAGGCGGCGGAGAAGGCCAAGATCGAACTCTCCACGGTTTTGGAGACGGAGATCAATCTGCCGTTTATCACCGCGGATGCTTCCGGTCCCAAGCATCTGCAGATGAAGCTCACGCGGGCCAAGCTGGAGCAGTTGACCGAGGATCTGGTTCAGCGATGCCGCGAGCCTTTCGAGCAAGCGTTATCCGACGCTGATCTTTCTCAAGGAGAGTTGGACGAGGTCGTTCTGGTCGGCGGTGCTACGCGTATGCCTATGATCCAGAACTTGGTGCGAGATCTGACTGGCGGCAAGGAGCCGCACAAGGGCGTCAACCCGGACGAGGTTGTCTCGGTCGGCGCAGCTATTCAGGCCGGTGTGCTGGGCGGCGAGGTGAAGGACGTGTTGTTGCTGGACGTCACACCGCTGACGCTGGGTGTTGAGACCTTAGGTGGCGTGATGACACCGATCATCGAGCGCAATACCACCATTCCGGTGCGTAAGAGCGAGACCTTCTCCACGGCCGAGGATGGTCAGACGGCAGTGACGATTCACGTCCTGCAGGGGGAGCGCCCCATGGCCGCGGACAATATGAGTCTGGGACGCTTCAACCTGGAGGGCATCCCGCCAGCGCCACGTGGTGTCCCACAGATTGAGGTCACGTTCGATATCGACGCTGATGGCATCTTGAACGTATCGGCCGAGGACAAGGCCACGGGCAAGGAGCAGAAAGTCACCATCGAGGCCACCACGAACTTGAGCGAGGATGACGTGGATGAGATGGTGAAGGAAGCCAAGCGCCACGCCTCGGAGGATCGACGGCGCAAGGAGCTGATTGAGGCTCGTAATAAGGCGGATCAGCTGATCTACCAGATGGAGAAGTCCTTGCGTGACCTGGGTGATCAGGTTTCGGCCTCGGACCGCAACCGTATCGAGGGGATCATTGAGGACCTGAAAGAGGCGAAAGACACCGACGACAAGAACCGCATCGAGAGCCTGATTGAGCAATTGCAGCAGGCCAGCCAGGCCATTGGGCAGGCGATGTACGCTCAGCAACAGGCGGCCGCTGGCGGTGCCCAGGCAGGCCCGCAAGCCGGACCTCAGGCCGGACCCCAAGCGGGCCCGAGCGCTGGTCGAGACGGTGGCGGCGAAGAAGAAGAGGAAGTCGTCGAAGGCGAGTTCCACGAGGTATAGAATCAGTGCGGTAGATTGGGCGCTGGCTCCAGACGGAGTTCGACACGCTGGTGTGCCAATCTACCGTTTCTGCTGAAGTAGGGAAGCTATGAGCAAACGAGTACGTGTACCGATCCGAGTGAGAGGGTCAGACGGACGGTCGGAGCAAGAGGTGACAGAGCAGAGGCAGGTGGCCAACGAATCCGAGCCCGCCGTCGTCGAGCAAGAGCCGGTGGCTGCGACGGAGAGGGAGCCGGTGACGCGGTCGTCAAGAGAAGTGAGAGAGGATAGCTCTCAGGCCCGGCGTGAGGAGATCGAAGAGCTCAAGGAAGACCGCGAGGTGTGGCGCGATCGAGCGCTGCGCCTCCAAGCCGAGATCGAGAACTTCCGCAAGCGGCAGCGTCGTTTGGCCGAGGATCGCATCGAAGCGGACCGGGCGCGGCTGCTACGGAACTTCCTGATGATCGCGGATGACCTGGAGCGGGCGCTGAGGGCCGAGGGTGATGAGCAAGGTGCCCTGCGAGAAGGCGTGAGGGTGACCCAGCGCTCATTGAAGCAGTTATTGAAGCAGGAGGGTGTTGAGCCGATTGCGGCTGAAGGGGAGACATTCGATCCAGCCTGGCACGAAGCTGTAGGGACAGTTCCCCATCAGAGGGTCGAGGCGGAGCAAGGCACCGTTGTAGACGTGACGCAGTTGGGGTATCGTGTGGACGGACGGCTCCTGCGTCCGGCTCGAGTGATCGTGGCCAAGTAGGCCGACGGGTCTGGGGAAGTTGCGTGTGGCACGGCCTGGGTTGTTGGTGATCCAGGCCGTGCAACGCGACATAGGTCCCTAAGAGGACCTGTCGAGGAGCTCGTCACACTCGTCAGGACTGCGCCATCGAGTGTCCGGACGTGGTGGAGACTGACCTCGGAGGTGACCCTACCAAGGCGACAGAGGTGGTATGGAATACAAAGATTACTACGATATTCTGGGTGTGAGTGAGGACGCTGGGCAGGACGAGATTCGTCGTGCCTTCCGCCAACTCGCGCGCAAGCATCATCCAGACGTCAACCCGAACGATCCGGAGGCCGAGGAGCGATTCAAGGAGATCAACGAGGCCTACGAGGTGCTGTCCGATCCCGAGAAACGTCAGAAGTACGACCAGCTGGGAGCGAATTGGCAGAGCTACCAGCGGGGTGGGGGTCGGCCTGGTGGTTTTGACTGGGGGCAGTGGACGACGGCTGGCGGACCGGGTGGGGCAGGGCCACAGCGTGTCCACGTGCGTCAAGGGACGCCGGAAGATCTAGAGGATCTCTTCGGCGGCGGAAGTCCCTTCTCCGACTTCTTCACGCAGGTTTTTGGGGGAATGGGAGGAGCTGCACCGCGCGGTGCGCCGCGAGGCGGTACAGCTGGGACGCGGGCCAGCCCTGGAGGGTTTGATTATCAGGCCCGCGCACGACGCGGTCAGGACTACGAGCAAGCGGTCGACATCAGCCTGCGCGAGGCCTATGCTGGCACCACGCGGATCCTTCAGAAGGACGGTCGTCGATTGGAGGTCAAGATTCCCGCAGGCGCTCGCACTGGGACACGTGTTCGGGTAGCTGGTGAAGGAGGGGCAGGAGCAGCCGGCGGAGAGGCTGGAGATATCTATCTCCGGGTCAACGTGCAGTTGGATGGCCAGTTTGAGCGCGAGGGCGATGACCTGCGGACGGTTGTGACCGTCGATCTCTACACGGCGATTCTGGGGGGAGAAGCGCGGGTGCCGACGATGAATGGGTCTGTCATGCTGACCATCCCCTCGGGCACACAGAACGGTCAGGTCTTCCGGCTGCGGGGGAAGGGTATGCCCAAGCTGCGGAACCCGGAGGAGCACGGTGACCTCTACGCTGAGGTGAACGTGCGACTTCCTACGGATCTCACGCCGCGCCAGCGCGAGCTCTTCGAGGAGCTGCGCAGCGTATCTTGAGGGGGCGTTGATGATGAACGAGCGCGAACAGGTTGACGCAGTCGCCGAGAGTATGTCCATCACCGTTCGCACGGCGGCTCGACGGGCTGGGGTGGATGTCTACATCGTGCGCCACTGTGTCGAGGTGGGTCTGATGGAGGAGGACTTGACTGAGCGCGACCTGGTTGAGCTGCGTCGGGTGCGTCGTCTGATGACGCTGGGCATCAATCTCCCGGGCGTGGAGGTGATCCTGCGGATGCGGCGTCGGATTCAGGAGCTGCAGACGGAGCTTGCCCGGTTGGAGCGTCTTAACCGGTCGTGAGGGCTGGGTAGGGCGCTCCTTGCCAGGTTTGGGCATTGAACTGACTGTTGCGTGAGAGATGAAGAAAGATAAAGCCCTCGTTTTGATCACTGTCGCCGCATTGCTGGGCGGAGCGCTAGGATGCGGCTTCTCCAGTCAGATGCTGCTCGCCACGCCTACGCCGACAGCTCCGCCTCCAACGCCAACCCCGGCCCCTCCCCAGACGCCGGTGGCAGTGGAGCAGCCTGCCAACGATCTGGAGGCCCAGGTGGGGGCCGTCTATCGACAGGCGGGGTCGGCAGTGGTCAACATCACCAGCGTCACGTATGCGTATGATTTCTTCTTTAACCCGGTGCCTCAGGAGGGCACGGGATCTGGCTTCGTCTACGATGATGAGGGCCACATCGTCACAAACTACCACGTGATAGAGGATGCAGAGGAGCTTTCGGTGACGCTGGCCGACGGCGATACGTACTCAGCTGAGGTCGTCGGAGAGGATCCAACCAATGACCTGGCCGTGATCCGGATCGACGCCGAGGATCTGCCACAGGCGGTCCCCTTGGGCGACTCGGACGTGCTCAACGTGGGCCAATTCGTCGTCGCCATTGGCAATCCTTTTGGGTTGGAGCGGACGCTGACTGCCGGCGTCATCAGCTCCCTGGGGCGAGTGATCAAGGGTCCGGAGAACAATTTCATTGGCGAGGTTATCCAGACCGATGCGGCTATCAACCCGGGGAACTCCGGCGGTCCTCTCCTCGATCTGAAAGGACGCGTGATCGGGGTTAACTCGCAGATTGTAAGCCCGAGCCAGGCTAACGCCGGCGTAGGATTTGCCGTACCGGCCAATACTGTGCGGCGGGTTGTACCGGAACTGATCGCCCGGGGACGTTATCCACATCCCTGGCTGGGCATCGAGCCGATCTCGCTGACGCCAGATCGGGCCCGCGTCTTTCGCGAGGCTGGCATGAACGTCCCGGTGGATAGAGGCGTACTGGTGCTGCAGACCGTCCGCGGTGGACCCGCCGACCAAGCCGGGATCCGCGGCGGTGATCGCGCGGTGCAGATTGGTCGTTATCGCGTTCCCCTGGGAGGCGACATCATCACCGAGGTCGATGGAGAGCCGATCGACGATTACCAAGATCTGACGGTCTACCTGGAGACCCAGACACGGGTGGGGGACGCTGTGGAGGTGACGTTTGTGCGTGATGGTGAGGAGCAGACTGTGACGGTAACGTTGGAGGAGCGACCGGCCTAGCTTGTTGGGGGAAGATCGCGGGCGGAGATGGTTTACCCGCTGGTCTCGCGGATCGCTCGCGCCAGGCGATCTACAGCCTCGGCCAGCTCTTCTGTGAGAGGATGGAGTCCGAGTCTCTCCCTGCTGACCACGACGATTTTGCGGTAGTACGCGAGCTGAAGTCCTGCCCCCTGGTTGAAGTGTCGCCAGATCTGGGGCCCCTTCTGCTCCAGGTCCTCCAGGAAGCTCTCGGCGTTGTGGAGAGCATCAGCGGCCTTGACCGCCACGGCGCCTCTGCTGGCAGCGCGTATCTGTTCAAGGGCCTCACGCTTGCGCACCTTCCAAGCCCGTTTCTCGCCGTAATCGTTGTACTTGCGCTCTGAGAGAGCGTCGACCATTTCCGCCACCCGAGTCCCGAACTGCTCCGCGATCTCAGCTAGAGCGTAGCCCTGGTCCTCGACGATGTCGTGAAGCAATCCGGCGATGGCTGCTTCGGTTGAGAAACCGTGTCGCAGCAGAATGACAGAGACGTGAACGGGATGGATGATGTAGGGAAGCCCGCTCCCTTTCCGCACCTGTTGTCGGTGAGCGACGACGGCCAAGCGTAATGCCTCCTCATACGCCTCGGAGTACGCCTCGTCGCTGGTTCCCGGACGCGTCGCTTCGCACCTCTGGGGCCGTTCCTCTTTTCTCTTCATTGTTGACTCCATAGACCTTGCGCGGTTTCGACATCCGATTCACTGCTCTCTGTGATCGGTGCAGGCTCCTGATCTGACCTACGTCCTTTCCCGAAGCCGTATACCAAGCCCCGAATGGCGCTCACTCACCTTGTCGTTCTTCACGGCGATCCAGATAGCTTTGCGTGTGCCTACCAGCACAACCAGCTTCTTCGCTCGGGTGACCGCGGTGTAGAGTAGATTGCGCTGTAGGAGGAGATAGTGCTGGGTCAGGATGGGAAGCACCACGGCTGTATACTCGCTCCCCTGGCTCTTGTGGACCGAGATGGCAAAAGCGTGCACCAGCTCATCGAGTTCAACCCAGTCATAGGTGAGGGAACGCCCTGGCCCTGGCTGCTCATCGGTGCGAATGGTCATGGTCTGTTCCACTGTGTTGATGCGCACCACGCGTCCGATGTCGCCGTTGTAGATATCCTTGTCGTAGTTGTTGCGGGTCTGCATCACCTTGTCCCCGACACGGAAGATGCGGCCCCCCACTCGCTTCTCTTGCTTACGTGCCGCTGGTGGATTGAGGGCTTCCTGGAGGATCTCATTCAGGTTAGAGACCCCGCAGGCCCCGCGGTACATGGGCGCCATCACTTGCACGTCATCCAGTGGGTCCAGCTTGAACTTCCGGGGAATACGGTGCTTCACGATGTCGACCAGGAGCGCGGCCGCCTCCTCGGGCTCTTCCTTCGAGAAGTAGTAGAAGTCGCCGAACTCGTTGAGGATGGGAAACTGCCCCTGGTTGATGCGGTGCGCGTTGACCACGATACCGCTGTTCGCGGCCTGACGGAAGATCTTGGTCAGCTTTACTACAGCGACGCAGTCCGAAGCGATGATGTCCCGCAAGACGTCCCCGGCTCCCACAGAAGGAAGCTGATCTACGTCCCCGACGAAAAGGACGTGTGTTGCTGTCTTCACGGCCTTGAGCAGGCGATTGGTCAGCAGTAAGTCGAGCATGGACGCCTCATCGACGATGAGGCAGTCAACCTCCAACGGGACCTCCTCATTCCGTTGAAATCCCTGTTGGGGCGAGTACTCCAGCAGGCGGTGGACGGTCTTGGCTGGCCGATCAGCGGCCTCAGAAAGGCGCTTGGCGGCGCGTCCCGTTGGAGCACAGAGGGCGTATCTGCGTTGGAATGCCTCCAGCGCGGCGATGATGATGCGCACGGTGACCGTCTTGCCCGTCCCGGGACCTCCGGTGAGAACGGTTATCTTGTTGGTCAGGGCCGTCCGTACGGCGTGCTGCTGCTCGGCGGAGAGCTCCATCGCGGCATCGCGGGTGATTTGCGAAAGGAGGGCATCCCAGTCGATGCTGCGGAAGGGCGCCAGGCACGTGTTGGGATCACTCAGGAGGTCTCGCAGACGGTTGGTGACCCCTACCTCGCCATAGTAGAATGGGGCGAGGTAGACGGCCTCTTCTTCACGTGCCTGGAGGCTTGGAGCTATGTCCGCAGGTCCCTTTCCGTCCTCAAGGCTAGGATAGTGGAGCGTCTCGCGCTGCACGACCTGGTCGGCGTCGAGTCCCCCGATGGCATCCCTGATCAGTTCGGGTTCCACCTCTAGAAGGGGCGATGCCTCTGCCACCAGCTCCTCCTCGGGCGCGTAGACGTGGCCCTGGTCAGCCAGTTGGCTCAATGCGTACGCCACGCCGGCCTGTACCCGGGAGGGTGCGTCGTGGGGCAGGCCGAGGTCTTGGGCTACTTTGTCGGCGGTCTTGAATCCCACGCCCCAGATGTCCCGGGCGAGTCGGTACGGATCCTCCTGTACCACCTGGAGTGCGTCGTCGCCGTAGGTCTTATAGATCTTGACTGCTAGATTGGTGGAGACGCCGTGGCTTTGAAGGAACATCATCACCTTGCGGATCTGCTTCTGTTCCTCCCAGGCCTTGGCGACGGCGGCGGCTCGCTTGGGCCCGACGCCGAGCACCTCCCTGAGCCGTTGGGGTTTCTCGTCGAGGACGTCAAGCGTGTCGACTCCAAAGCGCCGGACGATGCGCTTGGCGGTGACAGGGCCGACGCCCTTGATCATACCAGAACCGAGGTAGGCTTTGAGACCCTCAATGGTGGCAGGGAGAACTTGCTCGCACCATTCGGCCTTGAATTGACGTCCGTACTGGGGGTGTTTCGTCCAGCGTCCTTCCAGGTGGAGGCTTTCCCCCGGTTGGACCTCCGGCAAGTTTCCTACAACGGTCACCAGGTCGGAGCGTCCTTCGACGTTGAGGCGGATGACGGAGTAGCCGTTCTCCTCGTTGTAGTAGGTAATGCGTTCTACTGAGCCCTCAAGCTGATCGTCCATTACGGAGAATGGTAGCAGAAAAGAGAATGGTAAGCAAGAGAGGAGGATGGGGGAGAACGAGTACCTGGAAACCAACCGGGGCGGGACGGTTAGCTCCCAGGCACCATGCTATGCAGTATACCTCAACGTGGAGACGGGCAGGGTTTCACCTTCGTTACGGAAGTGTTAAAGCGTCCTAGGGCACGCGGTTTTTCCTCAATGCCGATGCGATGAGATCTTGCTTGAGGTCCCAGAGACGCTCCGTCAGGGAGACGTGATAGATATGAGGGTTGATAAGTCGCTTAACCCCGGGATCCAGACGCTCGATGTCTGCCTGGCGCCGGTCACGCATCTCTTCGATGGAGGGAAGATCATAGACCAGTTGCCCCTGGTCCAGCACGTCCACCAGAAGGGGCTCGATCTCCTCGATGTCGTCCTTGTACAGCGTCCTGTGGACGGTATGCTCGGTTGGATGATGCAGCTTCACCTGATCCATCCCTCGCGGATCTTCGTCATCGAGGCTGAGAAGATCGGCTGTCGCCTTCCCTCGTTCGTCATAGATGCGCCATACGTGCTTATGTCCTGGGTTCGGGGTCTTGGCTGACGACTCCGATATCTTGATCGCCGGGATCCAGTCGCCTCCATCGCGGACTGCGACCAGCTTGTAGACGCCGCCCAAAGCTGGCTCGCCCCATGACGTGATCAAACGGGTCCCCACGCCATAGGTCAGCCGGCCGATGAGATGGTCGGGATCCACGCCGTAGCGGCTTGCCTCCTGGAGAATCTGGGTGATGATCTGCCAGATGTTGAGCTCGTCCAGATTGCTAGATAGCACAATCGACGTGTCGGGAAAGCCAGCATCGTTCAGCATCTTAGCGGCCTGGATGCTCAGATAAGCAAGGTCGCCGGAGTCGAGGCGGATGCCTATCGGTTCGTGTCCCTTGCGTCGCAGGTTCTCGAAGACTTTGATGGCATTGGGTATGCCGCTCTCCAGGGTGTCTATGGTATCGACAAGGAGCAGACAGTCGTCGGGGTAGACGTCGGCGTAGGCCTGAAACGCCGCTAACTCCCCCTCACCCAGCCCCATGAAGACCTGCACCATACTGTGAGCGTGGGTTCCCTTGGGGGGATAGCCAAGCATGGCGGAGGCACCCACGTTGGAGGTGAAGTCGGCTCCACCGATGAGTGCCGCCCGGGCGCCGGCGTTGGCGCCCTTGTCGTGCGCCCGGCGCAGACCGAACTCCAAGAGGAGCTGACCCTGGGTGCTGCTATGGATCCTGGATGCCTTGGTGGCGATGAGCGTCTGGTAGTTGAGACGGTTGAGCAATGCGGTCTCCAGGATCTGAGCCATCGCCAGCGGGCCCTGGACCACCGTCAGAGGGACGTTTGGATGGACGACGCGTCCCTCCGGGACCGCGCGCATGGTGAGCTCCTCGAACGAGCCGTGGTCCCGCAGCCACGCCAGGAAGTCCTCCTCGAACAGGCGTTCCCCAGTCCGCCCAGTCTGGCTGCGGAGGTAGTCGATCTCCTGGTCGTGAAACCTCGCCTCTTCCATCCAGTCCAGGAGCCACTCCAGTCCGGCGCAGATGGAGTAGCCGGCCTTATGGCCGTCGTAGACAGGGTAGTCGCGGAAGAAGTGATCGAACTGGACGTGCTTCTCGTGAAGCCCCATCCGGTAGTAAAGGTGGGCCATCGTGAGTTGATACTGATCGGTGAATAGAATCCCTTCGGATATCGGACGGTCTGATTGTTTCATATTGTCACCTCAAAGCGTGGTTGTGTCGGCAAAATTACCATACATAGCATAGTACAGCGTCAAGAAAAGTCAAGGGCGACGATCGCGGTCAGCGGTGACGGAGAGGAGAAAGCGGACCGGGCGCCGCTCAGAAGAGCGCCAACTGGCCAGTGGGAGGTTGCAGGTGATCGCCGCCGACGCCTAGCAGCCGTACGGGCCTGCCGCGATCCCAGGTCTGCTGCAGCAACACCAGTGCTGCCTGGTAGATCCGCCCCTCATCGTCAGTAGGGACGTCGAGGCTCATCTGGCGGCTCAGCGTCTCGAAGTTCTCATAGCGTAGTTTGATGGCGATTGTCCCCGCCACCAGGCTGGCCTTTTGCAGTCTCTCTGCCACGCCACGGCTGAGCCGCCACATGTGGTGTTTCACGTCCTCCCAAGCCTTGAGATCCTGGCTGAACGTTGTCTCTCGACTGACGGACTTGCGCTGATGCTCCGTGCAGACCGGGCGCGGGTCAATGCCCCGGGCCCGTTGTGCCATGGACGCGCCGTGACTACCGAAGCGGGCCTGCAGCGCTCGTTCGGACAAGGAGGCCAGATCTCCGACCGTCGTCACGCCCATCTGGGCCAGTTTCTCGGCCGTCACCGGACCCACGCCCCAGATCACGCGCACTGGCAGGGGGGCGAGAAAAGCAGCCTCGTCCCCCGGTCGCACGACGGTCAGCCCCCCGGGCTTGTCGTGATCTGAGGCCACCTTCGCCACCAGTTTGTTGGTCGCTACTCCTAGCGAGGCTGAGAGCTCCAGCTCGTCTCGCACTCGTCCCTGGAGACGACGAGCAATCTCCGCCGCCCGTCCCCAGGGAGACACTCCGTCCCCAAGCTCCCCTCCAGCTGCGCCATATACGTCGTCTGTCAGGTCGAGGTAGGCTTCATCAATGCTGACCTTCTCCAGCGATGTGGTCTCCTCTCGCAGAATGGCCATAACGCGTTGTGAATACCGTCGGTAGACGTCGAAGCGGGGGGCGAGCACGATGGCGTGGGGGCAGAGCCGGACGGCTTGCGCCATGGGCATTGCGGAGTGGACGCCGTACTCCCGAGCCGCGTAGGAGGCGGTGGCCACGACGCCCCGAGAGGAGGGGCGTCCCCCGACGAGGATCGGCTTGCCTTTCAGATCAGGATTCTGGAGCATCTCCACGGCGGCGTAGAAAGCGTCCAGATCGAGGTGGACGATGGCGCAGGGGCGCACCGGTGGTGACGCCTCCGGCTCGTCCTCCACCTCGCGCTGCCTGGAGGGTTCAAGATCGAGGGGGAGTCTCGCCATCTGCGTCAAGATACTGCCGGCTCCTGTCTCTTCGAGTCGCTTGGCCGGCCACGGTAATGGCAGTCGGGATAGTTGGAGCAGCCCCAGAAGATGCCCATCTTGGCTTTACGCTCGACCAGATCGCCACCGCATCTGGGGCACGTGCCGACCACCAGAGGTCCGCTCCAGTCACATTCAGGAAAGTTCGAGCAGGATCGAAAGCGCCCATACTTCCCTTTTCGAATCACGACCTGGCTGCCGCACGCCGGGCAGGCCTCGTCCATCTTCTGATCCTCTGGCTTGTCGTTCTTCTTCAGCGGCGCAGTCCACTTGCAGCTCGGAAAGCTCGAACAGCCCCTGAACTTGCCGTATTTGCCCTCGCGGATGACGACATCTCCGCCGCATTCAGGGCACGTCTTGTCGGTTGGTTCTCCCTTGCTCTTCCCCCTGGGCACGACGATAGTTTCCTCTCGAGCTGCCTGCAGCGCCGCTTCCAACGCTGTCTCGAAGGGGCCGTAGAAGCCGTGTAGCACCTCCACCCAGTCACGCTCGCCACGGGCGATCCGGTCCAGCTCTTCCTCCATCTCAGCCGTGAAGGGGATCGCGAAGAGATCGGGAAACTGCCCCACCAGGAAATCGGAGACCGCGAATCCCAGAGGCTGAGCCTGAATCGACCGTTCAGCGCGCTTGACGTACTTCCGCTTGAACAGCGTAAGGATGATGCCGGCGTAGGTGCTGGGGCGGCCTATACCGCGCTTCTCCAGTTCCTTGATCAGGCTTGACTCGGTGAAGTGGGACGGTGGTTCGCTGAAGCGTTGTTCTGGAACGACGTCTTGGAGGAGCAGCGGCTCCTCGATCGTCAATGGTGGGAGATCCTGGTTGGCGGCCCCAAGCTTATGGCTGGAGCGCTGTGACCAGCGGGTGGGATAGACCTCCATGAACCCCTTGAACAGTAGCTCTCGTCCGCTGGCCCGAAAGAGGAAGGGGAGATCCTGGCCCCCCCGCGAGCAGACCACGTCCACCGTGGTGTCGTGGTAGAGGGCGGGCTTCATCTGGCTGGCGATGAAGCGTCGCCAGATCCACTCGTAGAGCGCGGCCTGGTCCGCTGTGAGGTGCTCGCGCATAGCCTTAGGGAGACGCAGGGAGGAGGTGGGACGGATCGCCTCGTGGGCTTCCTGAGCGACCTTCGATTTGGTCTGGTAGTGAGGGGGTTTGTGTGGAACGTAGTCGTCTCCCCAGTAGCGCGCGACAACCTCGCGCGCTTCCTCCTGGGCCGACGCGGCCACGTGGGTAGCGTCGGTGCGCATGTAGGTGATGAGCCCAACGGTGCCCTCTCCCGGAAGGTCGACGCCCTCGTAGAGCTGCTGAGCCACGCGCATCGTCTTGCTGCTGCCCCAGTGGAGCTTATGCGAGGCGTCTCGCTGGAGCGTGCTGGTGGTGTAGGGCGGATACGGCCTGCGCTGCTTCTTCCGTCGTTTGATCTTGAGCACGCGGTAGTCAGCGCTTCGGATCTGATCGACGATGGGGCGGACGTCTTCCTCAGTTTCAAGGTCGGGTTTCTCGCCATCGACTGCCACCAGCCGTGCTCGGAAACGCTGCTCTTGATCGGTGGTCTTGGAGAGCTCGATCTCCAGGATCCAGTACTCCTCGGGATCGAACGCCTCAATCTCCCGATCGCGCTCCACCACCAACCGCAAGGCAACCGTCTGTACCCGACCGGCCGAGAGGCCCTTGGGCCCCTTGATTGCCTTCCAGAGCACCGGGCTGACCTGGTAGCCGACGAGTCGGTCCAGGATGCGGCGTGCTTGCTGAGCATCCACCAAGTCCAGGTCGAGGGCTCCTGGAGCTGCCAGGGCGGATCTCACCGCTTCGCGTGTGATCTCGTGAAAGGTGATTCGGTGGGTGTCCTTGTCCTGAAGCGCGGGCCTGATGGCCTGGGTCACGTGCCAGGCGATGGCCTCGCCCTCCCGGTCGGGGTCGGTGGCGAGATAGATGGCGTTGGCCTGAGCAGCGATCTCCTTGATGCGACTGGCGCGCTTCTTGCCACCGCGTCGATACCAGTAGGTCGGGTGGAAGCTGTGCTCAACGTCAACGCCAAGCTCCTTTGGAGGGAGATCGCGGATGTGGCCCATTGTAGCGAGGACACGATATCCGCGTCCCAGGAAGCCTCGCAGCGCCTTGGCCTTCGTTGGAGACTCGACGACAATCAGGTCCATCTGTACCCTTCCGCGTACGGCGGGGTCGCCCGCGAGCTCACTGGCAATTCAGAGCTCCGGCGCGCTCCAGTCATTAGAGGCCGGAGAAGCCCTCACGATGCGTCTTGAGACGTCGTCTCTATCTGCTCCTCGTCCTCGTCCTCAAGCAGGACATCGCGACGGCGGCCGCCGCCGACCGGTGGTCCTATGATGTTCATCTCCCTCATGACCTCCATCAACCGGGCCGCACGCGGATAGCCGACGTGAAGACGCCGCTGCAGGAGAGAGGCGGAGGCAGTGCCTCGTTTCTGCACCAATGAGATGGCTCGCTGCAGCATATCCTCATCGACGTAGTCGGCATCGAGCTGGTCTTCGTTCGTCTGTTCGGGTTCCTCATCCGGCATCATCGGCTTCCAGGGGCTCTTCTTCTCAATCGAACCGACCTCCCTGCGCCAGAAGGCGATGATGCGGTCAAGTTCCTCGGGGGAGACATAGCATCCCTGTACTCGCTGGGGATGCCCGGCGTCCGGTGCGAGATAGAGCATATCTCCGTCTCCGAGGAGGGTCTCGGCACCCTGCATATCGAGGATGACGCGCGAGTCTACCTGGCTAGCGGTGGCGAAGGAGATACGGGCCGGGAAGTTGGCCTTGATCAAGCCGGTCACGACGTCGGTGCTGGGCCGCTGCGTGGCGACCACCAGGTGTATGCCTGTGGCGCGGCCCATCTGGGCGATGCGACAGAGGAGTTGCTCGACAGCCTCCGGGGCCAACATCATCAGATCGGCCAACTCGTCGATCATCACTACGATACGCGGTAGTGTGGGTTTGTCCTTCTCCACCATCTTGTCGTTGAAGTCATCCAGATGACGGGCTGAGGCGTCGGCAAAGCGTTTGTAGCGCTCATCCATCTCGAGCGCCACCCAGCGAAGCACCTTGACGACGCGGTCCAGGTCCACCTCGACCTCGCCGTAGAGGTGCGGCAGACCGTTGAAGCGGACTAACTCCACCATCTTGGGGTCGATCATCACCAACCGCAGTGCGTCAGGCGTGTTGTTGCAGACCAAGCAGGCGGTGATCGATTTGATGCACACCGACTTGCCGGAGCCCGTGGTGCCCGCGATCAGGAGATGGGGCATCTTGCTGAGATCAGCCACGACTGCTTGACCGGCAACGTCGTGTCCCAAAGCGATGGCCAGGGGGGAGTCCAGATGCTGGAAGGCATCCGACTCCATCACCTCTCGGACCGCGACGACCTGAATCTCCTCGTTGGGCACTTCGATGCCGACGAAGGGGCGACCGGGGACCGGCGCTTCCACCCGGAGGCGCGGGGTGGCCAAAGCGAGGGCCAAGTCGTCGGTCCGCTGGCTGATCTGCCTCACGCGGACCTTCCTTTCGCCGGAGCGAGGGCGCTCTACGAAGCCGGGCTCGACGCCGAACTGGGTGACCGTTGGGCCCATCCGCACCTCGACGACCTCAACGGGCAAGCCAAACTGAGCCAGTGTCTCCTTGATAACGCGGGACTTACGACGGATCTGTTGGTCCGTCAGTGGCGGCCCTTCCGATTGATCCAGAAGGCTGAGCGGTGGCAGCGGTGAATCTCCTGAGCTTGGGGGCGGCTCCTTCCTGGCGTTGGCGCGCTTCCGCGGTTTTCGCGCCGGTGCCGACCCAGTCCCGGTCGAAGGAGACGGTCGATCAGGCTTGCTTCCCGCTCGGCGCCGGTCAGGGGGGCGGCCTTGGGTCTGAGCCCGGGGGTTGTTCGCTCCGCGCGACTCCCGGGATGCCCTGGATCGGCGTCGCTCGGCCCTGGCACGACGCGCTCGATAGGTGGCAACGCCGCCCTGAATCACGCGGATGCTGCGCTTGAGGTCGGGGATTGTTACGTCAAAGGCCAGCCCAAGTCCCAATACCAAGAAGCCTGCCAGGATAAGGATAGTGACGGGCCAGCCAAGGTAGGTTGACAGAAGCACTGAGAGTCCCCACCCGACGATGCCGCCCCCCCAATCCCTCTCTACCCAGGCCCAGGGCTCACTGCGACCAAGCAAGGCGTGTGTCAACCCCAAGAGAGAGAAGAACACGAGTTCGGCGCCGACGAAGGGCCGCCAGCGCCAGCGAATGGCACGATCCAGCAGGTATTGGAGCCACAGCAGACCGGCAAAGATGATCGATGCGCTCAAGGGGTAGGCACCCCAACCTACGAGGTATCGCAAGAACCCCACCCAGGCGTTGGCCCAGCGCCCCTCAGTCACGCCTAGCACGGCAAGAAGCGTGATGGCACCCAGCGCAACGACGAGCAAGGCCAGGATCTGCTGGAGCAGGGGAGCGCCTATGATATCATCCGGCTGCCGAGCGCTACGTATCTTGCGCATGCTCTTTCATTCTCCAGGGGTAGTATCAGCAGTCTCGTCTTTGTCGCTCGACGCTTTGGCCCGCTGCTCCACCTGGTCGAGGCGGAGTCCCATTCGGCGTCGGCCTCCATCGATGCTGAGTACCTCAACCGAGACTACGTCGCCGGTTTGCAGCACGTCGTAGGGGTCGCAGGACTTGCCCGACGCCAGCTCCGAGACGTGAATGAGCCCCTCGAGCCCCTCCTCGACCTGGACGAAGGCGCCGAAGTCGACCACGTGGGTGATGGTCCCCTCCACCATCTGTCCGACCCAATAGCGCTCCTCGACCGACTGCCAGGGGTTTGGCTGCAGGCGCTTGATGCTGAGTCCGATCCGCTCGCGCTTGGGCTCCACGTTAAGGACGTAGACATCCACGCCCTGGCCCAACTCAAGAACGTCGCTGGGATGGCCCACTCGTCCCCAGGAGAGCTCTGAGATGTGAACCAGGCCCTCGAATCCTCCCAGGTCGACAAAAGCTCCGAAGGAACAGAGATTGGTCACCCGGCCGTGACAGACGTTGCCGGGCTCAAGCTCCTTGAGCAGGTCCCGGCCCTGTGGGTCATCGCCTTGGGCGGCGCGCTGTGAAAGGACGAGTCGCTGGTCATCGGGATCCAGTTCGATAATCTTGAGCGACAGTTTGGTACCGACGAGGTGCCTTAGCTCTTCCCGCCGTTCCTCCTCATCCGCTGACGAAGAAAGCTCTAGAAGATGAGAAGCCGGTACGAATCCTCGCAATCCATTCCATCCCACGAGCAGCCCTCCGCGGTTGCAGCCGACGACCGGGAGCTCCAGAATCTCTCCTTGCGCCATTGAGTCGTGCGCTTCCTCCCATGGATTCTCGACCGCGACTGACTCGACGCTCTTCTCACCTGCCTGCTGCGCATCTGGCTCCCGCTTCTCCCATAGGTCAGCCGGGCTGACAGTGGGTGCTGCGCTTCCACGCTCTCCATCGCGCAGTAACGCTTGCCAATACCCCTCACTTAGCGGCGCGCTGGGAGGGATCCACTCTCCTTTCTGGCCCATCCTTAGCCTCCTAGCGATAGTTACTCAGCTCACTCCACCCTGTGCATCCTCAGGTTCTTCGCGTCCTACCAGCATTCTCGTCAAGTTGTCCCGCTTTAGCATCGTCTATTGCTCTCGTGTCTCATCCTTGTGATTCCTCAGCTCCTCCCGCTCCATCTCCGCCAACATTTGGGCGGCCGCCTTTATGGCGACGCGCTGCTTGCGATACAGGTTCGACTCACTCATCGCCAATCGATTCGCCACCTCTCTCACCTTATGCCCCTGAAGGAACTTCAGATCCAGGATATTGAACAGGAGCCAGGCGGGAGCCGTCATCTTTCGCTCTCCCTCCGGGCGTAGACGCTCAATCGCCTCCCGCAACACCGATCGCAGGCCCTTCATAGCGTTGCCCTCCTGTTCGCGGGTTGCCCGCTCGACAATCTGTAGGGCCATCAAGGGACTTGTGGTTAACTTGGGGCCTCCCCAATAGTGCTTCAGAGCATCCCGCACCCATTCGCGGAACTCAGCCGACTCGACCAGTCTGAATTCGGACAGAGCCTCATCACCGACGTAATGGATCATGCCGCGTCGTCTCTGGATGTCCTCGATCTCTGGCATAATCCGCTCTAACGCGCTGAAGATGCCCTGTTGGAGCTGTCGGTCCTCAAGCGCTGCGGCAGCCTGGGTGAGCAAGCTATCCGCGCCTCGCTTCTCCTCTGGCGTCAGGTCCGGCTCGGCGGATCGGGCTGCTAGACCAACCACCCCGAGAATGACGTCCTTGTCCTTAGTAGCACGGAGCGGGGTGAGCCAGTAGCCGTTCCAGACGAAAAGGTCGCCGTATTGCTCCAGGCGATGCTGTCCCGGCGGGGTGGTGTCATCGTCACGTGAGTCTGAGTTGGAACCGCTGGGATTGCCGTCGTTCTGTCCCGCGCGCACCTGCTGCAAGGAGACTCGCCAGGCTTCGAGAGAGAGCTCGCTAGGCTTATGGGGCTCCAGATCACCACAGGTGACCTCCAGATGGGGTTCTCCGTCGTCGACGACAGCGATGAAGGCCGTGTCAATGCGGAGAAGTTCGCAGAGCGCGGTCAGCACGTTCTCCAGGAACTGGTGGAGGTCGGTAGAGGTGAGGAGTCGATTGGAAAGCTGCTGGATCCACTCGATCTCCGCTCGATCTTGGAGGTAGAGCGCCCGGTCAATCAACGGCTTGGCCAGCTCGATGCCGATCTGGAGCAGCAGGATCACGCTGACGACGCCGAAGAGCATCACCCGGCGGCTGGGAAGGCCCAGCCATCCCTCTGCCTGCGAGGTGACGATGATGACCAGTACCACCAACGTAGCGACAAATGGACCTCGCAGGAGAAAATGGACCAAGCGATGCTTCATCACGCGATCGGGTGTGAGAGCGCCAAAGGAGGCCACGCTGTACGAGAGGATCACGAGCATCATGCCCACACCGATATTCCCGAGCACCAGGATCGACCAGAGCGCGACTCCCGGCGCCGATGTCGGCCACCCGGCAAGCAGGAGGTAGGGGAAGACGCCGGCCGCCGGCGCTGCAAAGGTTGCGGCCAGATACGACATTCGTCGTCGGGAGGTGGAGGTGAGACAGCGCCGACGCGCGCGCACCACGTTAGCCGCTCCCCATCCGACGGCGACGGAGAAGTAGAGGGTGAAGACGGGGAAGAGCGGCCCAGGCAACAGGTGTAGTGCCCTGTGCGTCGACGCTCCCCCGCGGACAATTAGATTCCCGAAGGCGACACCGATGAGGAGGAGTGTGCTCAGGACGTAACTGACGTGAACGGCTGTGCTCTGCAGTTTGCTCCGTTCTCCGGTGGTATTCAGCAGGGCATTGGAGAAATTGAGGTAGGCTGCAGGGGTGAAGGCGATGCCGATCCATTGTACTTCCAGCCAGGGCTTGGCCATCCGCCAGTTCTCAATCCCGAAAAGGGCAAGATCCACGAAATAGGTGACCAACACGCAGCTCAACAGGAAGGCGAATGTGCGTGCCACGTTGTTGCGACGACTGTAGATGAGCAAGTACAGCAGGAGGGCAAAGGAGAAGATGACGATGCCCGAGGTGAGCACGACGTTGACCAGTTCAAACAATCTTTGAATGCCCGACACCGATAAGATACTCATCGACCCAATAGACATACTAACCAGTACCAGATTGTGCTATCTTCCAGCGACTTAGAAACGTGCCTTTTACGTCAGCTGCAGGCAATTCGGCCCTGGAGCCTGCCGCGTGCGATCAACCCGCTGTATCCAGGACTCATAGCCGGGTGAACCCGGAAGGGTTGCTATCGCAGTCTACCAGTGAAGAACACGGCTATGTCTTCGCTAGACCAGTAATGGTCATTGTAGCCGGAGAAGGTGAGGCCACAGGCCTGGCAGAACTGGATGGCGGGGTAGTTCTTGGTCTGGACCTCCACCGTCAACCGGACCATGTGTTGTCTGCATCCCCACTGCGCAGACGCCTTCAGCAGCGCTTTCCCGATGCCATGCCTCCGATGCGAGCGGTCCACAACCAGGTCTCCCACCCAAACCAAGCCGTGCTCCGGCTGCATAGCCAGGGTTGCGTAACCACGGATGTGGTCATCTACCTCTGCGACGATGAATCCATCGCGTCGCCTCCAGCCGGCAAGCAGATCCTGTCCTTGTCGCGGATAGTCGACCCTGATCTCACGAGGCAGGCGCACTGTGCGGAACACAATCCGCTGTGCTCCCTCCGTCTTGCGGGTATCCATCTGCCAGACGCGATCGGTCGCAGAAGAGTGCTCCAATCTCCCACAAGGGCTTAGATCCTTTGGCTCCGCCGGCCGAACCAGCATTCATACACTCCTAGAATTGATGGCCTTGCAAGGGGATAAACAGCATGTCTGAGGATAGGGATTATCCCTTTGCAGCTGACGTTCGTCATGGATTCTACCATCAGCGTGTCGTTGAGGCAAACTAAGCCGCGCGGCCCTCGGTGGCCATCAAGGATCGTTCAGCCACTGGCGGACGACGGCCTCGATCTCCTCGTGGCTGGCCTTGGTGACATCGAACCAGAGAATGTCGGGATCGTCGAGGCTGAACCAGTTGTACTGATGTCGGATGAAGCGGTGCAGGTTACTCTGGATCTCCTTCAGAACCTCATCCAACGCCATCTCTCCCTGGAAGAGGGGCTTGAACTCGGCGTATCCCACCGCCGACATAGCAGGGAGGTGCCAGCCGTATCCCTGTTCCAGCAGATCCTGCACCTCATCGATCAAGCCGGCCTCGATCATAAGCGCCAGGCGCCGGTCAGCGCGTTCGTACAGCTTGTGGCGGTCCATCGTCAGCCCAATCTGCAGGATGTGATAGGGCGGTGGGTCCTTGCCTTGCTGTTCGGTGATGGGACGACCACTGACGAGGCAGACCTCCAGGGCGCGAACGACCCGACGGACGTTGTGCGGGTGGATATCCTCTGCTGCCTCGGGGTCGAGCTCCTTCAGCCAGTCGTGGAGAGCGTAAGGGCTCTCGCGCTCGGCCTTGGCCTCCAGTACCTCTCTTAGATCCGGACGTGGTGCGACGCGCGGGATACGCCATCCCTCGACCACGGCTTGCACGTATTGGCCTGTACCTCCCACCAAGAGCGGAAGTCTACCGCGTGCAAGGACAGCATCGATAGCAGCGTAGGCTCGATCCTGGTACTCGGCCAGACCAACCGTCTCGTCCGGGTCGGCGATATCGATCAAGTGATGAGGGACGCGAGCCCGTTCCCGCGGCGTAGGCTTCGCTGTGCCGATGTCCATCCCCCGGTAGAACGAACGGGAGTCAGCGGAGATGATCTCCCCGTCAAGAGCCTCCGCGAGATGGAGGGAGAGGGCCGTCTTGCCCACCGCTGTCGGCCCCACGATCACCACTAGGGGCGAGATAGACGTCTGGGGGCGAGCAGCCGCTTTACCAGAGGTTCTCATAGATGTCGACCCTCAATAGATAGCCGACTTCGTCCATCTCCACGGCCACCACGCCGATCCGCCAGTCGATCTCGTGCACGTTGACGTCGTGGGCTGATAGATACAACTGGGCGACGTGGGTCATACGTTTCATCTTGCGCGGCGTCACCGACTCCTCTGGGGTTCCGAAAGCCCGACCACGCCGCGTGCGCACCTCGAAGAAGGTCCAGACCTCGGCGCGTCGCGTCACAATGTCCACCTCACCGATCTGGCAGTACCAGTTCCGGTCCACGATCTCGTACCCTCGCTGGGTCAATTCGTCTGCGGCGAGATCCTCTCCCCGCCGCCCTAGGCTCACTCTTCTACCGGTCATAGGTCCTTCTTCGGTTGTTCAGGACGTAGCGGTGATTTCCTGCCCGTAGTCGCAGTTCTGAAGCAAGGGGCATCGTTCACATTCAGGATTGCGGGCGTGACAGATGGCGCGGCCATGGGCGATAAGGTTGAGATGGAAGGTGTAGTAGTGTTCCTCTGGGACGATGTCCTCAAGAACGTCGTGTGCCTTTTCGCGACTGGTTCCCTCGGGGATCAGGCCGAGCCGCAGGCTGACGCGGTGGACGTGGGTATCGACGGGAAAAGCGGGCTTGCCCAGCGCGAAACAGAGCACGATGGCAGCAGTCTTGGGACCGACGCCAGGCAGATCGGTGAGCCATCGTCTTGCCTCCTCGGTTGACATATCGTGCAGGAAGTCGAGGGTGACTTCGCCCTCTCGCTCCGTGATCGTTCGCAGCGCGCCCTGGATGCGGGGCCCCTTGGTGGGCCCCAGGCCCGCGGGCCGGATGGCCTCGACGACCTCCTCCTCTGGTGCGTCGCGGACATGCTCCCAATTGGGAGTCGCTTCGCTGCACTCTTCTGTCTCGGCAAAGCGGTCTACCAGCCGTGCATAAGCCGTGTCGCGGTTAACATCGTTGGTGTTCTGCGAAAGGATGGTGTTGACCAACGTGGCGATAGGATCGCGCGGGTGCCAGGGTCGGTCCTCGTAGTGCTCCAAGAGGACGTCGTGAGTTTGCAGAGCGTCTGCGGTTGTTGATTCCATAAGCTCCAGCCTATTCCTACGTATTTCGGACAAGGATCATAAGCGTGATATCGTCGAACTGCGAGGTCTCACCGGCAAAAGCTTGTACGGTCCCCAGGAGTGCATCCTGGATCTCGTGGGCTGGACGACCTGCCTGGGCCTGTATCAGCTCCCTGAGCCGCTCCTGGCCAAAGAAAGCCCCCGTCTCGTCCTGTGCATCCGTGATGCCATCGGTATAGAGCGTCAGCACATCGCCTTTTGCCAGTTGAACGACGCCTTGCTCCCAGGAGAGACCGGGCATCGCCCCAAGCGCCATGCCTGTCCTGGTCAAGGCTTGCATCCCTCCTCTGCCCTGTGCGGGCACGATGTACGGTGGGTTATGTCCTGCGTTGCAGTACGTCATCCGTCCCGTTCGGGGATCGAGGACGCCATAGAAGAGGGTTACGAACATCGTCACGTCGGTGTCCATCAGGATACGCCGGTTGGTGACCTTCACGGCGAAGTCGGGCCGGCTATGGTATTCCAGGGCGTAAGTACGCAGAAGGGTTCGGCTCAAGGCCATGTAGAGCGCGGCCCCCATCCCCTTGTCGGCGACGTCAGCCATCACGATCCCGAAGCGTCCGTTGGGCAGCGGGATCACATCATAGAAGTCCCCGGCGGTCTGGCGGGCTGGCTCCAGGATGGCTGTTATCTGCCAACCTGGTATCTCCGGCAGTTCCTCCGGCAAGAAACTGGCCTGAATCTGTCCCGCCAGTGCCAACTCCTGCTCCAAGCGGTAGAGGGCGGCCCCATGCAGCGCCGCCCCGATCTGAGAGGCCAGCGTCTGGATGGCTGGCAGGGAGTTGGCCAGTTCCTTGCCCCTCCAGGCGGCGGGTGAGCGCTGTGCAAATACGAGGCCCCCGGTGGGTTGGTTGCTGTCGGGCTCCAGGATCGGTGCCAGAACCAGGGCCCTCTGGGTCAATGGCGCATCGGCCCAAGCGGGCTGCTCCCCAGGTGGGAAGCAGCATGCCTGCTCCGTCCGCCGCAACCACGTCCAGGCCTGCTCCGGCACCAGGGGTTGGCTATCTGACGTCTGGTAGATGATCTGGTCGGGGAACAGGCGAATCTCGATCCGAGAGTCGGGGAACATGACCGGTAGGTGCTCTTTCAGCACATCGGAGAGGGTGGAGGCGTCGACCGGCGTCTGGATGATGGCGCGTCCCAATTGCTCCAGTTTTCCCAACTCCCGGGCGTGCTGCCGGCTGCGCGTCGCGGTCTCGCTCAACTGATTGGCCAGCTGGGTCGCCAGGAGAACCCCGGTGATGAAGAAGAGGTATACCCCTATGCCGAGCTGTGCGTAGAGAATCATCGCCAGCAGGGCAAATGGATCCATCACCGCTGGCAGGGCCAGCACAATCCCCAGGTAGCGACTGAGGCTGTGGCCTTCCTGTCTCTCTTTGAGGACCTGAGCCCAGTAGGCGAAGACGGGCATCCAGCAGAGCCGACTGAGCGTCAGCCGGACCATCGTGGCTCCTATAGCTGGGAGCAGGCCACGCAGTGTGAGCGTGGCGGTTGGGAAGAGGCCGCCCCAACGCCTGTAGAGCGTCACCGCTGTCAGGCCGGCCGTGACCTGCGCAAAATCTAGCACGAAGCTGCGAGCGCGGTTCCACCGCAGGGGAGCTGATGGCTCCTGTGGTCCTGGAAGCAGATGGTCGATCAACACGCCCAGCGCCGTGATCCACAAAGCCGTGGGGCCGAGAGCGAGTGTCGACGACCATGAGACGATCACGTCCAAGGATTCCTGCCAGTCCGCATAGCTTCCTGGTCCGATCTGAATCAAGAGCGCAAACCGCCAGCGCCGCAGCAGGAGGATCAGTCCCAGGAAGAGGAGAAGGAGGGGCCAGCGGCTGCCGATCAGTGAGACGTCTGTGACGACGATCAGCCAGCCAACCCCGACCAGGGCGATGGGCGTGCCGTAGAGCAGGCCGAGGACGTCAGCCAAGCGGTATGGCAGGTCCTCCTCGTCCATTCCCTCCAGCGCGGGAAAGGCAAGCTTTGCGATATGGAAGAGACGGGACTCGTCAAGGGAGCGAGGTTCAGAAGTCAAGGGAAAACACCTGGTGACAGATCAGATAGTCGTCCGCTCAAAGACCACCTCAACGTCTGCCTGATCCTCAAGCGTCAGACCGAAGCTGACGACTCGGGCTCCCGCTGTGACTGGAGCCTGTCGGCGCCCGTCGACCTGGGCTTCGACGACGCGCCACCGCTTGGGCACGGTGAAGTACACGCGCCCGAACTGTCGCCCCGCCTTCTCCAGCGTCAACCTGACGATCGCGGTCGCGTTGTTGATCTCGGATTGATAGCTGGCGATCTCGGCGACACCCTGGCAAACGTGGAACGTGGTTGTCAGCACGTCGGGTCGTTCTGAGACGGGCTTAAGGAGCAGCGCCGCCGTCTCGTGCGGTTGGTGACGACGGACTGTGACCACGTCGTCGGTCACCCCGAGATAGCGACGGCGCCAGTAGTGGAAAACGTGATAGCGCCCCGATGGGAGCCCTAAGTCGGCCAGCCGCACCGTCGTCTCAGTCGTCTGTTCCTCCCAGTTGACGATGCCAGCGACCCACCAGTGGCCCCAGCCTCGCTCCACGGGGAGCACGAAGGAGGAAGGCATCTCGTGCTGAAAGAGATCGAGGGGTCGGGCGGAGAGGCCGGTGGGCGGCAGAGCCTGACGCAGGTACTTGAGACGGCCTGGATCGATGGATGAGAGATCGTCCGAGTCGAGAGTCAGCCCACCGGATAGGGCCACCAGGGCTACCAGGGTGCGCACCTCATTCAAGACCAGGTCCATGTCGTCCTCGCGCTGGCGAACAAGCAGACAGTCCGGGTCGTTGGCCCACAGTCGTCCATGGAGCGGCGCCCGGGTGATAACGTTGCGTAGGGCGTTCTTGGTGGAGACGGAGGAGAGGTCGTGGCGCCAGATGGGATGCCAGTTGGGATCTACGTCCGGCCCGATCCGCATGCCGTCGACCAAGCCGACGCACGGTCCCAGGGGTGCGCCACAACCGAGCAGGAAGGCGCTCTTGCCGATGGCTTTCCTGATGGCTTGCACACCCCGTCGCAGCGCCTGTGCGCGGGTAGCGGTGGGATCGTGCCGGTCGCCATGGTGAGCGGCGGCGAAGAGAAAATCTATCTTGAAGAGATAGACCCCCCACTCACGGCGCATACGCTTGAACGTCGTCTCCAGCCAGGCCAGCACCTCTGGATGCGTGCAGTCGAGCGCGTAGCAGGGCTTCCCCCAGTGTATCCATCCCAAGACGGGTTCGTTAGCCTTGTCGCGGAGCAGCCAATCGGGATGGTCTGCCAAGAGCTGGGAATCGACTGAGGCACCAAACGGAGCTGTCCAGATACCAGCGCGACGCCCGCTCTGATGGATGTTTTCCATCACCGGCTCGATGCCAGCGGGAAACTTGTCCCTGTCCAACGAGAACCAGTCGCCGATGGCGGTCTGATAGCCGTCGTCGAGTAGAACGACGTCCAGGGGAAGGGCGTGCTCCTCAATGGCAGCCAAGTTCTCCTTGACGTCTTGAGCCGTGTTCTCGCCGTAGAAGAAGTACCAGGAGCACCAACCTGTGGGAGGATCGGAGGAGACGCGCGCTTTCATCTCATCCCCCAGCTCCTTGGCCCAGTCCTCCAGCAGGTTCAAGGGATCGGTCCCGGTCTTTACAACCAGGGTCTCGGAGCTGATCGACGAGCCGGGGGCGAGCCTGATGCCGTCGCAGTGGCAGCGAGCTACCAAGGCTGATCCATCTCCCTGGACACGGATCTCCGCCAGTTGATCCTTCGCCGTCACGAAACCGACCAAGAGGGCGGCTTGCCCATCGTTGGACTTCCCCCTCTTTCGGGCGGAAAGGACAGTGACCCACTCGGAAGAGATATCTTGTTCGTGTTCTGATTGGCCATGCGGTTGATGCTTACGTTGGTAGTCGGGGGTGCCAGGGGTTGAGAAGAGGCCGTTTCCCAGATGACGAGCGAAGGCGGGAGACCAGGACTGCCAGCCGTTCTGGTAGACAGACCATGCCTCCTGGCCTGCGCTCAGCGGCGGCACCGGGGCTGCCAGAACGTCGATGGTGTCGAGAGCGATGGCCTGCTCGCCACGATGAGTGATTCGCACCCACATGCGATAGCCCGCCGCCTCCTCTTGCCAGCGCCAGATGAACCGTATCCCTTCGATCTGACGAGCGCGGTTAGGCTCAAGGAGCTCCATGATCTCGGTCTGCTCGCCGATGCGAAAGCGGATGACTGCAGCGCGGCCCGGCTCTCCCCACGTAGGTGTTCCCCCGCCGATAGACTGGCTCATTCTCCCCTCCCGTTGCTCACACGTTCCTCTGGGAGACATTATAGCACAGCGGGGGCTGTTGAAAAAAGAAAGGCCATGTGCTATACTCACTACGCTTGTAGCCGTTCTTTTCACGGCTTGCCCGCGGCACAGGGTGCCGCGGGCTGTGG
>Ga0207797_1000348_pt1 | contig 35811 bp, 38 predicted proteins | sample PRCRCaboRojoPR_6_FD_187275 | JGI IMG/M metagenome (GOLD analysis project Ga0207797, IMG submission 187275) | Marine sediment microbial community from Cabo Rojo, Puerto Rico - PR CR 10% Liquid 1 (SPAdes) | ecosystem: Environmental > Aquatic > Marine > Coastal > Sediment | place: Cabo Rojo, Puerto... | reverse complement strand
CATCTTCTACCAGAAGCTCTACCACATGGTCTCGAACAAGATCCACGCCCGCTCGCGCGGCCCGGTGCAGGTGCTCACGCGCCAGCCCACCGAGGGTCGGGCCCGCGAGGGCGGCCTCCGCGTCGGCGAGATGGAGCGCGACGTGCTGATCGGGCACGGCGCCGCGATGGCGCTCAAGGAGCGCCTGCTCGACGAGTCCGACCGCGAGTTCATCAACGTCTGCGGCCAGTGCGGGATGAGCGCCGTCGAGAACGTGGACCAGAACCGCGTGTACTGCCCGAACTGCGGCGAGGAGACCGACATCCACGAGATCGAGATGAGCTACGCCTTCAAGCTCCTGCTCGACGAGATGAAGGCGCTCGGAATCGCCCCCCGACTCGAACTGGAGGACGCCGTCTGACATGCCAGCCAACACCACACCCAAGGAGATCGGCGAGATCAGCTTCGGGCTGATGAACCCGGAGGAGTACCGCGAGATGTCCGCCACGAAGATCATCACGGCGGACACGTACGACGACGACGGGTTCCCCATCGACATGGGCCTGATGGACCCCCGACTGGGGGTCATCGACCCCGGCCTGGAGTGCAAGACCTGCGGCAAGCACTCGGGGTCGTGCAACGGGCACTTCGGCCACATCGAACTGGCCGCACCAGTCATCCACGTCGGGTTCACGAAGCTCATCCGTCGCCTCCTGCGGGGCACCTGCCGGGAGTGCTCCCGGCTGACGCTCACCGAGGAGGAGAAAGACGAGTTCCGCGACCGGCTGAAGACCACCCGCGAACTCGGCCAGGACGTCACCGACGTCACCAAGGCCGCCATCCGGCAGGCGCGCAAGAAGGACGTCTGCCCCCACTGCGGCGAGGTCCAGTACGACATTCAACACGAGAAGCCGACGACCTACTACGAGGTCCAGGACGTCCTCACCGGCGACTACTCGGAGATCATCGCCGAGGCGATGCAGCCCGACGACGAGGACGACGAGGGCACGAGCCCGCAGGAACTCGCCCGGGAGACGGGGGTCGACCTCTCGCGGATCAACGAGATCCTCTCCGGCGAGTTCCGCCCACGAGAGGAGCAGCGCAAGGCCATCGAGTCCGCGCTGGACGTCGACCTCACCGAGGAGGACATGAACAAGCTGATGCCCAGCGACATCCGCGACTGGTTCGAGGACATCCCCGACGAGGACGTCGCCGTCCTGGGGATCGACCCCGAGCGGTCCCGGCCCGAGTGGATGATCCTCACCGTCCTCCCGGTGCCGCCGGTGACGGCCCGCCCCTCGATCACGCTGGACAACGGCCAGCGGAGCGAGGACGACCTCACCCACAAGCTGGTGGACATCATCCGGATCAACCAGCGGTTCATGGAGAACCGCGAGGCGGGCGCCCCGCAACTCATCATCGAGGACCTCTGGGAACTCCTGCAGTACCACGTCACGACGTTCATGGACAACGAGATCAGCGGCACGCCGCCGGCCCGCCACCGGTCCGGGCGCCCGCTGAAGACCCTCTCCCAGCGCCTGAAGGGCAAGGAGGGCCGCTTCCGCGGCTCGCTGTCCGGCAAGCGGGTGAACTTCTCCGCCCGCACCGTGATCTCGCCGGACCCGACGCTCTCGCTGAACGAGGTCGGCGTCCCCGAGCGGGTCGCCTCGGAGATGACCCAGACGATGAACGTCACCGAGCGCAACCTCGAGGACGCCAAGCGCTACGTCCGCAACGGGCCGGACGAGCATCCGGGCGCGAACCGCGTGCGCCGCCCCGACGGCAAGACGGTGAAGATCCTCCCGAAGGCCAAGGAGGACCTCGCGGAGAAGATCGAGCCCGGCTGGGAGGTCCAGCGCCACCTGGTCGACGGCGACATCGTGATCTTCAACCGGCAGCCGTCGCTGCACCGGATGTCGATCATGGCTCACGAGGTCGTCGTGATGCCGTACAAGACCTTCCGGCTCAACACGACCGTCTGCCCGCCCTACAACGCGGACTTCGACGGCGACGAGATGAACATGCACGCCCTCCAGAACGAGGAGGCCCGGGCCGAGGCCCGGTCGCTGATGCGCGTCCAGGAGCAGATGCTCAGCCCGCGCTTCGGCGAGAACATCATCGGGGCCATCCAGGACCACATCACCGGCACGTACCTGCTGACCCACCGGAACCCGCAGTTCAACGAGACGCAGGCGCTCGACCTCCTCCGCGCGACCCACATCGACGAACTCCCCGAGCCCTCGGGTGCCGGGGAGGACGGCGAGCCCTACTGGACGGGCCGGGACCTCTTCTCGGAGCTGTTGCCCGACGACCTCAACCTCGAGTTCACCAGCGAGGCGGGCGACACGGTCGTCATCGAGGACGGCCAACTCCTCGAGGGCACCATCGACGACAGCGCCGTCGGCGCGTTCGGCGGCGAGATCGTCGACACGGTCGCGAAGGTCTACAGCAAGACCCGCGCCCGTCGGCTGATCAACGAGGTGTCGGCGCTGGCGATGCGCTCGATCATGCACTTCGGGTTCTCGATCGGGATCGACGACGAGACCATCCCCGGGCCCGCCCAGGACCAGATCGACGAGGCGATCGACAGCGCCTACGAGCGGGTCGAGGAGCTCATCGACGTCTACGAGCGCGGCGAACTCGAGAGCCTGCCGGGTCGGACGGTCGACGAGACGCTGGAAATGAAGATCCTCCAGACGCTAAACAACGCCCGGGACAACGCGGGCGACATCGCCGAGGACCACTTCGAGGACACGAACCCGGCGGTCGTCATGGCCGACTCCGGCGCCCGCGGGTCGATGCTGAACCTCACCCAGATGGCCGGCGCCGTCGGCCAGCAGGCGGTTCGCGGGGAGCGGATCAACCGCGGCTACGAGGACCGCACCCTCAGCCACTACGAGCCCAACGACCTCTCGGCCGAGGCCCACGGCTTCGTCGAGCACTCCTACACCGGCGGCCTGACCCCGCGGGAGTTCTTCTTCCACGCGATGGGCGGCCGCGAGGGGTTGGTCGACACGGCCGTCCGGACCTCGAAGTCCGGGTACCTGCAGCGCCGGCTGATCAACGCCCTCTCGGAACTCGAGACCCAGTACGACGGCACCGTCCGGGACACCTCGGACACCATCGTCCAGTTCGAGTTCGGCGAGGACGGCACCAGCCCGGTGAAGGTCTCCTCGACCTCGGACAACGACATCGACGTGGACAGGATCGCCGACCGGGTCCTCGAGGCGGAGTTCGCCGACGAGGCCGAGAAGGCGGCGTTCCTCGGCCGCGAGGAACCGCCGACGAACCTCTCGGAACACGCCGACGAGTGGGCCACGGGGGACGACTGAGGTGAGACCATGAGTGCAATAACCGAGGACATCGAGGCCGTCGTCGAGGACACCGACCTCCCGCGACGCCTCAAGGACCAGGTGTACAGCACGATCGAGGAGCGCGAGGACGTCACCGTCGAGCAGGCCGACGAGATCGCGAGAGCGGTCGAATCCCGCTACCTCGACACCCGTGTCGATCCCCTCGACCCCGTGGGGACGGTGAGCGCGCAGTCGATCGGCGAACCCGGCACGCAGATGAGCGTGCCTTCCAATGAGCGCGTCATCGTGCGTCGAGACGGCGAAACCGACGTGACGGAGATCGGCCCGCTCGTGGATGACGTGCTCGCCGAGCGAGAGGTCCACGAACACGACGGCCACGAGGTCGCTCTCGCGCCGGAAGATCTCGAAGTTCCCTCGCTTCGTTCCGACGAGGGTATCGAATGGAAACCGGTCGAGGAGGTCAGTCGCCACGCAGCACCGGACGAACTGCTACGATTTACGCTCGAGTCCGGACGCGAGATCCGTGCGACGAAGGCTCACTCCTTCGTCGTGAAGGAAAACGACGAAATCGTCCCGATCGCCGGTGACGCTCTGGATGTCGGCGACGAACTTCCGGTTCTCGGCGAGTTCGATCCTCAGAGTGGCGAGGCAGACTTCGAAGGCCTCTCCGAACCACGTACGCGTCTGACCGACGGTGGTGCGGTTGCTCGAAGCCGCGAGACGGCAGACTCGACCGGAGAAACGGCCTCCTGGGAACGGATCGAGTCAATCGAGACGATCGAGCCGGATCACGAGTACGTCTACGACTTCTCGGTCGAGGGGCTGGAGACGTTCACGACGGCCGATGGGGTCGTGACGCACAACACGATGAACACGTTCCACTACGCCGGCGTCGCCGAGATCGACGTGACCCAGGGCCTGCCCCGCCTCATCGAGCTGGTGGACGCCCGGAAGGAGCCGGACACGCCGATGATGACGATCCACCTCGAGGACGAGTACGCGAAGAACCGCGAGCGGGCCCACGAGGTGGTCTGGAAGATCGAGGCGACGAAGATCCTCGCGCTGGGGGACGTCTCGACCAACGTCGCGGACATGCGCGTCCGGATCGACCTCAACGAGGAGACGCTGCTCGAGCGCTGGCCGGCCGAGGACGACCCCGAAGTCGTCGCCGAAATCGTCTCGGACATCGTGCAGGACGAACTCGGCGTCGAGACCGTCCAGCAGGGGACGGTCGTCGAGTTCGGCCCGCCCGAGCCGTCCTACCGGCAGCTCCTCCAGCTCGTCGAGGAGCTGCGCGAGGTGGTGTTCAAGGGGATCGAGGACGTCACCCGCGTCGTCATCCGGAAGGAGGAGGGCGACGACGGCGAGGAGGAGTTCGTCCTCTACACCGAGGGGTCGGCCTTCGGCGACGTCCTCGAGATCGAGGGCGTCGACGCCTCGCGCACCTCGACGAACAACATCCACGAGATCAACCGCAACCTCGGCATCGAGGCCGCTCGCGAGGCGATCATCAACGAGACGATGATGACCCTCGAGGAGCAGGGCCTGGACGACGTGAACGTCCGGCACCTGATGCTGGTGGCCGACATCATGACCAACCGGGGCGAGATCGAGTCGATCGGCCGCCACGGCATCTCCGGGTCGAAGGACTCGGTCCTGGCGCGAGCCGCCTTCGAGGTGACCGTCAACCACCTGCTGGACGCCGCGATCCACGGGGCCGTCGACGACCTCAACGGCGTGACGGAGAACGTCATCGTCGGCAAGCCGATCAAGCTTGGCACCGGCGACGTCGACCTGCGGATGGGGTCGCTGACCCGGTCCGACGGCGGGGAAGCCGACTGAAGCATGGGCCAGCGCACGCTGTCGGACCGGGAACGGCGTTACCTCGCGCTGTTCGAGGACGTCACCGGCGCGACCGGCCGCGACTGCGTCGTGAGCGACGACGATGGCGACGGCGACGGCGGCGACGACGACGGCCGCGTCCTCCTCGTGGTCAAGCCCGGCGAGATGGGGCAGGCGATCGGTCCCGGCGGGCAGAACGTGCGACAACTCGAGGAGAAGCTCGGCGCCGACGTCAAGCTGGTCGAGGACGCCGACACCGCGGCGGACTTCGTCGCGAACGCCCTGGCCCCGGCGGCGGTCTACAACGTGACGATCAGCGAGACCGACGACGGGGTCGTCGCCTACGCCGAGGTAGACGACGCGGACCGGGGCGTCGCCATCGGGGCCGACGGCCGGAACATCGACGAGGCCCGGCGCCTCGCCCGGCGTCACTTCGACGTCGACGACATCCAGCTCACCTGACCCGGCGCCGGTCGATCGGAACGGTGTCGTTCTCCGCCGCCGATCGGGGTCAGCGGCGGTCGCGCAGTTCCGTCCGGAGGTCCTCGAGCGAGACGCCCTTCATTGACAGCAAAACGAGCAGGTGGTAGACGATGTCGGCCGACTCGTGGGCGACGGCGTCGCGGTCGTCGTCCTTGGCGGCCAGCAGGAGTTCGGTCGTCTCCTCGCCGAGTTTCTCCAGGACCGCGTCCTCGCCCTTCTCGTGGGTGAACAGCGCGGCGGTGTAGGAATCGTCGGGGAGGGTCTCCCGGCGATCCTCGATGACGGCGTAGAGTTCGTCGAGGACGTCGTCGGTCATGCCAGTTCGGTCACCTCGCGGATGTCCTGGAGGTCCTCGAAGCGGTCGGGGTCCTGACCGCCGTCCTCGAACACCGGGTCGGACACCTCGATGGCGGCGTTCGTCCGGGCGGCCAGGGCCAGCGAGTCGCTCGGCCGGGCGTCGACGACGACGTCGTCCCGGGGCGTCCGGATGTGGAGGTCGGCGATGTACGTCCCGCCGCCGTTCTGCTCCTCGATGGCGCTGACGACGACCTTGGTCACCCGGCCGCCGAGTTCCTCGACGACGTCCAGGAGGAGGTCGTGGGTCAGCGGCCGGCCGATGTCCGTCGCGTCCTGGCCGCGGGCGATGCTCGCGGCTTCGTCGAAGCCGACGTAGATCGGAAGCACGTCGTCCTCGTTCTCGTCCTCGACGGCGAGCAGGACGACCGGGACCGGCCCCTCGGTCGTGCCGGCGACCCGCACCGCGTCGATCGTGGCGTCCATGTTCCCCCCCAACGGGGTCGAGCGAGAAAAGCCCCTCGTACGCGGGCGTCGTCGGGTCGGACAAAAGCGGATCGCTCTCCGGGAAACGATCGAGGCCGATGGGGCGGTGGCGGCGACGGTGGCTTACGCGACGAGCTGGAGGAGTTGGACGAGGAGGCCGAAGAAGACGCCGAACGCGACGACGGTCTTCGGGTCGAGCCGGATCGCGTTCTGGTCCTCGGCGTCGAAGTACCGAACGAGACCGGCACTCGACATCAGTCCGCCGGAGTTCTGTCCGCTGCTCATGTCCACCGTTCCGCCACGACGGGCACTAAACCTTTCGACACCGGACGGCGTTGAGGCGGTCACACATCAGTGGGAAACCCTTATGCGCGCCGGCGGGCAAGGTCAGATTCGAACACATGACAGTGACCTTGATGGACTTCTATGCCGACTGGTGTGGGCCGTGCAAGACCCAGGAACCCATCCTGGACGAACTCCACGAGGAGTGGGACGAGGCGTTCGACCTCGAGCGGATCGACGTCGACGAACAGCAGGACGTCGCCAACGAGTACCAGGTCCGGTCGCTCCCGACGCTCATCATCGAGAACGAGGAGGGCGTGGTCGACCGGTTCGTCGGAGTCACGCAGAAGGAGGACCTCGCGGCGGCGCTCGAGCAGGCCGGCGTCTGATTCTTCGCGACGGGGAGCCGTTCGTCGGTATTGTGTCGTGACGGGGGTCAGTTCGTCGGTGTCGTCGGTTCTTCGATCCGTCGATCCGTCGATTCGTCGGCCCGTCGATCGAAACGCCCGCGTCCGTCCCGGCCCACGACTCCGGGACCCGCGTGGTAGCCCTCCCTATCGGAAGGAGACGCCGAGGTCGTGCAGGCCCTCGTTGTACCGCCCGACGTTGATCATCAGCGGCGTGAGCCCCTCGATTTCCGGCGCGTTCGCGAGCGGTCCGGCGTCCAGCGGCCTGAGCCCCTCGACCGCGTCGGCCAGCCGTCGGACCCGTTCCTTGGCGTCCGGGTCGTCGCCGATCAGCAGGGTGTCGACCCCCAGTTCGGCGTCGAGGTCGGCCAGGCGGCCGGCCGCCAGGTTGTGAAAGGCGCCGACGACCGGGACGTCCTCGGGGGCCGCCTTCGCGGCGACGGCGGTCACGCTGCCCGCCGACGGGCGGTGGTAGTGCATGCCGTCATCGTCGCGTTTCATCCCGACGGCGGGGCTGACGAGGACCGTGTCCGAGTCGAGGCCGTCGGCCACCGCCTCGATCGTGTCGGAGACGTGGTAGGCAGGGACGGAGAGCACGACGACGTCGCCCCGGCTGGCGGCCTCGGGGTTCCCGAACCCCCGGATCGTACACTCGACGTCGCGGCGGTCGAGTTCCCGTTCGTACTCGGCGGCCTTCTCGGCGGCACGGTCGGGGTCGCGCGACCCGATCAGCACCTCGTGGTCGGTTTCGTCGGCCCACCGCAGGGCGAGCCCCTCGCCGATGTCGCCGGTTCCGCCGAGTAACGCGATTTTCATGTCCGCCCGTCAGGGTGGGCGAGGATTAAACGTTGCGTGCGACCGTCTCCCGGGTCGGACCGTAGGCCACGACCGCCGCGACCCCCTCGAGGACGACGAGCGTTCGGGTCAGCGTGGCTCGCGGGAGGTCCCCCATCAGGACGGCGACGAACAGCGTCACGAGGGCCAGCGAGAGCCACGCGAGGACGAACGTCGCCGTCGCCCCGACGTCGACGCCCAGACGCGCGAGGCCGCCGTACAGCGAGAGCCAGGCGGCAAGCGGTATCGAGGCGGTGAAGAGCAGGAACCAGGCGGACCGGGTGGCCGACGGGTCGTACGTGGGGACGACGGCGAGCCACGGGGCCGTCCCCGGAGCGGGAACGGCGGCGAGCGCGATCGACGGGACGACGAGGAACTGCAGGGTCACGAACGTCCCCGCGCCCTCGGGGTCGGCCCCGAGCCGTCGGAACCCCGTCCGGTCCAGCCAGTCCGCGACGAGGAAACAGGCGAGGAAGACGACCCCGCCCACGGCCCAGACGGCCGGCTCCGGGGCCACCTGTCCCGTCACGTACCGGACCGGCGCCAGGAGCAACCCGACCAGCGCGACGAACGCCCAGAGGAACGGCCAGTCGGCGCTCACGGTCGTGCCACTCCGTCGGTCGGTCCCCCGAACCAGCGGGCTGAGCAGTGCATGTCGCCTTCTCGCACCAGGGGCGTCCTAAGCGTTCCGCCCGTCCCGACGCCCCCGCTCGCGCGAGGAAAGGCGCCCGGGCAGGTCGTTCACGCTCGCGACGACGGCCTCGGCGCCGGCGTCCTCGAACGCCCGCCGCCCCGCCTCGCCGGTCAGCCCGCCGGTGAGCACGCCGATACCGACGTACTCGCGATCGGGGTCGGCCCCGGCGGCGTTGACGGCCGTTCGAACGTCGTCGAGGGTGTCGCCGGCGAAGGCGACGGCCGTCGCGTCGAGTCGGTCGGCCAGGGTCACCAGCGCGGCCGGATCGGGCTTGCCGGCGTCCCAGTCGTCCATCGTGAACCGGCGTTCGGCGGGCACGTCCAGGCCCACCCGGTTCAGGGCGATCTCCGCCTCCGCCGCGGGCCGGCCCGTGAGGATCCCGAGCGGGAACCGGTCGGTCAGCGCGTCGATCGTGTCTGGATCGACCAGCGTCGGTTCGTCGTGGATGTAGCCCTCGGTCTCGATCGGCGGGTCGCCGCCCTCGATCCCCCGGTAGAGGTCGCTCCCGAGGTACAGCGCCTGGAAGACGTCGCGGAGGCGGTCGCGGTCCCACGCCTCGCGGACGCGCTCGGCAGCGTTCGCGCCGAGGGCGCCGGCGACCGTCCGTTCGGCCGCGTCGAGGCTACCCCCCGCCTCGGCGATGGCGTCGGTGTACTCCTCGATCGACGCCCGGTAGCCCTCGCCGGTCGCGAGGACGTACAGCGCCGCCGCGTCCGTCAGTTCCCAGTCGTCGTTGAACCCGCCGGCGTCCTTGAACGCCTGCACGTCGGCCCTGCGGATGGATCGCCCGTACACGTGCTCGATCGACTCGACGATCGCCCGCCGGTAGGAGTCGGCCACGTCGACGAGCACGCCGTCGACGTCGAGCACCAGCGCGTCGATCTCCATCTCCATGGGTATGTCCCGGACGTAGGCACGGGATCGCAAGGGCGTGTCGGTCCGGGGTTCGAGCGCAGTGTCGGTCGGCCCGAACCCCGAATCGAGGTCGTCACCGCCGCGAGAGGAACAGCACGTCGTCCGGCAGCGCCTCGCGATCGACGGGGATCAGGGGGGTGTCGCCCCCGAGGGTCGTGAAGAGGAGGTCGGCGTCGGCCTCGCGAGCGACCGCCAGCGCCGGGCGGTGGAGTTCCGGCGGGAGGTTCAGGGCGTAGATCGCGTCGGCGCCGGCGTAGACGGCCGGGTCCGGGTCGGTCACGTCGTCGCGGACGAACCGAACGCCCTCGGGGACCGGCCGGTCGTGGACGTCGGTCGCGACGACCGTACGGCCCCGCTCGACGAGCGCGGCGGCGAGGGCGGGGCGCCGGCCGATCCCGATCTCGACCAACGAGTCGTATCTCGACAGACGATCGGCGAGAGCTTCGGTTCGCCTCGTCACGGCGGGATACTTAAGACCGCCCCGGCCTTACGAATTTCCATGCTCGTGGCCGTGGTCCCGGTCGGGGAGGTCCCCGCTCGCGTCAAGCGAGCCGCCTCCGACGCGTTGCGGTCGATCTACGAGTCCGACGTGCGCGTGTACGACCCCCAGTCCGTCCCCCCAGGCGCGTTCGACGCGAACCGCAACCAGTACTCCGCGGAGTCGTTCATCCAGCTGGCCGAGGAGGTCGGCGACGGCGACAAGAACATCGCCGTCACCGACAAGGACCTCTTCTACCGCCGCCGGAACTACGTCTTCGGCCTCGCCTACCTCGACGGCAGCGGCAGCGTCGTCTCGACGTACCGCCTGCAGACCTCCAGCGACGGCGGCTTCTCGCACAAGGACTCCGACGAGATATTCAACGACCGCGTTCGCAAGGAGATCGTCCACGAGGTCGGCCACACGATGGGGCTGGAGCACTGCGACAACAAGCGCTGCGTGATGAACTTCTCGCCCACCGTCCGCGAGGTCGACATGAAGGAGGAGCACCTCTGTGGCTCCTGCCAGCGGAAACTCTTCTAGCGCCGACCGGTTCGGACCGGGGCGAATTCGTCCCCCCGGTCGGTCCGTCGACCGTCGATCGCCAGCAGGTACCTGACCGCGAACGCCGCACCGATCGCGGGCGGAACGGCCGTGAGGACCATCATCGGGACCGTCATCGACACGCCGGTGGTGGCGTCGACGGCCAGCGTCGCGGTGAGCGTCGGGGCCAGGACGGCCGCGAACACCAGCAGGACGCCGGCCGTCACGTAGCCCCAGGCGCGGTCGTGCCGGAGCCAGCCGGCGGCGACGGCCAGGGCGGGAACGACCAGGCCCAGGTCGAGGACGTAGGTCCCGAGCCCGCTATCGAGCTCCTCGACGACGGCCGGCTCGGTCCCGTCGATCGTCGCGGGGATGATCTCCGACAACCAGAGAGCACCGAGGCCGATCGCCGTGAACGCGAGGAACCCGACGAACAGCGGACGCGAGATCCGGCCGGAGAGGATGTGTTTCACCGCCGCGGCGTCGACGGCCAGCAGCCCGCCCGCCAGGGTGAACGTCGAGAGCACGAACAGCGCCAGGTAGCCGAGGAAGTACGCGTTGAACGAGAGCGTCAGCGCGTAGGACGACCACATGTAGACCATGTAGGCGAGGGACCCGAGCCAGAGGAACTGCCCCCGGAGCGACCCGCGCCGCGCCAGCCAGAGCCCGGCCGCCAGGGCCGGGACGCCGACGGCCAGGATGGTCGCGTCCTGGGCCCGGTTCCGGGCGAGCAGGTCGGACGATCCGGTGTAGTGCCCCGAGGCGAACAGGCCGAGAAGGCTCGACGCCATCGCGAGGCCGATGATCGCGAGCGTGGAGAGCACGTGCCACCGCTCGAGATGAACGGACGGTTGTTGCATGAGTGGAGGACGCTTTACCTCAACATAAATATGATAGTCGGTTCTCAGGTCGGGGCAACGGAGTTCCCGAGTTGCGAGGCGCCGCCGGTCGACCCGCGAAGCTCGAACGGACTCCGATCAGGGCGCGTAGTAGTACTCGCCCTCGCGCTTCTGCTCGCGGTCGAGGCGGCTGTCGGGCTTGTTGATCCGCGGACGGCCGACGCGCTCGTCGCGCCGGAAGGTGACCTCGAGGTTGGCGAGGAAGTCGTTCATGCCCGAGCGCATGTCCGTGGGACGGCCGGCGTGGCCGTGGACGGCGGGTTCGCCCTCGAACACCTGCAGGCGGTCGGCCAGCAGGTCGATCATGTAGATGTCGTGGTCGATGACCATGACGGTCGTCTCCTCGCGCTCGGCGAACCGGCGGATGGCGCTGGTCGCCTGCACGCGTTGCTCGACGTCGAGGTGGGCCGAGGGCTCGTCGAGCAGGTAGAGGTCGGCCTCCTCCGAGAGGCAGGCCGCGATGGCGACCCGCTGGCGCTCGCCCCCGGAGAGGTCGGTGAGGTTCTGTTCCATGATCCGCTCCAGCTGCAGCGGCCCCGCGATCTCGGTGTTCCAGTACGACGAGCCGAAATCGTCGGTGATCGTCGAGAGGAACGTGTCGACCCGCATCGGCCGGTCGATCTCGACGTACTGGGGTTTGTAGGAGATGTCGAGCCCCACGTCCAGGTCGCCGTCGTCGGGTTCGAGGCGCCCGGCCAGGAGTTTCGCGAACGTCGACTTCCCGATCCCGTTCGGCCCGACGATGCCGAGCACCTCGTTCTTGCGGATCTCGCCGCCCTCGACCGTGAGCGAGAACTCGCCCTCGCCGTAGCTCTTCTCCAGGTCGGGGAACTCCGCGAGGACGCCCGCGGCCTCGACCGGCCGGGGAGCGTGCTGCTCGAACTCGATCGGGTCCGGCCGGATGCGCATGTTCTCGTTCTGGAGATAGCCCTCCAGATACTCGTTGATCCCGTTGCGGACGCTCTTGGGCGAGGTGATCACGCCGAAGACCCCCGGGCGACCGTAGGCGACGTGGAGGTTGTCCGCGAGCATGTCGAGGATCGCCAGGTCGTGCTCGACCACGAGCATCGACCGGTCCGCCTCCTCGGCGAGGTCGCGGATCAGGCGGGCGACGGTCATGCGCTGGCTGATGTCGAGGTAGGGCGTGATCTCGTCGAGGAAGTAGAAGTCGGCGTCCCGCGCCAGGCAGGCCGCGATGGCGACGCGCTGGAGTTCGCCGCCCGAGAGGTCGTCGATGGCCTGGTCCATGACGGGCGCGATGGAGAGGCGGTCGACGATGGCGTCGAGTTCGCCGCGCTCGTCGGTGTTTTCGAGCAACTCTCGGGTGTTGCCGTCGAACCGATCGGGGATGGTGTCGACGTACTGGGGCTTGCGGGCGACGGTCACCTCGCCGTCGCGCACGTCCCGGATGTAGTCCTGGAGTTCGGTACCCCGGTAGCGGTCCAGCACGTCGTCCCAGTCCGGTTCCTCGGCGTGGCGGCCCAGGTTGGGCGTCAGTTCGCCGGCGAGGACGTGGACGGCGGTCGACTTCCCGATCCCGTTCGGGCCGAGGAGCCCGGTCACCTGTCCCTCCAGCGGGACGGGCAACCCGTAGAGGGCGAACGCGTTCTCGCCGTAGCGGTGGGCCGGGTCGTCGTCGAGTTCCTGGGGCAGGTTGATGATCTCGATGGCGTCGAAGGGGCACTTGTCGACGCAGATGCCACACGTCTCGCCCAGGCAGATCTCCTCGGAGATGCGCACCTGGTCGGCGTCGCCCTCCTCGGCGTCCTCGCCCCGGAGCGTGATGCACTCCTTCCCGGTGCGGTTCGGCGGGCAGTAGTTCTTGCACTCGTAGTTGCACCGGTCGGGCTGGCAGCGATCCAGGTCGACGACCGCGATGCTGTCGTCCGCCATCGGTCTCAGAAGGTCCAGCCGGTCTGCAGGAGGATGCCCCACGTCACGAACCACATCGAGAAGGTCATGAAGGCGATGAACAGCACCAGCTTCGCCCCGAACTCCTCGGAGTCGTAGAACCCGGACTGCTGGACGAGGGGAATCTGTACCAGGATGGCGACGGCCACCACCAGCTGGGCGGTCTGGTCCTTGGCCGCCGCGGTCGCTGACAGGTCGGCGGTCAGGAACGCAGAGATGAACGCGGCGGCGACCCCGAACAGCGCCGCCAACGCCGTGACGGTGACGGCCCGGAGGTGCTGGCGCCGCTCGTCGGCCGTTTCGGTTGCCATGGCGAATCGTGGGGCATCCGCGCTAAAAAGGCGTTCGTTTGCTCGCGCTCCGCCGGAACCGGCGATCGACCCCGGGTGGGAACCCCTTTTCTTTCAACAGATGTGGACACTGATACACCGGGATGCTCAATGTTTATGCCCCTGGAGACTTTCGATTCGTAATGATGGCCCAAACCGATGGGGAGGAATCACTGGAAGACCTCCCACCGAGCGCGAAACTCGTCTTCAAGGTACTCGAGTACGACGGGCCGCTCACGCAGAAGCAGATCGTCAGCGAGTCGATGCTGTCGGCCCGGACGGTCAGGTACGCCCTGGAGCGGCTCGAGAACATCGACGTCGTGGACGAGGACGTCTACTTCGCCGACGCCCGCCAGAGCCTGTACAAACTGTCCGATGGGGCGCCGGGCGAGTCCGAACCGGAAGCGGAGGCGGAGGCGCAGGCCGACGGCGGCGTCGCGACGTCGGGCGACTCCCGGACGAACGGGTCCGGACGCTCGAACAACGCCGATCCCTGCTGCGGCGAATGACCACCGGATCCGGGTCGCGCTGAATCGCCGGCAAGCTGTCGATCCCCCGGAGTATGCCCTCCGACACGCCTTTCTATCGACGACCGGTGACGGAGCCCCCCGACCGGCCGAGGTGACGGTCCGTCGACCGGTCGGGCGGATCGGGGAGAAAGGGACGGCGGGCGGGAGCCACGAACGCGGCGTGACCGCTAGGAGGGGACGACGGTGATCGTCTGCTGTCGGTCGATCGCCTTCTCGAGTTCGTCCGCGATGGCGCTGCCCCGCGAGACCTGCACTTCGCCGCCGCGCGAGACGGTCGCCGTGAAGAGGTACTCGCCGTCGGCCCGCACCTCGACGGTCTCGCCGGCGTGTCCCTCGACCGGCACGACGACGTGGCGCGAGGTGATCTCCGGCGTGACGATCTGCCCCTCGGCACTCGAGGGGCGGCCCTCGGCCGTCCCGCTTCCGGCCCCGCCACCGCCGCTTCCGACGGCCGGGTTCTCGGCGTGGGTCCGCACGTCGATGTCGATGCCCAGTCGGTTCTCGACGTCCTGGATGCGCCCGCCGCCCTTGCCGATGACCGAGGAGATGTCGTCCTCCTCGACGTAGACCACGGCCTTGTCCTGGCTCACGATGTCGACCGAGACGTGGCCGCGGGCGATCGACCGGATCTCGCGTTCGATCTCGCTCTTGGCGATGCGGCTGACGCCGCTCTCCTCGCGGTCCTCGTCGTTCAGCGGCACCGTGACGACCTGGCGGTTGAAGGTGTAGATCTCGTACTCCGGTCGCCCGGTCTCGAAGTCCTCGATGGTGATGACGGGCCGGGCGAGGTCCTCCTCGGTGAGGCCCTCGGGCACCTTGACCCGCGTCCCGACGTCGTAGACCTTCGCGATCTCGCCGGCCTCGATGTAGACGACGGTGTCGACGATCTGGGGGATCATCCCCAACTCGACGCGCCCGACCAGCCGTTGGAGGGCGTCGATGGCCCGGGTGGCGTGGACGACGCCGATCATGCCGACGCCGGCCAGGCGCATGTCGGCGAACACCTCGAAGTCCCCGGTCTTGCGGACCTCGTCGTAGATGGTGTAGTCGGGCCGGACCATGAGCAGCGAGTCGGCGGTGAGCGCCATGTCGCCGCTCAGCGCGGTGTACTGGGTGATCTCGGGGCCGACCTGGAGGTCGCGGGGCTTCTCCATGGTCTTGACCGCGAAGTCGTTCGCCGAGAGGAACTCGGCGACCGCCTGGGCGAACGTGGTCTTGCCCGCTCCCGGAGCGCCGGAGATGAGGATCCCGCGCTGGGTTTCCACGAAGCGCTCCTTGAGTTCCTCGGCGTAGTCGTACTCCTCGAGGTCCGTGCTGACGATCGGGCGGACGGCCGTGATCTCCCACCCGTCGGCGAAGGGCGGTCTGGCGATGGCGATCCGGTACTCGCGGAACTGGACGATCTTCATGCCCGGTTCGTCGATCTCGATGAAGCCGTCGGGGCTGGCCCGGGCGCCCTCGACGATCTCGTGGGCCCACTCGCGGAGTTGCTCTTCGCCCACGGGATCGTCGCGGATGATCTCGTAGTGCATGTCGCCGATCTCGCCGCGCTTGGCCTTCGGGCGCATGTCCGTCCGGAGGTGGACGCTCATCGTCTCGTCGTCGAAGAAGTCCTCGACCGCGAGGCGCTCGACGTCGCGGCCCCGCGGCGTGACGTACTCGACGTCGAGACCTTTCGCCTTCGCGACCTCGCTCTGCACGACGTCGCTGGTGAGGAAGGTGGCGCCCATGTCGGCGGCCAGGTCGCGAATGAGGGCGTCGATCTCCCCCTCCTCGGCCGCCCCGCGGGCGATCTCGTCGGGTCGCTCGCCGACGTACTCGAGTTCGATCTCCCCGGCGTCGGCCAGGTCGGCCAGGCGCTGGAGTTCCTCCAGCCCGTCCCAGCCGCTGTCCTGGCCCTCGTTGGCCTGGGACTCGAGTTCGGCGACGACGGCTTCGGGCACCGAGACGGTCGCGCCGGCGAACTCGCCGGACTCGACCCGCTCGGACACCCGACCGTCGATAATCACGCTGGTGTCCGGAACGACGTTCATGGCGGACAGTCGGGGGCGCGCGCCTTTAAGGGTGTTCAAGGGGCCGGAGCGGGATCGGCCGGACGGTCAGCCGTCGGCGTCGGCCTCGACGTCGACGTCCGCGCCGTCCCCCGGCTCGACGTCGACCTCCACGTCGACGGCGTACCGATCGAGCGCGAACAGGACGAGGGCGCCGACCGCGCCGACGAGGAGGAACTCGCCGATCGTCGCCGTCGTCCACGCGAGCCCCTCGCGGCCGCCGATCTCGGCGACGGGGGCACGGAGCGCGCCGACCACCAGGCTCACCAGGAAGGCGAGCGTCGTCTCGCGGTCGCGGTCGAGCGCCCGGCGGACCAGCCGCGAGACGGTCAGGAGGCCGACGACCGCGCCCGCGACGAAGGTCACGACGGTCGTTCCCGGCGTGAGGAGCCGGTCGAGCCCGCCCCCGCTCGCGAGCGCGGCGAGTCGGGTCGTGAACTGAGAGAGCACGCCCGTCATGTAGGTGTACTGCCCGAGGATGACCAGCATGAGCGACCCGGAGATGCCCGGGAGGATCATCGCGCTCACCGCCACGACGCCGGCGAGGAACGTGAGGCCCGGGTTGTGGCCGGCGAGCACGGCCCCGTCGGCCGAGAGGACGAACGCGATCGAGAACCCGGCGACGGCGGCGGCGAGGTGGCGACGTTCGGTCACCACGACTTGCCGCCAGAGCACCACCGCCGACGCGGCGATGAGGCCGAAGAAGAAGCCGAAGAGGGCGACCGGGTGGTGCTGGTTGGCGTAGTGGACAGCGCGGGTCACGAGCACGACGGCCGTCACGATCCCCAGCCCCAGCGGCAGCAGGAAACTCACGTCGACGTCCTCGAGGACGGCGACCAGTTCCCCGCGGTCCACCGGCGGCACGACTGAACGGAGGAATCGAATCACGTTGGCGGACGTCAGGGCGGTGATCGCGTCGATCAGGCGCTCGTACACGCCGGCGATGAGCGCGATCGTGCCGCCGGAGACCCCGGGTACGGCGTCGGCCGATCCCATGAAGAGCCCGACGAGATAGGTTTTCAGCGCCTCGCGACCGGACGGTTCCATCGGAGGCCCCTTCGTGAATCCGGCCCAAGTCTCTTGTGGAGTCGTCCGGGCGGCTCCCGGCTCCCGGATCGTCCGCCTGAACTGCCTCGACGTCAACCCTTTTGCTCGCGCGGCGGGTTCGCTTCTGCATGTCCGAGGTCGCGGAACTCACGAGGGAGCTCGTCGCGATTCCGAGCCACGAGGACGAGACGGCGGCGGGGGACCGGATCGAGTCCTGGCTGCGCGAGCACACCGACGCGGCCGTCGAGCGCGACGACGCCCCCGGCGGCGGGAACGTGATCGCCCGGAAGGGGACGGACGACCGCGGCGACGCCCCTTCGCTCGCGCTCGTCGGCCACCACGACGTCGTCCCGCCGGACGAGTCGCAGGTCGCCGACGACGGGACCTGCGTCGTCGAGGAGCGCGACGGCCGCCTGTACGGACGGGGAACGGCCGACATGAAGGGCGCGGACGCGGCGATGCTGCTGGCGTTCCGGGACGCAGACCCCGACGCCGAACTGATCTTCGCGTCCTTCGTCGGCGAGGAGCAGGGCGGCGTCGGCTGCCGGCACGCGATCGAGCACGGGTTCGCTCCCGAGTACGCCGTCGTCGGCGAGGGGTCGACGAACTACGCCGGCCCGGACCGGACCGACGTCGTCGTCGCGCACAAGGGTCGGCGGGGCAGCACGGTCGTCGCCAGCGGCGCGGCCGCCCACGCGAGCGAACCCGACGCAGGCGAGAACGCGATCTACCGGGCCTGCGACGCGGTCGACCTGCTGCGGGCCATCGAGGCGCCGTCGGTCGAGGTGGCGGGCGAGACGGTCGACGGCTCGGTCGTCGTCACCGAAATCGGCGGCGGGACCGCGATGAACGTCGTGCCCGAGCGCTGTGCGATCACGGTCGACGAGCGGACCGTCCCGGGCGAGCGCGCCGACGTCGGCCGGGTCGAGGACGTCGAGGGCGTCGAGTGGACCGTCGACCAGGACCTGCCGCCGATGCAGTGCGACGACGAGGAGTTCGTCGACGCCGTCCTGGCGGCGGCCAGGGACGCACAGAAGACCGAACCGTCGCCGACTGTCAAGCCCCACGCGACCGACGCGGGGTGGCTCTCCGAGGCCGGCGTCGAGACGGTCGTCTGTGGCCCGTCGGAACCGGGCGAGGCCCACACCGCCGACGAGAGCGCCTCGATCGCGGTGCTCGAACGGTGCGAGCGGATCTACCGCGGCGTGGCGACGGCCTGGCCCTGACGCAATCCCCCCGACCCCAGCCGAAACCGCCCGCAACCCGGATCTCACTCCCGCTGGCCGCAAAACGGCGGATTGATTACGCGTATCGTGATAGTTAGTCGCGATGACGAGCGAAACGACAGCTACTGCCGCCGACACCTACGAGGAGTTCCTCGACTCCGTCGAACGACTCGGCAACCTCCAGCACGTGACGCGGATTCTCAACTGGGACCAGGAAGTCATGATGCCCGAGGAAGGCACGCCGAGCCGCTCCGGGCAACTGTCGGCCGTCTCGGCCGTCCAGCACGACCTGCTGACCGACGAGCAGCTGGGCGACATGCTGGACGAACTCGAGGCCGCCGACCTGGACGACGACCAGCAGGCGGTCGTCCGCGAGGTCCGCCGGAAACACGACCGCGCGACGAGCGTCCCGTCGGAGCTGGTCGAGGAGATCTCCCGGACGGCCTCCGACGCCCATCCGAAGTGGCAGCAAGCCCGCGAGGAGGACGACTTCTCGATCTTCGCCCCGTCCCTCGAGAAGCTCGTCGACCTCCGCCGGGAGTACGCCGAGCACATCGATCCCGACCGGGATCCCTACGAGGTACTGTTCGAGGAGTACGAGCCCTACCTCGGGATCGACACCGCCGAGCGCGTGCTGACCCGGCTGCGCGACGAACTCGCGCCGCTGATCGAGGACATCCGCGCGTCCGACGCCGACCTCGCGACCGACGCCTTCGAGGGCACGTACGACGTCGACACCCAGGAGGAACTGACCCGCGCCGTCCTCGACGACCTCGACTACAACTGGGACCGCGGCCGGCTCGACACCGCCCCGCACCCGTTCACGTCGGGGAACCAGTTCGACTCGCGGATCACGACCCGGTTCGACGAGACGGACCCGCTGGGCGCGCTGATGAGCACCATCCACGAGTTCGGCCACGCCACCTACGGGCTGGGCCTGCCCGACGAACACTACGCGACGCCCCTGGGCCAGTCCCGCGACATGACGGTCCACGAGTCCCAGTCGCGCCTCTGGGAGAACCACGTCGGGCGCTCGAAGGCGTTCTGGGAGCGGTTCCTCCCGACGATGCAGGACCACTTCCCGGGCCTCGAGGACGTCACGCCCAGCGAGGCCTACGAGGCGGCCAACCAGGTCTACGAGGACAACCTGATCCGGGTCGAGGCGGACGAGTTGACCTACCACATGCACATCGTCGTGCGCTTCGAGATCGAGCGCGACCTGATCCGTGGCGACCTCGACGTCGAGGACGTGCCCGAGGTCTGGAACGACAAGTACGAGGAGTACCTCGGGGTCCGTCCCGACACCGACGCGGAGGGCGTGCTGCAGGACATCCACTGGAGCCACGGCGACTTCGGGTACTTCCCGACCTACTCGCTGGGATCGGTGCTGGCGGCCCAGCTCTACGCTACCGCCGAAGAAGAGATAGACGACCTGGACGGCGAGCTCCGCGAGGGCGATGTCGGACCCCTACACGACTGGCTCACCGAGACGATCCACCGGCACGGCTGCCGGTACACGACCGACGACCTGATCCGCGAGGCCACCGGCGAGGAGTACACCGCCGACTACTTCCTGGAGTACGCGAACGAGAAGTACGGCGAACTGTACGACCTCTAGCCTCGACTGTTCGGAACGCTCCCCTCCGCCCGCCCCTCGAACTGCTGGCTTGCCCGCCCCTGTCCGCGCGGTTCCCGTCCCTCGACGTGCGACGAGGTACCGCTCCGGACGCCCGTCGCTCGCGGATCGGACGAGACCGGAGGTCCAGCACGAGCCACCGGGCGAGCCCTCTCAGCACGAGGAGCCACCGGGGGACTCCCTCGACACGAGCCCACGAACGGCCCCCGCAGTAACCCGGAGATCCGACGAGCGAGACGTTGTCATCGTTTCCCTCAATACCGCTATACAGCCATCAGAGACGTCATAGCGAGGGTTAAGGGGGAGGGAACGGAAACCGCTACCGGAGGGGCCGAACCCACACCGCGTACTCGCCTTGCCCGGCCGGAGTGGGGAAAACACCACATCGTCTGCCATTCCGATCCAATCGCACCGTCGTGTGCACCCCTCCACGATCGATCAAAGCCCATCACACCCACTTCGGTTTTTTCAGGTCGACCCGATGGCGAGAGCGCCGGCAGTCCCCGTCGGTTGCGGATACCCGGAAACGGAACCCAGTGGGCCGTTACGCGTCTCGAAGCGCGGCGGCGATCGCCTCGAGTTCAGCCTTCCGGAAGCTACGATCGGCTTCGTCCGGATCGTCGTCGTCCAGGCGGCCGACCTTCCAGAGGATCCCGGCACGCATCTGCGCTTTTGCGGGCAGTCGGTTCGTGTCGACGTCGTAGTCCACGGCCTCGCAGATCGCCGCGAGGGTTTCCTTCGTAAAGGCGGCCGAGATATCGCGCTCGAATCGGCCGACAGCTTGCCGAATTTCGTTCCGGAGTTCGTGGACGGTTTTCGTCATACTGTGACCGTGGAGCGGCGCCGTTCTCAACGTGGCGGTACCGCCCGCCGTCGAACGCATTTGTGTCTGCAGTCCGACCGACGGCCATGGAGAAAACCGCCGTCGACGACGTGGACCCGAAGGGCCTCGGGCGCGAGATCGACGCCCGCGCGTTGACCGGCGCGCTGGGGACGACCGACGTCGCGATCAACCACTACCGGATCCCGCCGGACGAGGGGTTCCCGAGCGGACTGCACGCTCACTTCGACCAGGAGGAGGTGTTCGTCGTCCTCGACGGGGCGGCGACGTTCCTGACGCTTGATGGGAGGGTCACGGTCGAGGCCGGCGAGGCGATCCGGTTCGCGCCCGGCGAGTTCCAGACGGGGCGGAACCATGGCGACGACGTGCTCGTGGCGCTGGCGCTGGGCGCTCCGCGGGACACCGAGGACGTCCGGATTCCGGTGGCCTGTCCCGACTGCGGCCACGACGACCTGCGGCCGGAAGGGGGTGCCGAAGGCGTCGAACTCGTCTGCCCGGAGTGTGGCACCGCACACGTCCCGCAAGGGTGCCCCGAGTGCGGCCGCGACGAGATGGCCGTCCGTCCCGGCGACGATCGCCGGACGGTCGTCGTCTGTCCCGACTGCGGGACCGAACTCGACCGACCGCGGTTCGCCGGCTGACGCCCGTTCCGCGACGGCCGGCTCCGATCGCTCGATCTTCCGCGACCCGCAGCCTAAAGCCGCGGGAGCCCGATTCCCGTTGCATGTCAGCAATTGCCGACACGGAGGACGCGTACGAGGAACTCACGGACCGGTATGCCCGGATCGCGCACGTCGAGAAGGCGGCGGGGGTCCTGAACTGGGATCAGCAGGTGATGATGCCCGACGAGGGCACGCCCGCCCGATCGGGACAGCTGTCGGCCCTCTCGGCCGTGCGGCACGACCTGGTCACCGACCCGGAACTCGGCGAGTTGCTCGACGCCATCGATCTCGACGACCTGAACGACGACGAGGCCGCGGTCGTCCGGGAGATCCGCTACGAGCACGAGCGCGCGGTGGAGGTCCCGGAGGACCTGGTCGAGGAGATCTCGCGCACGCAGTCCGAGGCCCAGGAGGTCTGGCAGGACGCGCGGGCGAACGACGACTTCGAGGGCTTCGCGCCCACGCTGACGCAGTTGCGCGACCTGCACGTCGAGCGCGCCGAGCACATCGACCCCGACCGCGACCCGTTCGAGGTGATGTACGATGACTCCGAGCGCGACCTGCCCATGGAGACCGTCGAGCGGATCTTCGACCGCATCCGCGAGGAGCTGATCCCGCTGGTCGAGGAGATCGAGGAGCGCGGCGACGACCTGCCGCGCCCCTTCGACGCCGCGGCGCCCTACGACCCGGACGCGCAGCGAGCCCTGCACGAGGACGCCCTCGATCGGCTCGGGTTCGACCGGGATCGCGCCCGGCTTGACACCTCGCCCCACCCGTTCACCTTCGGCAACCAGTTCGACTGCCGGATCACCACCCGGTTCGACGAGGCCGACCCGATCGACGGCCTGATGTCCACGATCCACGAGTTCGGCCACGCGACCTACCAGCTCGGCCTCCCGCAGGACCACTACGCCAACCCGCTGGGCGAGTCCCGGTCCTCGGGCGTCCACGAGTCCCAGTCGCGCTTCTGGGAGAACCACGTCGGCCGGACGCGGGCGTTCTGGGATGGCTTCCTGCCGACGTTCCAGGAGCACTTCCCCGGGGCCGAGGACGTCACCCCGGAAGCGGCCTACCGGGCGGTCAACCGCATCTACCCGGACAACCTGATCCGGGTCGAGGCCGACGAACTGACCTACCACCTGCACATCGTCCTGCGCCACGAGATCGGCCGGGCCTTCGTCAACGGCGAGATCGACGTCGACGAACTCCCCATCGTCTGGAACGACCGGATGGAGGAGTACCTCGGCGTCCGGCCGGACACCGACGCCAACGGGGTCCTCCAGGACATCCACTGGTCGATGGGCTTCGCGGCCTTCGAGAGCTACACCATCGGGTCCGTGCTGGCCGCCCAGCTGGATCACGCCATGCGCGAGGACCTCGACGACGTCGACGCGCTGATCCGGGAGGGCGAGTTCGAACCCATTCACGAGTGGATGACCGAGAACGTCCACAGTCACGGGAAGCGCTACCGGACGGACGAACTGATCGAGGAGGCGACCGGCGAACCGCTGACGGCCGACTACTTCGTCGAGTACGCGACGGAGAAGTTCACCGACCTGTACGGGCTGTAGGGTTCACCGACCCGTACGGGCTGTAGGCGGCGGGACGCCGGCAATTATAAGAAGATTGAATATTACTTGGATCCAATCAGTGGCGATGACTACAGCGATTGTCGACTCGGACGCCCCGCTCGCCGTCGAGGGGGTTTCGGCGACCTATGGTGACCTGAAGGCGCTCTCTGCGGTGACGCTCCACCTCGGCAAGGGCCTCACCGCGCTGCTCGGTCCCAACGGGGCAGGCAAGACCACCCTTTTCCGCGTCGGGGCCGGGGTTCTGCCGCCGGAGCAGGGAACGGTCAGAATCGCGGGGCGGGACCCCTTCACTGACCCGGACGCGAAGGCCGAGGTGGGCTACCTCGCGCACGGATCGTCGCTCGACGGGCGGCGGACCGTCCGCGCGAACCTCGATTTCTGGGGGCGGGTCTACGGCCTCGACGCGTCGGAGTGGGCGGAACGGATCGAAACGGTCGCCGAGCAGTTCGACTTCGCCGACCTGCTCGACCGCGATGGCGACGCCCTTTCGCGCGGCCAGCGCCAGCGGGTCGGACTCGGGCGCGCCCTGCTCCACGACCCCGCGGTCCTGTTCCTCGACGAGCCGACGTCGGGGCTCGATCCGACCACGGCCCAGGCCCTCCGCGACGAACTCGACGCGGTGGCCGCCGACCGGACGGTCCTCTATGCCACCCACAACCTCCACGAGGCTGCGGCGCTCGCCGACGACGTGGCGTTCCTGCGCGAGGGCGAGATCGTCGCCCACGACGCCGTCGAGACGCTGCTCGCCCAGGCCGACGTCTCCGGCGGGCGGCAGGTTCTCGTCGACGCGGGCGCGGACGCCGAGACCGCGTTGCGATCCCTCGGCTACGACGCGCAGCGTCGGAACGGCGAGTGGCTGGTGACGCTGGCGGACGGCGAGGCCCCGGCCGACCTGGTCGCGCGGCTGGTCGACCGCGACGTCCGCGTCTCGGGCGTGGACCGGGTGGAGACGGACCTGGACGACCTCTACCGCCACCTGGAGGCGCGAGCATGACCGACTGGGGGCGCGTCCGGCAACTCTCACGGGCGATGATCGACGTCGAGGTCGAGGCGCGAAACCGGTGGCTCGTCCTCTATCCGGTCGGGTTCGGCCTCCTGTTCGTCGCGGTCGCCGCCATCGCGGCGACCCAGCCGGAAGCGCTCACGGGGACGACCCTGGACAGCCTCGAAGCGACGCTCGACCGATACTTCACGTCCGTCTCCGGACCGCGGATCGCGATCGCGCTCGTGGTGGTCCAGGCACCCGTCCTCATCGCCATATTCGCGGCCGTGGTCGCCGTGCCGACCGCGCGATCGCTCGCCGGGCGGCGGGCGGCCAGCGGCGAGTTCGAGAACCTGCTGGCCAGCCCCTACACCCACGGCGAGGTGTTCGCGGCCCTGGTCGTGACGTCGTTCGTCCTCGCGCTGATCCAAACCATGGTGCTCGCCGTGATCGCGGTCGGCGGCGCCTGGCTGGTGTTGCTGGCGGCCGGCGCGCAGTTCACGCTGGCCATGGGGCCGGTCGTCTACGCGCCCTACCTCGTCCCGGTGTCGGTCGCCCTCTGGGCCGCGCTGGTGGCGACGGTGATCTACCTCGCGTTCCCGGAAACGGCGCTGTCGGGGACCGGGACCGGGAACGCCTTGCTCCTCGTCGCCTTCCTGCCCGCGTTCGCCCTGCTCGGCCTCACGACTGTTGCGCCCGGCGTGTCCCCGTTACTCGTCGCGGTCGGCGGGTTCGTCGGCGTCGGCCTCCTGACGGCGGTCGGGGCGGCTGCCATCGGGAAGTGGTTCCGGCCGGTGCGGGTGCTGTAGAATCGGTCGCGGCGTCCCTCCCGAGGTCCCGCCGAACCACCCGGTCTTTTCGTCCGACGCCGCGTATCTCCCCGTGCCAATGGCATACGAGACGGTCGAAACGGACCGCGAGGGCTACGTCGGGATCGTGACGCTCGATCGCCCGGAGTCGATGAACACGTTCAGCACGGGACTCGCGGTGGACCTGGACGACGCGCTGCAGGAGTTCGACGAGGACGACGGGATCCGCGCCATCGTGGTCGACGGCGCGGGACGGGCGTTCTCCGCCGGCATCGACGTGAGCGAGCACGGCGACTTCGAGACCGAGGCCGAGTACGAGGAGTGGGTCTCGAAGATGGAGGAGCCGTTCCTGACGCTCCGGCGAATGGAGACGCCGGTCATCGCGGCGGCTCACGGCCACGCCGCCGCCAACGGCGTCGGCCTCGTGGCGGCCTGCGACCTCGCCGTCGCCGCCGAGGGGACGCAACTCGGCGCGACCGCGCCGAAGGTCGGGCTCTTCTGCATGGGCCCGGCCGTGCCGCTCCGGCGCACGCTCCCCGACAAGCGCACGCTCGAACTGATCCTGACCGGGAAGCTCATCGACGCCGAAACGGCCCGCGACTGGGGGCTGGTCAACGAGGTCGTCCCGGAGGACGAGTTGCACGAGGCCGCCATGGATCTGGCGAACGAGATCGCGAGCAAGAGCCCGGTGGCCATCCGGATGGGCAAGGCCGCGTACAACGAGATGGCGGACATGGGCTACGAGGAGGCGCTCGAGTACTCGAACGAGCGGTTCGCCGCCCTCTGTGCGACCGCGGACGCCGAGGCCGGCATCGCCGCGTTCCTCGACGGCGACCCGCTCGACGCCGACGAGTGGCCCGGGGAGTGACGCGGCCACACACCGCCAGCAGTTTCAAGCGCCTGGACGGACTGTCTCCGCCGATGACGGTCCCGCAGTATCCGGACAAGCACGAGGCGTCGGCGCTGATCACGCCCGGCGTCAGTCGCGAGTATCACGAAGACGGCGACGGGGGCACCGAACTGCCTTCGAGCGTCGTCGTCACGTTCCAGCCACACCTGTTCGATCACGTCGTGTCGGAGCGTGCCACGGAGGAAATCGCCGTAAGCGACTTTTTCGACCTGCATCGACTCGGCGACCGTCCGGACGTGGGGGTCGTCGGCGATTTCGGCATCGGTGCGCCCTCGACCGCCATGGTCGTCGAACGACTCGTCGCCCATGGCGTCGACCGCTTCTGTATCGCCGGGATCGCCGGCTGTCTCCAGTCGGACGTCGGGATGGGCGAACCGGTCGTCTGTACCCGGGCACTCCGGGACGAAGGGGTGTCACACCACTACGTCGAACCCGGTCGCTGGACCGCCGCCGCCGAGACGACGATCCAGCGCTGCGAGACGGCGGCCGAGGACGCCGGGCTGGCGGTCCATCGCGGCCCGACCTGGACGACGAGTGCGGTCTATCGCGAAACCGTCCCCGAAATCGAGCGGTACGCCGAGGAGGGAATCGTGACCGTGGACATGGAGGCGGCCGCCCTGTTCGCCGTCGCCGAGTATCGGGACGTCGAGGCAGGGGCGCTGTTCACGGTCAGCGACTACCTCGGTCCCGACGAGTGGGACCCGCGCTTCGACGCGACGGACGAGCACCTGCGGGACCTGTTCGACGTGGCCACCGCGGCGCTGAGCTGAGGCGAGGTCGACGTCCCGGAGGACGTCCGGATCGTCGTAAGTTCCAAGACGCGGCCGGGGGTATCGACGGACGATGTACGAATCGATCCTGATCCCGACCGACGGCAGCAGCGGGATGTCGTCGGTCGCCGAGCAGGCGCTGACGCTCGCCGAGCAGTTCGGCGCGTCGGTTCACGTCCTCTACGTCGTCGACGATCGGGCCTACGCGAGCGTCCCCGACGAAGCCCGCCACCAGGTCCGCGAAACGCTCGAGGAGGACGGCCGGACGGCGACGAAGACCGTCGCCGAGCGGGCCGTCGAACGGGGACTGGCGGTGACCCGCGAGATCCGGTGGGGGAACCCGCCGGGGGCCATCCTCGCGTACGCCGACGAGAACGGGATCGACCTGATCGTGATGGGGACCCACGGCCGAACCGGGTACGAGCGGTACCTGCTCGGGAGCGTCGCCGAGAAGGTCGTCCGGATGGCGGAACGCCCCGTCATGACGGTGTACGTCGAGAGCGAGGCCGCGGACGAGGCGGGTCGGCCGACGATCGAACCGGCCGCGGAGGGGAACCGCGGCGGTCGGTGATCCTCACCATCACCCTCATTCTCACCCTCTCCCTCGCCTTCACCCTCCATCCTCTCCCGCGGCTCAGAAGAACTGCAGCAAATCGTCCCGTTTCTGTTCGTGCAGTTCGTCCCGCACGGCCTCGGTCAGGGCGTCGATGTTGCCCCGCTTGGCGCTGATGGGCGCGATCCGGTCGCGCCACTGCTGCCAGGGCGGATACAGCCCCAGCCGATCGCAGATCTCGTCGAGGCGCTCGTCGCGGTCGTCGACCTTGTCCATCTTGTTGACCGCGACGACCGTCGGGATCCCGACGTCCCGGAGGAAGCCGTACATCTCGACGTCGTAGGGGATCTCGTCCGGGCCGGAGTGGCGGTCGATGATGTCGACCGCGCTCTTGCCGTCCATCACCAGGATGGCGACGAGGATCTTATCGGCGTGCCCCTCGACGTACCGCACCACGTTCGTCTTGATCCGCTCGCGGCGCTCCTCGGGGACGCCGGACATGAAGCCGAAGCCCGGGAGGTCGGTAATCACGAAGTCCTCGCTCGCCCAGTCGTAGTGGTTGGGTTCGCGGGTGACGCCCGGCTTCTGGCCCGTGTCGAACGCGTGGCCGGTGAGTTCGCGCATCACCGTCGACTTGCCCACGTTCGACCGTCCGACGAGGATCACCTCGGCGTCGCGGTCCGGGCGCGTCTCGAACATGGCCGGGGATAGCCGCGACCGCGAGAAAAGGCTGTCGAGACCGGGGCTTCCGGGGGATCGCCTGCGGGACGGTCAGTCGCAGATCTCCCAGCGCTCGCCCTCCTCGGCGTCGAACGCGGCCTTCACGAAGGACTCGGCCAGGTACGGCCGTTCCTTCGCGAAGCCGAGTTCCTCCTTCGCCATGGTCGTGGCTTCCTCGGCGGTCACGGACCGTTCGAACGTGAAGACCTGCAGTTCGCTGCCTCTCTCGCCCGAATCGTACACCAGCACGTCCTTGCCGTCCTCGGTCGCGTCCTCGAACCGCCACACGGACTGTTTGGTCATGGTATACTCGCGTTGGATGCACCCGAATCGACTTTAATCTATGGCCGTCGGCCGTCCCCTCCCCGGATTCACCAACTTTCGTTTTCGAAACACCGGGCCCGATCACGTCCGGTGGAGGCGCCACCGCCGGAAGTACAGGTCCATCCCGTCGTCCGTCGGATCGAACTCGATCGGGATCCGTTCGCCGGCGGCCCCGACGGCGGCGTACGTGAGGTCGTCCGGATCGGACGTCTCCGGCGCCGCCGCCACGTGCTGCTCGTCCAGCGCCGTCTCGAAGCTGATCTCCAGCCCCCCGCCGTCGGGCTCGACCGTGGCGGTCTGGATCCCGCGGAAGGACTCGTACTCGCCGGCGACGCGGTCGGCCTTCCGGCGGAGCCCGTAGTAGTGGGTGGCGTTCGCGGGGTTCTCGCCGCGGAGGATCGCGAGGACGGCGGGACCGACGTGCTGGGGATGGGTGTCCGGCGAGTCGTTGCACGCCAGCGCCACCCCGAGTTCCTCGTCGGCCAGGAACCCGACGTAGGCCGTGGAGACGCCCAGGCTGCCGCCGTGTTCGATCAGGTCATCCTCGAGGAACGGGCGGCGCATCCAGCCGTAGCCGTACCCCTGCTCGGTCCCGTCGAGGTAGGCCTGTCGCGTGGCGTGAGGCGTTCGGGCTCCGTCGAGCAGGTCGGGATCGAGGACGCTCGCGTCCGGGTCGAACTGGAACCGGAGGTACGTCGCGAGGTCCTCGACGGTGCTCACGAGGCCGCCGGCCGCGCCGACGCCCTTGACCGGGAACCCGGCCTCGACGCGCTCGCCGTCCGCCTCCATGTAGGGCGTCATGGCGTTCTCCAGCGCGTCGAAGTCCTCCGGGGCGAGCACGGACCGGTCCATGCCCAGCGGGTCGAGGAGCTCCTCGCCGACGTAGGTCGGAAACTCGCGGCCGTCGACCTCCTCGACGAGTGTCCCGAGCACGGTGTACCCGGTGTTGTAGTAGAAGAACCGCTCGTCCGGGGACCGCTCCGGGAGCGAGTCGGCGACGTAGCGCTCGACGTCCGCGTCGGAACTCAGGGGCACCTCGATCGGGTCCGCCCCCATGAGTCGGCCGATGAGCGCGACGCTGGCGCCGTCGCTGGGCATCCGCGAGGAGTGCGAGAGCAGTTCCTGGACCGTCGGGGGGTCCTCGAGACCCTCGTAGAACGGGACGTACTCGGTGACCGGGCTCTGAAGGTCGACGCGGCCGGCCTCGACCTGCTGGAGGACCGCCACCGCGGTGAAGGACTTCGTGATCGACGCGACCCCGTACCGGGTTTCGGCGGTGGCGGGCGCGTTCGACGCCAGGTCCCGGGCCCCGAAGCCGTCGGCGTAGACCACGTCGTCGCCCTCGACGATCGCGAGGCTCGCCCCGGGAATGCGGTGGTCGCTCAGCCAGTCCGTCAGGAACGACTCCACCTCGCGGCGGACGTCGTCGGCGAGGTCGTGCTGGTCCATACTGGGGCCCTCTCCGTCGAGGAGGTAAACGTTGGGGGAGATGGTGCCAGGTCGCCGTTCGTGGGGGCCACCGGAGCAACGCGCCGTCCCCGGCACGGTTCTAGGGCCCGGAGCGAACGCGAGGCCGTCGAACCGCGCGGTTGAGGGTGTGGTTTGATACCCTCCCCCAGTGTATGTTCCGAGGAGGGTCAGTCATGACACCAGATACATTCGCGCTCCCGGGCCGGAGCCAGCGGAGCAAACGGCGGCACAACGCGACCAGAGAGGGAGCGCCAGAGCGTCTCGCGACCGGATCCCGAGAGGTGAACGACGTATGACGGTCGCCCCCACCGCGGTCCAGTACGGCGTTGGCCCGATCGGAAGCCGCGTCGTCGAGACGGCGGTCGATCGTGGCTACGAGTTCGTCGGCGCCGTGGACGTCGACCCCGAGAAGGTCGGTCGGGATCTGGGGTCCGTCGCCGGAACCGAGGAACTGGGCGTCGAAATCACGGACGACGCCGACGCGGCGCTGTCGGCCGAACCGGACGTGGTCTTCAACTCGACGCTGTCGCCCCTGGAGAAGGTCCGCCCGCAGATCGAGGAGGCGATGGCGGCCGGCGCGGACGTGGTGTCGACCTGCGAGGAGATGGCCTACCCCTGGCGGGCCAACCCCGAGGAGGCGGCGGCGCTCGACGAGGCGGCCCGCGAGTACGGCCGGACCTGCCTCGGAACGGGCATCAACCCCGGGTTCGCCATGGACGCGCTGCCAGCAGTGCTCACGGGGGCCAACCGACGGGTCGACAGCATCTACGTCGAGCGGGTCCAGGACGCCGCCACCAGGCGGGGCCCCCTCCAGGAGAAGATCGGGGCCGGCACCGACGTGGAGACGTTCGAGGCGGAAGTCGCGACCGAGGCCGGCCACGTGGGACTCCCGGAGTCGGTGGCGATGCTCGGGGCGGCCCTGGGGTGGGACCTCGAGGCGATCGAGGAGTCCATCGACCCCGTCGTCGCCGAGGAGCGGGTCGAGAGCGACTACGTCACCGTCGAGGCGGGCGAGGTGGCGGGCATCCACCAGGTCGGGAAGGGGTTCGTCGACGGCGAGGTCCGGATCGAACTCGACCTCAGCATGTACCTCGGGGCACCCGACCCCCACGACGAGGTCCGGATCGAGGGCGTCCCGGACGTCCACTCCGTGGTCGAGGGCGGGTTCCACGGCGACGTGACCACGCCGGCGGTCGCCGTCAACGTGGTACCGTCCGTCCGCGACGCCGATCCGGGGTTCGTCACGATGCTCGACGTGGCGCCCCCTACCTGTCGGGAGCTGTAACCGGGGCCGGTAGCACCGTCGAGGGCGAACGGCCGTCGCTCGAGCGGTTGCCTCGCGACGGCAGGTGATTGCAGCCGAAAACGTTCGGAGGTTGGTCTCGATCGCCGTCCTCGAGCGCCGCCTCCCGCCACGTATAGAGCGCGAAATCGTTGCGGGAACGAGGTACGTTCTTCTCTACCATGCCAGACGTTACCGCACCTTGGGAATTCCCGAAAGGATCAAGTGGGCCTTATATGATGGGTTGTTACCAATTCCCAAGCGGCGGGAACCGCCACCGTTGGAGCGAAACGTAGCGACGGCCGTACCGCTACCGTTGACGGGAATCTTTCCGAAGTCGGGGTCCCAAAGTTTCCGAACCGTCCCGGCGACGCACCCGACTGGGATCCGACCGAGTACCGGAGCGCCGTTCGGCGATCCATGGGCTAGGGTCGGCTGAAGGGGGCGCGAATCGCGCCGGGATTTGCCCTTATCGGTCACGCTCGCCCGTTCCCGGGATCGGGCTGTGGGGGGCGTCACGACCTTTTACCTGGCCCGCAGCCGTACAACCCACCCACGGACCCCATGTCCGAGCCCGAGGCTTGGCAGTGCGCCGACTGCGGCACGCTCGTCGACCCCGAGATCCGCAAGTGCGGGAACTGCGGGGGGATCAATTTCTATCCGCTCGCCGACGAGGTGCCGGGGGAGGAACGTGGCGACGAGACCGTCGAGGTCGACGTTGGACGGGCGCTCGATCGACTCTCGGAGGAGGACGCCTGACCGCCACCGCACGCATGCCCAACAACTACCTGGTCACGGGACCGCCACGAAGCGGGAAGACGACGGTCGTCCAGACGGTCGTCGATCGGCTCGAAGCACGCGGATACCGCGCCGGCGGGGTTTACTGCCCGGAGATCCGCGAGGACGGGGAGCGCGTCGGGTTCGAGATCGTCGACGTGCTGACGGGCGACTCGCGAGTCCTGGCCCACGTCGACCGGTCGGGGGGACCGCGGGTCGGCAAGTACCGCGTGAACGTCGCCGGCGTGGACGGGATCTGCGGGTCGGCGTTCCCCCGCGCGCTCGAGGCGGCCGACTTCCTCGTGATCGACGAGATCGCCCCCATGGAAGTCCACAGCGACGCGTTCGTCCGCGGGGTTCGCCGGGTGTTCGACGACGAGGTCCCGGTCGTCGCGGCCGTCCACTACCGGTCGACCGAGGGGTTCGTCGGCGAGGTCAAGGACCGCGACGACGTCGAGACGTTCGAGGTGACCGAGGCGACGCGGGATCGGTTGCCCGAAATCCTCGAAACCACTGTCCTGGCATCCCGCGACTCGTAACCGTCCGTCAACCCGGGTCGAGGCCGTCGACCCGACGCGTAGAACTAACTCCGTCCATGGCCATTCTCACGCTGGGAAATCACGACAATGAGGGGGGTGTTCCCGATCGATGACGTCTGAGGGGTCGACTCGAGTGGCCGTCGTGGTGGACGCGGCGTCGGAAATCGACGCGACGCTTGCCCGGGTCCACGCCGAGTCGGTGCTCGTGGAATACGACGAGGCGATGGCCGTTTGCCTGTCTCTCGACGACCGCCGCGGCGTCGCGATCAAACTCCAGAGCGGGGCCGACGTGTCGACGCCCGAATTTCGGGAAACGTGCCTCGAACGGCTGGAATCGTGATTGGTCGAGGTCAGTACCCACACTGCAATCCTCGCTCGACCGTGAATCAAGGAGAAAACGTGGGAAGCCTAGGCCGGGATTTGAACCCGGGCTCTCGTCCTTACCAAGGACGCGCTTTACCGCTAAGCTACCCAGGCGCGTTGCAGTTCTTGGTTGGACGGGAACCGTCTTTAGGCGTTTCGATTCACGTCAGGGGTCGGTGATCCAGGAGCGCGGCTCCTCGTGGGATTCGTTTGCGGGGGCGGTGACCCGGGCTCGCATCACTGCGGCGTCCGGGAGGCACTCCTCGGCCGGCGGCAAGGGCGATTCGACCGCGTCGGCGAGGGCAGCGGCGACGCCGACCAGGGCCGACGGATCGCTCCCCACGGCGGTCGTGCCGGCGATCGCGGCGAGTTCGAACACGTCGTGTTCCAGCGTGGCGTCGAGTGACGCCGCGCCGTCACGGTCGTCGGGGGCGAGACCCTGGCGGTCGGTCTGGGCGCGCCCGAACCGCCGGACGGTCTCGACGGCCTTGTCGGCGGCTTCGGTCCGGGCCAGCAGGTAGAACCCGCGGGAGACGAGAACGTCGGCGGCGACCACTTCGACGTTGGCCCGCGTGTGGTCCTCGCTCCGGGCCCACGGCTCCTCGTGGGCGAGGCGGCGGGTCAGACGGAGTCCCTCGTAGATGAGCTGGACGCCCGCGGCACGCTCGGTGAGCGAATCGAGCCCGACGCCCTCGTCGATCGCGCTGGCGCAGAGCAGGGTCAGTGCTCCCGGCGCCATCGAGCCGTCCGCGAGGATTCCGTCGATCGTCCGTCGGAGATCCGCCGGGTCGACGTCGGAGACGGCCTCGCGGGCGGCTCGCCGGCTCCTGGCGGCCTCTTCCATCGCACTCACCTAGCGATGGGAAGGGCAAAGACCTTTGGAAACCAGGGCAACCCCCGAATATGATCAGGACCGCGCCGGGGGAGGCCGTCACCGTCGTCACCCTGGACCGTCCGGAGCGTCGCAACGCGCTCACCCCCGAGTTGCTCGACCGCCTCGAGACCGCCGTTTCAGGCGTCGACGCGCCCGTCCTCTACCTCCGGGGCGAGGGCCCGGCGTTCTGTGCCGGCGCCGACTTCGACACGGTACAGGGGCTCGACCCGGATTCGGCTCGGGACTTCGCCCGAAAGGGACAGGGGGTCGCCGACGCGCTCGAGACGGCCGACGCGGTCGTCGTCGCCGGGGTCGACGGCCACGCCCGCGGCGGCGGGATGGAACTGGCGCTGGCCTGCGACGTCCGCGTAGCCACGCCACGGGCCACGTTCGCCGAGTCGGGCGTGAAGCTCGGGCTGTTCGGTGCCTGGGGCGGGACCGCTCGCCTGCCCGAGGTGGTCGGTGCCGCGGACGCGATGGACCTCGCGCTCTCGGGGCGGGCGATCGACGCCGCGGAGGCCCGCCGGATCGGCCTCGTTTCGCGGGTCGTCGACGACCCTCGTGCCGTCGCGGAGGAGATCGCCACCCACCCGCGGGACACCCTCCGCCTGGTGAAGGAACGACTCCGGGACGACGCCGACCGGGCCACCCAGGAACGCCGCGAGATCGAGGCGTTCGCGACGCTGATCGAGCGTCACGGGAAGACGGTTCGCGAACGGTTCGAGGAAGGGCAATAACCTCGAAATCTTCACCTCAGCGGTTCGGGCGACGGCGGGGCCCGGCGCTTGTGCTCGCTCCGTTCGTACAGGCGGCGGACGCGATCGATCGTCTCCCGGTCGACGCCGAGTTCCCGGGCGGTGGCGTCGGCCGACAGCGGCCCGTCGACGTGCAGCGCGAGGACGGGATCGAGGACCTCGTAGCTGATGCCCATCTCGTCCTCGTCGGTCTGATCCTCCCACAACTCGGCGGTGGCGGTCTTCTCGACGATGTCGGTCGGGACGCCGACGTGGGCGGCGAGCTGGCGGACCTGGGCCTTGTAGAGGTTGCCGATCGGGTGGCAGTCGACGGCGCCGTCGCCGTACTTCGTGAGATAGCCGGTCAGGGCTTCGCTCTTGTTGCCGGTCCCCAGCACGAGCCGGTTCTCGTGGTTCCCGACGAGGTAGTTCAGAACGGCCCGGACGCGGGCTCGCGCGTTTCCGACCGCCAGCTGGTCGCCCGTCGCCTCGGGATAGGCCGCGAGGAACTCGTCGATCAGCGGCTCGATCTCGATGACGTCGTAGGAGATATCCAAGCTCTCGGCGACGGCCTCGGCGTCGCTCATGTGCTCCTCGCTCGAGACGGTCGCGGGCATCACCAGCCCGTGCAGGTGTTCCTCGCCAAGCGCCTCGACCGCGAGGTGGGCGACCAGTGAACTGTCGACGCCACCCGAGAGCCCGAGCACCGCGCCGTCGGTGCCCGAGGCCGCGACCTGGTCCTCGACGAACGAGACGATGTGTTCGCGTCGTTCCTCCAGTTCCGCTTCCGAGAATCGGAGATCCATCATCGGGCGAGGCTTAGGCGTGGGGCGTCAAATAGGCAACCCAAACGCGATTCGGGTGGACGATCGTCCACTTTGATGATGGTAAGCTTCACAGTGGGCGGGATGCTGGGGATAACCGGGACCCGAGAACGCTACGTTCAAGTGGGACGGTCGAGTACTCTCGGTTCGAACGCCGGCGGTGAGCAAATCCCAGGGGTTTGCGATCCTCGGCGCGAACGAGCGAACGATGTGCGCCGGTGTCCCGCAGAGCGAAGCGATGCGGGGCTCGGGGCACGAGTGAACGAAGTGAGCGACGTGCGCCGGTGGTCTAGTGGTAGGACATGAGCTTCCCAAGCTCATAGCCCGGGTTCAATTCCCGGCCGGCGCATTTTGCGGCGAGCAATCCGTGAGCCGTCAATGTGGAACGAGGGAATCGAAGCCTATCAGTCGCAGCCCGGCAGCCCGCTACTGCAGGCAGCCCGGACCGTCTGATTTCGGTTCAATTCCCGGCCGGCGCATTTCTCCGACGAACTGACGTGCGGAGCGAAATCACCTGCGGGAATTGAATCACGGCAGTCGCAGCCTGCGTCGCGTTTCCAGGGAACGACCAGAACCATCTGTCGGCAGGTTCACTTCCCGGTCGG